>Ga0316209_1000410_pt1 | contig 78516 bp, 72 predicted proteins | sample 6monopyrite_MG_FD_204945 | JGI IMG/M metagenome (GOLD analysis project Ga0316209, IMG submission 204945) | Microbial mat bacterial communities from mineral coupon in-situ incubated in ocean water Damariscotta River, Maine, United States -... | ecosystem: Environmental > Aquatic > Marine >... | reverse complement strand
AAAACATGATCCACATGGAGGTTTCTAAGGCTATAAAGAAGCCAATAGACGCTATAGCTGAAAAGCTGGGCGGCTTCATGCCTTCAAAGGGAGACGGCTTATCAAATTTCATGACATCGCCTCCTTGCCTTTATTAAGCAAGGCATTTAAGCACCCATGTTTGGAGCAGTTTGGATTGCTACATTGAACCCAGAATTCGCATTGCAATTGATTTTCTGAAGAGCTGGTATGGTGTTTGCAGACATTTACGCTACTAGGTTGTATAGTAATGTGTATATGTATTTTGAATAAATCAGTCATGTTTACGACTCCTCAGGGTTAGAACTGCGTTGACTACTATGTGTCTGCATTCTTTCAGGGATTAAGTTGATAGGCACCCTAGATGCCCCGCCTAATTCCCTAGAAAAACCCTAATTGGTGTGAGTACGTAGAAGTTAATGTAGGGCGTGAGATATGTCAGAGCGTGAGCAATCGAAATTGAAAACAGCAAAGATACTTAAATTTCAAAAGAAGTATTCATTGAAGGATCGTTTGTCTGTGCTAAAAATATTTGTTGAACATTTGAAAGAAAATAAAGGCAATGAATTTTCAAAGCCAAAAAGAATTATTGAGGATTTTTATTCTCACTCTGATATGTCATATGACGATATCTTTGAGCTTTATTACAGAAAAATAGAAAACATAAAAGCTGGAAAAACACGTGGTATTGATGACCCTGAGTTATTTGAGCTTGTTAGAGATTTTGTGTTTAGGCATGCGCCTAAAAAAATTATGTGTTTAAGCGCAGCGCTTAGCATAAAGTTAATTGGCGACGCGCTAGACTATTTTTTTACAGATGATAGAAAATCAACCATCGCACTTTCACAATTGATGAGAAATTCTATTCCTGAGATGAAGGCAGAAAAAAGTAAATATATAACTCTTCTAAGCATTGATGAAAGTGCAATTTACAAAGTGGGTTTTTCTAAATGGGATGGCTCAGATAATGACTCGATGGGAATTAAGAAAAATCTAGAAAAAGCATACCCAAATAAAATTGATATTTATCTTGCCATAATGAATGTTCATGACCACCGCCATAATTTTTCAATCCTGTTTTATGGTGGAGGTGTGACTGATCTTTATTATGGTTTAAACGTCATAAAATCTGATATTTTTATACTAAAAAACTGGCATTATGGAGACCCTCTCAGCATTCAATATAAACAAGATGAGTGGGATCGAGAAGATAATGATCGATATATGCTTTGTTCAGGTAAGTCACTCACTGTTAATGGAGTAACAGAAATAACTAATTCCGAGAGAGCAAGTGATGGATTTATGAATGACCACTGGAAGTATAGAAATTGGTTAGAATTAGTGAAAGGAAAAGAAAAAAATGACGCGCTGGTAAAAGCTGAAATGATATTTGATCAATTAGTTAAAAATAGAAATTTGTAGACGAGATACGCCTGATATGGTAGCACATAAGAGAGTTACACAAAGGAATGAAGGGTCGAGCTGGGTGTCTCCTGATATACTACATGCTGCCATGGTCGGCGATTACAACGAAGCACTTGCTGCAATCAAAGAAGATGCTAATTGTATTAATCAACTAAATGATACGCATCAAAATGCGTTGCAAGTTGCTATTATAAACTTCCATGAAGATATTGCTTTTCTCCTATTAGATGAAACTGACATTTCTGTAAAACACAAGGATGCTTTAGGTAGAGATGCTTTAGATTTGGCTCTATTTGGTGCTAGCGAAGAACTTTGCGAGCGTATAAATGACAGGTGGTATGAAGAGCCTGATCCAGATGTTGATTCTGATCAGAATCAACCTGTAATTGGATAAATTGTATTGTTATGTTTCTATAGTAGAAAACGCATTTATAAAAAACTAAGCGCTTGTTGCAATCGGGACTTTACTGATTTGTTTATCAATTGCCTCTATCACATTGTGATAGAGTGGTAAATTCCCTTTTTCTTTTTGCCAATTCTCATGGAAAAGCACAATAGTATCGATGGCTGTATCCACTACAATGTTTTCGGGAGCAATGCTCTAGCTGCTACATGTTTCAGTTCATCAAAAGTAAATTCATCAAAACACTTGGTTCTGCTGAAATTTGATGCAGCTTTTTCATCTTCTATATATGGGATTGTTATGACCTTTCCCCTGCATTAGTACCATTGCATGGATGAGATTCTGTTCACTTTAAGCCGCTTTCTGTGCTAACCACTTGTGCGATATTTGCTGAGTGACTTGATTATGATTAATTTTTGTTTATGTTTTTTAGTAAATCTGAGAAAAGGCGAAATATAATACTAGAAACAGTAAAATGTTTCTGCTGCGTTTCTCTTATTTCTTGCTGAGAAATTGATAGGCTCATTTCTGCCATAACAATATGCACATCATGGGCTAATAATTTAGAACTGTATTTTCCATATGAATATGGAGGTAGGTTGTTACGTTCAGACTGTAATGCTTCAATAAGCTCTTTATGTTTTTCTTTTTCGTTTTTTATAGCAGTCTTACAAAGAACCAATTGTTTTTTGCTTGTCTTTCCATGGTTACAAATTTCTAAATTGTTTTGTGTATTAGCTGTTAGAACAGAAAAATCAAAGTCTGTTCTTTCTTCTGCGCTATAGCGAGGTGTTGAAAAAGCCATAAAGGATATGATAATTGCAATTATTGACAAAGCTAAGTTTATTATGTTTAAGGGATGTCTTTTGGCCGTTTCTGTTATTATCTGGATGGTTTTAATGAGGTTTTTAAAAATATTTTTTTCATTGATTACCTTAAATATGTCATCTATTTTTTCTTTGTTCATAGTCAGTTTATAATATAGGTAGTAAAGAGGGGCAAGGAAAAATCAAGACTGGCTAGTATAATTTCTAAGCTTTATAATGCTGGTAAAACAAGTGATAGGAATTAATCATCTATTTAATAAAATTTTGCAAACGATAGAACGCAGAGCGTTTAATCCGCTCTCAGATTTTTCGGGAGTAGGGATATCCCCTAGCATTCAGGTCAGATACACACTGGTATAATCATTGCTCACAAAATATGCTGAATATAATCAAAAGTACTATCTGTAATTGTTTTTAGGTTTTCCTGCACTTGATTATCTTATGCGTCATATCTTTTGGTATTTAGCAGCTCACGATATTTGCTATGAGTTATGTGATTAATCCGTTGCTGTGGAAAACGCATTTAAAAATTGCCTTCCCCAAAGTAATTTACGATCAATTTCACTTAGCTTTGCCTCGTCACAGACAGAATTCCACTTTTCTTCAATGACAGATTTTTGATTTTCAAAGATCAATAGCGCATCACCTTCTGAGAGTTGAAAATTATGCGCGGTTTCAAGGCAGTATTTTAACTGGCTGAGATTATTGTTGCCTGATATCAGCATGGCTTGTGAAGCTTCATTTCCTGAACGACTTTGTGGGCATATATCATATGCCGGTGTCAGCGTTAATTCTTTACCATCCCAAAAGGCTGCATGGTTGCGCGCATGATCATCAGTATTTCCGCAAAGAATATTAAAGACAAGGCGAGAGAACAATTCTTTCAATGTATCCTTTGGATCGGTGAAACGATAGCGGATTATTTCCGCCATTGTTTCATAACTGGCATAGCGTGCCATCATGTCATCAAGGCCAAAAAGGGTTAGTGCGGAGACCATAGATTTACGTGTCCAGCCTTGCTCGACATTTTCGCGGTCAAATCTCTCAACTAGCAACACATCTTTATTTGCTGCCGTTTCCAGTTTAACAGGAGCAACATCAAGCCCAACAAGATCAGCTAATCTCATTGCAATAAATTCAGCTTTTACCACGCTATATATATCAGTGCTGGAAGAAAATTTGGCAACGTATTTTTTTTCACTATCCTCAACCAGTGCCTTTGGACGTGCACCGCCAATGGCAGTGCCATGATATAAGGCAATATCAAGTTCTGGAGTAAGAGGGACGCCTTTTTCAACGCGCGCAGCAGAATTCAATAACTCTTCGAGCGGAACATTGGTTGCACTGCGCGGCTCGTAATTGGAAGGGGATAGCTGGAAATCCAATGCACCAATACGATCAGAGCCGGATTCCAAGAGATAGGTCAGTTCATCAAGAACATTGGTATCCGTGTCTGTACCTTTTAACCCCAGCTTCCTATTGATAATTACTCGTCGCCCCCAAGCATCAGGCGCACCGTCGCGAATACAGCCAGGCATACTCAACCCTTCAAGCAGGGGCAACGTGCCTGCCTCTAAAGGTAGCTCCGGCTCATAAATAGGCATGGCTGGTTTTGTGTCATTGGCTCGCTCAAGATAGCTCTTACCATAGTTGAACAGAAGATTGCCGTTATCTGCTTCCAATCTACCCGCTACAATTGGGTCAGTTTCTCCCGGTAGCCATATCCAAACATAGGCCTCGTTATAATGCTTTTTAGAAGTCATCATGCACAACCTTTGTCTTTACCTTGATACGTTTGGGTAGCAAAGCAATTTTGTCTCTTGTCTGCTCGATATGTCTTGAAAGGGGGAGCTTGTCTTGTTCAAACAGGTTCACGCCCACGAGCGTAGCAACCTCAAAAACCAGACCAATTGCGCTGCTCATCTCACCACGCTCGATTTTTTGCAAGGTAGCTCTGGAAATACCGGCGCGTTCAGCCAGATTTTTCTCGCTCCATTTGCGCTGTTTGCGTCCGAGTTTTATTTGTCCCCCAAGCAATGTGACCGCTTCGAGAGCATATTTTGAATAAGTTCTCTGTTTTGTCATGGCTAAAATCCATAAAATGATTACTAAAGTGGTCATTAAATGTTCTAATGACTGCTGTATTAGTCAAAGATAGGGGGAAAAGAACTACATGTCAAGTAAAAAAGACTATTATGGTAGGCGTATAGGTGGTTAATGGCTATAATAATAGTCAATTAGAGCAATCCAGAGTCTCTGACCCGCGCTCTTAACTCTTCCAGGTTCGGGATTTCCTTCACAGAAGCACAGGTTACGATCTGATCGAGGATAAATTCCCATACCTGAGCGGCGCGCTGTTTCTCAAAGTCATATGAATATTGCACATAGACTTCGCCTGTTACATCTCTATCGCCATCACTGTGATTGAGTAAAAGTCGTGCATAGAGCTTGGGCAGGCCAACTGCTGTGATCCACGTTGCACCTGTGCGCCGAAGGTCATGAGGGCAAAAATCAGCAATATCTAAAGCCTTACGACTTTTACGAATGGCCTGAGGCATTGCGGTAATGCCAAGTGGTATTAGTTCTGGATTAGGTTCTTTTGGTGGAGACATGGCGCGTGTTGCACCAAAGATATACTGCGATGCACCTGTGTAAGGCGCAACTTCATTAATGAGTTTTAGTGCATAGCGGTTCAATGGAACGCGGTGCATCGTACGGTTTTTTGTTTCGTGCATCTCCATTTGCCAAACATTTTCATCTTCTTTAAACGCATCGTAGCGTATGTTACGAACCTCAACACTGCGTTGCATTGTAACTAATGAAAATTTGAGAGCTTTAGCGGTGACAGGAGGAACACCAAGCATTTCAAATCTGTTCCAGAATTTCCAAATTTCCTCAAAGCTCAAAATACGACTTCTTGAACCCGATGCCCCTAAGGATTCAATCTCCATTACAGGATTATTTTCAATCAATCTTTTTTTCTTCGCTAGATTGAAAAGTTGACGTGTATAGGCAAGGCTGTTTTTAACAGCAACCTTTCCACTGCGAGATGCGTTTGCTGTACTTTTTGCACGCTTTAAAATACGTGACTGCATTTTATCAATATCATCGATAGTCACTTCATTTAGGATTTTGTTTCCCATGATAGGGAGCACATCAAGATTAAAGACACGCACTTCTTCCCCAATAGATGATTTACCTTTTAATTCAGCGTATTTAATATATATATCGATAAATTCAGATACGGTGTAAGTCGCTTTTCGTTTTTCTTCTTCGGCTTTTCTCTCTGCTACCGGATCACGACCGTATTGATAAACTTGATCATAAAGCTGGTCATACTCTTTCCGTGCCTGACGAATAGTCCATTCTGGATATTGTCCAATTGATATCCATCGGCTTATTTCTTTGTTATCACCACTCATATATTTAAAAACAAATACTTTCGATCCACTTGGATTGATGCGAATACCAAAGCCAGGGCAGCCATAACACCAAAAGGTTTGACGTTTTTTTGTGGGTTTAATATTCCTAACCACCGTGTCGATGAACTTTATTGTATTTGACATCCATGTTCTTTCTTGTATTACGTAAAGTTGCTGGCTACTTGGCTGGCTACTTGAGATATGCTTCCTAAATGAGCAGAATGAGAAGCTATGGGCAAGAAAAAAACTTTATAACTCTTTGTGAGCAATGGTTACATGATGTTGTATTTCGAAACGCTAAAAAAATATATAATTAAATCAAAACAATAACTTGTAACCCTTATTCAGTCTACGTTACGGAGGTTAAAATTAAGTTAAAGCAACTGACTTTTAATCAGTAGGTCGAGAGTTCGAATCTCTCAGCGATCACCACTCACCCTCACTTACATCCGTTTTTATTTTTTAACTTGTCCCATAGATATGATTTTGTCCCATATATTTTTAATTTCGTTGGCTTAAATCGCTCAGGATTTCTTCTGTAAATGGACTTTGTTGTAGAGCTATTCATACCAAGCATCATAGCCACCGCACATATTAGTTATGTTTGTAAATCCTTTGGCTTTTAATAATTGAGTTGCTTGCTGCCCGCGCATGCCTTTTTTGCAATATAGGATAATTTCTTGATCCTTGGGTAAATCGGGTATTTTCCCTGCGGCTAAATCTGACAGAGAAAAATGCATGGCGTTTTCGATATGTCCGCTATCCCATTCGTCTTTTTCACGGACATCAATAATGGTTGCGTTTGTATTGGATTTAACATCTTTGGGGCTACATTCAGAAATAACTGCGCAAGTTTGTGATGAGTGTATCAATTTAATATCCTTTTTTTCTTTTGAACAGGTTGGGCAATTTTGGTTTTTAGGTATGGTTAAAGTTCTGCAATACATATTATGAACATCAATGGTCCATAATTTACCAGAAAGTGGTTCTAAAACATGATTATTAACTATGATTTTTATAGCTTCCATAGCTTGGGTGGTTCCAATTATTCCTGCAACGGCACCGATCACCCCAGCTTCAGCGCAGTTGGGAATATGCCCTTTTGGTGGCGCGGGAAACAAACAACGATAGCAAGCTCCACCTTTATGGTTGAATACGCTAACTTGTCCATCAAAACCAAGTATTGAACCATATATGAATGGTTTTCCTATTTTAACAGCTGCATCATTTATTAAAAATTTAGCAGAAAAATTATCTGTCCCATCAATTATAAGGTCATATTCACTAAAAAATTTTTCGGCATTTTTATCATTTAATTCATTGTTATAAGCAGTGATTTTAATTTCAGGATTGAGGGCGTTTAACCGTGTTTTTGCGGCTAAGGCTTTATTTTTACCAATATCATCAATGGTAAAAAGGACTTGTCTTTGTAGGTTGCTCTCATCAACATTATCAAAATCAACTATACCAATATTGCCAATTCCAGCAGCGCTTAGATATAAAAGAGCAGGGCAGCCAAGCCCTCCTGCTCCAATACATAGCACTTTGGCTTTGGATATCTTTTCCTGACCTTCTATGCCTATCTCAGGCAATATAAATTGTCTATTATAGCGTTTTTTATTGCTCATAATTTTATATTCCATGGTTGGGGCTAGTATCTTTTACTTTATACGCTCAAGCAATAGGATTTTTCTTACCAGTTGTTTTAGAATATTGATTTGCGTGGTATCGTTGCGCCTTGATTGTCATTAAACAAGAAAATTTTTAGATATGGATTATGCAAGCTTTGATAAAAACCTTTGGATTAAGATTCTAATAGGTATGTTTATCGGTATTGTCGTGGGGACTATGTTATCTCCTCATGGTTATGCGTTGCTATCTGATGATTTAACACGTGAAGTATCGCCTTGGATTAAGTTGCCAGGGGTCTTGTTCCTTGGTCTTATACAAATGGTGGTTATTCCGCTTATATTATGCTCAATAATTATTGGTATTACCCAAAGTGGGGAGCTTGCCTTCTTACAAAAAATGGGGGTGCGTATAGTATTTTACTTTATTAGCACCACTATAATTTCAATATCTATAGGCATTGCTTGTGTTTATTTTATTGATCCAGCTAGCTATATAGACCCTGATCTTATAGAAGGGTTTCGAGATGAGATGAAATCCGCTCCTGTTGCACCCAAAACATTTGAAGGGCTTACGATTCCAGAGCGTATAGCTAATTTAATTCCTACCAATATGAGTAAAGCAATATTAGATAAGAATTTATTGCAAGTTGTAATAGCTGCGACTGTTATTGGTGTTGCTTTGGTAAGCCTGCCTGAAGATGCGGCTAAGCCTATAAAAGACCTTGCACAATCAGGTCAGGCTATTTCTATGACTGTCGTTGGTTGGGCAATGATAATTGCTCCTGTAGCCGTGTTTGGTTTGATATGCGATATGACTATTAAACTTGGATTTAGCGCTCTTGCTGGTATGGGCATGTACATGTTTAGCGTTTTGCTTGGGCTGATTAGTATGGTTGGAGTGTATTTGATGATTGTTACATTTATTGCCAGGCGCAATCCTATTGAATTTTTAAAGGCCGTAAGAGAAGTTAAGTTATTGGCTTTCTCCACATCATCATCGGCGGCGACTATGCCTTTTACTATGGCTTGCGCTGAGCAAAAACTGGGAGTTCCGGCAAAGATAAGTCGTTTTGTTATTCCGCTGGGCGCTACTATAAATATGGACGGAACGGCTTTGTATCAGGCTGTGGCAACTATTTTCCTAGTTCAGGTGTTTGGTGATATTTCGGGAATAGAGCTTACTAATGGTGATATAGCCTTGATATTAGTTACAACTGTTGGCGCGTCTATTGGTACACCAGCAACACCGGGGGTGGGAATTGTGGTTCTAGCCACTATTTTAACTAGCGTAGGTCTTGCGCCTGCTGCGGTTGGATTTATTCTTGGTGTTGATAGAATTTTGGATATGTTCCGCACAGCAGTTAATGTAACTGGTGATTTAACCGCAAGCGTAGTAATGGATAGATGGCTTAGGAGAAAATAGCTTAATTTCCACGCTTGTTTTTATTTGTCTATCGCGCCATAGTGCTTTTATTATAATGATATAGGGTAGATATGGTAGATAATAAAAAACAAAGTGATGGTGATGATATCACTCATTCTGCAGGTCCTTTGGCAAGGCTACGCCGTTATTTGCTTACAGGGATTTTAGTAACAGCGCCTATAACAATCACAGTTTACCTCACTTATATATTTTTGACATATGTAGATAGTAAAGTTGGTAAGATTCTCCCCAGTGATTGGTATGAGGCACTATATGGGCATACAACAATCCCTGGCTTGGGGCTGATAATTGTCATTACATTTTTTATTATTATTGGCTGGTTAGCAACAAATTTTCTTGGGCGTATTTTTATTCGATTATCTGAATATATAGTTGATAAGATGCCAGTAGTTCGCAGCCTATATGGAGCGATTAAGCAGATATTTGAAACAATTATGGCTAGCCAGTCTAGTGCATTTAGAGAAGTTGTTATGCTGGAGTACCCGCGTAAAGGTATTTGGTCTATCGGCTTTGTAACGGGAACATCAGAAGGTGAGGTTCAATCTCATACAGAGCAAGAAACTGTAAATGTTTTTGTGCCAACAACCCCTAACCCAACATCAGGATATCTTCTATTTGTGCCAAAAACGGATCTTAAATATCTTGAAATGAGTGTTGAAGAAGGAGTTAAGCTAGTTGTTTCGGCTGGTATTATTACTCCCTCTGCGACATCAGAAAAGATAGAAGTTAAAAAATATAATAATAAAAAGGCTTAAAAAAATCTAATGTTTTCTCTTATTAACTCTATTCGTGAACGTGATCCTGCTAAACCAAGTTTTTTAGAGGTTTTTTTTGCTTATAACGGTTTTCATGCCGTGGTTTGGCATCGCCTAAATAACTTTATTTGGCATTTAGGGTTAAGAGCGTTAGCCCGCACTTTGGCTAATTTTTCACGTATTCTAACAGGTATAGAGATTCACCCTGAGGCGACAATAGGCAAAAACTTTTTTATAGATCACGGAACTGGCGTGGTTATAGGTCAGACTGCGGTAATAGGCGATAATGTTACTATCTATCATGGTGTAACGCTGGGCGGAGTGGGGCGCGTAGGTAAGGTCGATGGCAAACGCCACCCAACATTGAAGGATTGGGCGATTATCGGCGCAGGATCACAGGTTCTTGGCGATATTACTATAGGTGAGCATGCAAAGGTTGGGGCAAATTCGGTTGTCACGTCTGATATTCCAGACGGTGCTACAGCCATCGGTATTCCTGCGCGAGTAATTGGCGGTGATGATAGAGCCAGAGCTTACGGTATGCCTTCTCTTAAGGAAATGGAGGAAGTCACTTCTACTATTGATTGTATGATACGTGAAATGGGTAAAATTAAGAAGGAGCTTAATTTAGACGATAAAGACTGCGAAAAATTAGAAGAAAAACGCAAAGATAGCTAGAGTCCTGACCCTAACCACCCCTAAAATATTTAATAGCCTGATCGCGTTCAAACAGATATAGGAGCGTTTTAAGTGCATTTCCACGTTCAGATTCCAGTTTAGGGTCACGTGATATTATGAGTTTTGCATCATCTCGCGCCGTTGCAAGTAAGTCACCATGGGCGGATATGTCTGCAATTTTAAAGTCAGTAATTCCACTTTGTTTAGTGCCCATAATGTCACCACCGCCACGTAGTTCAAGATCTTTTTCCGCTATTATGAAACCATCTTCTGTGTCGCGCATGATGTTCAAACGCTCCTTTGCTGTTTCACCTAAAGGCGCAGAATATATTAAGAAGCAATATGATTGCTCGGAACCTCTACCAACACGACCTCGGAGTTGATGAAGCTGTGATAATCCAAAACGCTCGGCATGTTCAATAACCATTATCGTAGCTTCGGGAACATTAACCCCAACCTCAATAACTGTTGTGGCAACCAGAATATCTAAATCACCATTCGCAAATTTATTCATTACCTCGTCTTTGTCAGTGGGTTTCATACGTCCATGTACCAGACCTATACGATCACCAAAGCTGTCTTTTAATATATCATAGCGTTCTTCTGCTGCGGCTAAATCCATTACTTCGGATTCCTCAACTAATGGACAGACCCAATAAACGCGAACTCCTTCAGATATTTTGCGTTTTATGCCAGAAACAACGGAATCTAACTTTTCCTTAGAGAATAGCAAAGTTTCAATAGGTTTTCTGCCTGTAGGTTTTTCATCAAGCTTTGAAACTTCCATATCGCCATAAGCGGTAAGTGCAAGAGTGCGCGGTATTGGGGTGGCAGTCATTACCAAAATATCTGTACCTTTACTCTTGTTTGATAGCTCCAATCGTTGATGCACGCCAAAGCGATGTTGCTCATCAATAACAGCAAGTCCTAAATCCTTATATTTCACATCATCTTGAAATATTGCATGAGTGCCAATAATAACTTGCGCAGTTCCATTATGAATTTGTTTTAAAATAATCTCTCTTGTTTTACCTTTATCGCGCCCTGTTAGTGTAACAAAGCGAACACCTGCAGCTTCCAGCCATGGTTTCATACTTTCTGCATGTTGGCGCGCTAATATCTCAGTAGGAGCCATTATGGCTGCTTGAGCGCCACTTTCTACAGCGTTCATCATAGTCATTGCTGCGACAATAGTCTTACCGCTTCCTACATCACCTTGCAGTAAACGCAGCATTCGTCCCTCTTGCCCCATATCATGATCTATTTCATAAAGGCTACGCTTTTGCGCTCCTGTTAAATTAAATGGCAGTACATGTTCTATTTTATCGCGCAGCATTGTTGATTGCTCAAACGATCTGCCATTTATTTTGCGCTGTCTATCCCGCATTAGAGCAAGGGTTAGCTGATTAGCGAGTAGCTCGTCATAGGCAAGCCTTGCCCTAGAGGGGGTTGTCGATTTAAGATCATCTTCGCTTATTGGGTTATGTATAGATTTTAAGCATATATGCCAATCCTCCCAGCCTTCGCGTTTTTTGTGCGCACTATCAATCCATTCAGGTAATGTTGGTATGTAATCAAGCGCAGCAATCTGAGCTTTACGCATAACTTTGTTGGTAACGCCCGCGGTAAGTGGGTATATGGCCTCCACGGTTTCTAGAGTTTTGCGCTCATAGGGTTTTGCAATATCAGGGTGCATCATTTGCGGCTGCCCTTTAAAATATTCTACTTTGCCGCTGATAATTACCGATTGCCCTATGGGCAGGAGTTTTTCAATCCAGCCTTTTTTTGCATGAAAGAATACGAGTGTAATAGAGCCGCTATCATCGCTACATTTAACGCGGTAGGGCAGGGATTTCCGGGCATTGGGGAAATGTTGTTCCACGCGAACTTCGGTGGTAAGAATTTTACCGTTAGGTGCATCAGATATTGGACAGGTAAAACGCCGATCAATGAAGTCTAAAGGGGCATGAAATAGCAGATCAAGCACCTTAGGCCCACCAATAAGTTTTTCCATCAGCTTGCCAATACGCGGCCCCACGCCAGCTAGGGTGGTAATGCTACGAAATAATGGGTCTAGCTCGAACGGTCTTTGGCTCATGCTTAAAATTATCCTTTTCAAACTAGAATATAACGCTATTCTAATCATTCATATAGACAATATTGAGAAGATATTATGGAAGCAGTAGGAAAAGATGGTGAAACCATTGCAAATAAACGTAAACGCTTGATTTTTCGCTCTGCACATCGTGGTATTAAGGAGATGGATATTATAATGGGTTCATTTGCGGAGCAATTTGTGCCGAATTTTACAGAGAGTGAGCTTGCCGATTACGATGAACTCCTAACCCATAATGACCCGGATTTGTATAACTGGATCACAGGTAAAGAATCTGCCCCTGATGACGTTACGTGTATGGCGGTTTTTAAGAAGCTGATATTATTTAAATCTTCTTAAATACAGCCCTATAAGCATAGCCTTTATATAGGTGATGAACCTCTAGTGAGCCTTTGCGCTCAACTTCTAGGCGTTTTAGGTAATCAAGTATTTCAGGCTTATGATACACGTGAAACATTTTGAGCCACCAGAACAAAAATTTACGAAACGGCTTGGGTAGATCATCTTGCCCGCCGAAATCAACAATATGAATCTCTCCGCCAGAGGGAAGCAGCTTTATTGCATGATCAATAGAATCCTGCCACGGCGGAATAATGGATAGAGCATAAGAAAATACAATTTTATCAAGTGGTTGATCTAATTCAAAAAGCGTTTTCGGGTCAAAGCTCTGTGAGAAGGCTTGTTTAAGGGCTATCTTATCGCTCATACTGGCTTGTCCAAGGTTGCCTTGCGCGGTTTTAAGCATCTCGTCAGAAGCATCAAGTCCATAATAATGAGCATTAGGGTACTTATCCGCAATCTTAATTAGGTTACGGGCAGTACCACAGCCAACCTCACAAACATATTCGCCGTCTTTAATATCAATTTTGTCGATAAGTTCATCACGACCTAGTAGATAATATTTACGTGTTAGGTCATAAATATGGCGAGTCCAGCGATACATGTTATCCATGCTGTCTTTAGTTTGAGATTCGCTTGGTTGTTGCATGGTTTTAACTGTCATTATCTATTTCTTATTATGGTTTAGTGTGTAGGTATGAAATCCGCCATAGATGGAGGAGCGATCTAGCTCGTTACGGGGAGCTGCAAGGCTTGGGTCATATTCCCAAGGTGATATATTTTCCTTTGTAAGACCTTTAGTTAGAGGGCTTTCCTCACCAGCGGTGCGGAATATAACGCGCGCACCATCACTAGCAGAACGTAGAACCGCGCTCCATAGCTCGTTAAGCTGATCGTCATTCATCCAGTCTTGGGCATCAAGGAAAACATAGCAATCAACGCTGTCTGATCCTTGACCATCTAGATATTCAGTGATTGTAGAATGAACCACTCTTGCATTATCTATGTTATCTTTTAGAGTTTCATAATTCTCTTCTCTAAGATAGCGTGGAACAGCAATTTTATGCTTACGGTCATAGCCACGGTTAAATGCTTGCCATGCAAAGTAATTATCTTGGATAGGGAATTGACACGCCATGCGCTCTAGACGCGCCTTTAACAGGTTGGCCATATCACCCTTAGCTGACTCGCTTAAATCATCAAACTGAGCTGGAGGAATGCCTAGTCCATACAAGGATTCAGGCTTGTTACATACCATTTTGACGAATTTTTTATTAAATAACGGGGCAAGGGTTTTATCAAATATGGCTCGTTGTTCGTCCATTGTTTGAGCTTTTAATATATCACGTGGGTCTTTGCCGTAAAGTTTGGCAACGCGGTGAACAGTTCCTATGAATTTACCAAGTAGGCCAAATCTATAGATGTTCTTTTTGAACATGTTTATGCGTCTGCCATGAGGCACAATTCTTTTCTCCCAATAATCACGAGAGAATTTATCAAGATTAGGAGCTATATATTTGTCGTAGTTTTCTATATTTTTTGGGTCATCGGCGCAACCGAAGAATAGGAAAAAGCTTTCATAGTCTGGCAAGTGCTTAAGCGCAGCTATTTTTAGGCGACCTAATGCGACATGAGCGGGGTTAAGATCTACCGCAGTAACCGAAGCAGGAGATTCGGTTAGATAGTTCATCATATTACAACCGCCTGAACATATAGTCATGATGCGGCTTGTGTCATCTATCTTCATCGCAGGAATATCAACTTCAGGATCTTCCCAAATTTGCGGATAGACAAAGCCACTGAAGACTGCTGTAAACATACGTTCTTGAAAACCACGCTTGGTTGTAGCCTTGTTTTCGTGAACCGCTTTTTTAAGCAAAGCCTTATTTGCAACTGTTTCTTGATCATCTGAAAGCTTCATTTGTGCACTCATAATATTTAACGCCTCTTGAAATAGACAAAAACCTATATATAAAAAGCAAATCAATAGCAAACAACTATTAACTGTTTTAAAGGGTAATTTTGTGCACATTACAGCTCTAGAAGATGATAATCAACCGAAAGACGACATAAATTTAGATATTATTTATGGTGTTCCAGAAGGTGAAGATGCTCGGATAATAGCTAAAATGGCACGAGATGTAATGGCAGAAGATCGTGTCCTTGTGCATGTTGCACTTGATGATTCACGCATTGAGATATTAAAAGAATTGCTAGAATTTTTTGCTCCTGATACCAAAGTGCTAACTTTCCCTGCTTGGGATTGCTTACCTTATGATCGAGTTTCTCCTCATGGTGAAATCGTTGCAGAGCGTGTTTCATGCCTAAATAAACTTATGCAGTGGGAGTATGATAGCGAGCGTTATCCCAGAATTTTACTAACTAGTGTTAATGCTTCCTTGCAAAGGGTCATGCCTCGTAATGTATTGAGGGAGAGTAGCTTTGCGGCTAAGTCAGGCGGTTTTATTGATATTGATAAGCTTAGTTTGTTTTTAGGCCAAAATGGATATATTCGTAATGAAACAGTTCGTGAGGCTGGTGATTTTGCCATACGTGGTGGAATCATAGATATTTTTCCTGCTGGCTATGAAAATCCACTTAGAATTGATTTATTTGGTGATGAGATAGAATCTATTAAGGTTTTTGATCCATTAACGCAACGAACTAGCAAAAGAATAGATGATTTTTCGCTTCAGCCAGCAACTGAATTCTTTATGAATGAAAAATCTATTGCTCGCTTTCGCTCTAATTATAGGGAGGCATTTGGCGTTGTGCAAAAAAATGATCCATTATATGAAGCAGTAAGTCAGGGCAGGCGATATAATGGTATAGAGCATTGGCTACCGCTTTTTTATGAGGGCATGGATAGCTTATTTAGCTATGTTCCTAATTCTAAAATCAGTTTTGATTATCATGCCTTAGATTCTTATAAGGAAAGAATAACCCAAGTTGTCGATTTTTATGAGGCAAGAAAAACGCTTCAAGAATCTGTTACGCATAATAAAAATAACGCAGCATTTTCTGGCTCTGTTTACAATCCTATAGAACCAAATGAATTATATATAAATAAAGAAGAATGGGGTAGCTATATTGCGGGAGGGAATATTCTAAATCCTTTTGGTGCACCAGAGGGACATAGATTTATTGACATGAAAGCTCGTAAAGGACGAGATTTCTCTGATATAAGGGCTATGCCTGATGGAGATGTTTTTGCAGAGCTGAAAAAATATATTGCGCAATGTCAGCAGCATGATAAGAAAATTTTGATTATAGCATATAGCGATGGATCAAAGTCCCGCCTTTTAGGGCTGATGGAAAATACAGGCATTAAGAATTTTGTTGAATTGAGTGAATTTAAAGAGTTGAAGAAGTTAAAGCCACACCAATTGGGGGTTAGTATTGCGCTGTTAGAGCATGGATATAAATCACCTGATTTAGTTGTAATTACCGAGCAGGATATATTAGGGGATCGTTTAGCTCGAAAATCCAAAAAGACACGCAAGGCAGATAACTTTCTTACGGAAGTCTCTGCTCTTAGTGAGGGCGATCTTATTGTGCATGTAGAGCATGGCATAGGGCGTTTTGTTGAACTTGAAACTATAAATGCTGCGGGCGTTGTTAATGATTGCCTGAAAATTGAATATTCAGGGGGGGATAAGCTTTATGTTCCAGTGGTGAATCTTGATGTGTTATCACGCTTTGGCTCTGATGAGGGGACGACCCAACTTGATAAACTTGGTGGGGCAGGCTGGCAGACTAGAAAAGCACGTGCGAAGAAGAATTTAATGGAGATAGCGGATAAGTTACTTGGCATTGCTGCGGCTAGACAACTTAAAAAGGCTGAATCTTTATCTATTAGCGAAGGTCTGTATAATGAATTTGTTGCACGCTTCCCTTATTCAGAAACAGAGGATCAAGAACGCTCCATAAATTCTGTTATTGAAGACATGGCGGGAAGCTACCCTATGGATCATCTTGTTTGTGGTGATGTTGGTTTTGGTAAGACAGAGGTGGCCTTGCGCGCAGCATATGTTGCGGCCATGTCGGGCGTGCAAGTGGCTGTGGTTGTTCCAACCACATTGTTGGCGCGCCAACATTATAAGAATTTTCAGACTCGCTTTGAGGGTACTGGAATACGTATAGAACAATTATCACGAATGGTTAGTACAAAAGATGCTAAGCGCACTAAGGAGGGAATGGCAGATGGATCAGTGCAAATTGTAATTGGTACGCATGCTCTATTCGCTAAGTCGATTAAATTCCATGATCTTGGCCTTTTAATTGTTGATGAGGAACAGCGCTTTGGTGTTAAGCAAAAAGAGCGCTTAAAAGAAGTTAAAAGCACCGTTCATGTGCTTACACTTACGGCTACACCTATACCGCGTACCTTACAGATGTCGCTTACTGGCGTTAAGGAAATGAGCCTAATTACAACTCCGCCTGTTGATCGCTTGGCTATACGTACTTTTGTAATGCCAGTTGATACGGTTGTTATTCGTGATGCATTGTTGCGCGAACATTATCGAGGAGGGCAGAGCTTTTATGTTGTTCCTCGAATTAAAGATTTAAAAGATATTGCAGATATGCTGCGTGAAATTGTGCCTGAAATTAAATTTATAGAAGCTCATGGACAACTTAGCCCTACCGAGCTGGAAGACCGCATGACGGCCTTCTATGATCGTCAATATGATGTTTTACTTGCAACAAATATTATTGAAAGCGGAATAGATATTCCGAGCGCAAATACTATGATAGTTCATAGAGCCGATATGTTTGGCTTGTCGCAACTCTATCAGATAAGAGGGCGTATTGGTCGCTCCAAGGTTAGGGCTTATGCTTATCTAACTTATAAGCCAAATGTGATGCTTAATCCTAATGCGCAAAAGCGTTTAGAGGTCATGGAAACGCTTGATACTCTTGGCTCGGGTTTTCAGCTTGCTTCGCATGATATGGATATTAGAGGGGCAGGTAATTTACTTGGAGATGCACAGTCGGGTCATATCCGTGAAATTGGTGTAGAGCTTTACCAGCAAATGTTGGAGGAAGCTGTAGCTGCTGCAAAAGCAGGTATAACAGATATAGAAGATATTGGACAAGATGAGTGGTCACCTAATATCAATCTTGGGGCATCAGTTCTTATACCAGAGAGCTATGTTGAGGATTTATCGGTGCGTATGAGCCTTTATAGACGCTTAAATGACCTTGGTGAGCGTGAGGAGATTGAGGGTTTCGCCGCGGAAATGATTGACCGCTTTGGTGCTTTGCCTGATGAGGTGGAGAATTTACTGGAAATACTAACTGTTAAACAGTTTTGTAAAAATGCAGGCGTATCTAAAATTGACGCAGGACCAAAGGGCGCAGTTATTGCATTCCATAATAACCAGCCCCCAAATATTGATGGTTTAATGAAATGGATAGGAACAAAGGCTGGAACAGTTAAAATCCGCCCAGATCAAAAGATTTCTGTAATAAGATCATGGGATAAACCAAGGCAGCGCATAAAAGGTGCGGGTGTAATTGTTAAAGAATTGGCAGCATTAGCTTCTTAGGCTTTGGCTTTTTATAATTTTTTGTGGCAAACTCTATGTGCTTTAATTAAAGGATTCGTCTATGTCTAGAGAATATGCAGATAAGAAAATCAAGGAAGCTCTTCAGTTGTGTAATGGTAATGCAGCTCGTGCTAGGCAACAAATTGTTATATTGGCTCAAGACGATATCAATTTGCTTAATGCATTGGTAAAGCCGCATATTGATGGAATAGTTGCTTATCAAGTTGAGCGCGTTGCTTCGGGTAGAGCGGAGCTTGAAAGTCGCCACCCCAATGAAAAGCCATCTACGAAAGACCAAAGATTTGGTATGGATTTATTACGTGCTATTGCGTCATCTGATGTTGCAGTCTTTGGCCTTGAGGGCGGTAGCACTCCTAGGAAAAGAAGCGGAACATCAAAACAACATATCGATGCAATACATAAGCTTGCGGCAAGTCGTCATAAAAAGAAAAAATAAGTGAAGTCACCTATGCCAGATGTGAATAAGCAGGATTTAGAGCTGCATATCAAGTTAGATGCGGATTGGCTGGAAAAACTGCCACGTGATGTTTCACCGCGCCAATATATAAGGGGTAAACGAGAAGAGCAAAAATTTATCTTGATGCTCTACCCTGATGCTAATCAAGGTAATAGGGAAGAGCTTAGATCTTTCATAAAAATTGGTAAGGATTTATCTTGTAATGGTATAAAAACTCCGCAAGTTTATGAATTTGAAGAAGATAAATGTTACGCTATCCTTGAAGATCTTGGTAAGATTTCCTTTGGTGAGTGCCTAAAAAAAACTATAATTGATAAAGAAGAAGCTTATAGATTAGCAACCGATGTTTTGATACGAATGCGAGATGTAGATGTATCAAAAAACCTCCCTACTTATAAGAATAGTCGGATTTACGAGAACCGTAGGCAGCTTATTGACTATTATATGCATCTAAAACGTGGATCAAAACCTAATGAGGATACAGTTCAGGATTTCCTATCGGTATGGAATGAAATAGAAAATAATTTACCGCCTTGCCCGCAAGGTTTTTTACATGGCGATTACCATCTTGAAAACCTTATGTATCAAGAGAAAGCTCAAGGGTTAGATCGTTGCGCCGTAATTGACTTTCAAGATGCTATATCAGGGCCTTTGCCATATGATCTGGTTAATTTATTAGAAGATGCGCGCATAGATGTTCCTAATGAAATTCAAGATGCAATGATTGAGCGTTATTGTAAGAATATGGAAAAACAAGAAAAGGAAAATTTTCTTATATGGTTTAGAGTGCTGGCAGCTCAATTTCATGGGCGTGTTTTAGGTTTGTTTATAAAGTTAGCAGTAGAACAAAATAGGGATTCTTATTTAATTCATATACCGCGTTTGCAGAGATATATGATTAAATCCTTGGAACACCCCGTTCTTGAGCCCTTAAAAAACTGGTTTAAAAAAGAAGGACTTGATTTTAGGGCTATAAGCGATTTAGATGGAAATTATATTCGTGAGATATTTAAATAACATCATTAAAATAGGAGTTAAATCATGTCCATAGTTGCCGATCGTTTGGGGCGTATTAAGCCGTCACCTACTATTGCTGTATCTAATAAGGCAAAAGAGTTGAAAGCATCAGGACGTGACATTATAGGTCTGGGAGCAGGTGAACCTGATTTCGATACTCCTGATTTCGTAAAGGAGGCAGCTTATGAGGCAATTCGAAACGGAGAAACTAAATATACAGCAGTTGACGGCACTCCCTCATTAAAAGATGCTATTATTGCAAAGTTTAAACGTGATAATAATCTCGAATATTCTCGCGAGCAAATAACTGTAGGGACAGGTGGAAAACAAGTTTTATACAATGCGTTAATGGCATCTGTTAATGAGGGCGATGAGGTTATAATTCCAGCCCCTTATTGGGTTTCATATCCTGATATGGTGTTATTAGCAGAGGGAACTCCTGTCGTTATTGATTGTTTGAAAGAAAATAATTTCAAGCTTACTTCAGAGCAATTAGAAGCCGCGATTACACCAAAAACCAAATGGCTGATATTCAATTCTCCGTCAAACCCAACAGGCGGGGCATATAGTCGCTCAGAGCTTAAAGCTCTTACAGATGTTCTTGTTAAGCACCCCCATGTTTATATTATGACCGATGATATGTATGAACATCTGGTCTATGATGATTTTGATTTTTGTACGCCTGCGCAGGTTGAACCGAAATTATATGAACGTATATTGACTTGTAACGGAGTATCAAAATCTTATGCCATGACTGGTTGGCGCATTGGATATGCTGGCGGGCCAAAAGAATTGATCAAGGCTATGGCAAAGGTTCAGAGCCAAAGTACCTCTAACCCTTCATCAGTATCTCAAGCGGCAGCATTAGCGGCACTTGAAGGGGATCAATCATTTCTTGCAGAGCGTAACGAGGTGTTTAAATCTAGGCGGGATCTTGTCGTTGATTTGATAAATCAGGCTGAAGGGCTAGAATGTTTGAAGCCTGAAGGTGCTTTTTATGTTTACCCTTCATGCTCTGGTGTAATTGGAAAAACCACCCCTGGTGGAAATATAATTGAAAGTGATGGTGATTTTGTAACTTATCTTCTTGAAAGTGAAGGGGTTGCTTGTGTTCAGGGTGAAGCATTCGGACTTTCACCATATTTTCGTATTTCTTATGCGACTAGCACAGAAAATTTAGAGGAAGCATGTGGGCGCATTATAAGGGCATGTGCTGCTTTGAAAGGTGAAGCGAAGGCAGCTTAGCTTTATTTATTCTATAGTAGGTTCATCAGTATCTTTGGTGGCGGTTGCTATTTCATCTTTAACTGGTTGATTATGATTTAACTCAATTATAGTGTCGAGTGTAGGGACCGTCATTCTTGACCAGTTATTCGTCATTTGCTTCATTGCTGTCATTATAAGCGTTTGAGCTTCTTTTGATTCTAGGAATGGGTTGTGATAGCTATCAAATTCATAAAAAGCAGCATCAAATTCTCTCGCTACATCTATGATATGGTTCTTAGATGACACGAAGTCTTTTGAACCACCAAGCATAACCATAGGGAAATCACAAGATGCTTCTGGGGCACCATTTCTTTGGATTTTCTCCCATAATCTTTCACCTTCTATATTTGAGTATAATATTTGGCCATGGGTCGTAGCTGTGTTCTGAGTAGTTATAGGAGATATAGTGGCTTTGCTTTTTTCTTGATAATCTTCTCTAAGACATTCTTCTTTACCGCCTGTTTTAATCATATTTCTAAATTTTTCAGTAGCAGACATGACCCAGTCAAGAGGAGCTTCGCCATAGGATTTTTCTGAAAACATTCTACAATAGGTATTGTATATAGTATTTAAAACAGGTGTTGATCTATAGGGTGATGAAAAATGTGGTGATATAAGAACTGCTCCTGCATAATTGTCATTAATTTCTTCTGCAAATTCTTCATTAAGCATATTGGCTATAAATGCTCGCCCTCCAAGAGAATGACCAAAAATAAAATTTGGAATACCAAGTTTCAATCCATAAGATGGCGAGTTATTAGTTAAAAGATCTCTTACAATCTTTTTATTATCATGCAAATATCCAATTTGTGGTCCAGGATCAGGTAGCAATATAATGTCAATTTCTACGCCATTTCTTTGTAATGCACGAACTTGGTGAGTGTCGTAATCGCACATGTCAGATTTAAATCCTGATATTAATGTTATTTTAGACGTTGGTTCACTTAGATAGGAATGAGCTCTATAGCAGCCAACTTCAATGCCGGCAGGGGAGTAATCAAGATATTCCCAATTCTTTGGAATGTCTTGAGACTCTGGTTTAGATGATACATATATAAGAGGTTCTTCATTATTGCCTCTAGGCTGCTTTAGACCAGAATCATTTTGAAGAAAACGTAGTTTTACGCCATCTATTATGCTTTTTGTATTGAAATTAGATATACGTGAAATTTTGAATGTCCCCAGAAATTAACCCTAATAATTTATTATTCGCTCATTATATAAAATCTAACATAAAATAGTTCTAAAATGAAAGTTTGGTTTATAGTTTTATATATAAAGAAAAACCGGATCATAAGATCCGGCGAGTTGAACAGGGAGTTTACGTCTTTAATATAGACGAAGGATTAGATATATGTCTGAACCCCTATTGCAATCTTTCAATTACAGTACGAATATAATAATATTGTTCCTTAATAACAAACGTAACTATGTAATAGTAGCTATGCTTTTAATGCATATTAACGCCGCGCTAATCATGCGAAAGTAGAATGATGGAGCTGTTTATAAATTTATTTATAGGTTTCTATACTTTTTATAAAATCAAATAGGAATTCTCTAAGAACTTTAATTCTTTGGGAGTTTTTGCGCTCTTGCGGATAAACAAAATACATATCAACACTAGGTATTTTTATATCAGGGCATAAAACATCTATGTCATTATCATGATGTATTATGTAGTTAGGAAGAATTGAAATCCCTGTATCATTCTTAACCGCAGCATAACTCGCAGGCATTGAATTTATGAGTATAATATTAGGGTTGTTAGTTATATCAATATTAAGTTTTCCGAATATCCAATTTGGTTTTATAAAAGGACTGCGAGCATTGATTGGGTATCCAATCATTATATGTTTAGCAAAATCACTTTTGTTTTTTGGACGCCCGTGTTTATCAATATATCTTTTAGAAGCACATAGGGAGAAGTTAATTGTGGTCATATGACGCTCTATAATATCTCCATGTTCAGAGCGTTGCAGTCTTATTGCAACGTCTGCTTCGCGATGATTAAGATCATATACGCGATTATCAAGCAGCATAGTCAATTGTATTTTAGGAAAAGCTTCCTTGAAACGTGATATTTTAGGAGCAAGCCAAGTTGATGCAATAAATTCTACAGTAGTTAATGTTAGGGGGCCAACAGGTAAATTTCTGGAATCTATCAATTGCATTTCTGTTTGCTTTAGGCTGTCTGAAACCTCACATGCAGTTTGAAATAAGATTTCACCTTGTTCTGTCATAACAAGGCCTCTTGCATGACGGTGGAATAGGGTGATTCCTAATTCATGTTCTAATGAACTTATTTGTCTGGATATTGCTGACTGGCTAAGGTTTAGGTTCTCTCCTGCATGAGTAAAGCTTCCTGCTTCTGATACTGCCTTAAAGGTTTTTAGCTTATCCCAGTCCAAAGCTTAGTCTTTCTTTTCCTAATATAATTTAGTCTTTAGTAGCTAAATATTTATCGGCTTCTAAAGCCGCCATACAGCCCATACCTGCGGCGGTTACTGCTTGTTGGTATGTATGGTCTGTTACATCACCCGCAGCATAAACACCAGGTATAGAGGTTGCTGTAGAGTCTGGGGCAGTTATGAGATACTTGCTTTCGTCCATATCTAGCTTACCTACAAATAGTTCTGTAGCAGGATCATGTCCGATTGCAATAAATGCACCATCAAGGGGTAGCTCAGAAATATCTTCGTTTTTGGTGTTTTTAATTTTTAGTCCAGTCAGGCCGCTATCATCACCCATAAATTCTTCTATTGAGCTATCCCATAACATATCAATCTTCTCATTTGCAAAAACTCGATCTTGCAATATTTTTTCTGCACGTAATGAATCTCGTCTATGTATAAGTGTTACTTTGCTGCAAAAATTGGTAAGGAATAGGGCTTCCTCTGCTGCGGTGTTTCCGCCGCCAACTACTGCAACATGCTGATCTTTGAAGAAAAAACCATCGCAAGTAGCACAAGCAGAAACCCCACGCCCCTTAAATTTTTCTTCAGAGGGAATACCAAGCCATCGAGCTTTTGCACCAGTAGAAATAATTACTGTATCACCTATATATTTATCACCAGACCCACCAGTTGCAGTGTAGGGAGATTTTGATAAATCAACGTCAACTATATAATCTATAATATGTGTAGTTCCAACATTTTCAGATTGTTGTCTCATTTGATCCATTAGCCAAGGGCCCTCAATAGGATTGGCAAAACCAGGATAATTTTCAACCTCAGTAGTGGTCATTAGCTGTCCGCCTTGCTCCATTCCTGTAACTAATATTGGCTCAAGACCTGCACGAGCAGCGTATATTGCTGCTGTGTACCCAGTAGGGCCAGACCCAATAATTAAAACTTTCGTACGATATTCCTGATTTTGTTTTTCAGTCATTATTTTCACCTGTATTTATTTTTTGCCATAGTAATCATTAACGGCTTTTAGTAAAGTCTTTGAAGCGTTTTTTAATTTCTTGAGCAACTATTTGCGCATCATCTAGTGGTTCATATGAGTAATTATCAAGCTTTCCAACGAATTTCCTTAATGCTCCATGTTTAATTAAATTGTTATGTAACCTGGAGATCCTCCTTGCTCCACCGTCAAGATCAATCATATAAACTGGTTTTCCTGTGGTGCAGCTCTCTGAAATCATAGACGCACTATCGGCAGTAACAACTATGTAATCAGCCCAAGCTAGAAAGCTTAAATATGGATTTTTTCCGTTTCCGTCCCAGAAAAAATTTGAATTATCATCTAGGTTTTTTTGTAAAATAGCCTTGTTTACCTCTCCGGTTCGTCTGGAGCAGGTTATCATTAATGAACCTTTAATGTTCTTTAATTCTCTTGATAAATTTTCAGTTATTTCATAAGTCATGTCATAGGCTTTACTTGAACCACCAATGAGCACAGCTATTCTTGGTGATTTTAGTTTTTCTATTTCCGAAAACTCTTTTTTTGCCTTGTTAAGTAAGGTGTTAGTGATTTTATTGGGCGATGCTTTTGTAACAATTACGTTATTAGCTCTCATCGGGTCATGCTCGGGAACAGCGACAAGATCAAAGTGCTTTGAATTTATTCTTGGGTCTTGTATTTGAACCGTAAATGAACGCCCTTTGCTGGTTTTTTTTATGTATCTTGATGGTGCAATGCTTTTACGCCCACTCGCAATTAGAATATCTGGCCATGGAGGTGTTAGGGGGGGGGAAAAGCTCCATTCTTTTTCAAATCCAATATATGGAGAAAGGCTGTTCCATGGCTCTTTTAACTTAATTTGTTTTATTTTGTAAGGAATACCAAGGGCATTGGCCACGCCAATACATTGGTTTTCAGTTCCAGCCATGCCTTCACTTAAAACCCAGCAATTTATTTTATTGCTTAGATTTGATTGCTCCATAATTACCTATACTTAATATTTATTAAAAAAACTTGCTTATTTGTAATTGCAACCTTATACAAATCTAGTTCAAATACATAGCGTTCAATATAACTTGAGGTGAAATAATTATGTCCCGATCTCGTCTGGATAAAATTGACAAAAATATTCTTAAAAGACTTCAAGAAGATGGTCGTGTAACAAATGTTGAGTTAGCAAAATTTGTTGGTATATCTGCCCCACCTTGCCTACGCAGGGTAAGAGTATTACAGGAATCTGGTTATATTAAGGGGTATTTTGCCAGAGTAGATCCATCTAAGCTTGGTTATGGTGTAAATGTCTATGCAATGGTTCGTTTAAACAGCCAAGCAGAAAGTGATTTGGCCGAGTTTGAAAGCTATATTACAGATTTTGATGTGGTCAGAGAATGCCATATGTTGGCAGGTGATAATGATTTTATGCTTAAGATCGTTGCTAAAAGCTGGGACGGGTATCAAGTGTTTCTTTCAAATCACTTAACTTCAGCGCCGAATGTTGTGTCTGTTAAGTCATCGCTTTCAATCAGATCCTCTAAGAATTTGCCAGGGATTCCTATAGAGTGCTAAGCTCAACTATTCTTCTTTTTTAAACTTACTATGTTTCAAAAAATATAGAGCCTGTTCCATTACATCAGTGTTAAACATCATGAATGAATGGGTTGCAGGAATAACAATGTGATCTGTCATACCTTCTATTTTTGTACGTTCAACAGGAACAACCCCATCATGCTCACCGTCTAAAACCCATGGTGCTAGAGGGTTTATAGATAAGTTACCAGCGATTATTCCAAGCGAGTAGGTTATATCTCCATCAATATGGGGGTAATCGGTTATAAGCTGTCCACTTGCAGGGCCAAAAACTTTTTTAAATATAGGTGCTAAGATTTTTGTTTCTGAAAGCCAGTTTGCAAATTCACTTCCTGTGTTTGGTGGTCCAAGCATAACAACTTTGCCTAAGTTTTTAGGTTTCCTGCGCGCAATATAGTATCTTGTTATTAGTCCGCCCATAGAGTGGGTCACAAAGTTAATTTTTATATTTGTGTTATAGTCTGGGCTGTTAGTTATTTTATCGTGAACAAAATCGCTTAGCTCTTCTAGGTTGTGATGTCGTGATGGATATAGAATATTAAGTGTGGCATATCCTTGCTTTTTAAAGAAGTTATTAAGAAGCATCATATCATGTTTGCTGCGTAATATTCCGTGTAGGAGGACTACCATTTCTTTATTATTTTGTTCAACCATTTTCTTTGCCCCTATATCTTTATGTGTTGCGCATGCAGTTAAAAATAATGTGAATAATAAAATAAGCGCGCTGATATATTTTCTATTATATATCAAGTTATAAGCCTTTAATCCATTTTTTTAAATCTTCTCGCGCAATATCTGTATAGACTTTTTTGCGGTCTTTGCCTTTTAGTTTCTTTCGTCTTCCATTGGAGTGTTTTGGGCGCAATAATTCGTCAGGAGGTAAGGGAAATAGTCCAAAATTCACATTCATTGGTTGGAAGGTTTCTGAGTTTGCTCCGCCAGTAACATGATTTAATAGAGCTCCATGTGCCGTGGTCATTGGCGGAAGTGATATATCTTTGTCTAATATTTCTGATGCAGCAAATTTTCCTGCAAGTAACCCTATGGCCGCGCTTTCAACATATCCTTCACAGCCTGTTATTTGTCCAGCAAAGCGTATATTTGATTTTGATTTCATGCGTAGCATGCTGTCTAATATTTTTGGTGAGTTGATAAAGGTATTACGATGTAGGCCGCCAAGGCGTGCAAATTCAGCGTTTTCTAATCCAGGGATTGTTCGAAAGATACGTAATTGTTCGCCATATTTCATTTTTGTTTGAAATCCAACTATATTATATAGTGTTCCAAGTGAATTGTCCTGACGCAGCTGAACCACAGCATAAGGAGGTTCATCAGAGTTTGGGTTGCTAAGGCCAACTGGTTTCATGGGGCCGAAACGCAAAGTTTCGATACCACGTGATGCTGTTACTTCAATGGGCATACAGCCCTCAAAATAGGGGGTGTTTTTTTCCCATTCTTTAAATTCCCCATATTCAGCATTAAGCAATTCATTAATGAATGTTTCGTATTGCTCCTTATTCATGGGGCAGTTTAAGTAGTCCTTTCCCGTTCCATGTGAACCAGTCTTATCGTATCTTGACTGAAACCAGCATGCGTCCATATTGACGCTGTCTAAATGAATGATTGGCGCAATGGCATCAAAAAATGCAAGACCATCTTCACCAGTAAGAGATTTAATAGAATTGCTTAATGCCTCAGAAGTAAGCGGACCTGTAGCTATAATAACATGCTCCCAGTCACTATTATCAATATCCGTGACCTCTTCTTGGGTTATTGTGATGTTACGATGATCCTTTAGTGCTTTTGTAATGCCGTTTGAGAAAATATCACGGTCAACTGCTAACGCACCACCAGCAGGTACAGCAGCGCTATCTCCCTCTTGCATTATCAATGAATTTAAGCGGCGCATCTCCTCATGGAGTAGGCCAACTGCATTATGTTGCGCATCATCGGAGCGAAACGAATTGGAGCATACAAGCTCTGCACAGCCGTCTGTCTGATGTGCAGGAGTTTTAACTTTAGGACGCATCTCGTGCAAGATAACTTTTACGCCCATATTAGCAGCTTGCCAAGCAGCTTCGCTTCCTGCTAGTCCTGCACCTATTATGTGTAGTTCATTTTTTTTCATGAGTGACATTTATCAAAAAGAATGTGGAAGGGCAATTTAAATAACATTAAATTATTGTTTAATTCCAAAATTCTTCTATATCGGGAATGCGTGCAAATGCTATTTTTGTTCCAACATGTCCAGCAGATGTTTTGGGTGTTGAGCCAATTGAAACCACTTCTTTTTTGTATTTGTTCTGTAAGTTATCTAAAGCAATAGCTAGAGCCTCGTTTTTAATATTATTTTCATTGTTATTAGGTATTAGTGATAAGAGTAGGTCATCTGTAACTTCTTCTGTTTCTATTAGGTTGCTAAAAGTTACTGAAATTTTCTTTATATTTACGTTATCTTCCGCAACATTTTTATAGTGCAGCATTATTGCAATCCATAAAGTGTCTATGTGTTTTAGCAATATGAAAGGATTGTCTGTTGCTTGTATATTGCGCGTTTTTATAATTTTATACCCTGAGTTTGTGCGCAGCGAGACATTTACAGATTTTGTGTTCAATGTTTTCCTGCGTAACCTATGTGTAGCTTTTACAGATAGTTTTCTTAATATGGCATGGGCTTTCTCTGGAGTGCGTAAATTAGGATCAAGTACACGGCTGTAGCCAACTACGCTAGGTCTTGTTTTCTGGTCTTTTATATCATCATAGCCATGCAGCATATACCATAGCCTTTCACCTTGAACGCTACCCCATATTTTTCGTGCATGCTTTGGTGAGAGTTCTAAAAACTGTTTTGTTCTAATAATCCCTACTTTATTAAGCCTGCTCTCCATGTTTTTACCAATCCCTGGTATATCGGTTAGGCTTAGCTCGTATAACGCCGTTTGAACTTGATTTTGACGTAATATAGTTAGACCGTTAGGTTTATCCATTTCACAGGCTATTTTTGCAAGTAAGGCATTAGGGGCAAAGCCGATGGAACATCTTATTGCTGATCCAATATTATGGTTTATTCCATTTTTAATATCCTTAGATATTTTTTTTGCTGCGCTAATATTGCGTTTATTTGGGGGCAACAGGCTGGATAGCTCATCAATAGAACATATTTTATTTATTGGGGTATGTTTTATTATTTCTTCAATAATTTTGTGATGGTACGCAACATATAAATCATGTTTTGCCAATACACAGTGTAAGTTAGGACACATTTTTTTAGCATCTTTAACCATTGTTCCTGTTTTTATACCATATGATTTTGCTTCATAACTTGCTGCTATTGCGCATGTGTAGTCAGTATTCATAGGCACTACGATTACGGGCTTACCACGCAGCATTGGATTTTCTTGCTGTTCTACGCTTGCAAAATAACTATTTAAATCTATGTAGAGCCATTTTATACCAGTGGCACGTTTCATTCTTTATTCTCTATAAATTATTAGTGAGTTATAAATGTGCCACAATGAAAAGAACGTATCAAGAACATTATAGTTATTGCCAAAGCTTTGTTAAGTATGTTCAAATGGTTTAACTATAAGATTCTAATGGGAAAATATAATATGACCAATGATGTTAACGAAAGTGCGTTTTATATGTGGCGAACTTTAGTTTCTGTGGCTCACGCCGATAATATTGTTACAGACGAAGAAATTGAATTTATAGCGAGTGTTATGGAGGATATTAACTTTTCTGAGAAGCAAACAGATATTTTAAAAGATGACATAATGAATGCAAAAGATGTAGGTGATATGTTCAAGGGGATTACAGATCAACAAGATAGGCTGCGTTTTTTTGATTTAGCACGTGATTTGGTTTGGATTGATGGTGATTTTGCTTCAGAAGAGCAAAGTGTAATGATTAAGCTTTATAAGCAGAATATGCATGACACTAATATTGATGATTTAATCGGTAACACATCTTTAGAACTTGAAGACGAAGCTGTGCATGCTAACAATGAAAAAGAAGATAAAAAAACTGGATTTAGAAAAATATTTTCGTCATTCCGTAGCAATTTTTTATCTACTAATGATTGATTGTTTTTTAGTATAGAGAGCCAAGTTGTTTGTTATCTAAATCCATTGTGTATTTATTTCCATTAAAGGATAGTGCTGTAGTGTAAGCCTCTTCCTTCTTACCTGAAATATATATTTTTATATCATTCCAGCCATTTGTTTTACTTATTTCGACGCTAAATGGTTTGCGTACGGACTTAATATTACCAACAACTGAAAACCCTTTGTTATGAGCTTTCATGATTAAAACTGTGCAACCATTATCATTACACCAATAACCGTAAGGGGTGTTTATATATATAATAGCGTCTTCCAACCCGTCATTATTCAAGTCCACTCTTGTAAAGTCATATTGAGAAAAAAGCGGTGCGTTTTGATGCCTTAAAAAGTCTTTAATAGCTTGCTTAACATAGCCATCGTCCATTCGGACAATTTTATTTGGACTGTTTAATGGTAATAAAGGCAATGGGACGCTGCTGATTTTATTAGGCTCTGAACAACCTAAAAGAAGTGTAGTGAGTGCTATAATAAGGTGGTTTTTTAAGGTCATTTAATGTTCTATGCTACCTGCTATAAAGTCAATGATAAGCGCGCTTTATACTGATGTATAGCTTTCTTTTTAAAAGCGGTTGCCTTATTGATAATCAGGATTATAGTATGGTTTTTATTATTGTATCAGGAGTTGAGGATATATAATGACTTTTGTTGTAATAGACGCGTGCATAAAATGTAAATATACAGATTGCGTCGAAGTTTGCCCTGTTGATTGTTTTTATGAGGGGGAGAATATGTTGGTCATAGACCCCGATGAATGTATTGATTGCGGTGTATGTGAACCCGAGTGTCCGATAGAGGCTATATTGCCTGATACAGAAAAAGGCGCTGAGAAATGGGTGGAAATCAATCGTAAATATGCTGAACAATGGCCTAATATAACTTTGCAAAAAGACCCTATGCCCGAAGCTGAAGAGATGAAGGGCAAAAAGGGGAAATTTGAAACAGATTTTAGTGAAAACCCCGGGGAAGGGGATTAGCTTTAAAGTAGTTTTAACGTAGCTTGAATCTTTGAAGGAGATATAAAATGAGCTTTTCTGAAATTGAAAATTCTAAAGAGGCCCTAAAATCAAAGGCAGAAGCTCGCGGTAGAGTTTATGAAAGTATTTTAGATACTATTGGTGCAACGCCATTAGTTCGAGTCCCTAGATTTACTTCTAAATATAGTATTCAGGCAGATATATTAGCTAAGCTAGAGTTTTTTAATCCTCTGGCTTCAGTAAAAGACCGTATTGGTTTTGCGATGATCGAGGCCGCAGAGAGATCAGGGGAGATAACCCCCGGTAAAACTGTTTTGATTGAGCCAACTTCAGGAAATACAGGTATAGCGCTAGCTTTTGTAGCTGCGAGTAAAGGTTATAGATTGATACTAACGATGCCTGAAAGCATGTCTATAGAGCGTAGAAAAATGTTGAGGTTCTTAGGTGCTGAATTGATATTAACTCCTAAGGAAAAAGGTATGTCTGGAGCAATATCAAAGGCAGAGGAATTGCTTGAAGAGTATGAAGATGCTTTTACGCCAGGACAGTTTAATAATCCAGCTAACCCACAAATCCACAGCGAAACAACGGCTGAAGAGATTTGGATTGATACTGATGGTGGTGCCGATATTTTAATATCAGGGGTTGGCACAGGCGGAAGTCTTACTGGAATATCCAGAGTTTTAAAGGAGCGTAAACCTAGCTTTAGGGCTTATGCCGTTGAGCCAGAGGAAAGCCCTGTTATTGGAGGAGGACAGCCCGGGCCTCATAAGATACAAGGTATTGGCGCAGGATTTATTCCACATAACCTTGATACAGATTTGGTTGATGGGTCTGTTAGCATTAGCAGTGAAACAGCGATAGAAACTGCGCGTGAAATTGTTAAACTTGACGGTATTCCATGTGGTATTTCATCAGGAGCAGCGTTTGCAGCAGCCAAAGAGGTTGCTTTAAGAGATGAAAACAAAGGTAAACAGATCGTGGTTATAGTACCATCATTTGCAGAACGCTATATTACAAGCCCATTATTTGAGGGTATCGAATAAAATATAGTTACGTGGCTTTGTTGTAAAATCTAGTCATTCACCCCAAGCTTACCCTGTAGAGATGAGCTTGATGTCGTATATTCAAAGCGTAGTTTTGCATCTGGACGACAATATTTGAATGCTTGGCGTGACATAAGGGCTGCCTCATGAAATCCTGAAAGGATTAGTTTTAATTTTCCAGGATAATAATTAATATCACCGACTGCAAATATTCCGCTATGTGACGTTTCGAATTTCTCTGTATCAACAGGAATTAGATTCTTATCAAGATTAAGTCCAAAATCTGCAATAGGGCCAAGCTTCATAGTTAAGCCAAAGAAGGGGAGCATTGTGTCGCATTCAAGTTCCTGAACCTCTTTGTCTTGGTCTAGTATTTTTATAGCGTTTAATTCTCCATTGCTACCAATTAGTTCCTTTACTTGACCTAGTTGAAACTTCATTGCCCTGTTATTGACTAGTTCACGCATCTTGGTAACACTATCGGGGGCGGCTCTGAAGGAGTCGCGTCTGTGTATCAATGTAAGGCTTTTTGCTATTGGCTGTAGGTTCAAGCTCCAGTCCAATGCAGAGTCACCGCCGCCAACAATTATGATATTCTTGTTTTTGAACTGATCCATTTTACGAACTGAATAAAATACAGAAGTACCTTCGTAATCCTCTATGTTTGGAATAGGGGGTTTTTTAGGAACAAAGCTTCCTCCACCTGCCGCAATTATGATGCATGTTGTATCGAAAACAGTCCCTATATCTGTAGTAAGTCGCCATTTACCATTATCAAGCTTTTGTAATTTCTCAGCCATTTGTTGAAAATGGAAAACAGGGCTAAATGGCTCTATTTGTTCCATCAATCTGTCGGTTAATTCTTGCCCTGTAATGCATGGGTATGCAGGAATGTCGTAAATTGGTTTCTCAGGATATAGCTCTGCGCACTGTCCACCAGGGCGATCTAATATGTCTATTAAATGGCACTTCATGTCCAGAAGCCCCATTTCAAATACTGTGAACAGGCCACACGGGCCAGCGCCAATTATAACGGCATCGGTTTCAATAATGGAAGTCGGATTGTTCATTTTATAACCCTATATATTATTCTATAGAAACTCATATTTATTTTCATTTGCTGTTGTAATAGAATATAAAGTCCTTCAAGTAAAGAACCTGATTATTTGTTTTAGGGGGGAAAATACGAATGTCTTCAGATTTTGATAATTTAGTATTCACATCAGTTTATGAGGTTATGGGGGAGCGTTTTTCATCGCTTCTGGGAACCTATGTAGATAATACAGAAAAGCATATTAAATGCATTTATCAGGCATATCAGGAAGCTGACCTTGATAAAGTAAAGAGTGCTGCTCACCCTTTGAAATCATCAAGTGCTGCCCTTGGGTTTATTAAAATATCTATTATAGCCGAGAAAATTGAAACAACATCAAGTTTGGGTGCGACCTCTGATAAAATAGAAAGATTAATAAAAGAATTGCCCGATGCTTTACATGACGTTAAAAATTATATTGCTAATAATATAAAAACCATGGAAGATATTTCCAGTAAGAATAAAGAATATTCTAATAAAAGAATTAAGGTAATGCATATAGATGATGACCCAATTATCTGTAGAATAACTAAAGCATTCTTATCTAATACTGGTACGTTTGATGTAGAAACATATTTGAGTGTTGAAGAAGCTCTTATAAAATCTCAATATTTTAGCCCTGATATAATTCTTGTGGATTTTATGATGCCTGACACGGAAGGACTCGCATCATTACTGGATCTAAAAGCAGACCCACATCTTGCAGATGTTCCTGTTGTATTTGTTACGGGGTTGGAGGAAAGCGAAGTAAAAGACAAGCTAGGCTCAGGGGTTATTTCAGGATACCTTAAAAAGCCTTATAGTGCTGAAACATTAATATCTCTTATAAAAAACACTTGCCCCACGCTGTAATCTTATCCAGCGAGTAATTTTCTTACTCTCATTATAAAGCCATTATGATCAAATGGTTTTGCACTATAGTCATTAGCCCCAGCTTCAAGGCATTCTGAGACATCATCGATGCTATTCTTTGATGTTAGCATCATAACAGGTATAGCACTCATCTTTCTATCAGCCTTGATAGTCTTTAGTACTTCAAGGCCATCTATTTCTGGCATTTCCCAATCTAAAATAATCGCTGTAGGGGGGGCTGATTTTAAAATTTCAAGACAATCCTTGCCATTTTCCGCAGCGACCGTTTCGAAACCCTCCTTTTGTAATATAGATTCTACCAGTACACGTATTGTTTCATCGTCATCAACTACGAGTATGTAAGATTTTGCCATAGAAAGTTCCTTTCAGAATTTATATATATACGAAAGTATAATTGGTATTTTGTAGAATTAAAGGTGGTAATATGTTTCTTTAATTTTTTTTATTTTTTATCTCATAAATCATATCAAGAGCTTCGCGTGGTGATAGGGTATCTGGATCGATATTATCAATAAAATTTTCTAGCTCTGATTTTTTTATGGAATCATTGGCACTTAGACTAAAGAGCGGTAACTCCTTAACAAGTAACTCTTTTTTATCAGATTCATCACTGCTGGTCAGCTTATTTAAAATCTGTTGTGATCTTTTAATAACTGAAATGGGGAGGCCTGCAAGTTCTGCAACATGGATACCATAAGATCTATTAGCGAAGCCGTGGATAACTTTATGCATGAATACTATCGTGTCATTCCATTCCTTAACTTGCATTGTATAGCATGACATATTTTCTAGAGTTTCACTTAATGAGGTAAGCTCATGATAATGAGTAGCGAAAATGCAGCGAGATTTATTGATTTTATGTAGATATTCAACGCAGCCCCAAGCAATCGATAAGCCGTCATATGTAGCCGTTCCCCTGCCAATTTCATCTAGTATAACTAAAGAATGTTCAGTTGCATTATTAAGGATCGCTGATGTTTCAACCATTTCCACCATGAATGTTGATTGCCCTCGTGCAAGGTCGTCAGATGCTCCAACCCTACTGAAACATTTATCAATTATGCCTATATGAGCCGAATCTGCAGGGACATAGCAACCAATTTGCGCCAAAATAGCAATTAAAGCATTTTGTCTTAAAAACGTTGATTTACCGGCCATATTTGGTCCAGTTAAGAGCCATAAGCGACTTTTTTTCTGCATTTTGCAGTCATTTGGAACAAAAGCTTCACTTTTTGACTTTAAAAAAGATTCAACCACGGGGTGGCGTGCATTTATAAGCTCAAAGTTAAGGCTATCATCGACAATAGGGCGTGTGTAATTATTATTAATAGCTAGTCCAGCGTGAGATGAGCTAACATCTATTATAGCTACGGCACTTGAAATGGCTTTTATATTTTCTGCTTGATTGGATATCGCAAAGACCAAATCATCAAATATTTTGGCTTCTAGAGCCGTTATTTTGTCGGCAGCACTTAGAATATCGCGCTCTAGTTCTGAAAGTTCGGTTGTTGTAAATCTAACAACATTAGACATAGTTTGCCGGTGTATAAAAATATTGTCTGCTGCACTATTTTCTTCTTTAACCATAAGGCTATCTGCACGCTTGGCAGGAACTTCTATAAAATACCCCAATAGATTATTAAACTTTATTTTTAATGTTTCAATATTAGAAATGCCACGGTATTTTGACTGTAATGCTGCGATAGTGCTGCGGCTATCTTCGCTAAGTTTTCGTAATTCACCAAGTCTTGCATGGAATCCAGATTTTACTACGTTACCGTCCTTGAGCGATGGAGGCGGGGTGTCATATAATGCAGCCTTTAATGTATCATGAGTGGAACATAGCTCGGGTTTAAGTTCTAGCTTAGTTAGTATCTCTTTGTGGCTTTTAAGTGTTGTATTGTTGGCTTGTAGCTCTGCACGTATAATCTCAGCCTGTGTAAGACCATCACGTATAGTGCATAAATCTTTAGGAGAGCAACGTCCAATTGTTATTCGTGATAATGCCCGCTCAAGGTCAGGCATGCTGCGCAATAAATCTATAATTACAGCCCTTAACTTGGGGGTGTTTATATAGCTTTCTATTCTATTTAGGCGCGTATTTATTTTTTTAGTGCATGTTGAAGGCGATGATAAATAAGATTGCAGCAAACGTGCTCCTGATGCCGTGATTGTTTTATCAATGGTACCAAGTAAGCTTCCTTTTTTTTCTCCAGTTAGCGTGCATGTAAGCTCTAAGCTTTTGCGAGTTGCTGCGTCAATTTCCATTGTGGATTTTAAGGAGCTATGGTTAGGCCGATCTATATAAGGTAAATTACCCTTTTGTGTAGAGTTTATGTATTGTATAGCCATACTCATAGCTTGGATTTCAGGCTGCTTGAAATCTCCTATTCTAGCTATATCATCTAAATCATAAATTTTGGAAATATTAGTTGCAGCATCTTTAATGTTGGGAGCTTCATGTGGAATTATAGTTAACTTATGCTCAAAGTTAGATAATATTCCTTTTATACCTTTATACTGCTTCTCAAAAATTATAATTTCTGCCGGTGATATGCTCTCTAATAAGGCTTCTATTTGAGCCTTTAATGTTGTTTGAACTGAAAATGAACCAGTAGACAGGTCAATCCATGAGGCGCTTACTAATTCTTTATTATAGTAGACGGAACAAAGGTAGTTATTTTCCTTCATATCTAGAAGGTTATCTTCAGTAAGCGTTCCTTTAGTTACAACTCTTACAGCTTCTCGCATAACAAGAGCCTTAGATGCGCTTTTACCCTCTAGTTTTGCCCGCGCTTTTGCCTGATCAGGGGTTTCTATTTGCTCGCATACGGCTACTTTATGTCCTGCGCGGATTAGTTTTGATAAATAGGGCTGATGTGAATGATATGGAACTCCGCACATGGCAATATCATTTCCCTGAGCCTTTCCACGTTTTGTAAGAGTTATATCTAAAGCTTTAGATGCAATAATGGCATCGTCATAAAACATCTCATAAAAATCACCCATTCTATAAAATAGCAGGCAATCAGGGTGTTCTTCTTTTAAGACATGATACTGTGCCATCATTGGTGTATGGCCCTGTTCCAAATAGTCGCTTATTTTCTGATCATAATCATAAGAAGATTTACCATCTATTTTTATTTCTGTCATAGACATGTAGGTACCTTTTTATTCAACTTTAATCTATAATATGTATTTTATTCCTCTCCTGTTGATCCAAAACCGCCTTCACCGCGCTCATTATTTTCTTTAAGTTCTTCAACTACACGCCAATTAACGTGTGTATAGCGCTCAACCACCATTTGAGCGATTCTCATTCCACGTTGGATCGTAAAAGGTTCTTTACCGTGATTTATTAGGATAACTTTTATTTCTCCGCGGTAATCGGCGTCGATTGTTCCAGGGCTATTTAGTACAGTAACGCCGTGATTTAAGGCAAGTCCTGATCTCGGTCTTATTTGCGCCTCAAAACCATGGGGAAGGGCAATTGATAGCCCTGTAGGTATAAGAGCGCGATCACCTGCTCCTAACTCAAGGGCTTCTTCTAAAGCCGCGGTTAGATCCATGCCGGCAGACTCAGTGGTTGCATAAGTTGGAAGCTTTAACCCCACAGCATGCTCAAGTGGTTTTAGTTCGACTTCTATGTCATCGTTATTGATAAAATCCATTATCTATCCTATGCTTTTGTTATAATTGATGTGTTCTATAATCTTATTAACCAGTTTTTTGGCAATATCTTTTTTGGGTTGGTATTCCCATTCTTCTGTATTTTCATTGGTAATAAAATATATTTTATTTTTATCAGAACCAAAAGCTCTTTCATTGCCTAATGCATCTTTACCGACATGATTGGCTAGTATCCAGTCGCACCTTTTGCGTTCTAGCTTATCCCAAGCATATTTTTGAATGTTTTGTGTTTCTGCAGCAAAGCCAATTACCAAGTTTGGCCTTTTTGTTTCGTGATTTGATATCGTAAATAATATATCAGGAGTTTGAGTAAATGATAATGAAGGAGATTCGTTGTTGTCACTTTTCTTTATCTTCTGTTGTGATTGATTTTCTGGTTTCCAATCGCTAACAGCTGCGCTACATACACATATTTGAGCAGGTAGAGCGTTTGTGCAGGCATCAAGCATTTCTTGAGCTGTTTCTACATTAATAGTTTCTACATTTTTAGGAGAATCCAAATTTGTAGGGCCGGAAATTAAGGTAACGTTTGCCCCAGCTTGTTCAAGTGCTTTGGCAATTTCATATCCTTGGATACCTGATGATCTGTTACCAATAAAACGCACTGGGTCGATAGGCTCATAAGTAGGCCCTGCCGTAACTAATGCATTAATATTTTTTAACGGCTTATCAAAAAAAAAATCTTTTATAGCCGTAAATATATCTTCAGGCTCGCTCATGCGGCCTAATCCTGTTTCACCGCAAGCCATTTCACCTTCTTCTGGGCCAATTAGGCTCATGTCTCTATCTTTTAGAACCCTTATATTTTCTTGTGTAGCTTGGTTATTCCACATTTCAGGGTTCATAGCAGGAGCAAGTAATATTGGTTTATTTGCGGCTAGGAGGGTTGTTGTTGCAAGGTCATCGGTTAATCCGTGTGCCATTTTTGCTATTATGTCTGCACTGGCAGGGGCAATAACAATCAGGTCATTTTCGCGGCTTAACCTTATATGACCCATTTCAGATTCATCATTAAGTGACCATAAGTCACAATAAACTTTATTTTCTGATAGAGATGAAACGCTTAGGGGGGTAACAAATTGTTCTCCACCCTTGGTAAGTATACATGTAACTGAGCCATTATTTTTTCTGATAAGTCGAATAAGATCAAGGGACTTATATGCGGATATACCTCCAGAGATAATCAATAATATTTTTTTATCTTTAAGCATTATATGTTTTTATCACTTGTAAAATTTAAGTAAAGAAAAAGCCTCACGAAAAGTGAGGCTATAATTCTATAAATATATTTACGTAGAAATTATGGCAAGTTTGCAGTTACATCATTAACTACAGTAGTTGCATTAGCTGCTGCGGTCTGTGCAGTAACGGCAACTTGTGTTGTTGCTGTTTCTGCAGCATCTAACTGTCCTTGAATATTACTGACTGCATCAGTTGCGGTTGTTACAGCGCTAGTAACTTGTCCTGCTGCTGCTGCTGCTGTTGTATATGCTGTAGAGCCTGTTACTGCGGATGTCACTTCTGATGTTACTACATCAGTTACAGCACTTGCTGATGCATTATTAACAATTGCTCCCAATCCACCAACTACACCGCCAGCATCTTGCAACGCAGTGGACGCGGCATCTACCGTAGCATCTGCGAAGGACCCTGGATTACTAGCTACATTGGAAACGGCTGATAAGTAATCACCAACTTCTGGTATAATATTTCCAAACGCATCCAAAGGAGCCGTTATACTAAATGTTAAAACCTGAGTTGCAGATTGTACAATTCCAGCTATGGCATCGCTTACAAATGGTATACTTGGAAGCGATGATATAATTTGGCTAGGAAGTGACATCGCAACCTGAGCAACCAATGTCGTAATTGTACCTATATCTAAATCACCACCTAGAGCGCCACCAATACCGCCAGCTATACCGCTTGTAAGATCTGTTAGTCCACCTAGATCCATTGCACCTTTAACACCACTTATAGTGTTTTTAGCCGCGGCTTTAGCGCTTGCAATAGCAGCCGTTGGGTCTGTTCCCCCTGTTAGTCCTGAAATTGTAGTGGCAAGGTCTGTTTGCGCAGTAGTAACAAGTCCTGTCGCCGCTGTCGTTGCTGTTGCTGCTACACCAGCAGCCGCTGCTGCAGTAGATGTTTGAGCATCAAGGACAGCCTGATCATATAGAGTGTCGGTGGATTGCTGTGGCAATCCTGCTGTGGCAGTTTGTGCGGCAGCCGATAGGCCTGCAAGAGAACCCGTAGCAGAATTTAGAGCAGCCCCATTACCTGTTGAGCTTGCTGCGTTAGTTGCCGCTGTTTGTGTGTCTGATGCCACTGTGGCAGCAGCATTAGAATCAATGACAGCTTGATCATAGATCGCCAGATCAGCCGCCGCTGTTGCTGCATCAGCCGCTGCTTGAGCATCCGCTGCTGTCTTTACAGTTTGCGCCGTCGCCTCTGCTGTTATTGCAGCAGCCTCTGTAGCCTGAGCTGTGGTAAGTGTTGTTTGCGCAGTTGCCTCAGCAGTTGTCGCGCTAGCGAGCGTTGTTGCTGCTGTTGTTGCTGCTGTTGTCGCAGTTGTAAGAGTTGATTGCGCTGCAGTTAGTGTTGTTTGGGCATTAGTTAAATTTGTTTGTGCTGCTGCTTCTGCTGCAATAAGGGTTGGGTTAGCAGGATCTGCCGCTAGAGCTGCCTGAGCTGCCGTTAAGTTTGTTTGCGCTGTTGTTTCATTTGTTTGCGCTGTTGCTTCAGCAGCGGTTGCCGCAGTCAAGTCAGATTGGGCTGTTGCATCTGCTGTGGTTGCCGCTGTTAAGTTTGTTTGAGCTGCGGTTAAATCAGTTGTTGCCGTTGCTACGGCTGCCGTGGCTGCTGTCAGATCAGCTTGAGCTGTTGCCAAATCCGTTGCTGCCACTACAGCTGCCGCTGCAGAAGCATCTGCAGTTGCCTGAGATGCCGTGTAATTTGCAAGAGCAGTTGATACTGCTGCTGCATATACCGCTGCATTTGCTGCTGCTGCATCTGCCGCTGCTTGTGCGTCAGCAGCGCTTTGGTTGGACAGGTCAGTGAAGTTTATATCACTAAGTGCATTTGTGTTAACACCAAAGGATTTTCCTGTTGCTGAACCTCCCGTAAGGCTTACTGTTTTCATAAGCTTTTTGCCCATGGTGTCTTTATCGAATAACTTTCCATCACCACCGTTAGCTTGCGACTTAGAAGCTTTAAGAGCTTGCTTCATAATAAATGCCTGTTGCGACATTTGTGGGCTTTTGGCTTTAGATTTTTTGCCTCTGTTTTCAGCAAAATTAGGGTCATTCATTGCCTTTAGCAGTCTTTTCTTGTCGTAATTGCTATAGCTTTTGCTCTTTCTTTTTCCTTTTCCTTTTCTACCAGCTTTGTTTTGAGCATCCTTTGCGGCCATATCCAGTATATCACCAATATCACCAACACTTACATCACCTTGGCTAGCGGTAGGCATACTATTATTTCCAACTAGAACTATATATTTATTAGTTTGCAGAAAACCGCTTTTTTCAGGAATAAAATGTGGGCCACTACTGCCTTTTTCTGAAGGCGTGTCTTTAGACTCTATCGCGTTTTCAATTATAGTAACTGTTTCTTTTACTTCTTCGATAGTAGGAGCAATGTCTTGATTTATTTTGTCTATAGAAGTTTTTACTATTTCTGATGATGATTTAACTGCGTTAACCGCATCTTTTATTTCTGAACTGATTGGGTTACTAACACCAGCTGCTGGAGATATGTTTGCTACACTATTAGCGTCTGTAGAAGGAGTGTTACTATTATATATAGCAAATATACCGACGACACCTGCTGCTAATACCGTTGTTGAATATGCTAATGACTTTGTAAAATTGCTCATTTGGTAGCCTCTCCTACTTAAATTCTAGGGTTTCAACCCTTTAAAAAACATCTAGACACAATAATAATGCACTATAAAGTTATGTAATGTCAAATTAAAGGGTGCTTTATATAGTTTTTAAGTAATGTACTTATTAAGCATTACATGTATGGCTTTGATAACTCTATATTTTTATACCTTGATGTATTGCAACAACCCCCATAGATAAGTTAGTGAATTTGGTACGGTTAAAGCCTGCATCTTCGATTCGGCGTACTAAATCCTTTTGTTTAGGGAATTTTCTTATACTTTCGACAAGATATTGATAACTTTCGCGGTCATTTACAATCTTTTCTCCTAATTTAGGAATTACATTATATGAGTATAAGTCATATGCTTTTGCTAATAGGGGAGGGCTGACATGAGAGAATTCAAGGCAGAAGAATTTACCACCTGATCTTAGAACTCTGTGAGCTTCTTTTAGAGCTGTATCTATATGTGTTACATTTCGTAGTCCGAATGCAATTGTATAAACATCAATTGAGCTATCGGGTAGAGGAAGGGATTCTGCATTACCTGTTACCCAGCTAAAATCATTTAACCAACCTTTATCGATAGCTCTATCTCTGCCTACTGATAGCATATTATCATTTAGGTCGCATAAAGTAATATTTGCTCTGTTTCCTATTTTATTGCGAATCCTGAAGGCTATATCTCCTGTTCCGCCAGCAACATCAAGATAATCCGTGGGGCGACCTGTTATCGTCGCTCTAGGGCGTATCATTCTAATAAAGTGATCTTTCCACAGGCGGTGAATACCTATGCTCATGAAGTCGTTCATAGCATCGTATCTATCAGCTACGCTATCAAAAACACCTATAACGCCATCAGTTTTTTCTTCGGGAGTTACTGGTTTTTCTCCAAACCACGATTTTTCAGGATTTTGCATACTGTTATTCTCTTAAAATAATGGTAATAGTTAGCACATGAAATTAGTAAAAGCTATGGCTACTGTAGCAGGAATGACAGTTTTGTCGCGCATCGCTGGATTTGCGCGAGATATATTGACAGCTGCGTATTTGGGAGCGGGGCCTGTTGCCGATGCCTTCTTTGTGGCACTAAAGCTCCCTAATTTCTTTCGTCGCGTTACGGCAGAGGGGGCGTTTAGTATTGTATTTGTCCCTATCTATTCCAAAACGAGTGAAATCGAAACGCAGGAAAAAGCGGATCTATTTGCTAGTAATGCTTTTATGGTCATGCTTTCGATATTATCGGCGTTTGTCGTTTTTGCACTCATTATGATGCCATTCATAATAGCTGCAATTGCGCCGGGCTTTGTAGGTGATCCGGTTCGTATGGAACTCGCTGTGGAATTAACTAGAATTACATTTCCTTACCTGTTTTTAATATCATTAACGGCTCTTTTGGGTGGGGTTCTTAATTCAATGGATCGTTTTGCGCCATTTGCATTCGCACCCGTTTTATTTAATCTGTCGCTTATCGTTTCGTTATTGTTAAGTAATCATTTTGAAACGACTGGGCATGCTATGGCTTGGGGGCTTATAGTTGCGGGATTCTTACAATTTTTGTTTCTTTGGAGCTGTGCTAGGCGTGCAGGGGTGAAAATAACTTTCTCAAGGCCAAAGTTAAATGCAGATATGCGTAAAGTTTTTAGGCTTATGGGGCCTGCGGTTATAGGTGCTGGTGTAGTACATATCAACTTGTTCGCTGATCTTATATTAGCTTCATTTTTGGAAACAGGGTCAATATCATACCTCTATTATGCCGATCGTTTAAATCAGCTTCCTTTGGGGGTGGTTGGTATAGCGGTTGGAACTGCGCTCCTTCCAATGCTTTCGCGTGCAATGACTAGTGAAGATAAAAACCATGCCATAGATTTATTTAACCGTTCTTTGGAGTATTGTTTGCTAATGGCTTTGCCCGCAGCGATTGCCTTAATGGTTATACCTTTGCCGTTGATTACAGTATTATTTGAGCGCGGTGCATTTGATGCTTCGGATAGTTTGATAACCTCTCAAGTCTTACAGGGATATGCCATAGGCTTGCCGGCATATATCGCGATTAAGGTGTTCTCTACAGCTCATTGGGCAAGGGAGGATACAAAAACTCCTGTTCGAATTTCTATCATAGCAACAGTTGTAAATATTATTGGCAGCATTATTCTTATCCAGTTTATTGGTGTAGTTGGTATAGCTCTTTCAACGGGTCTTACAGGCTGGTTGCAGTTTTATTTACATGTAGCAGCGCTAAAAAATCATGATAGATTAAAATTTGATCAAAAATTTCTAACTAATATGCCTAAGATTATACTCTCATCTTGCATCATGGGGGCAGGGGTGTATATTCTTGCCGTTCTTTTTAATAGCTTGATATTTGAAGGTGGCTGGTTAGAGCAAATAATGGCATTAGCTAGTATAGTTATTATGGGGGGGCTGCTATATTCGGTTTCTATATTGTTAACTGGTGCAATTAAATATTCTGATTTAAAGAGATATGTAATAAAGAAAAAAACAATAGAGTATTGAAATGAAATGTATTTTATCTGGCATGCAGCCTACAAGCCAACTTCATTTAGGGAATTATCTTGGCGCACTAAAAAACTGGGTGGCTTTTCAGGAGCAGGCAGATACGCAGTGCCTATATTGTGTAGTTGATCTACATGCCATAACGGCTAATTATGAACCTGCGCAGCTTGCTAATGCTACGCGTGAGATTGCGGCAGCTTATATAGCAGCAGGAATAGATCCTAAAAAATCAACGCTTTTTGTTCAATCGCACGTGCCAGAGCATTCACAGCTTATGTGGTTGCTGGCGACTATGGCACAAATGGGCAAGTTAGAGCGAATGACACAGTTCAAGGATAAGGCGGGCAAGAATAAAGAACGCGCAGGTCTTGGTCTTTTTGCTTATCCTGTTTTGATGGCTGCAGATATACTTATATATAAAGCAACGCATGTGCCTGTGGGGGAAGATCAAAAACAGCATCTTGAGCTAACTCGGGATTTAGCCTCTACTTTTAACACTCGTTACAATGTTGATTTCTTTCCACGGCCTGACCCAGTGATTGCAGGCCCTGCGCCAAGGGTTATGTCTTTGCGCGATGGTACTAGGAAGATGAGTAAGTCAGATGATTCTGATATGACGCGCATAAATTTAACTGATACGCCTGATTTAATTACTAAGAAGATTAAAAAGGCGAAGACAGATGCAGGTCCATTGCCAAATAATTTAGAAGATTTAGATGGGCGCGCGGAAGCTCTTAACCTTGTTACTTTATATGCTGCTCTAAGTGATATGTCGAAAGAAGATGTAGTAAAAGAATTTGCAGGTCAACAATTCGGAAAATTTAAACCAGCCCTTATAGATGTTGCCATTGCGCATCTTGCTCCGATAACAGAGCGAATGAATGAGCTTATGGATAATCCTGATCAAATTGATGGATTTTTGGCAGAAGGAGCAGAGAATGCTCGCTCGATTGCTAGTAAAAATCTAAGGCAAGTTCAAAAAATAATGGGGTTTTTCATATAAAAAGTTTTATTGCACTGTATTATTGTGCTAATTTTGTAAAGATATTTGCTTTTTGTTAATTAAAATAGCACAATATGGACAGCGTTAACTTACTGGGATAAGCGTAAATCATGTATAAAATAGTCAAATCACTTTTGGTCGGTGCAGTTGTATGTTCCGGATTTATTTCATCAGCACAGGCAGGGCAGTTTTTCTACGAAGATCAGGAAGAGCGCTTTACTATGAGCTTTCCTGATACTTGGGCTAGAGTTACAAATCAAAAGGCAGATGACAAAATCACCATTGCTGGTCCTGGAGTAGGTGATTATGCAACGTGTAAAGTACGCGTTCGTAAAGACCGCAGATTTGTAATATTCCCAGGTAAGTTCGATTCTGATATTCAAAAAATTGCTTATAGTCGCAACTTTTGGAATAGTTACCTTGGAGATTATGATAATGTCGTAGTTGATTCATTCAAAGATGAAGCTGGTCTTGGTCTTGGCTATGCAAGTATGTCAGAAGCATCTTATGAAACTGCAGAGGGCGCTTTAGTTCGTAAAAGGGGGGTAATGTTTGCTTCCCTTTATCACGATAAGCTTTATGTTGTTGATTGTTCTTCAGAGGAAAGTGTTTTTCAGAAATGGCGTCCAGCCTTTCTGTCTATCGTAAAATCAGTTGATTTTGGTAGTGTTAGACATGCAAAAACAAATGGTCATTATAGAGAGTTTAATAAAGACCCTAAAATAAAGGTTGAGGGCAAGAAAAAGCTCGACGTCTATACATTCTAAGGTATAACCCTTTTTTAATTTGACCATTTTCAGTCATCTCAGTTTTATTGGGGTGACGGTTATGTGTGATTGTACCATTTAGGGTGATACTAAGAGGTTTTTAATGCAGATCTATTTGCCAATAGCCGAAATGAGCATTGAAATAGAGGCAATCTTTTTTTTAGGTGCTTTTGTTGGTCTAGTTTCTGGTGTTTTTGGTGTTGGTGGTGGCTTTTTAACTACTCCTCTTCTTATCTTTATGGGTATCCCTTCTGCTGTGGCTGTTGGAACACAAGGTAGTCAGCTTGTTGCTTCTGGCCTTAGTGGTGTTATGGGTTATTGGAAACGCAGTCACGTCGATTTTCTTATTGGTACAATAATGCTCTTGGGTGGTTTTCTTGGAACAGTTATCGGAGTTTTCTTCTTTCAATTTATCAAGTTAATGGGGCAGATAGATCTTATTATCTCACTCTTATATATTATTCTTTTAGGCTCTATAGGAATAATGATGTTATTCGAAAGCGTAATGACTACGGTTAAGAAAAAAACGATGAAGTCAGAATTTAATCAACTTAAATCCCGTGGGTTTATATCAAAGCTTCCATATAAAATGAGATTCCCACGCTCAAAGCTATATATAAGTATATTTGTACCAGGTGGAATTGGTTTTGTAAGCGGTTTTTTGGTGGCTACTATGGGTGTGGGTGGAGGGTTTCTACTAGTTCCTGCAATGATCTACATATTAGGTATGCCCCCATTGCTTGTTGCAGGCACTTCCTTATTTCAAATAATATTTACCAGCGCGTTTGCTACTATCATGCATGCAACATTTAGCAATAGTGTGGATATATTTCTTGCCTTTTTCCTAATTTTAGGAGGAGTTATTGGCGCTCAGATTGGTGTTAAAGCCTCTAAATATGTGACGGGAGTTAAGGCTAGGGTTATTCTTGCACTATTGGTTCTTGGAGTATGCACCCAGCTTGGTATTCAATTGTTCTTAAATCCTTCGGATATATTTGTGATGGTAGAGAAATGATCATGAAACATTATTTGATAATTTTACCGTTTATAATTGTTTTGTTATCTTTTGGTAATAATTTAAAAGCAGAGGAATTTGCTGTTGAAATTGCACAACACCACATTGATGTTACTGTTGGTTTTACAGGGTCGTCTATTGTTCTTTTTGGTGATAGGCGTGATGTCGATGCAGATGTTGCAATAGTTGTTGAGGGGCCAAGAAAAGATATAACTATGTGGAAAAAAGCAAAGGTCATGGGAACATGGATTAACCGCTATTATATTACACTTAAAAATATGCCCGTTTATTATAGTTATGCGAGCACAATATCTGAGGACGTAAAGGGTGATAACATTGACTTAATTATGCGTTATAATGGTATAGGGCATAGAGCCTTATTTACTTCTGTAGATATGAATAAATCGAGATCAGTAAAAGATGTAGAAGAGTTTCAAAATTCATTTCTGAAAAAGAAAATATATAAGGGCGTATATTTTGAAAAACCAGCAACAATAAAGTTCTATAATGATTATTTCTTTGGTGTGCGTTTTGAAATTCCGGCATCCGCTCAAACTGGAGCTTATAAAATACATAGCTTTTTGATTAAAAACGGCAAGGTTATTGAGAAAAGAACACAAAAGCTAAGAGTTCAGCAAGTAGGCGTAAATGCATTTGTTTATAACCTTGCATATCGCCATAGCTTATTTTATGCGATATTATGTATAGCTTTGGCTTTGTTTTGCGGTTGGTTTGCCAGTGTAGTAAGAGTTCGTCCATAAATATAGGAGTGTTATTTATGAGTAGTGATTCAGTAAAAAAACGCGGAGGTGTGTTCCTGGTAGTTGTTGATTCAACACAGGAATTTATAGCTGCTGTGGATTATGCATCTCAATTTGCTAACGCAGAAGATGGCTATGTTGCTTTATTGCATGTAATGGAATATGCACCTGTTTCTGGTTGGCAAAGTATTGAAGAGCAGGTGAAAAAAGAGACAAGATCGCTGGCTGAGATGATGATATGGGACGCAGCAGGTCGGGTTATAGAGAATACAGGAAAAATACCTATGGTTAGTATAGAAGAGGGGGATCGCAGCGATTTAATTATAAAAACAATTGAGGATAATAATAATATAGTAGCTTTAGTTTTGGCTTCTGCTGCTGGCTCATCTAGTACTGGCCCGCTAGTTTCATACTTTTCAGGTAAGGGATTGTCGCGTTTACCAGTGCCATTGATAATTATTCCAGATCATCTGAGTAACAGTAATTTACCTTGATTGAGGTTTTATTAACCCTTATAAAATTGTTTGTAAAATAGGGATTTACAATAATGTTTATACAAACACAAGAAACTCCTAATCCAGCTACGGTTAAGTTTTTACCTGGTCAAGATATTGTACCATCAGGCAAAACTTATGATTTTGCGTCGTCTGCAAATATTACATCATCACCTTTAGCAAAAAGATTGTTTGAAGTGGAAGGGGTCGCTCGTGTTTTTTTAGGCCAGGATTTTGTTTCTATTACTAAATATGATAATACTGATTGGTCTGTACTTAAGCCTATGGTGTTAGCCCTATTGATGGAGCATTTATCAACAGGGCAAAATATCATCAATGAATCTTCTTTAGAAGCTGATTCTAAATCTAGTGGTGATGATGGCGTTATTGCCAATCAGATAAAAGAATTGTTGGACGAGAGGGTTCGCCCTATGGTGGCTATGGACGGTGGCGATATAGTATTTGATCGCTTTGAAAGTGGTATAGTATATTTGCATATGCAAGGAGCATGTTCGGGTTGTCCAAGCTCTACTGTAACATTAAAGTCAGGCGTAGAATCTATGCTAAAACACTATATTCCAGAAGTTATAGAAGTCCGTCAATCTATAGAAAGTTGAGATAGATGAGGGTTCTTGCATTAGATAGTGCCATGACTGGTTGCAATGTTTGTGTTTATGATGAACATCAGGGTGTACTAGTAGAAAAACATATAGATATATCAAGAGGTCAAGCCGAGCACTTAATGCCCTTGGTTAATGACGTTATGGATAATTCAGGGCTATCTTATAATGACATTGACCTTATTGGAGTTACACATGGCCCTGGTGCATTTACTGGTATGCGAATTGGTATTTCTACGGCGAAATCTATTGCAATGGTTCTAGATAAGCCAGTTATTGGAGTATGCTGCTTTGAAGCAATATTGGAGAGTTACCTCTATCAAAATGCTAAAACTAAAGAAACAGCTCCATTTTATGCTGTTATCTTAGAAACAAAACGCAATGATTTCTATTTTCAAATGTTTGAAGGTGGAATAAATAAGAAATATGGAGATCCTTTGGTTGCTACAGTAGGAGAAATAGTTAATTTAGTTGCAGGAAAAGAATGTATATTTATTGGTGATGGAGTTGAGCGTTTTGAAAAAGAATGCAATATAGGCATTGAGAAGCAAAATATACTATCTCCAACTCCAAGTATTATAGCAAAGATAGCATTGAATAATTCAAAATCAAAAGTAATAGATGACGATTGCTCTCCTATTTACTTAAAGATGCCTGAAATTGGAACTCCTAAAACCCAGCCTCGTAATCTAAGATAGTCCTTTTACTTTATATAATCATTTTATTTGAGGTGTTTTATTTAATTATCTTGAGATTAGAAATGAATCGTGTAACTTATGGTCGTATAAGTGAATTATTTCTAGCATATTTGTTATAAAGTAGTGCAAAAGGGTTAAGTTTAGAATGAGTGAAGAAGTAAGCCGTGTTGAGTTATTATCAATGACAACAGATGTCGTTTCATCATATGTTTCAAATAATACTGTTTCTGTTGAAGATTTACCTGCTGTAGTAGAACAGGTATTCAGATCTTTATCTAGTGTAACTGCTGAAGGGAGTTTATCTGCCGATAGACCTCAACCTGCCGTGCCAATTAAGCGATCAATTACTCCTGATTATCTAATTTGTTTGGAAGATGGTAAAAAGCTGAAAATGCTTAAACGTCATTTGAAAACAGCTTATGATATGTCACCTGAGCAATATAGAGAGCGATGGGGGTTGCCTTCCGACTATCCAATGGTTGCACCAAGCTATGCCGCAAGGCGTAGTGAATTGGCAAAAGACATAGGTTTAGGTACTAAAAATTAGTTTTATTATCATAAATACTAGCTGTTAAGTTCTTCACCGCGTTTTCTTGCCGCTAATAATGCTTCGTTAAATATGCCTTGGGCTCGCCCGTCCATCAGAATTCTTAACGCAGCTTCGGTTGTTCCTTTTGGGCTGGTTACATTTTCTCTAAGTTTGCATGCAGGAGTATCTTTATCTGACTCTGCCAAAGATGCACTACCAATTACAGTTTGTCTTGCTAGTGACATTGCTAGCTTAGGTTTAAGCCCCAGTTTTTCACCTGAGTGTGCAAGCATCTCAATAATGTAGAATATATATGCGGGACCGCTACCTGATAATGCCGTAACAGCATTCATTAAAGATTCATCTTCTATCCATTCTGTCATACCTAGACAGTTTAGTAGCTCTGAAACACAGTCTTTTTGATGTTCAGAAACATTGCTATTTGCTATGACTACATTTGCGCCTTTTCCAATGCTTGCTGGAGTGTTGGGCATGGCTCTTATTATTGATGCATCTGAGCTGAATATGCATTCAAGCGATTTTATACTCTTGCCAGCTAGTATTGAAAGCAAGGCTGTAGCCTTTTGTATTTCGTTGATATTTTTTACTGATTTTTCAAGGGTTTGTGGTTTTACTGCTATGGTAAAAACATCTGTGTCAATGGAATGGTTATCTGCTGTTCTTATATGTTTGATGCGCGGGTCATTTGTGAATTCCTTAGGTATCTCCGAAGGGTCAATTATTATAACTTTTGTGAGCAGACCTTGATCAATCCACGATCGAAGCATTGCGCCGCCCATTTTTCCACAACCAAGTAGTGTCATACTATATGCTTTTTTACTCATACTTGGTGGCTCTTTCAAAGTGTCCAATGTTTTAAGTTATGATTCTCCTGCCGTATCCATCATAGCAAGGGATAGCATTTGTAAATCTAGTAATTCATCTGATGATAATATTTGAAAAACATTTTGATGCTGCTCGCATTGAGATAAACAAATATCAATAATGTTTTGAATATTAGTATAAGTTTTGCTGGCATTATCACAATCTTGAAGCAGGCAAGTATAACGTAAACAAGGCGAACATTCTGATTTAGTAAGCTCAAAATGCCCTAGCCACATAGATCTGTTAATTTCCATCAAAGTTTCTGCTGCAACATTTCTGTTTTTTTCATTAACTGATGTGTCCATTTGACAGATAACTTGCATTGAATTCATGTTCTCTTGCCAGACAAAGCAAATTCTATAGCTGAATACTGACCCTGCAACATCAACGATTAATTCATTGTTGTTCATTCGGCTATATACCCAGTTATTATCTGCAAGAACATCTTCAACGCAACTGATAGGGTTTTGTTCGGATATATCGCTATATATTTCTTCTACAGCATTGCTCATCAATTTATTCCCTTAACTAGCTCAAACTTTATAATCGAATACTCTCAAATAGATACGTTAGATTTGACAGCAGCGCTGATCAAAAAATCTTTAACTAAGACGAATTTCCATGTTATTTTTGGACTCTTATCATGGAGTCAGAACGCTATCAAGGCGATTTGAGTTTTTGAAATAATATAGATGTGTATTGATTTTAAATTCTGCTTTTTAGGTCAAATTAAAAACATCTTAGGGCTTTTTTTTTGCCTATAATCAGAGTAATCAATAAGTATGGAAACGTTCTTGCTTAATGTTGATCCGATTGCATTCTCAATCGGCCCGCTTATTGTCCGTTGGTATGCTCTGGCTTATCTAGCTGGTTTTTTGCTGGGGTGGAAATATTGCCTTAGATTAGTAATGAAACAAGGTGATAAGAGGCCTAACGCAGATGATATTGATAATTTTCTAACTTGGGCAGCTATAGGTGTTATTTTAGGCGGCCGTTTGGGATATGTTTTGTTCTATAATTTTGAATATTACATAGATAATCCATCTAATATTTTAAAATTGTGGAATGGAGGAATGTCATTTCACGGAGGAATGCTAGGTGTTCTTTTTGCAATGTTTTTCTATGCAAAAAAACATAAGATAAATGTATTCGAACTTTCTGATATTATAAGTGCTGCTGCTCCTATTGGTTTGTTTTTTGGTAGGATTGCAAATTTTATAAATGGTGAGTTATATGGAAGGCAGACTGATCTGCCTTGGGGCGTTGTTTTTCCAAGCGGAGGAGATCTTCCAAGGCACCCAAGCCAACTTTATGAATCTTTTTTAGAGGGCTTAGTTCTTTTTCTTATTCTATTTTTCCTAATTAAGTCACCAAAACACCAAGTTGGAATGGTAACGGGTGTATTCCTTTTAGGGTATGGATTTTTTAGAGCATTGATTGAGTTTGCACGTGAACCCGATGCTCAGATTGGCTATATTGCAGGTTTTATATCAATGGGGCAGATATTAAGCTTACCAATGATTATAGGTGGTATTGTTATTGTTGCGTTTGCTTTAAAAGGAAAATTAGACTTTGAAACAAACAGGGTTAAATAATCTTGAAATGTTTATAGCCAAGCAGATAGAGCTGAATGGTTCTATGCCGTTGAGTGAGCTTATGTCTATTGCTATGACTCACCCTGAATATGGCTACTATACAAATTCATATCCTATTGGTGTTGATGGAGATTTCATTACCGCGCCCGAAATATCTCAAATCTTTGGTGAAATGATAGGGGCTTGGATTATTGATGTTTGGATTCAAATGGGTAGCCCTGAGCTTAATTTGATTGAATGTGGTGCAGGTCATGGAACTCTTATGGCTGATATAATGAGGGTAGGTGAAAAAGTCTCTGAATTTGCTGATCTGGTTAATATTTATATTATTGAGACGCAAGGAAATATGCGTGATAAGCAAAAGTCAAAGCTTAGACCTTACAAGGTGTCATGGTATGAAACTATTAACGAAATTAAAGCGGATAAACCATGCATAATTATTGGCAATGAATTTCTTGATGCTCTTCCTATAGAACAATTAAAGCGCGGGAGTAATGGTTGGCAGCAGTGTTTTGTTGATTTTGATGGTAATGTATTTAAATTTATTTGGAAAAAATCAGACAAATTTTTATTAGAGTTTTTACCTGAAAAAACTTTATCAAATCAAATATATGAAATATCAAAGGCGCAAGTAGGGTTCATTAAAGAAAGTGGTAACTTGATAAAAAAATCAGGCGGGGCAGCTTTGTTTATTGATTATGGGCATAATAAATCTAATTATGGGGAAACATTGCAGGCCGTTAAAAAACATAAATATTCCGATGTGTTAAAGAATATTGGGCAAAGTGATATAACTTCTCATGTTGATTTTGCAGCTCTTAAACGTAATATTTCAAGTGAAATTATTTGTCCTTCTATAGCCACGCAGCGTAATTTTTTACTCAGCCTTGGTATAGAACATCGTGCAAATGCGCTTATTACCTCTAATGCTGATATGGAGGTTAGTATAAAAAAACAGTTAGAGCGTTTAATCTCTAAAGATCAAATGGGCGATTTATTTAAGGTTATGTGTTTTTATAATTGCAATGTTAAACCGTGCGGATTTTCATAGGATATGCCAAAAAATTTAAAATTTTTTACAGAAAAAAACTTTGTTAGTAGCGGTGATGCTAGCGTTTCTTACGGCTTTTTTACTCGAGTAGGCGGGGGTAGCACTGGTATATATAAGGGGCTTAATTGTGGAACAGGTTCTAATGACTTGCCAGATAACATAGTCAAAAATAGAAATTTAGTTGCAAAAGAAATCGGTGTTGATTCTAATAATTTATTATCGACATATCAGGTTCATGGCTCAAAAGTAATTATTGTTAAAAAAGCATGGTCAGAGCGACCGCAAGCTGATGCTATGGTTACTGATATTGCAGGATTAGCACTTGGGATATTAACTGCTGATTGTACCCCTGTTTTATTTGTAGGTAAAAAAGAAAATGGAGAAGCTGTAATTGGAGCGGCTCATGCTGGCTGGAAAGGCGCTGTATATGGAGTTCTTGAGAATACTGTTTCAGAAATGGTTAAGTTAGGTGCGCAAAAGGAAACTATTAAGGCATGTGTAGGACCTTGTATAGGTAGAAACTCTTACGAAGTTAGTGAAAATTTCATTGAACCATTTATAGAACATAATGAGGAGAGTGAACGGTTTTTTTATGCATCATCAAATACGGGTCATTTAATGTTTGATATTGGCGGCTATTGTGCATGGAGGCTTGCTATAGAAGGAATTGGCAATATATCTATTCTTGATAAAGATACATACTCAAATGAAGATGATTTTTACAGCTATCGCAGGTCTGTTCACAGCGGTGAAGACGATTACGGTCGGCAGATTTCTGTTGTAGCTATAAGATAGAGTATAAAAACCTAAAACATCTTGATTTATGTCTCTTATTTTCTATAGTGCGATAATAGTAGATACATAAGTATTCAATATATAAAGGGTATAATCTGATGAAGTTGATTTCGGGTAACTCCAACCGCGCTCTAGCCGAGCAAGTTTCCGCCTATTTAGATGTTCCCTTAACTCCCTGCAATGTAAAAAGATTCTCTGATAATGAGATATTCGTTGAGATAATGGATAATGTGCGCGGTAAAGATATATTTTTTATTCAATCAACGTCTTATCCTGCAAATGATCACCTTATGGAGCTGCTTATTGCCATTGATGCATTGAAGCGTGGTTCTGCACGTAGAATTACAGCGGTGCTGCCTTATTTTGGTTATGCACGCCAAGATCGTAAAACTGGTGGTAGGACACCTATTTCAGCTAAACTGGTAGCAAATTTAATAACAGCCGCTGGTGCAGATAGGGTTCTTACATTGGAATTACATGCTGGTCAGATTCAAGGCTTCTTCGATATACCTACAGATAATTTAAGTTCTACTCCAGTATTTGTTCCACATATAACTGAAAAGTTTTCAGGTGAGTCAGTCTGTATTGTGTCACCAGATGTCGGTGGCGTTGTGCGTGCTCGCCATCTTGCCAAACGTATTGGCGCAGACCTTGCCATTATTGATAAGCGCCGTGAAAAGGCCGGTGTTTCTGAGGTTATGAATGTTATTGGTGATGTTAATGGCAAGGTTTGTATCTTGGTTGATGACATTGTTGATTCAGGTGGCACACTTTGCAATGCAGCCGTTGCCTTAGAGTCTCAGGGTGCAAAAGAGGTTCATGCTTATGTGGTCCATGGTGTGCTATCTGGCGCAGCAGTTGAGCGTGTTTCAAATTCTCCACTTAAAAACCTTGTTATAACAGACAGTATTGCAGCGACTGATGAAATGAAATCAGCCCATAATATAGAGCAAATAAGTATAGCTTCATTATTAGGTGAGGCGGCGAGGCGCATAAGCGAAGAGAGATCTATATCAGCTCTTTTTAGATAATAGCAATTAAACTGGCTTGTATTTTTTCTAAATAATAATAATTTCCTTGAAAAACCTATTGATTTTTGGTTTAAGTCTGTCGTGCGCTTTGTTCGCATGCTTAACGGATCAGCACCCCTGGAGGCTGATCATAACTATTAAAGGAAAATAAAATGTCTAAAAACTATGCTTTAAAAGCAGAAAAAAGAGAACGCGCCGGCAAGGGGATTGCTCGTTCACTTCGTCGCTCAGGAAAAACACCTGCTGTGATATACGGAGATAAAAAAGAACCCGTAATTATTTCAATTTCTGAAAATGATATCAATGTTGAATATAATAAAGGTCAAGTTTTCACAACTCTTTGTGATCTTGATATTGATGGAAGTAAGAACCTTGTTCTCGCGCGTGATGTTCAATTACACCCCGTTACTGATGTTGTTGAACATGTTGATTTTCTTCGTGTTACTAAGAAAACTAAACTTGCTGTTGATATTCCAGTACAGTTCATTAACGAAGATAAATGCCCAAGCCTTGATAAAAAAGGTACTGTTAACGTTGTTCGCCACACAGTTGAACTTCTTTGTAGTGCTGTAAATATTCCAGATTTACTAGAAGTTAATTTGGAAGGAAAAGAGCATGGTGATGCTGTTAAAATAAGTGATGCCAGCTTGCCTGAAGGCGCATCTCCTGTAATTACGGATCGTGACTTTACTATCGCAACTCTTGTTCCACCTAAGACTGCAGAGCAAGAAGAAGCTGAGGAAGCTGCAAATGCAGAAGCTGGTGATGGTATTGTTTCTGATGAAGAAGCTGATGCAGAAGCTGATGCTGAAGAAAAAGCAGAAGACTAATTTTTAGTGTTCAAGCTATTTCAAAAACTATCAAAATTTAGTAAGAAAGAGCCTTTATGTGAAGGCTCTTCTTCTTATTTGGAAAAGGATTGTGAAATGTGGCTTTTTGTCGGTTTGGGTAATCCGGGGGTAAAATATGATAAGAACCGTCATAATGTCGGTTTTATGGTTCTTGATAACATTCAAGATAATGAGCCATCATTTAGTAACTTTCGCTCTAAATTTCAAGGCGAATTGTCTGAGGGAAGGCTGTCAGGACAAAAAGTAGCGCTATTAAAGCCGACAACATACATGAATAATTCTGGTCAATCAGTGGTTCAGGTCGCTAAGTTTTATAAAATTCTACCGGAAAATATTATCGTATTTCATGATGAGCTTGATATTAAAGCAGGGGACGTTCGTGTAAAACAAGGCGGAGGCAATGCTGGTCATAACGGTTTGAAGTCAATTCAAGCGCATTTGGGAACTCCAGATTTCTGGAGGGTGCGTATCGGAATAGGTCGCCCTCACCCTAATGCAGATGTAAGCAATTATGTCCTTGATAATTTTTCTAAAGAAGAACGCGTTTGGTTAGAGCCACTTATTGATGCCTTGTCGGATCAATCATATAAAATAATTGAAGATAATCCAAAGTCTTATTGTGATTTTATAAAATCTCATATAAGCAATTAATTATCTTATAAAATACTAATGGGAAGGAATTATTATGGGGTTTAATTGTGGAATTGTTGGTCTGCCCAATGTTGGAAAATCAACCCTTTTTAATGCACTTACGGCAACTGCGGCGGCGCAGGCAGAGAACTTTCCATTTTGTACTATTGAGCCAAATGTTGGGCGTGTAGCTGTTCCAGATGAGCGTCTGGAAAAAATAGCTAAAATAGTTGGTTCTGCCAATATTTTGCCTGCACAGCTTGAGTTTGTTGATATTGCCGGACTTGTTAAAGGTGCATCACAAGGCGAAGGGCTTGGTAATCAGTTTTTATCAAATATCCGTCAGACTGATGCCATAATTCATGTCGTGCGCTGTTTTGAAGATGATGATGTTCACCATGTTGAGGGCTCAGTTGATCCGTTACGTGATATTGAAACCATTGAAACAGAATTGATGCTTGCTGATTTAGAAAGTCTTGGCAAGCAAATTGAAAACCTTAAGAAAAAGGCACGGTCAGGCGATAAGGAAATATTAGCTCAAAGCGAGTTTTTAGAGCGTATGAAAACAGTATTAGATGAGGGGAAGCCTGCTAGATCTGTGAAGGATATAGACGAAGACCAAGAGATTTGGCTTAAGGTTGCGCAGCTTATCACAGCAAAGCCTATTCTTTATGTTTGTAATGTATCCGAAGAAGATGCAGCGCAAGGAAATGAATTTTCGAAACAAGTGCAGAAATTAGCTAGTGAACAGGGAGCGCAGAGCGTCATAATTTGCTCGTCTATTGAATCTGAAATAGCGCAGCTTGATACCAAAGAAGAAAAAGAGGAATTTCTTGAGTCTATGGGCTTAGAAGAGCCAGGTTTAAACAGAATTATTCGAGCAGGATACTTGCTTTTGAATTTGCAAACATATTTCACCGCAGGCCCTAAGGAAACTAGGGCTTGGACGATTCCCGTTGGTGCAAAAGCTCCGCAGGCTGCGGGTGTTATCCACACAGATTTTGAAAAAGGTTTTATTAAGGCCGAAACAATTGCTTATGATGACTTTATTGCTTGTGATGGTGAGCAGGGCGCAAAAGATAAAGGTAAAATGCGTCAAGAGGGCAAAGAATATGTGGTTCAAAATGGTGATATTATATTATTTAGGTTTAACGTATAGAAGTTATTCCAAAACGTTAAATCGGTAAGGTAATATGAACTGCAAGGCCACCATGCCTGCTTTTCTTTAGCCATATTTCACCGCCATGAGAATGAACAATATCCATGGCTATTGGTAGACCAAGGCCTATTCCTCCCGTATCAATATTTCTGGAGCTATCAACTCTATAGAATGGTCTGAAAACTTCTTCAAACTTATCTTCAGGAATACCTTCGCCATTATCCTCAATAATAATTTCTATTTCATTCTTTGATTTTTCTTTAAGAGTTATCCAGATATGGTCTGCATATTTTATTGCGTTACTAACAATATTTAACAGGCATCGTTTAAATGCAGTCTGCCTTAGCACTACGTTATACTTTATATTATTTAATTCCATATCGACATCACAGCCTTGGCGCTTTGCTGATATTGTAATATCTCTAATTAAGTCTGATATTTCCGTTATTTTGGACTTTTCTTGCCCTTCACCTCTTACAAAGTTTAGATAACCTTCAATCATTTTTTCCATTTCAGTTATGTCTTTTTTCATCTCATAAATATCTGGGCTATCTCCCATCATGGATATTTGTAATTTAAGGCGAGTTAATGGAGTTCTAAGGTCATGTGAAACGCCTGCTAACATATCTGTTCTTTGTGATATTTGTCTTTGTATTCTAGTTTTCATATCTAGAAATGCTTGCCCAGCTTGCCTAACTTCGCTTGCTCCTTCTATTTTAAAATTTTGTACATTCCTACCTTTACCAAAGTTTTCTGCTGCTATTGAGAGCCTCCTTATAGGGCGAATTTGATTGCGCATAAAAAGAACCGAAATAATAAGGAGAACAAGAGATGCTCCAAATACCCATAGCAGAAATATATAAGTGGTGGTTGAAAATAAACGTCGTTGAGGAATATCTATATATAATATTCCATCATTCATTTGTATTTGTACTCCAACCCATTTTTCTGAAAAATCAACTTTAACTATGAATTCTTTGTCTATGGTTTTGTGGAGTTCATAACCAAGCGTATTTTTGATCATGGTTTCCCATGTTAAGGCTAGGTCTTCATTTGGGGAATGACTCTTGAAATCAGAAATATCTTCCTTTTTGTAGGTAATTAAGAGGTCAAGTTTCTGTGATAATAGGTATATTATTCTATCTATATCTTCTTGATCTGCATTATCATCTATGTATGAAACTACAAGGGCAATTTCACCAGATACTGCATAAGCGAGGCGCGTTGTCATCTTGCTCCAATGGCGATCAAAGAAAACAACAGTAAGAATAATTTGTATTAGAAAAATTGGAGTTATAAGAATGAGCAAAGATCTAAAGAAAAGGGTTTTAGGAAGTATCCTTTTAATGCCTTTATATTCTTTAATGCTGGTTTGTTGTGGTTTAGCCTCCATAATTAAACTTTCTCCGCTCGCAGCATATACCCTTTGCCTCTAACCGTTTGTAGGTATTTAGGCATCTTTGTATTTTCTTCAATTTTGCGTCTTAGGCGTGTTACTTGCACGTCTATTGTGCGTTCCCCTGCATCTAGGCCGCAACGAGAGGCAAGATCATCGCGGCTTACAGGCGATCCTGATGAATTTGCAAGTGCTCTTAATAGGTTTGCCTCAACTGATGTTAGGCGAATTTCGTTATTATTATCTTTTAATTCATCAAATTTTGGATCAAAAAACCAATTACCTATTTGATAACCATTTTTAATTGTCGGCTCTTTTTTTGTACGGCGCAATATGGATTCAAGGCGCAAAACAAGTTCTTTAGGTTCAAATGGTTTGACCAGATAATCATCTGCCCCCGATTCAAGGCCAGAGATTCTATCTTCTACTTCTCCAAGAGCTGTTAATAATAAAACAGGCACTCTAATGCCATCATTTCTTATTCGTTGAGTAAATTCAACGCCAGTTTCATTTGGCATCATGACATCAGCGACCAGCGCATCAAATTCAAATATTTGCATTAAATTAAAAGCATCTGCTGAGTTTTCTGCTGTTACCGTAATGAAATTATGGTCATGTAAATATCTTGAAACTAAATCACGGATACGGTTATCGTCATCAACTATCAGAATATGAGCTTTTGATTCTAGGTAATCCTTAGCCATGATCTATATTAAACCTGTTTCCTGCACAAAATATTAAATGGTTTATATATTTTAATGTTTATTCTTAACTAAGATACATATAATCTGCACAAAAGAGAATATAGTATATAAAAAACACTACGAAAGGCGCAAAATTATGTCTGTACTTCCATTTGATGAGCGCGATGGCTTTATTTGGATAAATGGCGATATTGTTCCGTGGAGAGATGCAAAAATTCATGTTTTAAGTCATGGCCTTCATTATGCAAGTTCTGTTTTTGAGGGGGAGCGCATGTATAACGGTAAGATTTTTAAAAGCCGTGAGCATTCAGAGCGCTTTCATAAATCGGCTAATATACTTGGCATGAAAGTTCCATACAGTGTCGATGAACTTGAAACCATTAAATATAATGTTTGTAAAAAGAATGGATTGGATAGCGCGTATATTAGACCTGTTGCTTGGCGTGGTGGGGAGCAAATGGGTGTGTCAGCAAAGTTAACCAAGACGCATATTGCTGTTGCTGCTTGGTCATGGGGAACATATTTTGATGATGAAAAGAGAGATAAGGGAATATCTCTTAAAATTTCTCAGTGGCGCCGACCTGCTGCTAACACAGCTCCGACACAAAGTAAGGCTGCGGGACTGTATATGATATGCACCATGTCTAAACATGCAGTTGAAGATGCAGGATTTGATGATGCGCTTATGTTAGATTACCGAGGTTATATTGCTGAAGCATCGGCTGCTAATTTTTTTGCTGTAAAAGATGGAACGTTAATAACTCCTACACCAGATTGTTTCTTGAACGGTATAACGCGTCAAACTATAATATCATTGGCAAAAGATATGGGTATTCCTTTTGAGGAACGTCATATTAAACCCGAGGAACTACCTGATTTTCAAGAAATATTTGTAACGGGAACAGCCGCAGAAGTAACCGCAGTTGGTCAAATTGATGATCATCATTATACGGTTGGGCCGGTTACTAAAAAGCTTAGAGCTGCTTATGAGGAGCTTGTGCTGGCTTAAATATCCTTTAAATTTGACTTGAATATGCAAAAGCCTTATAATCTGCGGTAATTAATAATAATTTGGTTACAATGATGACCAAGGGGTAAAATGGCAGGTTCTAACGCGCAAGATAGCAATATTAAAGCGCCCGATTTAAACGAATCGGAGCGCTTAGCGTTGGTTGCTTTTGAAAAAACTCTAAATAAGCGCTTATCAGAAATTTTACCTGAGTTAAAAGATCAGGGTATGACCGTCAAGGAAGACGGTGATCCAAGTAATAAAGCGCTTGAATTTCTTTTGGAAAAATATGTTCTAAATGCTGATGTGATTTCAAAAAATCCGAAAATGCAGGAGCTTAAGAACCTGTATGCAGCTTTGCCAGAAAATGCTAAGCCAATTGCGTTGCCTGAAGATATTAAGGTTAATGAAATTTCATCTTTTACAGGTGATGAATTAGCTCTTGCCAAGTTTAAGCAAGCGTTGAATGAGCGTTTACCGAAGATCTTGCCTGAAACCAAAGATATGTCTCTAAAGGTTAATGGGGACCATCTTGATGGTGGTCTTATTTACCTTTTAGATAATTATGTTTTTAACGATGAAAAGATAAAGCAAAACCCGAAGCTTTCGGAATTGGGCGATTTATACAAAGATTTACCAGATAATATTCGTATTCAAACAGAAACTTATAAAAGATTTTTTATTAGACCTGATAATGATAAGGGATTGAAAGATCAGGGGCAGGCTGTTCTTGAGCAAGCACAGAAATATTTAGGTACAAGTGATATCTCAAAAGATTCAGAAGATGATATTCAAGTTAAGATCGGAGAGCAAACAAGCCGAGCTTTAAGAGATCGTATTGAAAAACTTCAAGAGTCAGGTGTAATTAGTAAAGACGTTGAACCACGGGAATTTGATCAACGCGCAGTAGATGCCATGGATCAGTTAGTTAAGGATCGTATGAAAGATGCTGGCATAACATCTCGATCCGAGTTGAACTCCATGATGGTTAGCATATGGGCGTTTAATAATGGCGGTAGCGTCAGTGCGGGGGCAAAACCTCCTACGCCTGAGGAAAATTCTTTAGGTGAGGCCGTATCTCTACGTAATATTTTAAGTTTTATAGTAAATTCTGAACTTCCTAGTGGTGCAAGCTCTCCTAAGCCTGAAATAGATGTTAAATGGGATTCTCAATGGACTAATAATGATTCAGGAGATCGTTTCTTTAATAACGGAACCTATAGAGGATTATATGGCTCACATACAGTATCCACAGATGTCCTTTATGATAAATCAGGCTATAGTGAAGAAAATTATGCAATTTTAATACAGGCATCTGAGAAACTAGGCGTAGATATGAGCGGTGGTCGTACTATGTCAGAGCTGGAGGTCGGTAAGATAGCTACTGAAATTCTAACATTAAAGGCGCAGGAAGCTTGGTGCTTTATTAGTCCGGGAACAGAGTTTGACGAAAAACAAATAAATGAGATGATCCATTCCAGACAATTCATGCCTCATATAGATGATTTAGCTATGGCAGAGAAGGGTTTGGGATTACCTGAAACCGAATTTTTTAGGAAAAAGGTTGAAGAATACGGCCCTGAAAAGTCATGGACTCTTGAGTTTGAAGAACGTACAGCAGTTCTATCATATAGAGCACAAGAATTTGCAAAAAGATTTGGAGATATACCTCAATATGCTGTAACTGCAAAGGCTGAGGCTGAAAATCATTCTGAAGATCATATAAGACATTCTTATAGCACTCCTTCATTGTATTTTGGCTCAGTGCGAAGTCTTTTCGGTTCAACCAAGCAAACAGAATATGAATATGATCGTGATCTATATCTTGAAAAATATCAGAAATTTAAAGAAGATATAGGTTCTTGTGAGCCTATTAAAGAACCTAAAGATGATTGTAGTGTAGAAGGCGTGTTGCGCGGTGATGCTCCTAAAACTACTGGAGAGTGCAGTGTTGAATCTGTATTGTTACGCGGAGAAGACTTTTCAAAGGCTACTACACCAGATGAAACTATTGATGATTGTATAAAATCAAATGTAAGTGATGCAACAGGCAGTGATCAGGGCGAGTGTTCTGTAGAAATAGAAGTTGATAGACTGCTTGAAAATAAAGTTACTATAAACCCCAATTAGATACATAATAAATTATGTGTATATTTCAATTTTAAATCATCTAACATGATTGTCCTACCACATTTTATTCTTCATTATTGGCTGACAGCGGTCAAAACTGTTATTATTACTTTAGTAAAAAAACATAACTCTTTGAGTGTTCATTGAAAAAGTGTTTGATCTGTCTATGAGATATATAAAAAAACAAAGGTACGTTGATATAAAAAAGCCTAGAAACAAGAATAAGTCTATATGGCTAACCTCTGGTTTGGCGCAGTTTATGGTGCTGTTAAACGGCATGATTATAACAATTACTGCTTTTTTAGTGTTTAGTTATTTTATCAATAGTATGTCTACAGAAGAATATAAGCGCACGTCAAATGAGGCAGGAAGAGCTTTGTTTGATAGCATTTCAAAACTTGAAAATTCTATGCGTTTAATAACTAGTATTATTCAACTTTCAGATAATAAAGATAAAGATCGTGAAGTTGCCAGAATACGCCGAAATATTCCTGATTTAGGGAACTTTGATCAACTAATATGGCTTTTTGAGGAGTCACCTGGTAACTGGCAGTTTAAGGCTATTTCAGAACATAGCAGATCTTCACTTGATAAGGATAGCTATCGTTTAGTTCCTGATACAGAGATTATAACGAGAATTGTAAAAGATGGTTTTTTTAAAGATGAAAGACTTCGCATTGTTTCTAACTTCTCTGGTATGGATTATATAGAGGAAAAGAAAGAGCCTAAGACTATGGCTCGTCCTTTTGCTTTTTTAAAAACAGTTAAAGAGGGCGACTCAAGCAAAGGCATTGTAATAGGCGTTAGCCGCGCTGAGTTGCTTTTTGACCAAAGCCTTATATCAGAGGAGCGCTCCGTATCAAGGATCACCATCAAGGATAAGGCTAGCGATAAACGATTATACCATATGAAACGAAGCACAGCTTCTGGTGATTTATCCGAGGAAAGTGGCGCGCGTCAGAATTATGGCTTTTTCATAGGTGATAGTGAGTGGAGCATTATTCTAGAATTTACTAAAAAACAAAATGCAATATTGCTGGAGAAAATTCCATATATAATGCTGTTCTTTGGCTTTATTTTAACAGTAATAGGGACTTTATTTATACGAAATAATAACAAGCAATCCCAAAAACTAGCTGAAATAAACTATAAATTAGAGCAAAAAAACTATGAACTACAGTCTGAAATATCGGAAAGATCTCGCCTTAATGAAGCTTTGGCTTTGGCTGAGCGTGATAACAGAGCCGTTATAGACTCTGTTAGTGATGTTATTTTTGAAACTGATATTGAAGGCACTGTTATATTTTTAAGTGCGGCTTGGCAAAATATTACAGGATTTGAAACAGAGCGTTCATGCGGTGGGAACATATTTTCAATGATATACCCACAAGACCAAGAAAAACAAAAACAAGATTTTGAATTATTGGTAAAAGGGCAAAAACAATCTTATCGTTCATTCACAAGATTGCGAGTTTCCGATGGTACTTTTAGAGCTGTAGAACTTGCCTTTTCTATGATAAGGCAAGATGAAAATAAAAAATTACGTGTTGTTGGCACTATTACAGATGTAGAGGAACGTCGTAGAGCAGAGCGAGCATTGGCAGAGGCCGAGAAGAAATATCGTACTATAGTTGAGAATGCTGCTGGTGGTTTATACCAACTAACTCCAGAGGGGATTTATTTAAGTGCTAACCCTGCTATGGCTAGGGTTCTTGGGTATAGTTCTCCAGAAGAAATGCTGCGCACTATCAAAAATGCTAATGGTATGGTTTACCCCGATAGGAATGAGCGCGACAGGTTAAATGAAATGCTGGTTTCTCAGGAACAAATATTTGGTTATGAAAGCAAGGTATTGCAGAAAGGCGGTAAAAAAATATGGGTGCGAGAAAATATTAGAGTCGTAAGAGATGATCAGCAAAATATTATATATTTTGAGGGTTCTATGGAGGATATTACAAAGCGTAAAGAGGCTGATTTAGCTCTTATGGAGGCAAAAATACAATCAGATATGGCAAGTAGGGCTAAAACTGAATTTATATCCAATATGAGTCATGAGCTTAGAACACCTCTTAATGCTATTATTGGTTTCTCAGAGATAATGAAGAATGAAGTTATGGGGGCTTTAGGGCAAGATGCATATAAGGAGTATGCTACAGATATCAATAAAAGTGGAATTGGCTTATTGAAAATTATAAATGAAATCCTTGATATTTCTAAAATTGAGTCTGGGAATAAAGATTTAAATGAAAGCGAATTCTCTTTAGGTGATATCGTAGAATCTTGTCTGGATCTTCATAGTTCACGTGTTAAGGAAAAAAATATCACTATTATAGATCAGACTAAAAACCACCCAGTTATAATTGGTGAGGCGCTCTCCATAAAACAGGTTATGGGCAATGTCTACTCTAACGCTATTAAATATACACCAGAATCTGGACGCATTACCTTATTTACAAATTTTGATATGGACGGAACCTTCAGGCTGTCTATTACAGACACTGGAGTAGGTATGAGCCATGCAGAAGTTAAAAAGGCTTTATCTCCGTTTGGTCAATTAGATAATGAGCTAGATAGATCATCGTCTGGAACAGGCCTTGGTCTGCCCCTTTCAAAGGCAATTATGGACGTTCATGATGGACGCCTTGAAATAATGTCAGAAAAATCAATCGGAACTACAGTAACTCTTGTATTTCCTCCTGAAAGAGTTATCAGGCAGGCAGAGTCCGTTGATGTATGATGTTGTAATCATATAAACATTTCTTCATCATCTAAAGATATATCAAGCACTTTTGTTGCAGTGCTATACGAAAAACCAGCTCGCGCAAATATTCCCAGAGATTTTTTAATATTCTGTTCTTCTCCTTGAAAAAAAACACCAATTCTTTTCTTTTTAGCGAGTTTTATAGCTGCTGCTATCTCCGCATCTTCCTTGCTATCATAGTTTTCATTGTCTAACTCTTCTAGAGCCTCAATTGTATGCTCTTTATTTATACCTTTGTTGTTCATCTTTGCAATTATAGCGGTTTGTGAAAGCCCTTTACGTCTAAGCGATGAAACACAAGAAACTGTGTAAATGCTATCATTTATAAGACCGCATTTTTCAAATTTATCAGCTAACTCTATAACCATATCAGAGCATTTTTGGTAGTCTTGTTTTTTATGATACATGCAAGATCTTTTAACCTTGCGCAGCATAACCGTTATAAAATGTGACTTGCTCGCAGCGAAGCGTTCAAGGTAGTACAGACCAGAATTATGTAGGTACTGGGGGGTTATTTTTTTTGGTGTTTTACGTTTTTTATTATTATCAGTATAGTTTTTTTGTTTGTAACTGTTTTTTTCAGTTTTTATATCCATGTATTGTGCTTTATGTTGTGTCATAATTTATTACATCTCTAGATGTTTATTATGGAGTGGGGGGCAAGATAATGCTACCAGATAATTTTGTTCAGACTTTTCAACTTGAAAGCTCGTCTATTCGTGGCCGTATTGTAAGATTAGGTTCTGTTATTGATGATATATTAACGGCTCATAAATATCCGTTGCCGATAGCTCATCTTGTTGCAGAAAATATTACCCTCTCGGTGGCTCTATCATCAATGCTTAAATATCAGGGTATATTCACGCTTCAGGCTCAAGGCGATGGCCCTTTACGTATGTTAGTATCTGATATAACAAGCGAAGGAGTGGTTCGCGGCTGCGCCTCTTTTGATGAGAAGCGTTTTCAAAAATCAAGAGAACAGATTGCAGCACTTGAAACAAAGGAAAGCTCTCAAAATCACTTGGCTCAATATTTAGGTAAGGGGCATATAGCCTTTACTGTAGATCAGGGTAAGAATTCTGATCCATATCAAGGTATAGTAGAGATAAAGGGTTCATCTATGGTTGATTGTGTTCAGCATTACTTCTCTCAGTCAGAACAAATAGGAACAGGAATTAAAATGGCTGTTGGTAAGAGAGATAATAAGTGGCGCGCAGGAGCTATAATGCTTCAAAATATGCCCGAAGATGGAAAGAATTCTGAAGCGGGTATTGGTAATATAGGGGAAGATGATTGGCGTAGGGCGATGATTTTATTGGATAGTTGCACTGAAGACGAAATGCTTTCTACTATTATTGATACAGATGAACTGCTACTACGCTTGTTCCATGAGGAAGGTGTTAGGGTTTATGAGCGCAAAGATATATTAAAGGGCTGTCGTTGTGATAAACAGCGCGTTGAGAATATATTATTGACTATGAGCAAAGAAGATGTTGAGCATATTAGTATTGATAAGGATATAAATATGACTTGTGAGTTTTGTAGCAAGACCTACACGTTTAAAGAAGATGACATATTAAAGAGAACGAAAAATCATTAAATAATTTTAATATATGAGGTGTCTAATGAAATATAAGAACATAATTCTAATGGCTATAGCCCCTGTTATTATATCGGCATGCTCTCTTAATACCAATGATGGCAATATGCTGGCACAAATGACGTTTAATCATATAAAGCCATTCCCTGTTTATGTGGCATCTTATGAACCTGTAAATATTAATGAAGGAAAGTCGCATTTATTGCCGGAAGGTTTTGTTGCTGATCCAGCTCCTTTAATATTTAATTATTTAAGTAGCCGTTTTGAGGCATCAGGAAAACAGGGTAAGCTTAGAATTGAAATAAAAGATGTTGTAATACGTCATGAAATTGTTAGTTCAAATAATAATTTAGGAGCAGTGATAGGGCTTGGTAAAAGAGATCATTATAATGTTAAGGCTTATATAGATATAGTTGTTTTAGGGCGAGATCATATTGATAAACGTACGCAAAGCATGACTGTTAGTCGTAATATATATATAGCCGATAACTTGTCATTAGTAGAACGTGAGAAGCTACAGATGCAGGCTCTCGATAATATGGTAGATGATCTTGATATAGCCTTGCGTAAAGTTTTAAGAGAAACTTTTGAAATACTTTAACAATTTATTATTAGTGTTTCCAAAAACGTGGTGAAAACATTACTAGAATAGTAAATAACTCTAACCTCCCTAAGAACATTCCTGCGGATAATATCCATTTGGCACTGTCTGGCAGAGGCTTAAACGTGCCTGTTGGCCCTATAATATCTCCAAGGCCGGGGCCGACATTTGATATTGACGTTGCCGCCCCTGACATAGCAGTCATAAAATCAAGTCCAACAAAAGATAGGGAAATGGCAATAAATGAGAATCCCAGAGCGAATATAAAAAAGAACCCCATAACAGATGCAGGAACATCTTTGGGTAGGGGCTTACCATTATAATGAGGGATAAAGACTCCATTAGGGTGTAGTAGGCTACTTATTTGAGTTTTTGCCACGCTATAGAGTACTTGGAAGCGAAATATTTTAATTCCGCAAGATGTTGAACCCGCGCATGCTCCAACAACCATTAAAAAGAAGAGTATGCTAACTGAAAACCCTCCCCAAGCATTATAATCACTACTAGAAAATCCTGTTCCTGTCATTACAGATACTATATTGAACAAAGAGCGCCTAATTGCTTCGTCCACGCTCATACCTTGGTTTGAAAGATATGCGGCCATTGCCATAGTTGTCATTATTATAATGGAAATAAACCATTTCACCTGAGCATCATTTAAAAGAGCTTTCCAGCTTCCTTTTACTGCTTTTAGATAAAGCACAAATGGCATTCCACCAAGTATCATAAAGCTAATGCAGACAACTTCTGGTCCTAATTTAGTATAGTGGCTGAATGATGAGTCAAATGTTGAAAATCCGCCTGTAGATATTGTTGTTAATGCATGGGCAATAGCATCAAAAATCTCCAGACCAGTCATCATATAAAAAACTGCGCATAGACCTGTTAGAAAAATATAGATTACAGCGATAGAGCTAGCCAGAGTTGCTGTGCGAGGCAGAGCTTTATCATCTTCTGATAACTCGGTTTTGAATATTTGCATTCCACCGACTTTAAGAAACGGTAGAATTGACATAGCCATTATAATGATACCAATTCCCCCAAGCCATTGCAAAATGGCACGCCATAACAATATGCCTTTCGGAGCATAATCTAACCCAGTAATAACAGTTGATCCTGTGGTGGTTATTCCAGACATTGATTCAAAGAATGAATCTGTAAAAGTCATTTCCAATGATGAAAACCAAAAAGGGAGAGCTCCAAATATAGCCAGTGAAATCCATACTGAATTTGTAAGAAGGAATGCTTGGCGAGTATTTACATTAAATTCATGACCCATATTGCTTAAAATTAGTGCGCCACCAAAAAACGCTGTGATGATCATGCATGAAAAAAAAACCATCCAGTCATCATAACCAAAATATATATCTGCAAGCATAGGGAAAACCATGCTGATTGCCAGAATGGAAAGGAGAAGCCCATTGATATATAATATGGGGCGTATATCCAAAATGTGTTTACCTTTCTGTTTGGTTTTAAGTTATTATTTAATGCATATAGAATATATGTCTAAACTAGATAGATAATAAAGTGTTGTTAATAAAAAAAGAAGCGCATTTGAGTGCGCTTCTTTTATAAAATCTATTTCCATTGTTCTATTTGAACGAAATGTTCACGCGTCTATTGGCTGGCTCACGAATGCCATCTGGTGTTTCAACTAATAGCTCGTCTTCGCCGCTACTCTCAACCGATATGAGATCTTCGCTTACGCCTCTTTTAATCAAAGCATCACGAACAGCATTTGCACGCTTAAATCCTAAACGTTCATTATATTCCTTACTACCTGATGTGTCAGCGTGGCCATCAATAATTATTTGTGATGGCGTATTCTTAGCAACTTCCTCAGCTACTGCGTCAAGAACATTCTGTCCGCCTGAGCTGAGTGCTGACGAATCCCAGTTGAAGAATACTAAATACATAGCTTCTTCAGGAACCATAGGAGGTGGCTCTTGTATGTCAACAGCTTCTGGAGCCTGTTGAACTAGCCCCTCAAGCTCAGCTATAGCACTCATGAATGCCTTTTTACATGAAAGATCTTCTGATGATTCCCAGTTTTCCTCTTGCTGTTCAATCCAACAATCATACTTAGCTTGAGCTAAAGCAGCTGTTGACGGGGCTATCTCACGACCACCAAGGTCAAATGTAATAATTAAGCGCCCACGTGCTGCTGCTAGCTCTCTTACGTGGTTTTCGCTTAAATTCCAATCAGTCACGGGCTCTGGCATAACTGCCTCACCAGAAGCTGCTGATAAACCTTTACGAGCAAAGTGAAGAGCGTCTGGATAATCGAACATTTCTTCTAATTGATTGTTAGCATATGACTTATATTCACCCGCTAAAGCCTGTGTGAACGGACTACCTACAGCTTGCGCTTCGTTTAGCGCGTCGACTTCGCTGTATGTATCAAACATTGTACAGCCGCCTAAGGTTAGGACGCTGGCTGCCAAAACAAGGGTACGCACAGATTTCATAATTTTTGCTCCTTAAAAGTAACGCATAGTATTAATTGTTTATTATCTAATTTTGTAATGATACTCTAAACCAATATTTTGATTCCTTATCAATACATTACATATGTATCCTCAAGAGAGGTAAATGTAAAGAATTGTTTGTTTTTTTTGTATTTTTGCCTAAATGTAGTGCAATTTTTTTGCATTGCACAAAAAAATAAGCTATGTCTTATGTTTAATAATCTAAATTGGGGTATGGAATATGTCTTCACTAGGTGGTGATATAAAGAAAGCTGTTTTTCTTGTTGAGAATGGTTTTTGTGAACGTGAGCTTCTCCAAGCTCAAGATTCTCTTGAATCTATGGGCTTTGATTGTCGTATAGTTTCATCAGAAAACTCTCTTGTAAGGAGTTGGAATGAGAAAAAACATGCCAGCGATAATTATTGGGGAGAAGACTATGCCGCAGATTTCTCTATTAAAAATGCTATAACTAGTGATTACGATGTTTTGGTAATACCTGGTGGAAATAGAAGCATTGAAAAACTAAAGTTAGATAAAAATATTAAGAGTTTTATTTCTGCTTTTTTAGATACGGGTAAGCCTGTTATTGCTTATAACTTTGCAATAAATTTATTGATACATAAAAACATGATTTCAGGATATTCTGTTGCTGCTAAGGATCAGGTTTGTGATACAGTTAATGATATGGGTGGTAGGTGCGCTGCCCCATCGTTTGTGGTTAGTAAGAATCTTATAACCTTATCTAGGTATAGAGATGCAAATGAGAAAATTCAAAATGCCGTCCAATCTATTATTGATGGAACGCCCTATATAGAAAAAATTGTTTCCTCTGATAACATGCCTTATTCGCATAAGGTGGCTTGATTTCTTATCAAATTAAATATTAATGTTCTTCTTGTTATATATAGTTTTTTAATCGGATTAAATCTATGCGCGCAGAAATTGAAAATCTCGTAACTGGCATCAGCGACACTATATCACTTCTTCGGAGGCATCTTTGACTGGGATAATGCAAATTTACGACTAGAAGAGCTAGATGCTTTAAGTGAAGACCCTGACCTTTGGTTAGATTCATCTAAGGCTCAAGCGCTTATGAGGGAACGTACCCAGTTAGAGCAAAGCATAAATTCTATAAATGATTTAGAAACATCATTAAATGATAATGTTGAGCTTATTTCTATGGGTGAAGAAGAGGGTGATGATGATATTGTCATAGAATCTGAACAATCTATAGAGAAGATTAGCGTTAAAGCCTCTAGATTGCGTTTAGAGAGCCTTCTATCAGGAGAAGCTGATGCCAATGATGTTTATCTTCAAGTAAATGCAGGCGCAGGTGGTACGGAGGCTCAAGATTGGGCAGAGATGATATTGCGAATGTATATGCGATGGGCCGATAGCCGAGGGTTCAAATGTTCAACATTAGAGTTTAGTAATGGCGAGGAAGCTGGTATAAAATCAACCACTATTAAAATCGAAGGTCATCAAGCTTATGGCTGGTTAAAAACCGAAACGGGCGTCCATCGTTTGGTTCGTATATCTCCGTTTGATTCAAATTCTAAAAGACATACTAGCTTTGCTTCGGTTGCTGTTTCACCAGTAATTGATGATTCAATAAATATCGAAATAGATGATAAAGATTTGCGTATTGATACTTATCGTTCAAGCGGAGCTGGCGGGCAGCATGTTAATAAAACCGATAGTGCAGTTCGTCTTACTCATATTCCAACTGGCGTAGTTGCAGCATGTCAAAATGGGCGTTCACAGCACCAGAATAAAGCGCAGGCTATGGAGATGTTAAAGGCGCGTCTTTATGAGCGTGAGCTTACAAAACGTGAAGAAGAACAAGCAAAAGAACATGGTGATAAAAGTGATATAGGCTGGGGGCATCAGATACGTTCATATGTTTTGCACCCCTATCAAATGGTTAAGGATTTGCGCACTAATGTTGAGACATCACAAAGTCAGGCAGTCCTTGATGGTGATCTTGATCAGTTCCTTGAGGCATCATTAGCAGCGCGAATGATAAAATAGTTTATAACTATATGGATAAGTTGTGGGTTTATTTGTTAACAGGGCTATAGCTGCTATTTCTATATGTAGCGTTTTTTCTTGTTTTTAAAATGTTGCCATAATAGTATTGCTGGCATTTATTGGAATAATAACAAGTTTGGAGATATTACCGTGCATAAGATTGTTGCTTCTGTATCGTTAATGATGTGCCTTTCGGCTGGTGCGTATGCTTCGGATTACCGCTATAATCCTGATGGTGATGTTCAGTCTAATCTATTTCAATCAGTTGGTTGGGAAACCAATAATATGCAGGCTAGTGCTTTTTCTAAGCTTCGCAAACAAATAGAAAAATTAGAGAGCGAAAATGAGCAGCTTCGTAACAGTATAAGTCGGCTGGTTGCTGGGCAAAATCGCACAGCTCAAGCGCCAAAAAATGACCCTCGTATTCAGGCTCTAATAGAAGAAAATAAGCGTTTAATTAAGCTTTTGAATAAAACTGAACGTAGTAACAGTAAGCTCGCCTCATCGTCAGATGGTGTTTATGCAGGTAAAATAGCTTCTCTTCGGAGCGAAAATCAAGAATTAAAAGAGCAGGTTAGAAAGCTATCTAATAATTCACCTAAAGTGGATTATAGTCTGATTGATTCTTATAAAGAAGAGAATGCACTACTAAAAGAGGCACTAAATCAACGTGATAACGGATCTGACCGAATTGTAGTTCTGCAAAGGCAGATCCAAGATTTAAAGGATAAGAATGATGGGCTTGAGTTAAAAATTTCTCAGCGTAATAATTACCGCGCAGATAAAAGAATTATTAAAGAAAAAGATGTAGTAATCAGCTCTCTACAAGAAAAAATCCAAAATTTACAGAGCAAAAACCAAGAGTTAATTTCATCTATTGATAATGATAGTAAAATATCACAGGAGGCTAGTCTTCGCGCTGATAAGGTTAACCATGCATATAAAAATAATCTAAAAGCTTTGGAATCCCTTAATAAGCGTTTGGATAAAATGAAATTAGAAAATGCAAAGCTTCACAAAGAAATATCTAGTAATAATGATCGTAATATGGGAAACAATGATCAAGTGGCCGTTCTTAAAAAGCAAAATGAGAGCTTGAGGGCTACTATCAAAGCTCAAAATGAAGAACTTGTATTGGCTGATAATGCTGCAAAGACTGCGGAGCGGTTATTAGCTGAGAACCAGATATTAAAAAGGAACGTAGATCTCGTATCTAAATCTAATACTGCTAATAATGAAACCACTCAGGAATTGATAGAGCGCAACAAAAAGTTGCTAAAGGGAATTGCCCAAAGAGATAAATATATTAAAAAACTTGATGGCCTAAAAGAAACAGTTAAGCTTCTTAGAATAGAGAATGATAAACTTTTACGCAGTCAGTCCAATAATAATCATGAAAATATAGAGGTTTCTGATTTACTTAAACGTAATAATGAATTGCAAGATGACCTGAACAAAGAACGTGAGGGTGTAATAGCCTACAGAACCAAGATAAAAGAGTATCAAGATAAAATATCTGAGATTAGTAATGGCGCTAAAAATATAAGTTTTGAAAATAAAATTAGAGATATGAATGCAAAAATTACATCACTTAGTCTGGAAAATCAGGAGTTGAAAGCTAGAATTGATATCTTATCTAAGGATAAGATATCTTCTGTTTTCCATAAATCTGATATTTATTTTGATAGTAGGCCGAATAACAGCTCTGACTTATTAGAGGTTCAATCACTTAATTCAAATGTTGGTTTTGTCCGTGGAAAGAAGGAAATAATATCTAAACACGATAGCTCTAATAATGGCATTGAAGAAGTTACTTATATCGATACAAAATACCCGCCAGTTGATGAGGTGGCTCCTGTTTTAAAGCAAGATGGCTCTCATACAGATATGTTTAGGGCAATGGAAGATAATAAATCTTCAGCAGAGGATATGTCTAAAACCTCTGCAAATATGAGTAGTGCTAATATAAAACCAGAAGACCTATTGGCTCAAGAATTAAATCCATTAGATTAAATTATTCGCCGGCTTTATCTTTTGTGTTCGCAGTCATGTATCCTACGTTAAATGGAGGCATCATTTTCATGGCTTTTTCAAACATTTCCATATTTTTTCGGGTTAGTTCCTCAAGGTTGTTGTTTTGCGGAAATATTCCCTCCATATGACGCATACCTTCAAAAGACTTATTTATTTGTTCTTGTAGGTTTTCTTGGTTTTGAGCAAAGACATTCATTGTTTGCTCTAAGTAGCTAGGTAGCATGCTCTGCATATTGTTGCCGTAAAAGCCAATCAATGTGCGTAAAAAATTGGTTGGAAGCAGAGTCTCATCGCTAGATTCTTGATCTGCAATAATTTGAGTAAGAACACTTCGTGTAATATCTTTCCCTGTTTTTGCCTCAATAACAACAAAGTTACGCTCTTCCTGAACCATCTCGCACAAATCATCAAGCGTTACATAACTGCTTCTTCCTGTGTCATATAAACGACGGTTAGCATATTTTTTTATAATAGTTGGCTCATCTTTGCCAGTTTTTTCTTTGGCCATGTTGCACCTGCTTTTGTTAACATTTTCTATGTGATTTATTCATATTTGCACAAAAATAAATAAAAAAAAAGGATTGAGTGGAAAAACTGCAATATTTTTTTTATGCTGTGTGTAATATATCGGTAAATTGAATGGGAAGTTAATATTATGCGTAAAGGGCTACACCCCTTATCAGTGCATCTTGGTTTGGCCGCAGCCAAGTCAAAAGAAATTCAAGACTATGCATCAAGTTTTCAATTATCTTATTCAAAAGAGCAGATAACAGAAATGGTGCGCGGCATAAAACTGTATCAAGGTAATGATTATGAACCGCATAGACTAAAAACAAATATAATATGGAAAAGCGGTACGGTTAAAATTTTAGAACCCTTTGAATGCATTAGGAGTGGTAGCGTTTCTTCTAAGCCATTGCTTCTCGTTCCCTCTTTAATAAATAAGTCATATATTCTTGATTTGTCTGAAAAGCGATCATTGCTACGTTGGCTTAGGAGTAATGGTGTTAATGCCTATCTCCTTGATTGGGGTGATTTGACGCATGATGAAGCGTCAAAAAATATAAGTATGAATGACTTAGTAGAGCTAAAGCTTTGTGGCGCAATAAAATACTTGGCGGATATGTATTCATCTCAAGTTGATGTTTTGGGATATTGTATGGGAGGGACACTTCTTGTTGCTGCACATAAATTTGCAAATGAATATATTGATAGAATGATATTCCTTGCTTCTCCTTGGGACTTTAATTCACATTCATCTAGTAGTGGGGACAATCTAGTTAGGGCGGTTAGGATATGGGCGCCTTTGGTTTTACCTGCAATAGAGGATAAAAATATTTTGCCTTCTTCTTATGTTCAGGCTCTTTTTGCTAGTTTAGGGTCTGATGACGCAATACAAAAGTTTATTAGGTTTGCGTCCTTAGATCAGAACAGTGAAGAAGCTCAGTTTTTTGTTTCTGTTGAGGATTGGCTTAATGATGAAGTAGATATTCCAGGATCTATTGCAAAATCATGCATTGAGGATTGGTTTATTAAAAACCTAACATTTAATAATAAATGGGCTGTAGGCGGTGAGTGTATTTGTGCAGCGGATATTAAAACTGACGTTTTGATAGTTGCCTCTAAGAAAGATTGTCTTGTTCCTTACGACTCTGCGCTAGCACTTAAAAAACAAATTTCATCATCAAAATCTAGCATCATAGAACCTTCTACTGGTCATATAGGGCTTATCGTTGGTAATAATGCTGTGGGTCAAGTTTGGACACCAATGTTGTCGTGGTTAAAATCTTGATGCAATAAAATTCATAATTATTAAAAATTGGACTTGATATATTTGTGCGTAAATATATGGTGTGCATATTCACTTATATATATTTAACAGGCGGCTTATCATGGAAGACCCTATTGTAATTGTTGCAGCAAAAAGAACAGCTATTGGCGCATTTGGAGGCGGGCTCTCGTCTGTCCCTGCTAGTGATCTCGGTGCAAATGTTATTGGAGCTGTAATGCGCGACTCTGGCGTTAGCGTCAATGATGTTGATGAAGTTTTGATGGGGCATGTATTAACTGCGGGCTGTGGCCAAAACCCAGCTAGACAATCTGCAATAAAGGCTGGAATATCACAAAATGCTACGGCAATGACTGTTAATCAAGTTTGTGGATCAGGGCTTCGCACTGTTGCCATGGCTATGCAGTCAATTATTGCAGGTGATGCAAAGATTGTTGTTGCTGGTGGGCAGGAGAATATGAGCTTATCTCCGCATTTTATGCATTTACGTGAATCAGTAAAATTTGGCGATGCCAAAATGCAAGACACAATGATTCTTGACGGTCTGTGGGATATATTCAATGATTACCATATGGGGATCACTGCAGAAAATATTGCGGATAAGTATGGAATTACCAGAGAGCAGCAAGATAATTTCGCAGCAAGATCCCAAAATAGAGCTGAAAAAGCCATTGAACAGGGTACTTTCGATAAGGAAATCGTGGCCGTAGAGGTTAAAAAGCGCAGGGAAACTATTACAATAGATAAAGATGAATTTCCGCGTTCCGGTGTTACTATAGAGAGCTTGGCAAAGCTAAGACCTGCTTTTAAAAAAGACGGTACAGTAACCGCCGCAAATGCATCAGGAATAAATGATGGTGCAGCAGCTGTTATATTAATGCGTGAGAGCGAAGCAAAATCTAGAGGTCTAGAGGTAATGGCAACTATCAGGTCTTGGGCAACTCGCGGTGTTGACCCTGCGCTTATGGGGACAGGGCCTATTCCTGCATCTAAGGCTGCTTTAAGTAAGGCTGGTTGGTCAGTTAGTGACCTTGATTTGATTGAATCTAATGAGGCGTTTGCTGCTCAAGCTTGCTGTGTTTTAAATGAGGCTGGCTTTGATCCTGAAAAAACAAATATTAGTGGTGGTGCAATAGCATTAGGACACCCTATCGGAGCATCGGGAACTCGAATTTTAGTAACCTTGTTACATGGTATGATCAGAACAGGTTCATATAAGGGGCTTGCGACCCTTTGTATCGGCGGTGGTATGGGTATTGCAATGTGTGTTGAACGTTAATTTCAGTAATTGGAAAGATTTATAATATGGGTAAAGTAGCAGTAGTAACAGGCGGAACAAGAGGTATAGGTAAAGCCATATCAAAAGCTTTGAAGGCTGATGGCTATATGGTGGTTGCTGTCTATCATGGCAATGAGGAGGCCGCTAAAAAATTTCGTGAAGAAACTGAATGTGAGGCTATTAAGTTCGATGTTGCTGACTTTGCTGCATGTCAGGAAGCAATGAATAAAATTGAAGAGGATTTTGGTGAAATTGCTATTCTTGTGAATA
>Ga0316209_1000408_pt1 | contig 78653 bp, 74 predicted proteins | sample 6monopyrite_MG_FD_204945 | JGI IMG/M metagenome (GOLD analysis project Ga0316209, IMG submission 204945) | Microbial mat bacterial communities from mineral coupon in-situ incubated in ocean water Damariscotta River, Maine, United States -... | ecosystem: Environmental > Aquatic > Marine >... | reverse complement strand
TCCTGGCTATAGGTACCCGGCTCGACATCCCTGTCGAGCGTTCGCAGCGCTGCGAATGTACATTAGTACATTCGGTCGCTCGGGGTTTCAGGGGATCTTTTAGATGGGTCTTCGTCAGGTTTTTGATTATGTATAAGCCTTCCTGGCTATAGGTACCCGGCTCGACATCCCTGTCGAGCGTTCGCAGCGCTGCGAATGTACATTAGTACATTCGGTCGCTGCTCACCCCCCGCCTATTGCGTGGACTATTTCTACTGTGTCTCCTTCTTTCAACACGGTATTCTCATGCTCTGCTTTGGGGATTATGTCTCGATTCACTTCAGCAGCCAAACGTTTATCCGTCAAACCTTCACTTTCAATGAGTTGCTTCAAGGTGGTTCCCGGTGTTAATTGCTGCTCTTTACCATTAAGTTGTAGTTTCATTTTGCTTTGAATTTTGTTGAAAAGTGGAATTTTACACTGGATAACGGGCTTTTGGCTGAATTTTACAAAACTTATGCTATATCAATTAATTAAAAAAATTGGCATACTTCAAATAAAAAAATATATCTAATTACCGCAGTTTGATGATTTTTTATAAATTCACCTTTTGATAACCGCCTTAGCAATTTGTGGGCTCGTGACTTTTATATATAAAGATGACAGCTGTTGGGGGTTTTTCGCGTGGGTGGTATGGTTAATAAACAAGCTTTAAATGCTTTGTGTTGTCTATTGCTGATGGTTACGAACGTCAGTTATGCGGGCATCAATCCGTTTAAAAAATCTAAAGATTATGTGTTTGGACATGATGTTGTCTGGTATGAAGACCACCGTGTCGCCATTAAATCCGGCGCTGTACAAGATGCTTCGGACACCCATTATTATCATTTAATTATCGATAATGATCAGCTGTTGCTGCGGCTGGGCAAGAATGACCCTAGCGGTGAGTTAGAAAATACCCGCAAATTAGCAACCCTGTCCATCGTAGAAGTTAACGTTGATGGCCGTCCATTACCTTTATTTAACTGGTGCCTACAGAACCAGCAAGACCCAGGCAAGAAATTAAAACAAAATGCAATTGTAGCCAACGCTGTTTGTATTAACGCTGGTGGCGGTGACTTTATAATAAATCTGGACCGGAGCACTGCGGATTTACTGTACAGATCTAACATGCTTGAATTTGTGGTAGCACCCTATGGTAGACGTGTAAAGCTGTCTTATAGCATGCTGGGCTACGCACAGATTATGGATAGCATTAATAAACCCGCACCCATGGTTAAAAAACCTGCCCCGCAACCGGTGGTTATTGCGACGCCTAAACCCATGCCTAAATCTAAACCCAAAAAGGCCAACCCCAAGCCTAAACCAGTTAAAACCTGTTATGCACGACCACCTGCGGAATATAAGCCGAAGGTGTCTACGGTGACCTATCCCTGTAACGATATGGCTAAAAAAGCCAGTGCCGAGACTAAAGTTGCTGCGCTTGTTATGCAGGAAAAGCAAAAAAAGGCTGCTGCATTGGCGGCCGAAAAACAGAAAAAGGCCCAACAACTGGCCGAGCAGCAACAGGCAAAAGCGCAATCAAGCAAAGATTCAAAACGTGAGACTGAGTGGGACTCAAAGCAAGCCAGATTATGGATCTCAAGGTGTAAAGTACACTGGTCGAAAAATAAGAGCCCCTGCTACTGTCAAAAGTATCTGGCTCAGGCACCCAAAGGCGTAAAGAATACCTGCAATAAGTAAACATACACTGCCAGGGATAGCCCCTTTATTTTAATTGAAAGGCCCGTATGGATTAATGTGGGTCTTTATTTATTGGCGTTGTGTTATTTATAATGGCTGCGGAATCTGCACCTAAACTGTAAAATGTGATTACGCATGAATTTAATTTCAAATTTAAAAAACACCCATAGGGCTGTTACAACAGACACTGGCACAAAAACTTTATGACTGATTGTATTATTGTTGGCGGCGGCCTGATTGGCATGCTAAGCGCCAGGGAATTAAAAAAAGCCGGTCTTGATGTTTTAGTTCTCGAAAAAGGTGAACTGGGTAAAGAGTCATCCTGGGCTGGTGGCGGTATTCTTTCACCATTGCACCCCTGGCGATATCCCGATGAAATTAGTGAATTAGCGCGTACAGGTCACCAGGTTTATCCACAGGTTGTCCGTGAGTTGCACCAGGAAAGTGGTATTGATCCGGAATATATTCGCAGTGGACTGCTCATATTAGATAGCCATGAGCAGACGGAGGCCTTAGCCTGGGCCAAAAAATGGTCGATGAATCTGTCGTTGCTTGATGAAGAAGTGGCCGTGCAAGCTGTGGCTCCCGGTGTGGCTGCCACCTTTAAAGACGGTTTGTGGTTGCCCGATGTGGCGCAAATGCGTAACCCTCGATTGGTACAAGCGATAAAAGGCAGTTTGGAGTCCCTGGGTATTCAATACCATGAACATACTGGTGTTGAATCGCTGGGAATCCACAAGGGTAAAATAAATGGCGTTGTTGCAAATGGCAAAACGTACTACGCCGATAAAGTGCTCATTGCAGGCGGCGCCTGGAGTGGTGAGCTGCTTAAGCAATGCACCGATGTGCCGAAAATAAAGCCAGTGAAAGGCCAAATGATTATCTTTAAAGGGCCAGTCGGCTTACTGAAAAGTCTTGTGCTGGTAGAAGATCGTTATCTTATTCCGAGGAAAGATGGACGGGTGCTTTGTGGTAGCTCTATTGAGCACACCGGCTTTGATAAATCCACGAGTGAGCAGATTAAAAAGGAATTGTTAGACAGTGCAATTAATATATTTCCCGCGCTATCACAGTTAAAAATTGAGCATCATTGGGCAGGGCTCAGACCAGGCAGCCCAGATGGTGTGCCCTATATAGGGCAGCATAAAGAGGTTGATGGTCTGTATTTGAATGCGGGGCATTTCAGAAACGGGGTTATTCTGGGTATTGCCAGTTGTTATAAAGTGGTCACAGAAATCACCAAAGTATCAAGTTAGACTCATCTCATTTAGGATTAATACACCTGGAAGAGCAGTGTTATTACCATTCGTCAGAACCGCGAGTCGGCTTATCCTCGAAAGCATGACATTCAATCAAACATCGTCTTAAATAACACCATGAAAAAAATATCCGGATTTACCATATTAGAATTAATGGCAGTCGTTGCTGTAGCAGGTATTTTGCTGACGCTTGCTGTTCCTGGAATTAAAAGTTTTGTCCAGAAAAACAAATTAACGGTATTTGGCAATGAGCTAGTGTCTGCGATGCAAGTAGCCCGCAGTGGCGCGATACAGATGTCGTTACCTGCCTGTGTATGTGCTAGCAGCAATGCTGAGGCGGCGATTCCAAGTTGTAATGTAGATGACGAGTGGGAAGATGGCTGGATTGCATTTGTTGATACTAATAATGCGGCCCTTAATGAGTGTGTTTTTGAGCCCGTTGATGGCGATATTTTGTTAAAGGTTTGGGATGGAACAGGCGCATCTAGTGAAATAACATTTCGAAGTACAAGTGCAATAATTAATGCGGCTGACTATGTTCGATTTAATCAAAGAGGCATTCCGATTTCAGTAGCTGAGGGTGCAGGTATGCAGGGTATGTTTAGATTGTGTGATTCACGTGGCTTGTCGTATAACGGTATTGTTGTTGGCAAGGGTATTATATTAAGTGCTTCGGGTAGTCTGCGAACCACAAAAAATGCAGCAACCATTGTGTCATGTTTATAACCGTCTGGTATTGAGTGTCAATATGAAAAAGTTAAGTAAAGCGCCAAAGCAACAACAGGGATTTACATTATTAGAGTCTTTATTGGCGCTATTTGTTTTATCTTTTGGTTTGTTGGGTGTAGCTGGGATGCATGCACGATCATTGCAGACGGGTTTTGTCGCGGCGCAACGAATGGCTGCGGTTAGTAAAGGTGAAGAGTTACTTGAGCGAATTCGCTCAAACCGAAGTGGAGTGGCTTCCTACGCTGATGGGCCAAACAGTGGAGGCTGCACAATTGGAGATGGCAGTGTCTCATGCCCCCCTGCCGATATGGCGGCAGATGATTTATTTATTTGGGAAGAGGAAGTAACGAAAGTTTTTTACCCGGCCACTGTTGAAACCGCTGTGCTGGTAGAAACGATTAATGATGCAGCGCTCGACCCGGCCGGCGTCGTGAGAAAAATTACCGTCTCCATCGACTGGACCGTTAGAGATGTGGACTATAACTATACAACCACCGCAGAAGTTGGGCCCTAAGCATGAAATCACGAGAAGAAACAATAATGTTTAGCAAAAAACAAAATGGTTTTACGCTGGTTGAACTCATGGTGAGTTTGGTCATCGGCCTGTTCTTATTAGCGGGTGTCTTCACAATATATTTGAGCAGCGTAAAAACCAAAAACGTAGTTGATAATGAAGTCGAGATGATGCGAGATGCGCAGTTTGCATTAGAAACGCTGGCTTTTGATTTGCGTCACGCAGGTAGCTATGGGCTGAGAAACTACGAAAATAAAGTTAAGGTCCGTGATGAGGAGTTGTTGGGCGCTATCACTGATGAATGTGCAGCTAACTGGGTGGTGAATATCGATCGGGCGATTTTTGCGGTTGAGGATGGTACCGATTTTAAGCCAGGTTGTATGGCTGATTGGGCTAAAGGCGATACGCTTGAATTTCGCTATGCTACGCCTTTACCCATTGGGACGGTAGAAGACGATTTACAGGCTAATGCAATTTATCTAAAAGCCATACCTGAATTTTCATACATGTTTCAAGGCGATGCGCCACCTGATACCAGAGATTTTAGTAAAGAAGATGGCAGTGATAAAGATAATATCCGATATTTTGTATGGCAAAGTCGAGCTTATTATGTAGCAGATTTTACAGATGAGTCAGGTGATGGCGTTCCTTCATTGAGGCTGCTTATGCTTGTACCAGGGCAGGCAGGGCCGGAAGTCACGGACAGCATTTTATTAAGAGGCGTAGAAGACGTGCAGATAAAATTTGGCTTAGATACGCCGCTGGCAGGAGACGTCCAGGGAGATGCATCAGTAGATATGTATGTTAACCCCGGGGAAGTGGGTAATCGTTGGAATCAGGTTATTGCTGCACGTATATGGGTGGTTGTACGTTCAGAAAAAGAACTTGAAGTGGCTGCTGTCAGTCCTGCTTTTGAAGTAGCAGGTGCAATAATTACCCCAACGGATAAGTACAGGCGCATTGTTGTTAGCACAACCGTTCGCATAAGAAATTTAAATACTATTTAAGTGCAGCATAGACAGGTTAAGTAATCATGAAGTCCGGACAAAAAAAACAAGATGGTGCCGCGTTGGTTGTCGGTTTGGTTATGTTATTAGTGATGACATTGATCGGCGTGACAAGCATGAATCAAACTCGCACCGAGTTAAAAATTGCAAACAATATTAAAAACCACAGTGATGCATTTCAAACGGCGGCACTCATGTTTGAACGGGCAATCGTTGATCCAGCTATTAATTGGCTTTCTAGTAGTAAAACAGCTTTAAGAGGCGCATACGATACGGGTTATTTATCAGCGAGTGAGAAAAAAATCGGTACCGTGGATGTTGTTTTTGTCGGCTGTCTTAAACTGGATGGCAACAGTCTTACACGAAATTTTCAGTCGCTGATACATGAGGTATCGGTGACTGGCTCAGAATTAAGTGCGGCCGGAGGCGATGTGATTGGTGTTAGTCGCCAAAGAGCGGGCTACACAACCAATGCCGCAGGTTGCGAATATTAGTATTTAAACTGCAACATTCGCCAATGGTTTATATGTTGCATTTCAAGCAAAATTTAAGAGGACAGAATTATGTTTAAACAGCTCAGTTTTTTATTTTTATTACTCTCAATGCTCACCGCTCAAGTTGTAGCTGCACCCTATTTAAAACTAGTGCAACGCGAAGAAACCGCTGAAGTGACAGGTTTAAAAATCACACTTAATAGTGATTTGAATGGCAAAATCATATTGCAGGAATGCAGTAAATGCACAAAAATCATTGTCACCATTACACCTGAAACTAAAGCCTTTAAAAACGAAAAAGCGGTGCCGTTAATAGAGGCTAAGAAGCTAGTCGGTAAGTCTGCATTGGTTAGTTACAATATTGAAAGCAAGCTCGTTACACGCATTGGCTGGTAATTTTACTTTAGCCAATTCAGTCTTATCAATACAGGATGACGTCTTTACTTCATGGTCGTCCCACACAAAGTCATTCAACAAGGTGTTATTATGAAAACTACAGTTAGCAAATTTAAAGTCATAAGTGTGAGCATGCTTATGGGGATGCTCATAACAACACCTGTGCGCTCAGAAGATATTGAAATCTATGTGGGTTCTAACCCGACTGCTGCGCAATCAGCACCCAATATATTATTTGCACTGGATACGTCTGGAAGTATGACCACTGAAGTCGATATTATTGAGACGGTTAATGGTCAGTATGATAGTGCATTAGTGTATTCTGGTTCCTCCTATGATGCGACAAAAATTTACTATTCCAATACGAATAGCACTACGGATATTGATGGTGAGATTAACAGTTCTAACATGGATTGTAATGCGGCGGCATTAGACCTTAATGCCTATGGTTTTTTTACTGGGCGCCTTGCTCAATATGATGGCGACAACTGGTCTTCAATTTCGAGTCAAACCCGTTATACAGAGTGTGAGCTTGATAGCGGTATCCACGGCAGTTCTGCCACAAGCACTAAAAAGTATGCCGTGAATGGCAGATCAAATCGATATTCGAGCAATAGTATTTTAGAAGTTGATTGGAGTGTGACCGGGGCTGTAACTACGCTTTACACAGGCAATTATCTTAACTTCCTGGCAGCGGTAGATTCCGGCGCTATTACTATTATTACAGGGACAAGCAGCCGCATAGAGGTTATGAAACGGGTTATGCGGGATGTTGTGAACAGTAGCCAGGGGATTAATATTGGCTTAATGCGCTTTGATAGGGGTGTTACAGCGGGTGATGCTTATGCAGATGGTGGCATGATAATAAAAGCCATGGAGCCAATTGCATCGAGCCGTACGGCCTTTCTTGAAAAGCTAGATGGTTTAAAAGGTCAGGGTTGGACGCCATTGTCTGAAGTTTTATATGAGGCGGGTTTGTACTTTAGGGGGCTGGAAGTTGATTATGGTGATAACTCCTATGGGTATAATGGTGTAGAGGAGTTGAGTGTGCCAGAGTCGAGAATAGATCTTGATCAAACGACCTATAAAACACCCATTACCTCACCCTGCCAGAAAAATCACATCGTACTGTTAACCGATGGTCAAGAAAATGCGATATCTAACTTTAATAGTAGCACCAGCCGAAAGGCCAAATATAACATATCCGGTTCATGTAACAAGGGATCTGCTGGCGCGCCGCTTTGTTTGTCCCAGGTTGCCTCTTACCTGAATAATGAAGATGTACTACCTGGTATGGCCCAACCCCAAAATGTGATAACCCATACCATTGGTTTTGCTTTCAAAGATCCATTCTTACAAACCACAGCGACAGCGGGTGGCGGTCTTTATCGGCCCGCATCTGATTATGATAGTTTAACCGCGGCCTTTAAAGAAATTATTAATACGGTTAATAAAACCTCTTCAACATTTGCTTCTCCTGCGGTATCAGTTAATGCATTTAACCGGACTACAAATCGTAGTGACCTGTACTTTACGTTGTTTAAACCAGCAAGTGGACCGCATTGGGAAGGTAATTTCAAACGCTTTAAGCTGGAATTTAATAGCCAGGGTATACCGTCTATTGTTGATCAGGATGGTAATCTGGCGATAGATCCAGAGACGGGATTTTTTGCCGAAACATCGCGCAGTTACTGGTCGGCTGCAATCGATGGCGCTGATACAGAATTGGGCGGCACAGCAAGTAAAATGTTCGCCGGAAGCACGCTAACCGCGAGCCGAAAAATTTATAGTAACCTAACGACTACAGCCGATTTAACCGATACAGGTAACCGCGTTGAAGAAGACAATACGAATATAACCAATAGCATGTTGGGCGTGGCGAATGATGCTGAAAAAGCTAATCTTATTATGTGGGCTCGAGGAATTGATGTTGATGATAATTTTGGCAGCTTTGATGCGAATGGCAATGCTGAAGGGAATGGAAGCACTACGGATGCAAGAACAGCAATGGGCGAACCGCTACATTCACAGCCCGCATTAGTTGAGTATGGCGATGGTAATACGTCAGCGCCCAATATCGTTGCTTACGTTGCCACTAATGATGGCTATTTACATGCCTTTGATACACGTAGCACAGCGGGTACAGAGAAGTTTGCTTTTATTCCGAAAGAGTTAATGCCCGGCTTAAAAACAATCTATGACAATTCACCTTCAAATGGTAAGCAATATGGTCTGGATGGTAATGTAACCGCCTATATTAAAGATGTTGACCGAGACGGTGAGATTGAAACCGATGACCAGGTTATTATCTATGTTGGAAATCGCCGGGGCGGACAAAATTATTATGCCCTGGATGTCACTAACCCTGACGCGCCAGTCTATTTATGGACCCTGTACGGTGGTCAAGATAATACTGTTAATGATGGGCGTGGTGATTACACTGAATTAGGCCAAACCTGGTCAACGCCTCTAGTGAAAAAAATTCGCTTTAATGGTGCTGATGTACCGGTATTGATTTTTGCAGGTGGCTACGACGTGGATCAGGATGGTGTGACAATAAGAACGGCTGATGATGTTGGTAGAGGGATATTTATCGTTGATGCTATATCGGGTAGTTTACTTTGGCGTATGGGCCCAGATGGTCCGGCCAATCTGACAGATACAAATATGATATACAGTATCCCGTCTGATATCGCGGCAGCTGATGCTTCTGGTGATGGATATGTTGATCACCTGTATGTTGGTGATATGGGTGGACAGCTGTGGAGAGTTGATATAAATAATAACCTGGGTGATTCAGTGACAAATATTAATCTTATGATGAGCGGCGGCAGAATAGCTGATCTTGCCGATAATACGGCTGAATCAAATCGTAAGTTTTTCTATGCACCGGATCTTGCACTTCTAAAGGATAATGCAGATGTATCATATCTCTCCGTGTTAATCACCTCGGGCAACAGAGCGCATCCTTTAACTAAAACTGTACAGGATAGAGCCTTTATGATTCGTGATTTACCTATTTTTGAAAAACCGGATACTTATGAAACGGTAACGGTAAACAACACGGATGAAGATTTATTTGATACGACAGATAATGTAATTGGACAAGGAGTAACAGCAGCCGAGCGGATTGCTGCTTTCAGTGAGTTACAGGCTGCGAAGGGATGGTTCTTTGATTTTGATGTGGATACAGGAGAAAAAGGCCTTACAAGACCCTTAATTTTTCAGGGCGAAGCGTTTTTTGCTACTTATGTTCCTGAATTGGCTGCTCCTGGAGTGTGTGAGCCACCAGGAGGCAGAGGCTTTCTATACCATATTAGTTTAAGCAATGCTAAGCCTGTTAAGAATTACGATACCATTGGATCAGACGATGAACTGACTTTTCAGGATAGAAAAGTTAATCTTGTACGAAGCGGTATACCTGCTGATCCAACATTAATTATTCCCGCTGATGGGGCAGCTATTTGCGTCGGTACCGAGTGTAGCAAAGCGGAAGCTAATGCTGGGCACAAGAGAGTGTACTGGTTTGAAGAATAATGAGATATACCTTTAAGGTACGAGAGAGAAATATTATGCTTAAATATAAGGGTTTTACATTAGTTGAGTTAATGATAACTGTGGCTATCGTCGGCATTTTAGCGGCTATAGCACTGCCGAGCTATCAAACATATACACTAAAAACAAAACGATCAGATGCAAAGATAGGCTTATTGCAAATGGCAGATAGTCAGGAGAGATATTATCTTCAGAACAATAGTTATGCGGCTACAAATACACTGCTGTATGGTGCAGCAGTTAAGCAGTCACCCGAAAATAAATATCTTCTAACAGTGACAAGTGGCGGTGCAACTGGCTTTGTAGTAAGTGCAGCTGCCCAGGCTGAGCAGGTAGCAGATACTGCCTGTTTGACTCTAACCTATAACCAGGCAGGAACAAAAACACCCGCTGCATGCTGGTAGTATCAGTTTAATACCGTGATTTGTTTATCTAAGTTCTCTTGGTAACTGAAAAATAATACTCTCTTTGGGGCCACTATCACTGGATAGTTCGGCCCCGAACCACAGCTTTATTTTTGCAATCACCTGTTCAACTAATAATTCTGGCGCAGAAGCCCCCGCGCTTAAACCCACCGAATTAACACCGTCAAACCATTGCTTTTTCAATTCATCCGCATTATCAACCAAATAACCCGGCACATTATTTTTTATGGCCAGTTCCTTCAAGCGATTTGAATTTGAACTGTTGGGGGAGCCCACAACAATAATAATATCCGTGCTTTTTGTTAACGTTTTAATTGAATCCTGACGGTTTTGGGTGGCGTAACAGATATCGTCTTTACGTGGCCCCCGTATGTTCGGGTATTTTTGCTTGAGTGCAGCAATAATTTCCTGGGTATCGTCAACCGATAGGGTGGTTTGCGTAACATAGGCCAGCTCAGCCGTATTCTCAGCCGTATCGTTTAAATGTAAACTTTCCACGTCAGCAATGTTTTCAACCAAAAGCATCTGCCCGCTACTGTTGTTAAACTGCCCCATCGTACCATCAACTTCCGGGTGTCCCGCGTGACCAATTAATATCACATTGGTATCCGTTTTCGCAAAACGAGCCACTTCCAGATGAACTTTTGTGACCAGCGGGCAGGTTGCATCAAAAACTTTTAGCTGTCTTTTTTTTGCTTCAGACTGTACGGCCTGTGAAACGCCATGGGCGCTAAAAATAACAATTGAGTCGTCGGGTATTTCATTCAGCTCTTCAACAAAAATCGCACCCTTTTTCTTGAGACAATTGACTACATACGTATTATGTACAACTTCATGACGCACATAAATAGGCGCGCCAAAAATTTCCAGTGCCCGCTCTACGATCTCAATAGCACGATCAACACCAGCACAAAAACCACGGGGATTAGCAAGTTGAATTTGCATAATATTTATATAATTTCCGAAATCTTTGCCGTGAATTTAATAACTCTGCCCGCCAGTGGGTGGCTGAAATCAACCTCAACTTCATCTGCAGAAACACCAATAATCGTCCCCATAATTTCAGTGTCATCAGGCCCGTCAAAGGCGATAACCTGATTTTCCTCCGGTGGCATATCATCCGGAAAATCTTCTATTGGCAAGCAGTGAATATTATTTTCATCCGGCAACCCAAATGCCATTTCAGGCGAAATCTCAACCGAAACAGTATCGCCCTGCTGCTTGCCAAGCAGAGCATCCTCCATGCCACTGGTTAAACTCCCGTTTCCAATTTCAAACTCAATGGGTGCCTCATCAAAATTAGATTCTACCTCAGTGCCATCTTCAAGCTGCATTTTAAATAGCAGTAATAATCGGCTTTCATTTTCAACTGTCTTCATGTGGGTTCTTCAATGTGTCATAAATTAATAAAATTGCACCAACAAAAATTGCTGAGTCGGCAATATTAAATGCGGGCCAGTGATGTTGTTGATAATAAACATCGAGAAAATCAATGACGTGGCCATAAATCGCTCGGTCAATCAGGTTGCCAATGGCGCCACCTAAAATAAGTGATAGCGCTGTATATTGTAAAACCTGATGTGGTTTTAATTTTCGTATCCAGAAAAAAATAAAAACACTCACCACACTGGTTAAGCCCAGAAAAAACCATCGTTGCCAGCCACCGGCACTCGCTAAAAAACTGAATGCAGCGCCCTTGTTATACATCAGCGTAAAATTAAACATAGGGATAAGTTCTACGGGCTGATGAAAATGCAGAAACTGATCCGCAAGGATTTTGCTTACCTGGTCAAACACGATCACTAACAGCGTAATCCACAACCAGTGTTTTATATGTAAAGAATTATTATCAGGCATAATGTCTGGTTTCACCTTTGCCATCAACATTGTCTACACAGCGCCCACATAATTCCGGGTGTTCTGTGTGTGTGCCAACATCTTCACGTAGATGCCAGCAACGGATGCATTTTTTGTGCGTCGATTTCTCTACACTGATGCTAATTGTTTCGCCATCATCCAGCTCAAATATTTCTTCTGATGAAGGCGCTTCGCTTGCCGGATAAACAGACGCATAAGATGTAATTAAAACAAAGCGTAATTCATCTTCAAGGGCACTTAAACTTTTATAAAGTTTTTCACTACAATACAGTTTTACTTGCGCATCAAGCGACGAACCAATTTTTCCATCCACCCGAATCTGTTCAAGTTGCTTGCTTACCTGATGTCGCGTTTTCTGAATGTCTGTCCAAAAATCAAAGTTCATTGTGTCAGATGTCTTAAGTGCGAAGAGCGGCTCATACCAGAGACCAAGCAAAACAGAATCGCCATGGCTGCCTGGAATCTGTTGCCAGATTTCTTCAGCCGTAAAACTTAAAATAGGTGCCATCCAACGAGTCATCGCTTCTACGATGTGATGAATTGCAGTTTGTGCTGAGCGACGTGCAATACTATCTTTATGTGTGGTGTATTGACGATCCTTAATAACATCAAGATAAAAACTGCCCATATCTTCAGAGCAAAAATTATGTAACTTTTGATATATAATATGAAAGTTATAATTTTTATACGCTTCGATAATTTCGTTTTGCACATGCAAAGTTTGTGCTACTGCCCATTTGTCTAAAGCCAGCATGTTACTTTCTTCTAACATATCAGTTTCAGGGTTAAAGCCATTGAGGTTTGCCAATAAAAAGCGTGACGTGTTACGAATGCGACGATATGAGTCAGCAGTACGTTTAAGTATTTCATCGGACACGGTTATCTCTGCACTGTAATCCGTTGAAGAAACCCAAAGGCGCAAAATATCTGCACCCAGTGAATTAAATATTTTTTGTGGCTGCACAACATTGCCTAATGATTTAGACATTTTTTTACCGTCTGCATCAACCGTAAAGCCATGGGTTAACACGGTTTTATAAGGCGCTTTACCTCTGATTGCAACCGAGGTTAATAATGAGGACTGAAACCAGCCACGGTGCTGGTCAGAACCTTCAAGATATAAATCAGCGGGTACAGCTAACGCTTCGCGCTGCTCTAAAACACTGGCATGTGTTACGCCGGAATCAAACCACACATCAAGCGTGTCAGTCACCTTGTCATAGTGCGCGGCGTCATCTCCCAAAATATCTTCAGCACTTTTTGAAAACCAGGCATCGATACCTTCTTTTTCAATATCTGCGGAAACTTTTTTAATGATTTCCTGCGTGTTCGGGTGTAGCTCGCCGGTTTCTTTGTGTACAAAAAGCGTAATGGGCACACCCCATGTGCGCTGCCGTGAAATACACCAGTCGGGACGGTTTTCCACCATGCCTTCAATGCGTGCTTTGCCCCAGCCTGGTATCCAGTTGGTTTCGTTAATTGCTGACATTGCCTGATCGCGCAAACCATTTTGTGTCATGCTGATAAACCATTGCGGTGTTGCACGAAAAATAATTGGCGTTTTATGTCTCCAGCAATGCGGATAACTGTGCTTAAGTTTACGAAATTTTAAAAGTACATTATTTTCTTTTAGCACTTCGATAATGGCATCATTAGCTTTGTTAACATGTTGACCCGCAAATAATTCAGTATCGGGTAAAAAAACACCATTACTGCCCACTGGATTATAAACTTCAAGCCCATATTTCGTGCCTACAATATAATCGTCCTGACCATGCCCCGGTGCAGTGTGTACTGCGCCAGTACCCGCCTCGGTGGTGACATGGTCACCCAGAATAACCGGCACATGCCTTTTATAAAACGGATGCTGAAGTAACTGGTTTTCTAAAGCACTGCCCTTGCAGCGACCAATAATAGTAAATTTTTCGGCCTCGTAACGCTCGAGCGCGCTTTCATGCAATGCCTCGGCAAGTAATAAATTAATACTACCAATGGGTGTGTCTGCTTTCACTAAAACATAATCAAAATCAGGGTGCAGTGAAACCGCCATGTTTGCGGGCAATGTCCATGGAGTTGTGGTCCATATTACCGTTGCAACTGGCAGGCCATTATTTTCTGCATCGCAGGATTTGAAAAACGCGTCTTTATCTAGCGCTTCAAATACAACATCAATAGCAGATGACGTTTTATCTTCATATTCAACTTCTGCTTCTGCTAGTGCAGAACCACAATCCAGGCACCAGTGAACGGGCTTGCTGCCTTTGTGTAAATGCCCCTTATCAATTATTTTTCCAAGGGTGCGCACAATATTGGCTTCAAATTTATAATCCATTGTGAGGTAGGGATTGTCCCAGTCACCTAAAACCCCCAGGCGAATAAAATCATCACGCTGACCATTAACCTGAGTTTGTGCATAAGCCCGGCATTTGTCGCGGAATGTTTTTGCGTCCACTTTTTGTCCGGGCTTGCCAACCTTTTTTTCAACATTCAGTTCAATCGGTAGACCGTGACAATCCCAACCGGGTATATACGGCGCATCAAAACCATCGAGAGTACGGCTTTTAATAATGATATCTTTTAAAACTTTATTCACCGCGTGACCAATGTGTATATTGCCGTTGGCATAGGGTGGACCATCGTGCAAAATAAATTTCGGGCGGCCTTTACTGGCGTTGCGAATTTTCTGATAAAGATTTTTATCCTGCCATTGTTTCAGCATTTCAGGTTCACGCTTGGCTAAATTTCCGCGCATGGGAAAATCCGTAGCCGGCAGGTTTAATGTGTCTTTATAGTCTTTTTTTTGTTCACTCACGTGTCTGTCTTCTCGAATTGTTTTCTGGTTTGTTATTCACTGTTAAAAGTGAAATGTTTTATTAGCCCGCAAAAAAAACTTTTGCCTGCTGACTATCTTTTATAATCTGCTGCTTTAAATCATCAAATGAATCAAAACGTTTTTCATCGCGTAATTTCTGCTTAAATTCAACGCAAACTTTTTTGCCATAAATTTCCTGATCAAAATCAAACAGGTGAACTTCAAGCTGTAAATCATGCCCGTTAACGGTGGGCCGTTTACCAACGTTAGCCACACCGTTAACGGATAAATTCTCACCACTCATGTGCACCGCATAAACACCCTGCACAGCACTGGCATGGCGGTGCAATTTTATATTGGCGGTTGGAAACCCAATGGTGCGTCCGCGTTTGTCTCCATGGCCAATATGCCCACAAATCTGGTAGGGGCGACCCAGCATCTTTTCCGCCAGCTCCAGCTGGTTTTGCATCAGTGCCTGTCTGATACGGGAGCTGCTAATACGATCATTCTGAAAACAAAAGCTGGTGCTATTATGCACTTCAAATCCGTATTTTTTACCTGCCTGTTTTAAAGTTTCAAAATCACCACTGCGTTTATTACCAAAGCGAAAATCATCACCGATCAGCAAATACTTCACATCGAGTTTTTCAAGTAAAATCGTTTTTATAAAATCATCCGCAGACAACTCTGCCAGTTGATGATCGAATTTAGCACATAGAAAATAATCAATGTTGGTGTGCTGTAATGCGCCCCATTTTTCTCTAATACGGTGCAGACGAACCGGTGCCGTTTGACGATTAAAATATTCCATCGGCAGGGGCTCAAAACTCATAATACAGGAATGTAAGTTTTGCTCATCCGCGGCTTTTTTAAGGTTTTTTAAAATTTCCAGATGCCCGAGGTGCACACCGTCAAAATTACCAATGGTGAGGGCGCAGCCACGGTGCTCTTCGCTCAGGTTGTGTAAGCCTCGAATTAGCTGCATTGAAGGAAAATTGTCCGCATTAAAAAAGGAGGGAATTATACCTGATAACGTGTGTTATGGGGGCTGCTGTAGCAGAAATTATAAAGCATATTATCAAACTGGGTATGGCTACTCTGAAGGCTGCCTGACGCGTGACTAGACGCGTGACTAGGGACGGCTTAAAAAACCGTTATATCAATACCTTAATGCGCCTGTAAGTGGCGGGGCCTGAAACCACTGGTGAACAAACCCAGTGCATATAAAAGCGCTGCAATCGCTACAAATCCAAGCAAATAAGGTACACGTTCTAATAAAGGCCAATCTAACCATATCTGCACGGAGGGCGTAAAATAAATTAAAAACATCGCCATCAAAAAATTGCCAACTAATGCCTGCACAAGCAACTTACCCCACCCCGCCTGGTGTCGATAAATACCCTGCTGCTTAAGCCCGCGATAAAGCATAAAGGCATTCATATAGGCCGAGCCAGTTGTGGCAAGCGCCAGGCCGGTGTGGGTTCCTTCAAACTCGATCATCACCAGGGGAATGACAAATAGCAGGTTTAAAAACATATTAGCTATCATCGCCTTTACCCCGATGCGCATGGGGGTCTGGGTATCCTGCCTGGCATAAAATCCCGGGGCCAGTACCTTAATATAGATAAAAGCGGGCAAACCGAGTGCGTAAGCCATTAAGCTCAGGGATGACATATGGGTATCGTGTAATGAAAATTCACCGTAGCCGAATAATGTGGCCAGTAGCGGGCTAGAGAGTAAAAGCAGGCCCAGTGCAGCGGGTAGCGCCAGCAGGGTCACCAGTTTCAGCGCCCAGTCCAGGGTTTGCCTGAATTCGTCCGCGGATTTATTTGCATGCTGTTTTGACAGGTTGGGTAAAATTACCGTGGCCAGGGCAATACCAAAAACCCCCAGGGGAAATTCAACCAGACGATCTGAATAATACAGCCATGAAACACTGCCGGTGACGAGAAATGAGGCAATAATTGTATCGAGTAACAGGTTAATTTGTGCCACAGATGAGCCAATAATGGCTGGCAGCATCAGTTTCTGTATTTGCCTGACCCCTTCATGGGCACGCTTAAAGCGGGGTTTGGGCAGTAATTTTAACTGCGCCAGAAATGGTGTTTGAAATAGCAGCTGTAAAAAACCCGCCAGGGCAACGCCCCAGGCCAGTGCCATTACCGGTCGCTCAAAAAAATCCGCGCCCCACACCGCGGCTGAAATCAATGACAGATTAAGCAACACCGGTGTAAACGCAGGTACTGCAAATTTGTTGAAACTGTTTAAAATCCCCCCGGCAAACGCCGTCAGGGCAATAAAAAAGATATAGGGAAAGGTAATGGCGAGCATATTAGAAGTAAGCTCAAAGCGCGATTCACCGGCCAGACTCGCATCATTTGCAAAACCCGGCGCAAACAGATACACCAGCAACGGCGCCGCCAGTGAGCCGATAATACTGAGTATTAATAGAAACCCGCCCAGTGACCCCGCCACATGATCAATCAGATCTTTCAGCTCACCGAAACTGCGTTTTTCTTTATATTCAGAAAACACCGGCACAAAGGCCTGTGAAAACGCACCCTCGGCAAACAGGCGGCGCAGGAAATTAGGTATTTTAAAGGCCACGAAAAATGCATCTGTGCCCCCGTCTACGCCAAAAAAAGTGGCCAAAATAATATCGCGAGTCAGCCCGAGAATGCGTGACAGAAAGGTCATCGCCGCAACGACGGCGGTGGATTTAAAAAGCATAATATTGATCAATCAGGTTATTTAAAACGGCTTAATTATTCTGCATGTGAAGTACAATTTGTTCATACACATAGGCATTGATAATGAGCTTCTGCTCGTCGCTTAAATCTAAAAATTGTACGCCATATTTATTCAATTCGTCTTCGTTATCATCTGAAGTAGAAATATTTCTGATTATGGCCTTAATACGCAGGTATTTTTTTATAAGGGCTATTTCCAGCTCAACTGAAATATTTATTTCATCACCCAGCTCACCTAGTAAGTTGCTGGTTTGTAGTAATGCACCGGTGGCGCTGGTGTTGAGCATGGAAATAGACAGGCTTTTGTCCGGGTTTTCTAGCGTTGTAACGGAAACAATCGTCTCGGTGCCCACCCGACGTGAGCCCCGCACCGTAATGCATTCCAGATCTTTCGGGCAACTTAAATGCACATGGGGGTAGGGAATGCTGTAATATTTAAGGGAAGAAGATTCAAAACCGTAAACATCATTGCCCTGCAGCATACGCACCACAAATGGCTGGTTTTCCTTAAGGAGAGGGAATTTACCGTTAACGCTGGGGGCACTAATAATAATGCTTTTATTTGGCGTGTGTCCAATGATTTTGGCCGTCAGTCGTTCACGCTCATCCAGTGGGATGAACTGTAGCTGTATCGGGTCGCCCAGTCTGACTTTAAAGTCTTTTTTATCTTCCATATTCATATTTTTAGCAGTAACCGCTGCATATTACACTGATTATTAACATAATGAGTATGCTTTAATCAGTAATATACTGATAAACTGTATTGCGGCTTGACAAAAGCCTCCTAAACTGGAAAAATCTGCGCCCCATTAGAATATTCTCTGGAAACACTCCGTGAAATATTTTATGGATATATCCCAGACAATATTATGATTTATAGGAAAGAATACTTTGGCTAATTCACCACAAGCAAAAAAACGTGCCCGTCAGGCAATCAAGCGCCGTGCCCGCAATGTTGGCATGGGTTCTATGTACCGTACTTTTGTAAAGAAAGTTGTATATGCAATCGAATCTGGTGACAAAGCCAATGCAGAAGCTGCATTTAAAGCTGCGGTACCGGTTATCGACAAAATGTGTAACAAAGGCCTGGTACATGCAAACAAGGCTGCTCGTCATAAGAGCCGTTTAAATTCTCGCATTCATGCGATGGTTTAAGTCTTAACAACTTAGTCCACAAAAAAGCCGGCTTGAAGCCGGCTTTTTTGTTCATATGTATTTATTTTATAAGCGTCAGCTAAAGCTAACGCCCACCGAATGACTATGACTTTTAAAATTTATTTATGCCCCTCCGCCGCATGAGTCAAATAAAGCGCCAGCCCAATAAGTGCAATACCGCCGGAGAAAATCAGTAAATCCAGGGGCGTTTTAAAGCTCATACTTAATGCATGCTCAAAATATTTAACGATGAGTATCATCACAATCACTTTTGAAAGGCGTGCTTTAAGATCATCCAGGCTGTTAATCACCAGTACCTGTGAAGCATTTTCCGCATTTTCCGCCTGATCAATTTTACTGATAAATAATTCATACAGTCCAAGTGCAAAAATTAGTAAAACAATCGCCAGCAAATAACCATCAATCAGCTCAACCACATGGGTTATTGTATCGCTGCGCAGCTGCAGTCTGGCTGTCGTTTCCAGAGACGGGTATTCAATTAAATGCGCAATCATGTAAACCGAATCAATCGTGGCCATGTAAAACATCGCCAGGCTGGATACCAGACTGATAATAACCGCGGCTAAAACCACCAGCCGACTTTTCCAGAGAAAACTTTCAAATATTTTTTCCATATTTAATCTTGTGTAGGTTAATAAAGCTGCGCATTTTAACGTATTTGTAATTTAATGTGAGACGTATTACTGTGCATGAAAATAAAAATCATGATTTTTAAATCTGCCAGATAATTTTCAGAAACAACAGGAAACAATATGCTCGAATACCTAACCGAATTAAGTGGTCAATTATCAGGCTTATTGTGGGGGAGCTGGTTAACACTGGGCGGCCTGTTAGGGGTTGGGGTTTACTTAACGCTGCGTCTGGGCTTTGTACAAATAAAAGGTTTTAAGCACTCCATACATATTATTCAGGGCAAATATGCCTGCCCGGAAGACAGGGGCGATGTTAGCCATTTTCAGGCTTTATCAACGGCGCTGTCCGCGACCATTGGCACGGGAAATATTGCCGGTGTGGCGACGGCAATTTCACTGGGCGGTCCCGGGGCATTATTCTGGATGTGGGTGACCGCATTTTTAGGCATGGCAACAAAATTTACCGAAAGCACGCTGGCTTTAAAATTTCGCGAAATAGATTCCAGTGGTGTTTCCGGCGGCCCAATGTATACCCTGTTAAACGGCCTGCAAATGAGACGCACCGCCATGCTGTTTGCTTTTTTTGCTACAGTAGCTTCATTTGGCATTGGAAATCTGGTGCAGGTTAACTCAGTTGTTGACGGCCTGGTGTTTATTGAACCCGAAATAAAAAATTATAGCTGGTTGGTGGGGCTGATAATGGCTGGGCTGGTTGGCGCTGTCATTTTGGGCGGTGTAAAGCGTATCGCAAAAGTGGCGGGCACCATCGTGCCGTTTATGGCGGTTGTTTATATCACCGTGGCGATGATTGTTTTAATTAACGAATACGCGCAAATTCCCGCGGCCATTTCAACCATCTTTAATCACGCATTAAATCCCTGGGCCGTTGGTGGTGCCGCAGTCGGTGAAGCGATTCGCTGGGGGGTCGCGCGGGGATTATTTTCAAATGAAGCGGGTCTGGGCTCATCTCCCATGGCCCATGCGGCCGCCACCACGAATGAGCCGGTGCGTGAAGGCCTGGTGGCGATGATGGAGCCGTTTGTCGATACCCTGGTTATTTGCAGCATGACAGGCCTTGCCATTGTGGTCACCGGTGCCTATATATCAGCACCGCAAAGCGTAACCGGAGCGGCACTCACCGCCTATGCATTTAGTCAGTCTATTGGTGAAGCCGGGGCGATTATTGTGGGTGGTGGACTGGCGCTTTTTGCTTTTTCAACCATTATTGCCTGGTCGTATTACGGGGATCGCAGTGTGAAATTTATGTTCGGCGAAAAAGCCGTGCTACCCTATCGCATTATTTATACACAGTTAATTATTGTGGGTGCTATTGTGCCGTTGCAACTGGTGTGGAATATTGCGGATGTCACCAATATATTAATGGCCATACCTAATTTAATCGCACTGATTTTTCTCAGTGCACTGGTTAAGAAAATGAAAAACGAGTACTTTGAAAAACATAAATAATTTTTAACTAAAACGGGAGAAGATATGTCTGAATTACAAATAGAGGAAGTAACAGTAGGCGATGGTGCTGAAGCGGGTGCAGGTAACGGCGCTGAAGTGGTTGTTGTGCATTACACCGGCTGGTTAACCGACGGCACAAAATTTGATTCGAGTGTTGATCGCAATGACCCATTCAGTTTTACACTGGGCGTAGGCCAGGTCATTAAAGGCTGGGACGAAGGTGTGAAAGGCATGAAAATTGGCGGTAAACGCAAGCTAACCATTCCACCTGAAATGGGTTATGGCGCCAATGGTGCTGGTGGTGTTATTCCACCCGATGCCACTTTGGTATTTGATGTTGAGTTGTTGGAGATTCGGTAAACAACCGTTTATTGCAATTAATAAAGTGCGCTATAGCGCACTTTATTAATTGTGGCTGAGTGATATAGTAAAGCCTTGTTATGTAGATTCGTGTTACAAGATGGAGTCATTTATGAATTATTTTAAAAGTTTAATATTAGTGCTGGCCGCTGCCATGTTAATGGCAGGATGCAGCAGTAGTGGTGGTGGTACGCCTAAGGCAACAATAACCGCAGACAATGCAAAAGATCTTGCAGTAGCCGCTACAGAGGCAACCAAATCGGCCTCAAAGTCTGATAATCTCTCACCGTTTAAAACCGCATCAGGAACAGAATTCAATACTAAAAATTTCTCAAAGCAAATTATACAACAGACATTTGCGACTGACCCTGAATTTAATATTTGCAGTGATGGTACCGCCACATTAGTTATTGATGTCACTCAAGGTAGCACAACCGGTTCAGGTTCAATGGTTTTTGTTAATTGTGTTGTTAGTGATGCTTTTAGTACAGTGACGATTAATGGCTCAATTATAATGAGTGCTACTTCATCATCAGCAACGCTCAATGCAAACCTGACTATATCTGAAGGTGATATTGTTGAAACTGTTACGTTTACGGGAACATGTTCAGTCAATAACAGTGCAATTGGTGCGTGTTCATTCTCTTCATCGTTTGTAGGCATTGATGGACGAACCTATACCTCATCGAATATAAATGTTTCAGGTGATAGTAGTTCAGGATTCTCCGTTTCCGGAAATGTGACCGACCCGGACTTTGGTGTCGTTACTATTTCTACTTCGACGCCGGTTTTGCTTAACTGTGCTAATGGTAATCCTGGATCAGGTGAAATTGTCGTGTCCGGCGATGGATCGGCAACGGTCACATTTAATGACTGTGATAGCTTTACCGTTACATATAATAATGGTAGTCCAACCAGTTATAACTGGACAGACATCTAGGGAATCTCTGATCAAATTGTGATTACCCTGTTTATAAAAGGCGCACTTCGGTGCGTTTTTTTTTGCGCCGACTTTTCTAAGTAAAGCACAAAATGCACCCCAGCAGAAAGCAACTATACTCCTAGTAAAATAATTTGCTGAGTATAACCCGATGATTAATAAAACCACCATTAGCCAAAAGCTAATTGCTTCATTTGTGCTTGTATTTGTATTGTTTGGCCTAAGTATCTGGAGCGCTTTAACCGGTATTATTTCCATGGGAGATCGGTTTGATGACTATTTTAAAACCAGTCAGGTGCGCTATACCGCTTACCAGACAATGTTTTCCGATGGCCTGCTTTCCGGTATTGCTCTGCGCAATTTAGTGCTTAAACCCCATTTAACCAAGCCCTATAAAGTTGCCCCAAAAGCCATTAAACGCTTTGACGATGCTTATGCCGTTGCATTAGCTACGGCGGGTAATGATCGGGCTCTATTAAAACAACTAAAGATAATTAATGATTTCTGGATGAAAAGCCGGCAAGCAAAGCTAAAAGTGCTGGATCTGGTTAAGGCTGGCAATGTGGAGCAGGCAATACAGGTGTTGTCGAAGCAGGAACATCCTAACTGGGTACAGGTACGTATAGTCGTGCAAAAGCTGGCCCTCGGCGAAGAAAAACATGTTGCTCAATTGAGTGAACAAATGCTGGCGGAAAAATCCTCAACCATTAAAACAACGGTTATTCTATCTGTGCTGGCGGTGGGGCTGGGCTTTTTAATTGCCTTTATGATGGTTCGACATATAAGGCGTACATTTATGCATGTTGTGGGTTCACTGAATGATATTGCCCGTGAGGGAGGCGACCTCACCCAGCGCCTGGCGCAGGAAGGCAATAATGAGGTGGCACAACTGGCGCGGGCATTTAATCAATTTATCAGCATGATTCATGAGCTTGTTACACAGGTCTCTGAAAGCGGCAACCAGCTAACCCACTCAGCCAGTGAAATGGCAGCATTAAGTCATGATAGCCAGACAGGCATGAGTGAACAGGAAAATAATATTAATCAGGTTGTCACTGCAATGACTGAAATGACCTCTACCGTACAGGAAATTGCACAACATGCCTCATCCGCATCTGAAGCCGCTCAGGCAGCGGAGACTGAAGCCATTAACGGGCATAAAGTGGTTGATGGTGTGGTGACGGAAATTAACGAATTATCAAAAGAAGTGAGCGATTCAGTCAATACGGTGGTCAGCCTTGAGCAGGATGCTCTGGCCATTGGGGGTGTTCTTGATGTTATACGGGGTATCGCCGAGCAAACAAACCTGCTGGCATTGAATGCGGCGATTGAAGCTGCTCGCGCGGGTGAGCAGGGCCGAGGATTCGCGGTTGTGGCAGATGAAGTAAGAACGCTGGCTAGCCGTACCCAGGATTCAACTCAGGAAATACAGGGTATGATTGAACAATTGCAGAATGGCTCAAAAACCTCTGCTGATGCCATGCGCAAGAGTGAAGAAAAAACCAATCGGGTGGTTGAAAAAGTCAGCCTTGCCGGTGAAGCCTTAAATAGTATTGAACAGGCGGTTTCAGACATTGTTGAAATGAATATTCAAATTGCCACAGCTGCGGAAGAGCAGTCATCGGTTTCTGAAGATATAAATCAGAATATTGTATCAATTCATACACTGGCAAATAACGCCGCTGACGGTGCCCAGGTGAGCGCAAGAAAAGGTCAGGAGTTGCAGGAGATGGCGGATAATATTCAATCGATGATTAGTCGGTTCCGGATTTAAAAATTTAATATCTTTGTTAATTTTAAATGCTAGACGCCTTTGTAACAGGCACATATGATAGCTGAAGATTTTGCGCAGGATGCGCCGGGCAAAATCTCCGCATTAAATTTCAATTTACGCTACCAATCATTTTTTCGAAAGCATTTAAAGCCAGCGCTACTCTTTGTACGGTTAATTCATCTATCAAATTAGATGCATCATCAAACTTAACGACTGCAAATGGAACGCATAACGAAGCTTCAATCACAACATTGCAATTCATCGCCGTTAGCACCTGAACCAGTGAACAATATGACCTTACACCACCAAGCCCGCTTGTGGAAACAGAAGCAACCATAACCGGCTTAAGCACTAGCGCATCAGATGCAACCAGCCAGTCAAGCACATTTTTTAAAGCACCACTGATGCCATGTGCATATTCTGGGGTACTAATAATGACACCATCTGAATGTCTAATTTTATCGATAAGATTTTTTACAGCCTGTGGATAATTATCTTCATTTTTTTCAGGATCAAATAATGGAATACATTCTATTGAATCAAATAATGAGATGTTTGTATTCTCTGCAGACAAACCTGATGTGCAATTGAGTAGTGCGGTGTTAAATGAAGCTGTGCGAATACTTCCTGATATTGCTAGAATTTCCATTGTTAACCTCCGCGAAACATTTAAAGTGATTGAATATGTTTATTAATCTCAGCATAGTACTCATTATGCTCCTGAATAGTATTATGTCCGACATTTTCATATCGAATTAGACGATTATTTTTTCCCGCCGCCTGTTTTAAATTTGCTAAATTTTCTTCTGCAATTATTTCGTCTTTTTCTGCGGCAAGCATTAACGTTGGCGCCTTTACCAGCCCAATATAATCAATCGTCGGAAATGAATGATTCATTAATAGTTTTATCGGAAAATATTTATACTGCCTAGCGGCTATATTTTCAATACTATCAAAAGGCGTTATTAATATCAGCCCGCTAATTTGCCGATTGGCCGCAAGATAAGTTGCAACAGACGAACCCAGGCTCCTGCCCATAACAACAATATTTTGCGGATTCAACTGATATTTTTTTATTGCCCAGTCGTAAACCTCAAGCGCATTTTTATAAATACTAATTTGTGTGGGCTGACCGGTACTTTTTCCGTAACCTGGATGGTTAATTGCTATTAGCTGTTTAACATTAAATTCACTTGCTTCAAAATTTAAATGCACTACATCCTGTGCGTTACCACCAAAGTAAAGTATGGTTTTGCTTTGTGTTTCATTTACTTTTATATCCCAGCCATGGATTTTTTTATTTGATTCGCTAAATTGTATTTCATTTTGACTCACAGATTGATAAACATCTTCCTGTGGCGCGGGTGGAAAAAATATCAGCTTATCCTGAAAGTAATACAAAGCCAAACAACTCAGCAGGTAAACCCCTAACAATATTATTAAAACATTTATCATAATTTTCATTTTTACAGGTGCAGAAGCTTTTCCAGATCTTCATTAGTCGGATTAACATTTCTATTTTCATAAAACTTCATTATTTCATCTAAAGCCTGCTGCGGCTCATCCACTACTTTAAATAAATTAAAGTCCTCTTTAGTAATCATATTCCGTTTACACAAGGTATCATCAAACCAGGTGATTAGCGGTTGCCAGAAAGTTTTATTCATTAATATAATCGGTATCTTCGGGGTTTTACCGGTTTGTACCAGCGTAAACATTTCCGCCATTTCATCCAGCGTGCCAAAGCCACCGGGGCATACCACGTAGGCGGCGGCATATTTAACGAACATAACTTTACGGGTAAAAAAGTGACTGAAATTGATGCTTAAATCCTGATAGCTATTGGGAGTTTGCTCTTTCGGTAATTCAATATTCAGGCCGACACTCACAGACTTGCCTTCAAAACCTCCGCGGTTTGCTGCCTCCATAATTCCCGGCCCGCCACCGGAAATAATCGAAAAACCGGCATCGGATAACAGACGTGCGACATCCATGGCATTTTTATAGTCCTGTGAACCTGGCTTTTCCCGGGACGAACCAAAAATACTCACCGCCGGTTTAATATAGCTAAGTTGCTCAAAGCCCTCCACAAACTCCGACATGATTTTAAATACCCGCCAGGATTCGCGGTTTAATTCCGCATCCGGGTTACAGCCGGTATTTTTCAGGGTGATGTTAGTTGCGTTTTGAGTTGCGGTATTTTTAGCGGATTTTTTTTCAGTCATCCCTTTTCCCATCTATTTCGGTTTAGTGTCATAATACCCCCAATCTTTTTACATGCACAATATTCTCTTATGACTCAGAAATCACCCCAAAAGCCACCCCTTATTCTAGTTGATGGTTCATCTTATTTATTCCGTGCATTTCATGCCTTGCCCCCGTTAGAAAATTCTAAGGGCCAGCCCACCGGTGCAATTTATGGCGTAGTTAATATGCTAAAAAAACTGGTGGATGAATACCAGCCGGAGCACATGGCGGTGGTTTTCGATGCCAAGGGCAAAACCTTTCGCAGTGATATTTATAAAGAATACAAAGCACATCGCCCCCCCATGCCGGATGATTTACGCACCCAGATAGAACCGATACATCAAATAGTCGATGCCCTGGGTTACCCGCGAATTGTTGTGCCCAGGGTTGAGGCGGATGATGTGATTGGCACATTAGCCCGGCAGGCCGAAGAACAGGGTTATGATGTTTTAATATCCACCGGCGATAAAGACCTGGCACAACTGGTGACGGATAAAATCACCCTGATTAACACCATGAATAATTTTGTTAGTACGCCTGAATCCGTACTGGAAAAATTTGGCGTACCCGCAAATCGCATTATTGATTATTTGGCCTTAATTGGCGACACCGCGGACAATATTCCCGGCATTAATAAAGTCGGTCCGAAAACCGCGGTTAAATGGCTGAACCAGTATGAAACCGTTGACAATATAATGACCCACGCGGAAGAGTTTAAGGGCAAGGTCGGGGAATACCTGCGTGAAGGGCTGGGGCAATTACCCGTGTCATATCAGCTGGCCACCATTATTTGCGATGTGGAGCTGGATGAAAAGCCGGATGATTTACAGTTAAAACCGGCGGATACCGACAGCCTCAAAAATCTATACACTGAATTTGAATTAAAAACCTGGCTGACCGAGCTGGGGGGCGAATCGACCAGCGGCACAGCTCACGCTACGGCGGTTGAAACCGACTATCAAACGGTGTTAACACAGGCTGAATTTGATGACTGGTTAACGCAACTCAAAAGTGCCGATCAGTTTGCCTTCGACACAGAAACCACCAGCCTCAACTATATGCAGGCCCGGGTAGTGGGGGTGTCATTTTCAATTGAGCCGGGTAAAGCGGCGTATGTGCCCTTTGGTCATGACTATGAAGATGCGCCACAGCAACTATCTGAACAAGCCGTGCTGGGTGGGCTTAAGGCCTTGCTGGAAGACCCGGCGGTTAAAAAACTTGGCCAGAACCTCAAATACGATATACATGTGCTGGAAAACCACGGCATAAAAATGCAGGGCATTAGCAACGATACGCTATTGCAATCTTTCGTGCTGGATTCCACCAAGCGCCACGATATGGACAGCATGGCCAGCCGTTTTCTCAACCACAACACCATTCACTTTGAAGACATCGCCGGCAAGGGCGCCAAACAGCTGACCTTTAATCAGGTGTCGCTGGAAAAAGCTGGCCCTTATGCGGCTGAGGATGCGGACATTACCCTGCGTCTGCACCAGTGCATTTATGGGCAGCTGCAAGCCATGCCGACATTACTCAGTGTTTATAGAGATATCGAACTGCCATTAATGCCCATTATTCAACAAATTGAACGCAACGGCGTAAAAATAGATGCACAAATGCTCGCGGACCAGAGCTACCAGCTTGACGAGCGCATTAAAGAAATCGAGCAGCAGGCCTATGAGGTGGCGGGTGAAGAATTCAATCTGGCCTCCCCTAAACAAATTCAGCACATATTTTTCGAAAAACTCGCATTGCCGGTGATACGCAAGACCCCAAAAGGCCAGCCATCCACCGCCGAAGACGTACTGCAGGAACTGGCGCAGGAGCACGAGCTACCTCGACTGATTCTGGAAAATCGTGGTTTAAGCAAGCTCAAATCCACCTATACCGATAAACTGCCCAAACAGATCGACATCACAACCGGTCGCATACACACCAGCTACAACCAGACCGGTGCGGCCACTGGCCGTATGTCCTCCACCGATCCTAATTTACAGAATATCCCAATTCGTTCAGAAGAGGGCCGACGCATACGCAAGGCGTTTATCGCAGATGCGGGCAACTGCATTTTAGCCGCCGACTACTCCCAAATAGAGCTGCGCATAATGGCGCACCTGTCCGCCGATGAAAGCCTGCTAAACGCCTTTAAAGAGGGGCAGGATATTCACCGTGCCACCGCCGCCGAAGTTTTCGGCGTAGCGGTGGAAGCAGTACAAACCGAGCAGCGCCGCGCTGCAAAAGCCATTAACTTCGGGCTGATTTATGGCATGTCCGCCTTTGGCCTGGCCAAACAGCTGAATGTCACCCGCTATGAGGCACAGGATTATATTGATGTGTATTTCGATCGCTACCCCGGGGTAAAAAAATATATGGACACCACCCGCGAACTGGCCCACGACACTGGCTACGTGGAAACATTATTCGGGCGCCGCCTGTATCTGCCGGAAATCAATTCCAAAAACGGTATGCGCCGGCAATACGCGGAGCGCACTGCCATTAACGCGCCGATGCAGGGCAGTGCGGCGGATATTATTAAACGCGCCATGATTAAAGTGCACAATCGCCTGCAAACCTCAGATATTTCGGCGCTGATGATTATGCAGGTGCACGACGAACTGGTATTTGAAGTTGCAGAAAATCAGGTGGATGCACTGAAAACGTTATTACATACGGAAATGGAAAGTGCCGCTGATCTGAATGTGCCGTTGCTGGTAGATATCGGTGTTGGTATAAACTGGGACGAAGCCCACTAGGCTTGCACCAAAAAGACTCAACAATAACAATGTTATAGGTGCGCTTGTTTAAATTCACCTTAAGTATAATTAAAACAGGCCTGCGTAACAGGGTCTGTTTTTCCTCTGAAACCCCCACCACTCGTCGTCTTGCCTTTGACAATAGCCCCATATGAACTTTAATTAATAACGAGAAGCAATTGCAGTTTTTCGAATTGCGCTAAAGCCCGGCGCAAGCTCGCTTATCTCCCTTGAGCGAGCAGTTTGAGGCTGATTTCCCCAAGTCGGCCTCTATGTTAGCCCTAACCACTTCCCTGGTGGTTGGGGTTTTTTGTTTATGGATATCAATAAAAATATGCACTTTTTACATTTCTCTGACGACTCTATAACCTGCCGTTTCTATGCTTAACCCCCCAACTCAAACCAGCCATTCAAAACCGTCTGCAATTCCTCCATGCCGGTTTTTTTCAGGGCTGAAAACATCTGCACCGATGCATCAAATTCTTCATCTTTAAGGGCTTTTTTAACGCTCAATAATTGCTTACTTGCCGCACCTTTTTTGAGTTTGTCCGATTTAGTGAGCACAACATGCACCGGCGTACCCATGTCTTCACACCATTCGAGCATTTGTACGTCGTAATCTTTCAGGGGATGGCGAATATCCATAATAATAACCAGGCCACGTAATTGCTGACGCTCTCCCAGGTACGATTCCATCAGCTTCTGCCATTCCCGGCGTATTTGTTCCGGTACTTTAGCGTAGCCGTAACCGGGTAAATCCACCAGACAATGGCTTTCATCAAACGGGAAGAAATTGATTAGCTGGGTGCGCCCGGGCGTTTTACTGATGCGAGCCAGCGCTTTCTGGTCACACAGGGTATTGATAGCACTGGATTTACCCGCATTCGATCGACCCGCAAAACCGACTTCCAGCATCTCGTGCTCGGGAAACTGGCTGGCTTTACTGGCACTGGTTAAAAAGGAGGCCTGGCGATAATAGTTGGGCATATTGGCTCTTTGCATTTTGAATGTGGCGAATTTTAGCAACCTTGAGGGTATTCGGCGAACTTTAATGAGGAATATTTCGCGCTTTAAAAACTAAATGAAGGAAATATAGCCTATGCGGGATCAGGACGATGATATCTGCATCTATTCCCGTTCATTTGTGCACATCATTTTGCGGTTATCTTTTAAAAAAGCAACTTGATCTTGACCACCGAAATTGCTGAAATTCACGATCTAGTGTACTATATCGCCACATTTTTGCCGTGGCCACTAATCAGGCTCACTAGTGGCAGCCCATATTTTTTAGCGTCACATTACTGACGTGATACTCGTTTGGAGAATACAAACAATGAATTTTAAATCTCTGCTAGCCATCTTAGGCCTGACAATCAGTCTGAATACCACAACTCAGGCGGCTGATCTGGCGGCCGGTGAAGCAACCGCTGGTGCAATCTGTGCAGGTTGCCACATGCCTGATGGCAATAGTGTGGTTGATATGTTCCCTAAGCTTGCTGGCCAGCATGCGTCTTATATTGCCAAGCAATTGAATGATTACAAGAGCGGCGCCCGTGAAGATGCAACCATGACCGGCATGGCAGCAACGCTAGCTACGGATGCCGATGTAGTCAATGTATCCGCGTTCTTTGCCAGCAAAACCAGTTCAGCAGGCACCGCAGACAATGCAAAAGTTGCCCTGGGTAAAGCTATTTATCGCGGTGGTAACTCAACATCAAAGCTGCCAGCCTGCATGGGTTGTCACGGTACAAATGGCTCGGGTAACCCCGCCGCTAAATACCCGTCATTAAAAGGTCAACATGCCACTTATACCATTGCACAGTTAACAGCATTCCGTGATAGCAAGCGTAAGAATGACAGCAACAAAATGATGCGTCACGTCGCTAATAAAATGACCGTTGCTGAAATTGAAGCGGTTGCAAATTACATTGCACAAATGAAATAACCTTAACCTTATTGTTTAAAAAGGCGGCTCCGGCGGCCTTTTTTTTCGTCTGCCTTTTTTACATCACTATTTAGCACAGCTATGGCATAATTCACACTATATGAAATTTTATGGCTTACAGCCTGTCATAAGATAAAATTTAGGGTAATTTTTCAGAACAATTTCTCATACATTTTCTCAGGGGACCAATTAATGAGTTATATCAAAAAAATCAGCCTGTTAGGGCTAATGCTTCTTCTTCCTGTGCTTGCGCAGGCACAGAATTATAAAGAGGGTGAATCTTACTCAAAACTGGCAAAACCCATTGCGACACAGAGTGGTGACAAAATTGAGATATTGGAATTTTTCTGGTATGGCTGTCCCCACTGCTTTAGTTTTGAGCCTACTTTAAAAAATTGGAAAAAAACCTTACCGGCAAATGTGAAGTTTATTCGCATGCCCGCACCAATAAACCCACGCTGGATGGCGCACACAAAAACCTACTACACTTTGCAGATAATGGGTGAGGGTGATAAATATCACGATGATATCTTCGCGGCAATGCACGTTAAAAAAATGAAGCTCTTTTCCAAAGACACTATTGCTGATTATCTGGAAACTCTTGGTGTAAATAAGAAAACCTTCCTTTCAACCTTTGATTCATTTGCGGTTGAAATGCGCGCCAAACAGGCAATGCAGTTGGGCCAGCAATATAAGGTAAACGGCGTGCCCATGCTTACGGTGAATGGCAAATATACTATCTCTGGTTCACAGGCAGGCAGCTATGTGGGTATGATTAATGTCGCAGATCACCTGATTAAACTGGAATCTAAATAATTTAATCAGGTTTTTTATACGACAGATATACTGTGTAAATTTATATACTCGAAACCTTGTTTAGTGCCAATTTGGTGACTATATTTAAAGGGAGCTATTTAGCTCCCTTTTTATTTATAGATGTGCAACAAAAGCAATGCCAGGTACTAAAAAATGGAACTAGAGCAGTGGAAACAAAAATATTATGACCAGCTTGATCGTCTGGAAAAAAAGCAGGCTGACTGGGATATCCTTGAAGGCACGCTTAAAAAAACCATAGGACGTTTAGGCCTTGCTGCAGAGGGACAGCATGCCACACTTGACCGGCATATCAACGAATTACGCAATTCCATTAAGAATACGATCAACCGCCAGAACCTGGAATCAGTTGTCGATGATATTTCCCGTACACTGGCAAATCTGGAAGATAAGCAGGTTGATGAAAAACGTCAGTCCATTCATTCGTTAGAATTACTTATAAAAAAATTAAAACTTCCAAAAAGTGCACAAAAATCACAGGCCAAGCTGCTTAAAAAATTTGCCAAATCCGATGATAACCAACGTGATGATTTATTAAATGACTCTCTTAAATTATTAATCTCTCTAATTACAATGGATACATCTACAACTGATAAGCCCGGATTGATGGATCGTTTGTTCCCGTCGAAAAACACAGTGGAAACTAGCGATACTACCACCGTAAAAACAGATTCTGAAAATAAACCTGATGATAATGAAGACCAACTACTAGTCTACAGAAACTGTCTTCTTGATTTACTCTCTAAACTCGATAATCCAGATTCACCTGATGGAAAAATCAGTGCGCTAAAAATTGGCGCCAGAGATGCACGCCAAAAAAATGAACTGGATAAACTCTCAGATCAGCTTTCAGAAATGTTACGCGAGCAAACAAGTTATATTCCCCCCGTTAGTAAAATTTCTGATCAGATAGAAAATTCAAACTCTGACCCCGTATTACAACCTTCTATCCAGGAGCTATTAATACGTCTCTTAGAACAACTCACTATTCCTGCAGATCTTCAGGATGCCGCCGATAAGATGAAACATCGTCTTGAGCAGGAAGCACAACCGTCTAACTGGAAAAGCCTGTTAAAAGACGTGGCACAGCTGATTAATTCCATACGCAACCACATGCAAAAAGAAAAACATGAGTTTGAAAGTTTTCTTCAACAGGTAACAGATCGCCTTAAAGTTATGGATCATTTTTTACAAAATGAATCTTCAAATTTATTACAGGCACAAAATCAGGGTAGAGAATTTGATAAGCAGGTCGGCTTAAATGTTGATGATATCCGTCAGGATATTGATCAAGCTACCGAGTTATCCAGCCTCAAAATAAATGTCAATTTAAAACTCGATACCATTTCAGAACATATTCAGTTTTATCGGGAATCTGAAAACACACGTTTTCAAAAATCTCAAGACGAAGTGGATGCGATGCAGTCAAAAATGCAAACCCTGGAAAATGAAGCTGAACAGTTAAAAAAATTAGTCATCGAAAAAAATAAACAGGCGATGTTTGATGCCCTCACGGAAATTCCCAATCGCTTATCCTATGAAAAAAAAGCCGCGGAAGAAATTGCCCGCTTGAAACGCTTTTCTAACCCTTTAAGTCTTGCTATATGGGACATAGATTTATTTAAAAAAGTCAACGATACTTATGGCCATAAAGCCGGTGATAAAGTTTTAAAAACTGTTGCTCAACTGTTAGTAAAAAGCATACGTGAAACTGATTTTTTAGCCCGCTACGGCGGTGAAGAGTTTGTCATGCTTTTGCCCGGAACCAAACAGGAAGAAACACTTCGACTGGTTAACAAACTGCGTCAGCAGGTTGAAAATTGTGGTTTTCACTACCGCGGTGAGGCGGTTAAAATAACCATTTCCTGCGGCGTCAGCAGCTTCAATGAAGGGGATTCCCTGAGCCAGGTATTTGAACACGCTGACAAGGCCCTGTATAAGGCCAAGGAAAATGGTCGAAATCAATGCGTTATTGCCTCCTGTTTATCTGATTAATTCAATTTCAGGATTTATTTTCAATGACTATTCAACTACAACAACTATCAGTATCCACAATTTCATGGCCCACATCACATTAATGCATTGTTAATAATACCCTGTATTTTCAACATTTTGTCACAGTTTTGGGCCTTTACACCATTAAATCACCTGAATTACCTGTTTTAATTCCTTAAATCTACCCAGTATCCCTACACGATACCTGCTAAATATTATTGATAAATGACGCTATCTCGGCTATGTTTACACAATTATTAAAACCCTAAGCTAATACAAATACAAATGGAGAACAAAATGAATAAGGTTGCTTATCTAATTGCAGGTGTTGCATTCACAACTTTACTAACCGGTTGTGGCGGAGATAAAAAAGAAGATGTTGCGGATTGTGTATTTCCTGATGCACCGGGGACTGCTGCGCCTGGCTGGGTTTGTGATGAGCCGCAAAAGGATTTAGAGGTTTCAGCTGTAGGGTCAGCGGCTAAATCAGGTGCCGGCCATGATTTCATGAAAACAATGGCATCTACTGCGGCTCGTGTACAGTTAGCGCAAAACATGAAAGTTCAGGTTCGCAACATGGTTAAGCAATATGTTGAAACGACCGGCGCTGCTGATTCTGAAACCGTTGATAAGGTAATGACATCGGTTACCAAGCAAATCACCAATGAAACGCTGGTAGGCACCAAAATTTATAAAACCCGTAGCAGCCCAAATGGTAACCTGTATGTACTGGTTGGAATGGATGAAGCCAGTGTTCAACAAGCGACTCAAAAAGCCGTTAAAACCAGTATGAAAAATGAGCGTGCTTTGTGGCAACAATTTAAAGCTCAGAAAACTCAGGATGAATTAGCGGCCGAAATTTCTAAAATGGAAGGCACTAACTAAATTTTATTACTGTAAAATTCACAGGGATGATTCTCAACTCGCAAGAATAAATCGCGAATTAAATGCCTTACAGGGATGTGTGTAGGCGCACCTTTTATATTAATAATTCAAGTACTTAAGGGATTAATCATGCAAAAGCAGTCTATTCTGCTCATTAGTCTTTGTTCACTAACCGGGCTGTCATTAAGCATATCTGCAGATAGTCGAGCTGAATTTGAACAATGGATGAATCAGGAAACCAGCAGTTTTCAGGAATATAAAGACAAACGCGATAAAGAATTTACCGGTTTTCTCGAGAATCAGTGGAAAGAAATGCAGACGTTTCAGGGACTGGTACGGGATGAAACCCCTAAACCCGTGCGCATTCCTAAGGCACCTATAAAAAAACCATCGCCAGTACAACCACAGATTAAACCTGACTCACAAAAACCCCTGACTGAATCTCCACGCAAGATTGTGCCGCCAGTGATCGTTAAAGTGCCTACAATTAAACCGCTTGCGGCCCCAGTAATAGTCATTCCGGCGCCGATAATAAAGCAACCTAAAGGACGCAAAATACATTTAAACTTTTATGGACAAAATCTGGATTTTTACTACGATCCAAAACTTAAGGTTAATTTACAACCGCCTATAAATGAAAAATTAATGAGTCATGTCTGGTCTGAAATGAGCAAGGCGGATTATGATGGTTTACTCAATCAAATTAATGCTCAACGTAAACCACTTATTTTAAATGACTGGGGTTATGCACTTTTAACCAATGCCATTGCCCAGAAAATTCATCCCAATAGTAAAAATAATCAGTCAGTTTTTACCTGGTACTTAATGACTAAAGCCGGATATCAAGCACGCATTGCCTATGACCGTAATTATGTATACCTGCTAATGCCAGCTAAACAGCAACTATTTGGTGCCCCTTATTTTACATTCGATAAAATTCGTTATTATGCATTGAGCTTTGATGGCATAAAACAAAAACCCGGTAGAATTTTTACCTATAATGGACATTATCCCGGTGCAAAAAAACAACTTGATATGAGTTTAAGTCATGCTTTTAATACCGGCCGAAAACAAAAAGATCGTTATCTTAGTTTTACTTATAAAGGTAAAGCCCATCGCCTTAATATCGGTTACGATAAGGAAACGGTTAGTTATCTAAAAACGTATCCACAAATGGAAATCGGACTGTATTTTAATTCAGATCTCAGCCAGGCAACTGCTAACCCTTTACTGAGGCAGTTAAAGCCATTGGTAGAAGGCAAAACAGAAGAAGAAGCAATAAATTTAATTTTGCGTTTTGTGCAAACTGCTTTTAATTATAAAACAGACGAACAACAGTTTGGCATTGAAAATTATCTGTTCCCTGAAGAAACTTTGCATTACCCCTATTCAGATTGTGAGGACCGTGCGGTATTCTTTGCCTGGATAGTACACCACTTGCTCGGTTTGAAGGTAATTGGTCTGGATTTCCCTGGCCATATTGCTGCAGCTGTTCATTTTAATGAACGTGTAAACGGTGATGCAATTAACTTCAATGGAAAACGCTTTGTTGTTACTGACCCTACTTTTGTAAATGCTGATGCAGGTATGACAATGCCCGCTTACAAAAATAAAAAGCCTGCGGTTATCCGGGTATTTAATTAGTATTGAGCAGTCTTTTTTGATCATTCATCAATATAGACTGAGCATTACTTCATAGATTTAAACTAAATAAAAAACAAACTCAGTTGTGGCACATAAGTAATAATCAGTAACACCGCTAGTAATACAAACACAAAAGGCAAACTGGCATTATAAACTTCAGAAATCGGCTTCTTAAACCGAAAACTTGATATAAATAAATTAATTCCAACGGGTGGTGTTAAATAGCCAATTTGCATATTCGCTAAAAATATAATACCTAAATGCACCGGATGGACACCAAAACTAATTGCCACTGGTAAGATTAATGGCACGATAATTACAAGTGCTGAAAAAATATCTAATATTGCTCCAACAAATAATAGGAAAATATTTAAAACAATTAAAAATTCTATTTTCGAATCTACATTATTTTTTACGTACTCAAATAAATGATCCGGCACTTCAGCATCTACAAACACATTGGTTAATGCAAGTGATACCGCAAGAATCAATAATATACTTCCCACCATAACCATTGATTCTAAAATCACCTTTCGTAATTCTACAAAAGAAATTTCTTTATATATTAATGTTTCAACAAACATAAAATACAGTGCTACCAGTGCTGCAGCCTCAGATATTGCAAAAAATCCAGAATAAATTCCTAATACAAGAAAGAAGGGCATGGGTAACTCCCAACGCATAGCCCATATTGCCTGTAATAATTTTTTCTTATTAAATTCTTTTGTTCTTATTTTAAATTGCCGATTTTTGTAAATGGAATATATCGATAAAAATATCACCATCAACGCTGCCGGCATTAAACCCGCAATAAATAAATCATTAATTTCAAACTTTGTTTCAAGCTCCATTTGTTGCGCAATAATTCCATACAGAATCAAAGGCAGTGAAGGGGCTAGTAACAAACCCAGGCTACCAGATGCGGTTACCATTCCTAAACTAAACTTCTCAGTATATCCTGCTTTTTTTAATGCCGGATAGAGTAATGCACCCAGCGCAACAATTGTTACACCAGATGCACCGGTAAACGCTGTAAAAATTGCACTGGCAATAAACGCAAAAATCACCAGCCCTCCTGGGAACCAGCCAACCAGCGCCTGAATTAAATTGAGCATTCTTTGAGAAGTGTTACTCGCACTGAGTATATAACCCGCAAAAGTAAACATTGGGAGAGCCATTAAAAGCGGTGTTTCAGCAATTCGATAGAGCTCGATGCCAATTACCTGAAGGTCAATATCCGCAATGTAAAATCCATAAAGTGCGCCGGCGGCAATAATTGAAAATAAAGGCACCCCAAATAGTGCCATAACTATGAGCGTTAACACTACAAATATTGTTAACATTAATTTGTACTTCCTGAATCAGATAGTACAGATTGTAAAAAATACCTTACACCCATCACTAAAAATGCAAATGGAATAATTGACTCTGTTAACCACACAGGAATTTTTTCAAAAGCATATTCACCAAGCATATATTCGCCACTTATAAATACAAAGCTAAAATAACCAATACATAAACACACAATAGCTGCAAATAACTGGCCAAATTTTTTTATATATACTTTATAAATATCGGGTAAGTACTGTGTGAAAACATCAATATTGATATGTTTTTTCTGTCGACTAGCCACTATCGATGCAGCCAGACCTAGCCATAAAACTAAAATACTTAGTAAGCTGTCACCCCAGATTATTCCGCTATCAAAAACATTTCTTAAGATTATCTGAGTTGTCGCTATAATTAATAGACTAAATAAAAAAAATATTACGAGAGTATCTTCAAATTTACTTATTAAATTTAAGACTCTCTCAATTTTTTTATTTTTATACACTCAATTTCCTTTTGTTTTTCTAAATGCATCTATGTCACGAACGACATCATCAATTATTTTATTTGACATAATGTTTTCATTTTTAACATTCTTTCTTGCATCTTCACCTTTCTTAGCCCAGTGTTTAAGCAAGCTGACTGGAGGTGATGAATCTTTTAACCCCTGTTTTTTTAGGGCTTCAAATGCAGATATGCTTTCTTTTCTATTTTTTTTATCTATTCGTGCTAACACTGAACTCATAATTTCTTTAACAATTTTTTGATCATCTTCTCTAATTTTATTAAACTCATTTTTACTTATTATAAACGATCCATAAATATACATGAGTGGAACATCCGAATAAAAATTAACCTGTGTATGCCATTGTAGTGTTATTGCTACGACAGGTGGAATAATAACCGTATCAATTAAATTCGTTTGCAATCCGGTTAAAACATCACCTATATTTAATGGTATTGGCGTTACCCCGATCGCATTTAACGTTAATGCTATCTGCTTATTACCTGATGGAGACCATACTTTATATGTACTCAAATCACCATTTTCATTAATATTTCGTGTAGATAATATATAGGCAAACCCTGTTTCAGTAATTCCAAAACTCACCATATTGCCATTAGACTCTATACCTCTCTTAATAACCGAATCAAACTTATCTCTTATAAGATCGACTTCCTCTATATTGTTGAATAATTTTGGTAAAGCATAAACCTGACTATCCGCATAAAGATTAGCTAATACGCCATTTGCAACAATCGCACCCTGTAATTGATTAATGCGTATTTTTTTCATGACAATATTTTCTGACCCCATAACACCACCAGGATAGAATTTAAATTTCACTCGACCACTCGTTTTTTTCTTTATTTCCTCTGCAGCACTTCGCATCTGTTTCATCCAGAATGTACCATCAGGAACTTCTGTTGATATTTTAAATGTCTTAGCGTTAATTGATGCACTAAACATCAGATTAATTATAAACGTTAGGAATATGTATTTTATTGTCATAATTTTTATTTCAATTAAAAGTAATCGGGGCCACTGCGCTGTAATGATTTAGCTTTTTCTATTGCAAGTGTATTTACTAATCCATAATTATGTCTTACATTTTTTTCGGATAATATTTCTGATATCAATTTATTATGTAAAGTCTCATTAAAAGTTAGACGCGCATAGTATTGTGCAAATAAAGCCTTTGCCATAATGTTTGTATTATTAGATATACGAATTGCTGATTCAAAATGTTGTTTTCCAAGTTCAGGTTTACCTCCTAAAGTCGCAGGAATTATACTATTTACAACACCTAAATATACGTGAGCGTTTCCATTATCTATTGTTTCATTCGATGAAATAATTTTCTCCATTACAAACTTAATTTGTGCTATTTGAGCCACTGCATTCCAGTCATCTGTATTAACCTGTATCCATGAAACCCAGGCAGTCGCCATTTTATAAAGATATTTTATATCTTGTTCTTCTAAATTACTAAATCTGTCTTTAAACTCATTAAACTTGATACTGGTCAAGTTACAATATTTTTCTTTATAGATACATATAGCTTTTTCTGCTCTTTTTAGTCCTTTGGCATTTAAGATTTTTTGTTGATTTCTAATTTTATTAATTTCGTATTCAGGTAATTCTTCAACTAAATCAGACTGAGAACCCAATAATGATGAATATGAATTCATTAAATTAACTGATGTCATAAGTAAATCTTTATCATCGGGATCACCTTCTATTAATCCATCAATCAATATTATGTAGGCAGGTAGAGCCTGCATAATTGTTTGTGGATCATTGCTGGAAATAATTGCCTGATTTAAATTATCTGTAAATGAATCGATATATAACGAGCAACTATTTAGTAAAATATATATTATCGAAAGTCCTAAATATATATGTATTTTTTTATTCATCTTCTTCTCAAATATTTCACTAATCTCAGGATGAATTACTAGCAATTTTATTCACCGTTTTATTAATTGTAAAATTTTCTTCTAAATTAAATTTAAGTGGCTTTTTTGACTATATCATTTATTTTAATTTAAAAATTATTATGCGGTATTAGTTTTAATTTAATCCACTGTGTTTTAAGAGCGCATCGATTTCTGGTTCACGGCCTCTAAATCGAATAAATAAATCCATTGCTTTTTCGGATCCTCCGGTTTCCAAAATACACTTTAAAAACTCTTTACCTGTTGCTCGATCAAAAATACCCTTTTCTTCAAATTTAGAAAATGCATCTGCCGACAGGACTTCTGCCCATTTATAACTATAATATCCAGCGGCATATCCACCGGCAAAAATATGACTAAAACCATGTTGAAATTGATTTATGGCGGGTGGAATAATCACAGCAACCTGTTTGCGCACTTCATTTAATAATAAACTCACGCTGTCAAATTGAGGGGTATCAAATTCAATATGTAATCTAAAATCAAACAGAGAAAATTCAAGTTGTCTTACCATCATCATAGCTGACTGAAAATTTCTGGCTTTGATTAATTTATTATATAAACTTTCAGGTAACGCCTCACCTGTTTCCACATGTGATGATATTAATGCTAATCCTTCTTTTTGCCAGCACCAGTTTTCCATAAACTGACTAGGGAGTTCTACTGCATCCCATTCAACTCCACTTATTCCAGATACAAATAAAGAATCAACCTTAGTTAACATGTGTTGTAATCCATGACCAAATTCATGGAACAGGGTTGTGACCTCATCGTGATTTAATAGAGCGGGTTTATTACCAACAGGTGCGGTTAAATTACAGGTCAAATATGCTACTGGTGTCTGAGTGATTTCTCCACATTTCATTCTGCAGACACATTCATCCATCCACGCACCACCACGTTTATTATTTCTGGCATATAAATCTAAATAAAACTGTCCCCTGACATCTCCAGCTTCATCCTCTATTTCATAAAACTTTACATCTTTATGCCATACATTTATGTTTTTCACTTCTTTTATTTTTATGCCGTACAATCTATGTACTATTTCAAATAATCCTTTAATGACTTTGGGCGCTGGAAAATACGGTTTTAATTCTTCCTGACTGATACCGTATTCCTTTTGCTTGAGTTTCTCTGAGACAAACATTACATCCCAGGCTTCTAAGTTAATTATGTTATATTCTTTTTTTGCATATTTTTTTAGTGCGCTATATTCTTTTTCTGCCTGTGGTTTTGATTTATCTACTAATTTATTTAAAAATGCTAAAACATCATCGGTTTTTTCTGCCATTTTATCGGCTATGGATATTTCGGCATAATTATTAAAATCAAGAATATTTGCTAACTCTTTTCTTGCCGTTAATATTTCCAACATAACATCTGTATTATCAAAATCACCCGCATTAGGCCCTTTATTTGAAGCACGAGTCGTAAATGCCGTATACATTTCTTCGCGAAACTCTCTTATCTCAGAATAAGTCATTACTGAAATATATGATGGTGCATCTAATGTAAATAACCAGCCTTTTAAGTTTTCATCTTTTGCAGCTTGCTGTGCCATTTCCCTCACAAAGTCAGGTAACCCAGAAAGTTGCGTCTTATCTTCAATATGAATTTTAAATGCCTGAGTTGCATCCATTACATTCTGTTCGAATTTAGATTTAAGGCTAGAAAGTTTCGTTTTTATTTCTTTAAATTTTTTCTTTTTATCGTTAGATAACGCAACACCATTTAACTTGAATTTTTGTAGTGCATTTTCTATAACTTTTTTATTCGCATTATCTATTTTATTGTAATCTTTACTTTCTTTTATTCTTAAGTAGGTATTATATAACTCATTATTTTGAGATTGATCTGTAGAATATGCACTTAACTTTGGTAAACATTTATCATGCGCAATTCTCAGCTCTTTTGTATTCATGACTGAATTTAAGTGGCTAACAGGAGACCAGGCTCTTGATAACCTATTATCTATAAATTCTAACTCGGAATTTAATTTTACCCATTCATTCGATTCTTCGGACTTTAATATGTCTACAAGACTCTGTTTATTTTCTTCAATAATCCTGGAAATAGTCAACTCTATATCTTCTATTTCTATTTTTGTAAATTCAGGTAATTTTTCTATATTTGTTAGTGCATTGTTCATATATTTAATTTCTTTATTCATGATGAATATGAAGACGTAATGTTTATAGTTTTCTTCATAATTTGTGGTTCTAGGTGTTTGATAAATTTTAACAGGACTTTCATTTATGATTTTACTTATGATCTTTCTATATTGGCTAATAGATTATTTACGATTTGAGCTAATCCTTCCTCATCTGGTTTCATCCTATTATATACCTGTAATCCAAATATGCCGCTCATTAACATCTTGGCCATTGCTTCTGGGCGTCCTCCCGCTATCAACGTGCCATTTTCACGAGCCATTTTCAATACTTCACTAAATTCGCTCTCTATTTTAGTAAACATCTCGGTCACACGTTGATTTATTTCACTATCATCTGGTGGCATTTCAAGCAGGGTATTGACCAGTAGACAGCTTTTTAATTCCTTATCTTCATTTTTCTGGCTTAATATGAAATCAAAAAACTGACGAATTCGTTTGAGTGGGGGCTCATCTGATTGAAGAATACCGATCAATGCGGAATACAAATGATCAAAATAGTAATCTAGTGATATTAAAAACAGATTTCTTTTATTTTTAAATGCCCCATAAATACTACCGGGTTGCAGATTCGTTGCCTTAGTCAAATCTTTAACCGAAGTATTAGCAAAACCCTGACGCCAGAAAAGCTGCATAGCACTTTCTAGTACATCTTCCTCATTAAATGCCTGTGGTCTCGCCATAGTCTTACCCCAACGCTGTTAAAGTTTATTCTATCAATAGTTGAACATTTGCTCAATAATGATTATTATAATTGAACGCTTGTTCAATAATGGAGATTAAATATGTCTGATTTTCCCGTTCTAAACCTTGATAGCGCGCCATCTGCATCAACAAAATTACTTCAACAAACTCAAAATAACTTTGGATTTATCCCAAATTTAATCGGTGTCATGGCAACCTCACCTTCTTTAACAGAAGCTTACATAACAGTAGCTGGTATCTTCGCAAAATCGAATTTATCTGCGACTGAACAACAAATTGTTTTACTGACCGTAAGTCATTACCACGAATGTTGTTATTGCATGGCGGCTCACACAGCAATTGCCGGTATGCAAAATGTGGAACCGAGTGTGGTTGAGGCGATTCGGACTAATCAGGCTATTTCAGACAATAAGCTTGAATCTTTACGCCAGTTTACCTGGTTATTAATTGAAAAAAGAGGCTGGGTGGATGAAACTGATTTACAGGCATTTTTAAATGCGGGTTATGAATCTAAGCATGTACTGGATATTCTTGTGGGTGTTGCTCAGAAGGCCATGAGCAATTTTACCAACCATATTGCTAAAACACCTCTGGATGAGGCTTTTGCTGAAGTGGCATGGAATGCGAGCTGAACGTTGAAAGTCTTACTGCAAATAAATGCGAATATCCGTAATATTTTTTATATGCGCGTTTGACGCTTTTAAACGGTTAGTCTTAAATTGCGTTTATTTGCGGTAATCTTTTCAGCTTTTAATATCTTTAAGTATCAATATTCATTGCAGCCAGTGCATTTGACTCTATAAATTCACGGCGGGGTTCAACCTGATCACCCATTAACGTCGTAAACACTTCATCTGCTGAAACCGCATCTTCAATACGAACCTGTAGCATACGACGGGTTTCCGGATTCATTGTCGTTTCCCATAACTGATCCGGGTTCATTTCACCCAGACCTTTATAGCGCTGTATATTCAAACCACGACGTGCTTCTTCAAATAACCAGTTTTTAACGTCTTCAATATTCGATACCAGCTGCGTTTTTTCACCTCGTTGAATATAGGAGCCTTCGGAAAATAATCCTTCCAGTTTCTTATATAGCTCATTCATTAAACTATATTCTGGGCTGTCAAAGAAATCTGAGGTAAATGTGGTTATATGATCAAGGCCGTGAACAACTTTTATAATTTCCAGCTGTGCAAAATCCTTATCTTCCAAATGCTTGCTTGCAGCTGAATATTCAACACCCGATGGTTTTGATTTATTCAATAAAATTAGTAACTTATCCAGATATTCTGTGGTCTTATTCGAGTCATTTAAATCTGCTTTCTGTAACGCGGGGAGATGAGGTATTTCATTTAAAATGCTTTCCTCATAACGACGAGACAGACGAGTAATAACGCTTTGTACCGACATATAAGATTTGACCAACTCTTCCAGGGCAGTATCAGAAATTGCCGGCGTATCTTTTTGCACATATAAATGCGCATTTGAGAGCGCCAATGTTAATAAGTAACTATTTAATTCCTGGTCATCTTTTACATAACGTTCCTGTTTGCCTTTTTTCACTTTATACAGGGGAGGTTGGGCAATATAAATATACCCTCGCTCAATGAGCTCTGGCACCTGACGATAAAAGAACGTTAATAAGAGGGTACGGATGTGTGAGCCATCCACGTCAGCATCGGTCATAATGATCACCCGGTGATAACGCATTTTATCCGGGTTATATTCATCTTTGCCAATACCACAGCCCAGAGCCGTAATTAAAGTACCTACTTCTGCGGATTGCAGCATTTTATCGAAGCGAGCTTTTTCTACATTTAGAATTTTACCCTTCAATGGCAATATGGCCTGGGTTTTACGATCCCGACCCTGCTTGGCGGAACCACCCGCTGAGTCCCCTTCCACTAAATACAGTTCCGAAAGGGCTGGATCTTTTTCCTGACAGTCTGCTAATTTACCAGGCAGACCGGCAATATCTAGCGCGCCTTTACGACGGGTCATTTCACGGGCTTTACGGGCGGCCTCACGAGCACGAGCGGCTTCTACAATTTTTTGAGTAATTGCACGGGCATCCGCAGGCTTCTCAATCAAAAATTCCTGGAATTTTTCGTTCATCGCGGCTTCAACCGCTGTTTTTACTTCCGATGAAACCAGTTTGTCTTTTGTTTGCGATGAAAATTTAGGATCGGGTACTTTCACAGAAAGTACCGCAGTTAAGCCTTCCCGGGCATCATCACCTGTGGTATTTACCTTATTCTTTTTGGCAACGCCCTCTTTCTCCATATATTGGTTCAGGCTACGGGTAAGGGACGCCCTGAAACCTGCCATATGGGTTCCACCATCTCTTTGTGGAATATTATTGGTAAAGCAGAAAATATTCTCCTGATAGGAATCATTCCACTGCATGGCCACTTCTACCCCAAGACCTTCTTCATTCTCCCAGTCAAAATGCAGCACCTGCTCATGTAACGGCGTTTTATTTCTGTTGAGATGCTCCACAAATGAGCTAATACCGCCTTCGTATTCAAATACATCCTGTTTATCATCAACACGTTTATCAGTCAGTACAATACGAACACCGGAGTTCAGAAAGGATAGTTCCCGTAAACGTTTCGCTAAAATATCATAATGATATTCAATATTGGTGAAGGTTTTATCAGAGGCCCAGAAACGTAACTCGGTACCGGTAGTTTTAGTTTCGCCAACAACAGCAATAGGACTAACCGGTTCACCTAAACTGTATTCCTGTTGATGGATTTCACCATTACGATGAATCGTTAACATAAGCTTTTCAGATAAGGCATTTACAACCGAAACACCCACACCATGTAGCCCCCCAGAAACTTTATAGGAGTTATCATCAAATTTACCACCGGCATGCAGTACGGTCATAATAACTTCGGCAGCAGAAATCCCTTCTTCTTCATGAATATCAACCGGTATTCCCCGGCCATTATCACTGACTGAAACTGAACAATCACTGTGTATCTGAACATTAATTTCACTACAGTGACCCGCTAGCGCTTCATCGATGGAGTTGTCGACAACTTCAAACACCATGTGATGTAATCCGGTGCCATCATCCGTATCGCCAATATACATACCTGGGCGCTTTCTAACCGCCTCCAGGCCTTTTAAAACCTTAATACTCGATGAATCGTAAGCAGCTGCTTCGCTCATATAAATCCCCTAACAATAGTCGCTCAATTATAACTGAATTAGCACTATACAGGGGTGTTTTATGGAATTTTTTTTACTTAATTCAAACGCTTAAATAATTAATACACGACTATAAACCCAACATAACAACACTGTTTCAAATTTCACTCATTACACCATGTTCCACGTGAAACACTTTATGTTCATCCCAGTACTGACAATTAATCTGATCCGTATTAATAGCCGTAATAAACAGTTGTATATCCAGTTCAGATAGAATAGACATAATTTTATTCTGATTATCATTATCTAATTCAGCCGGTAAATCATCAAATAATAAAACACAGCGTCTTTCTGATAACTTTGAAAACAGGGTTAATTGAGCGATTTTAAGTAAACACACTAATTTTTTTTGTTGACCTCTTGAAACCGAAGTTTGAGCTGGCATACCATCAACCGTAATTTTTATATCGGCACGGTGTGGACCAGACTGGGTAAATCCTTTTTCCTTATCTTTATAAAGACTTTCATTTAAATAATCATGGAAAGCAATATCAGATGGCCAGCCGCGTTTATAGGTTAAAGAAATACATTGATCTGGGAACAAATCAATTGCAAGCTGTTCTACCAGCTGATTAATATCATTTAAATAACTAAGTCTATAATTCTCAATAATCTGAGCATGTTCAATCAATTCGATATTCCAAAGAGAGCAAAGCTTGTCAGATTGTTGCATTCTCAGGGAAGCATTACGCTGATTCAGCGCTTTTTTATACTTCTTCCATGACACTATAAATTGATGTTCCACGTGAAACACTCCCCAATCCATGAATTGACGACGATTTTCTGGACCAGCAGAAATAAGTTGATGACTATCTGGATGTAGAACTAGAACAGGGAGCAGGGTAGAGAGTTCGGTAATACTTTTTACAGGTTGACGATTAACTCGAATGGTTTGATCCTTTAAATTACGTTCTAAACCTATGCGTGTTGTATTATCGTCAAGAGTGCAGATAAGTCGGAAATAATCCTGTTCGTATGTTATGAGATGTTTAATTTGAGAACTACGGAAAGAACGTCCATAGCTCAGATAAAAAATAGATTCCAGTAAACTGGTTTTGCCTGCTGCATTATTACCTACAATCAAGTTCAGGCCTTTATCAGGTTCTATCTGAGCCGATTGTAGATTTCTAAAATGCGTAAATTCAAGGCTAGTTAAGCCCATTTTAATTAATTCGTAAATCAGTATTAAAGGCGCATAGGCATAATTACATACTTTGCTTCGCCTTCATCAGGAAACATAAGCAAGCAACTACTATTCGCATCTTTTATAAAACCCTGCACCGTATCCTGGCTAGAAGTATTTAAGACATCAATCATATAATTAACGTTAATCCCCATTTCAATAGGGCTTCCCTCATAATTGATTTCCATTTCAACATCGGCTTCTTCCTGATCAGGATTTTGAGCCTGAAGCTTTAAAAGATTATTTTCAATAATCATACGGATACCGCGATACTTTTCATTGGATAAGATAGAAGCTCTAACTAATGCCTGCTTTAAAGCATCGCGATCAAGTATCATATTATTACCCGAAGATTCAGGCATGACTCGCTTATAGTCGGGGAATCGACCATCGATTAATTTTGAAGTGAAGCGCTGATTTGCTAAATTACACTGTATATGATTATTACCTAAAACTATTTTAACTTCTTCATCAGTATCAGATAGTAAACGTTGAAGCTCACTGACACCCTTGCGAGGAATAATCACCTGCTTATTATCAGTTAAATCTGCATCTATACTTTTTTCACAAAAAGACAGTCTATGACCGTCAGTAGCAACCGTGCGAATAATACCTGAAGCCACTTCGAGCATTAGACCATTTAGATAATAACGTACGTCCTGTTGAGCCATTGCAAATGAAGTCTTATCAATTAATGATTTCAAAAGTGACTGAGGCACACTAAATTCATAAACACTGCTAATGTCTTCAAGCGCCGGGAAATCAGAAGCTGGCAGAGTAGATAAACTAAAACGGCTTCGGCCAGACTTGATTAGGGCTTTATCACCATTAATATCGATACTCACTTCTGCATCATTAGGAAGCGCTTTACAGATATCTAATAATTTTTTAGCGGGTAAAGTAATTTCACCCGCTTCATCCATCATCTGATTAACTGTGGAAACCAGTTCAATTTCCAGATCAGTTGTTGTTAACGTGAAGTGATTACTATTTGATTTTATTAAGACATTAGCCAGAGCAGGGAGTGTCTGTCTTTTTTCTACCGCCCCAATTACCTGTTGAAGGGGTATTAATAAATCATCACGTAGGATTTTTATCTTCATGGATGTTCCTAATTATTATATATTTATATACCTAGTTATTATAATTAAGCCCACTATTAAATGTGGATAACTTCATAAATTATAATAATTTCAATAACTTAACTTATTTTCAATAGACTTTATATCACTGGGATATATGCCCTGTAAACAGATTGTGGATAACTTACTTTATCAATTTTATCCAGTAGATAATACAATACTTATCCACAGGATATATTAATGCATAACCAGAATAAATCAGTTACTTAATATACGTAATAAAATGGTGTAATCCTCATCAATCTTGGTATCAGAATCCCGTAATTCTGCAATTTTTCTACAGGCATGTAAAACCGTTGTATGATCCCGCCCACCAAATGCATTACCTATTTCCGGTAAACTATGGTTTGTTAACTCTTTTGATAGTGCCATAGCAAGTTGTCGCGGACGGGTTATTGAACGACTACGACTATTGGAATGTAAATCTGAAATACGAATTTTGTAATATTCCGCCACGGTTTTCTGAATATTTTCAATGGTTATTAAGCGATCATGTAGCGCAATTAAGTCACGTAATGTCTCTTTTGCAAATTCAAGCGTCACTGGCTTACCTGTAAAATTAGCCGTTGCCATTACTCTACGCAGGGAGCCTTCTAACTCACGTATATTGGAACGTATGCGCTTTGCGATAAAAAATGCGACTTCACTGGGTAGCTCAATTCCAAATTCTTCAGCTTTCTTTTGCAAAATTGCGACACGAGTTTCAAGCTCAGGTGGTTCTATACAAACCGGTAAGCCCCAGCCGAAACGTGATTTTAAGCGTTCTTCCAGACCATCGATTTCTTTAGGGTAGCGATCACAGGTTAAAATAATTTGTCTGCCCCCTTCCAGTAATGCATTAAATGTATGGAAAAATTCTTCCTGAGATCGTTCTTTCCCAGCAAAAAACTGAATATCATCAATTAACAAAACATCAAGGGAACGATAGAAATTTTTAAAATCGTCCATCGTATTATGTTGCAACGCTTTAATCATGTGGGTGACAAAACGTTCAGAATGAAGATAAACAATACGTGCCTTTGGATTATTATGTAAAATTTTATTACCCACCGCATGCATCAGGTGGGTTTTACCCAGACCAACGCCTCCGTATAAAAACAGGGGGTTGTAGGAACCTGCGGGATTTTCAACGACCTGTAAAGAAGCCGCTTTAGCTAACTGATTACTTTTGCCTTCTACAAAATTATCAAATGTAAAACTAATATTAAGATGATGCTGTAGCTTTTCATTTGAAGGTTGTACGTTAGCTGAAACCTGAATTGGATCAGGCACAGAAACCGGTTTATGGTGGCTAGCAGGTGTTTTAAACTGAGGTTTAGGGTTTTTGCTGCCTATATCGAGTGATACTGAAATTTCACGATTTGTGTCTATTTGTTGACAAATTAAGATTATTTGTTGCAAAAAATGTTGTTTTACCCAGTCCATTACAAAACTATTTGGGGCGAATAAAGATAACTGATCATTCGACTCCTCCGTCTGTAAAGGGCGAATCCAGGTATTTAATTGTTGATCAGATAGATCTTCTTCCAGTCGTTGTAGACACTGATCCCACAAAGCGCTCGACACTAAAATATGTCTCCAAAATTTAAAAATTATTTTTTCCAAATGGATGCCATGGAAAATCAGAAAAGGTGAACAGCGCATTTTAACCTGCAATGAGGGAACGTGAAACTATTAAATTGAATACTGTGTAAATATTTATTAATCAGATTTATATAGGGGCGGGCTTAATTATTATATATATATTATATAATTAGTTATTATTATTAAGCCCGCTAATTTCTGTGGATAACTTAAAAATAATCATGTCTTTCAAATAGTTAACAATGATATTAACATAGAGTATCGTTTGGGTATGCTTGTTGAAAACTGTGGACAGAATGTGGATAAGTCACATGTTTCATTTTATACCCACCTCTATACAGTAGTTATCCACAGGATGTTCCTAAATGCAGGATTTAAAGAGGTGGGTAAGATGCGATTTCTCATTGATAAACTAACATTGCTATTTTTATAGTTAAACAAAATATAAAATATTAATATATTGCTTTGACTAAGGTTGTAGTAAAGATTAGAATACTCGCCCCAATTTTTCAAGATTATTTAGGTTCAGACCAATGAAAAGAACATTTCAACCAAGTCGCATTAAACGCGCACGTACTCATGGTTTTCGCGCGCGCAGTCGTACTGTTGGTGGTCGTAAAGTGCTGAAAGCTCGTCGTGCAAAAGGTAGAGCACGGTTATCTGCATAAGCGTTACTTAATAAACGTTACTTAGCTGATTCAGGCATAATCGAGTTTAGATTTTAGTCACTGTATAATTTAGCTAGAAATTATCAGGTAGCATCAGAAAAATGACAGATAAAAGGGCCAGTTTTTCAAGGCAGGTCCGTTTGCTTAAGGCAGAAGAATTTAGTCGGGTGTTTAAAAACCCGCTGCGTTCCAGTGATCGCTATCTAACAATACTTGCTATTAGCAGGGCAGCGGCTGAAGAGCATAATTCAGATTTGCAAAATACCCGTTCCGGTTCAAGTCAAATTGTATTGAGCGCTAATTTATCCAATCAGCAGATAACCGATCTGGCGGTAATAGATACTGAAATTGTAACGGCAAGGCTGGGCCTGGCCATTTCAAAAAAGAATGCTAAAAGAGCGGTAGATCGCAATCGAATCAAGCGCATTATACGAGAAAGTTTTCGGCTGAATCTACAGACTTTACCCCCGATTGATATGGTCGTAATGGCAAAGCCTGTTACTAAAAATGCAGATAATCAGCAAATTTTTTATTCCCTGGAACAGCACTGGAATAAACTCAGACAGAAGTTTATGTTAAATAACCAGTCGGCAATGGCAAGTAAAAAGTTGCAAAGTCGGAATCTTCTTAAATAACCATGCGCAAAATATTTATCAGCATTATTCGTTTTTATCAATACGCAATTAGTCCGTATTTACCTCCCCATTGCAGGTATACTCCCACCTGCTCTACTTACGCTGTCGAAGCTATTGGTCGGTTTGGCGTTTTGCGTGGTGGCTGGATAGCGTTACGCCGAATAGGACGTTGTCATCCCTGGCATGAAGGGGGATATGATCCCATCCCCGGAAACGCGCATAAACATAAAACCGAATGCAAACATTAGTATTTATTAAAATCAAAAATTAAAAAGTTATCAGGATATCAATGGAAAACCAACGCACCATTTTGTACCTCGCCTTCTTTTTTACCCTGTTTTTACTTTATCAGGAATGGCAAAAAGACTATGGACCTCAGCCGGTTGAAACACCGACTGAACAGGTTTCAGGTATAAATTCTGGGGAAATTCCCGGTGCTGAAAATACCTCACAGCCGGCGGCTGATATTCCCGCAAACAACAGAAGTGTGACTGCAATGCCTGTTGCCACCGATGATAAGACTGCTCGACAGCTTATTCATGTGGTAACCGATGTTATCGATTTAATGATTGATACGAAAGGCGGCACGGTTTACCAGCTGGATTTATTCAATTATCAGTTAAGTGCGGATAAAATGGATGAGCCTTTCCGTTTATTTTCTAATAACGAAAATGAATACCATGTTGCCCAGTCGGGTCTGATTTCATACGCACAAAAAGCACCGAGTCATGAGGCTATTTATCAGGCCGAAAAGACAGAATATAGCCTGCAAGATGGAACAGATGAATTAAAAGTCACTCTGCACTGGCAACAGGAAGATATCCGAGTCAGCAAAACGTTTACCTTTACCCGTGATAGTTATGTGATTGATATTCAACATGTTGTATCCGCCAATAACTGGAATGGTCAGGAATATCGTCAATTAGTCCGTTCTTTACAGGAACGGGAGTCAACCATGATTCCTACTTATGTGGGCGGTGTTGTATTTAATGATGACATTAAATATGAAAAAGTCGACTTTGATGATATCGCAGATCAGAGTTTCAATACTGAAATGAAAGGTGGCTGGATTGCCATGATTCAGCATTATTTCCTGGCGGCCTGGGTACCGAATCAAAATGAAACCAATAAAACCTATACCACCCATACGCCAAATAGTAACCGCTATATTTTAGGAATGAAGTCACCGGTTGTTAATGCAACAGCAGAAAAGCCAGCGGTATTTAACAGCACCCTGGTTATTGGCCCAAAATTACAGGGGCGTCTGGAAAAAATTGCACCGGGACTTGAGCTTACCGTTGATTATGGGGTTTTAACCATTCTCGCTAAACCGTTATTTGCTTTGTTAAAGTTTTACCACAGCCAGTTTGATAACTGGGGCTGGGCGATTATCTTTTTAACTATTACGGTTAAGGCCGCATTTTACTGGTTGTCAGCAAAAGGTTATCGTTCGATGGCGCGTATGCGGAAAATTGCACCCCGTATGGCAACACTGAAAGAACGGTATGGTGATGATCGTCAGCGCATGTCCGCCGAAATGATGAAAATGTACAAAGAAGAGAAAATTAATCCCCTCGGCGGTTGTTTCCCTATTTTGATACAAATCCCGGTTTTCATTGCACTTTACTGGGTCTTACTTGAATCGGTAGAAATGCGTAACGCACCATTTGCACTGTGGATTCAGAATTTATCTGAGCAGGACCCCTATTATATTCTGCCAATACTCATGGGTGTTACCATGTATATTCAGCAAAAGCTGAACCCGGCTCCGGTTGATCCTGTGCAACAGAAAGTATTTCAGTTTATGCCAATTGTATTTACGGTTTTCTTCCTGTTCTTCCCGGCGGGTCTGGTACTTTACTGGGTCGTTAATAACACGCTGTCGATTATTCAGCAATGGATTATTACAAAACGCATTGAAGCGGATAATTAATTAAAGTACCTGAATTCGGGATCATGTCTGTCCGGATATGATCCCGGATTGATTCTTCAGGTGATATCAAATATTTTGGTTTTTTCAGCAAGCCAACGTAAACTCCCCCCATGACAATTTCAAAAACAGATACCATCGCTGCAATTGCCACTGCGCCAGGCAGAGGTGGTGTGGGTATAGTTCGCGTGTCTGGTCCCGCAAGTGCCCGTATAGCAGAAAAAATATTAGGTAAAATTCCCGCGGTTCGTAAAGCTGAATACCTGCCTTTCAATGATAAAGATGGCGAAGTCATTGATACCGGCATTGCGCTATATTTTCAGGCCCCCCATTCATTTACCGGCGAAGATGTATTAGAACTACAAGCCCATGGCGGCCCTGTCGTGCTGGATATGATTTTAAAGCGGGTTCTAAAATCCGGTGCTCGCCCTGCCCGAGCAGGAGAATTTACCGAGCAGGCTTTTCTCAATGACAAAATGGATTTAGCGCAGGCAGAAGCGGTCGCTGATTTAATCGAGGCGGAATCCGCGGAAGCTGCAAAGGCAGCGGTACGTTCATTGCAGGGTGAATTTTCTCAAAATATAAATGCGCTGGTCGAAAGTTTAATTCAGTTACGACTCTATGTAGAGGCCTCGCTGGATTTCCCAGAGGAAGAAATAGATTTTTTAAACGATGGAAAAGTTGAAGCAAAATTGACTTCAATTGAAGTTAATCTGGCACAGGTCTTTAAATCGGCACGTCAGGGCAGCTTACTACGTGAAGGCATGACGCTGGTCATTGCTGGACGACCGAATGCGGGAAAATCGAGTTTACTCAATCAACTTGCCGGTCGAAATACGGCCATTGTTACTGATATTCCCGGAACGACCCGAGATGTATTGCGTGAACATATTCAGATAGATGGTTTACCATTACACGTAATTGATACCGCCGGATTACGGCAAACTGACGATCCAGTAGAACAGGAGGGGGTGCGTCGTGCCTGGAAAGAAATACAACAGGCGGATCGAATATTATTACTGGTGGATGATACCCACCGAAATGAGGATCATCTGGAAATTGAAGATCAGTTACCCAAACATATCGGTGTTACTCGAATATTTAATAAAATAGACAGTTCCGGTAGAAACCCGGAGTTAATTGAAACGCAATCGGAAATTGATATTGCCCTGAGCGCAAAAACCGGCAGTGGTCTGGATCTTTTAAAAAATCACCTGAAGCAGTGCATGGGATATGAGCAAACCAATGAAGGACGATTTATGGCCAGGCGGCGACATATTGAAGCGTTGGAAAATGCTGATCAACATTTGCAAATTGCCCGCTATAATTTAGTAGAGGTAAAGGCCGGAGAACTGCTAGCGGAAGAGTTACGTCTGGCTCAGGAACAACTAAATGAAATTACGGGTGAATTTACCTCTGATGATTTACTCGGAAAAATATTCTCAAGTTTTTGTATAGGTAAATAAAATGAAAATAGCAATTCAGTGTTTAGCCTTAATTTTATTAATTAATATGCAGGTAATGAGTGCGGAATCTTATCAGCCAGAAAGTGGTGATAAAGAGCTAGATGAAACATTATTACTCATTCATAAAAACGTAAACAGAAAATATAAAGCAAAGCTAAGTCAGTTTATTGATAAAATTTCAGAAGAGTTTCAGGTGCCACCGCAAAAAGTCGAAGAGCTTTTTAATCATTATGAATTTAATGCAGCGGATGTTTTAATGAGTGTGTCGATTGCAGATGTAAGCGGAGAACCACTAACCAATATTGCCGGGGTGTATTATAAAAATAAATCCAAAGGCTGGAAATTTGCATTAAGGAAATTAAATATCAGTAAAAATTCAGCAACTTTTTATAAGATAAAAAAAGATATGAGTATTGGTATTCAATAGTTAAAAAATATTAGGTCGTCAGTTAAATTTAAATGGTTATTAAGTATTAAAATTATATCCGACACCGAATTTAGTTGTATATGACATTCAATTTCAAAATTCAATTTGGCGATTTAAAAAACAAAAATTAAAAAACAGAAAAGTCGACAAGTAAAGTTAAATTGTATTAGTCTGGCATCAATGGTAAAACTATCAGGAAAAATTAACGACCCAGATATCACCATGAGTATAAAAGTTACGGTTGTTGTTTATTCATATTTAAAAAACCATTATATGACACAGAAACTTGAGATAAATCGTCCTGTGAAACAGCAATTTTAGGGCCAGTAGCAACTCACTGATTGTTAACAAATATTATATTGCTTCGTTAAATACTCTAATACTTCACTGTGCTTTCCGGTAAATACAACCCGCTTTTCTTTTTTGCTAATTTGATAGTCATACATAGGGTCATAATAATCCACTAGCAAACTTTTAATCCAGTCATAGTGTAAGTCGGTATTATTGTTCGATTTTTGTTGTTTAATGGCCGCGCTTAAAATATTTTTAATTTCATTATGTCGAACACCGCCCAGTCGACGTTGAATTTTATCAACTGCAATATGTAACTGATTGGCCCAGCTATCAAATCCCTGTTGTTCACCATGATGCAATTGATGCTCTGCCAGAGCTTCAACAATATATTCCTGAAATGTAATATTTATACGCTCTTCAACACTCGCTTCCAGTAATACTAAGGGTGATTGTTTCATTTTATTAAACAATATTTCAGGTATGCGCCTTGAGCCGATATTGGGCGCCTCATCTTCAAAAAGTAGATTCAGTTTCTGTTGATCAATCAGTTTTAATAATGCTATTGATAAATTGTTTTCAATATCTATTTGGGTCGGCTGAGGTGTAACGTGATTACCAAATACAGAACCACGATGGTGAAGTATCCCTTCAAGGTCAATTTTCTGTTGTAGTCTATGCAATAAAAGCGTTTTTCCAATACCTGTTCGACCCCCTAGAATAACCGGCTGTATCACTGCAGATGAATGTTCCATTTGATCGATTAAAAATCGACGCATCGCTTTATAGCCACCCTTGACCCGAGGATAAATAATACCGGTTTGTTCATAAATCCATTGCTGTGAAATTTTAGAGCGCATACCACCACGAAAGCAATACAGGGCACCTTCAGGATATTGTTCAAAAAAATGCTGCCAGAGATTTACCCGTTGTGTTTTGACATTACCCTGTACAAGCTTATGGCCAAGGGTTATGGCACTATCCTGCCCAGATGCTTTATACTCTAAACCAATCGCCTGTCTTTCTTCATCATTAATCAGAGGATGATTTTGAGCCAGTGGAAAAGCGCCCTGATTAAATTCAACCGGAGCCCTAACATCAAGTAAAGGTGTCTGATTTATAAATAAAGAGCGAAAGTCGTCAATTTGTGGGAGATCCATAAGAACAGCTTGTGATAGTTAAAGATTTAATAAAGTAGGTCTAGTATACGCTTTTGAAGCATCAGATGGGGTGACGGTTTTTAACAAAAACGTTAAAATGTAAATATAAACAAAATATCTTAACATTACTATATGCGGTAGTAACGCTATGGTTCTGATAATATCAGGTGAAAATAGAAGAAACAGATGAGAGCAGCTTACTTTATACTCGGTTGGATATTTTTTACAATAGGTGCAATTGGTGTTCTGTTGCCCGTAGTGCCCACCACACCATTTATGCTATTAGCATTATGGGCTTTTTCCCGTAGCTCTGAGCGATTTCACCACTGGTTGTATCATCATAAATTTTTCGGGCCACCATTGCAGATGTGGCAGCAGCACAGGGTAATACCCCTGGTTGCAAAAATAATGTCGATAAGTTTTATGAGTATTAGCCTTATTTTTATGTTAATTTATTCGTCATTAAGTATACTTTTTAAATTGAGTATTGCAGTGTTTATGTTATACGGTGTCTGGTTTATATTAACGAAACCGTCAAATCCTCCTGAAAATTCCTAACTGTATTATTAAAAATTATGTCAACGATATTAAAAAAATTTTTACAAGCGGATGAATTTAAGCAACCCCATGCCTGTGAACTGGTTAAGTATACAAGTGGCGATCGAATCATGATGGAAGGAGAAGAAAGCCTCGATGTCTTTTATATTGAAAAGGGCCATGTGCGCATAAATAAAAGAGTCGTATTACATGACGGCAGACAAATACAGTCGGGTTTCTGTGAATTAGGGCCGGGGGATACATTTGGTGAATTAAATCTGTTTGATGGTTCACCTCGCAGTGCATCCGTAGTGGCTAATGATGAAGTAGAACTAATGCGAATTAATAGAGAAATATTACTTAATTATATGGATAGTCACCCGCAGGAAGCCTATCAATTATTTAAGCATTGGTTGCAACGTTTGGCGAGTAACTTGCGCCAGTCAAACGATCGCAGTAGTCATCTGTTTGCCTGGGGTTTAAACCAGTATGGGATAGATGAAGATTTATAAGCACGGGACTATAGTAAAAAAATGAATATTAAATTACCTCTGGATATTGAGAAAAAACTCAGCGTAACATTTCGTTTAGAATCGGGATGCCTTGGGCCACAGGGAGAGGAACATATTGAAGAGTTCTGTCAGTTAGCTCAGAAAATGGTAAATAAAATGGATACTGAGTTTGTTGTGTGGAATATAGTGCCACGACATGATAAAACATTATCTGAAATAGAATATCGAATTAATAATAAAAAGCTAAGTCATGATAAAGCCGCTAAATACCTGAATGTATTTAATAAAAATTTAGATGAATTCGAAGAAAGCCTGCAGGATAAATTAGCATTATACATAGATGAATATTTAGGGCACTGATTTAAAAATTCATATTTATTATAAATAAAACGAAAAAAGAGAAATAAATGAAATTTATAATTCGTATTGGTGAATTTATCAGTATCAAATTCTATGGCCGAATCTAAACTAACATTAACAAGTTTAGAAAAACAACACTATAAAGAAATGACAGGTAAAGAAATAAACGATTTACTTTTAGGCAAAACAATTATGCTTAAAGATCTTTTATCAAAAGCTGTATACGAAGTAAAAATAAATAATAAAGGGCGGACAAAAAAAAGTTATAAAGGAAAAGAGTCCAAAAACATTAATCAGGATTGAATATCATTCAAGAGCCGCATTGTTATCTGACGGATTAGAAATTTCCATAAAGGGTAATAAAATAGTTACTTCGGATGGTATAAGAACTTATATGTCTACATTATATAAAAAGCAAAATATAATATATGGTGTGTGAGATATTGATTATAACTCAGTAAACTTTCAAATTATTATTGAAAATAAATAATATTAAATAATCAAACAAAAATATGGATGTTATATCAGGATTTAGTTACACAGAATTAATTTTAGTAGTACTGGTTTTTATCTGGACAGGTTTTGTACGCAGTGGCCTGGGTTTTGGCGGCGGAGCACTGGGTTTACCGCTGATGTTATTTATTTATGATCAGCCTTTATTCTGGTTACCTGTCATTGGTATACACCTGTTATTTTTTTCCAGTTTAACTCTACGTTCTCGATTCAGTGAAATTGACTGGCCATATCTAAAAAAAACCATGCTAATTATTGTTCCCTTTGTTCTGATTGGCGTACTGGGTTTAATCAGCTTGCCATCCAATTGGCTATTGATATTTATATATTCTATTACCTTATTGTATGCAATTTTATGGGTAACGGGGAAGAGTATTCAAAGTGATAGTCTCTGGTTAGATCGATTTTTATTATGTGTGGGTGGTTATGTGGCGGGCACCTCATTAACCGGTGCACCTTTAATGGTGGCGGTTTTTATGCGTAATGTTAAAGCACAATTACTGCGTAATACTTTATTTGTGCTGTGGTTTATTATTGTGATTATCAAGATGAGTGCATTTGTGCTGGTGGGTATTGAGCTGAATATTTTTGTAGCACTGGGATTGCTTCCGGCTGGTGCCATTGGGCATATTATTGGATTAAAAGCCCATGAATTTATTTTACTGAACGCTGGTCTGTTTAAGCGGATGACGGGTGGCGTGCTGGTTGTTGTGAGTTGCCTGGGTTTGTACAATATTTAATACTTTAATCCCTACTTGTTATATGAATAGCTGAGTTTAATTTAAACAGGTCGCTAACCATAATTTTTGCTAAAATCGTTCAATTAATAATCAGTCATCCTAAACCCCATGTTTTATAAAGAAACCTACGACATAATTGTGATTGGCGGTGGCCACGCCGGCACCGAAGCCGCACTGGCGGCTGCCCGTATGGGCTCAAAAACCCTGCTACTCACTCACAATATTGAAACCCTCGGCATTATGAGCTGCAATCCCGCTATCGGGGGTATTGGTAAAGGCCATTTGGTTAAAGAAATTGATGCCATGGGCGGCATTATGGCGAAGGCTGCGGATAAAGGCGGCATTCAGTTTCGCACGTTAAATGCCAGCAAAGGTCCCGCTGTACGGGCAACACGCGCCCAGGCCGATCGCCAGCTTTATCGCCAGGCAATTCGTATCGCACTGGAAACTCAGCCCAATCTGTCTATTTTTCAGCAGGCTGTGGAAGATCTGATTATTGAAAACGATCAGGTGGTGGGTGTGGTTACCCAGATGGGCCTGAAGTTTAAATGCAAAACCGCTGTGCTAACCGTGGGCACGTTTTTGGGTGGATTAATTCATATTGGTGAGAGCAATCATGCCGGCGGGCGCGCGGGTGATCCGCCTTCCATCACCCTGTCAAAACGTTTGCGGGATTTGCCGTTTAGAGTGAACCGCCTTAAAACAGGAACTCCGCCGCGCATCGATACCCGCTCGATTGATTATTCTGAATTACAGGAACAACCCGGCGATACCCCGACCCCGGTGTTTTCACTCACTGGCTCGGTGGATGATCATCCCCGGCAAATTTCCTGTCATATCACCTACACCAATGCAAAAACCCACGAAATTATTCACGCTGGACTGGACCGCTCCCCCATGTACTCCGGTGTTATCGAAGGTGTAGGGCCGCGTTATTGTCCGTCAATTGAAGATAAAATTGTGCGTTTTGCGGATAAAGATTCCCACCAGATATTTATTGAGCCAGAAGGCTTAAACAGTTTTGAGATTTATCCCAATGGCATTTCAACCAGCCTGCCATTTGATGTGCAGTTTGATCTGGTGCGTTCGATCAAAGGCTTTGAAAATGCTTTTATCACTCGCCCGGGCTACGCCATTGAATATGACTTTTTCGACCCACGGGATTTAAAGCCCAGCCTGGAAACTAAATTTATAAAAGGCCTGTTTTTTGCGGGACAAATTAACGGCACAACCGGCTATGAAGAAGCTGCAGCCCAGGGGATGCTGGCCGCCATAAATGCAACCTTGCAGGTGCAGGAAAAAGACAGCTGGTCACCGCGTAGAGATCAGGCTTACATCGGTGTACTCGCGGATGATTTAATTACCAATGGTACCCAGGAGCCGTATCGCATGTTTACTTCGCGGGCGGAATATCGTTTGTTATTACGTGAAGATAATGCGGATATTCGATTATCAGAAGCGGCGTACAAAATGGGCATGCTCACTGAAAACCAGTGGGAAATATTTAACCAAAAGCAGGAAGCCGTTGCGCGTGAACAACAGCGTTTAAATGACATGTGGGTACAGCCAAAATCATCGATGGGAAAATCTTTGGAAGCGGTATTAGCCAAACCTTTAAGCAAAGAATCACGTGCATTAGATTTATTAAAACGCCCTGAAATGACTTATAAAAAATTAACCGGCATTGCTGAAATAGGTTCGCCGGTGAGTGATCCGCGGGTTGCTGAACAGGTAGAAATTCAGGTCAAATATGCGGGTTATTTAAATCGTCAAAAAGAAGAAATAGAAAAAGTCCGACGTTACGAAAGTAAAAAAATTCCCGATGCTATGCAATATGATCAGGTGAAAGGTTTATCTAATGAGGTTCGACAGAAACTCATGGATCATCGACCGACAACATTAGGGCAGGCGGGTCGAATATCTGGAGTGACGCCGGCGGCAATTTCTTTATTGTTGGTACATATGAAAAAAGTGGGTAACGCTTAAGTACGAATTTAAATTTGAGAGTCAGTGGTTTATGCGATCGACTGATGAATTTTAAAATGGGCAGACTTGTATGATTTTATACAGTCAAATTATTATAATGAGGGATGCATGAAACTTACGATTATTTTAGCTCTCACACTAACTTTTTTTTCTAAGGTGGAATCAATGTCATTATTTGGTGTAGGTAAAACCTGCGTTTTTTCAAGTGTAAGTGTGCAGCTATTGCAAAATGGGAAGCCGGTAACAAATGCAAAAGTAATACGTAATTGGGACTGGAATCAGCCTGAATCAGATGAGAGCGTAACGAATGATGATGGGTATGTTACATTTCCGGCTGTTTTTGAATCTTCTATTTCGAGATTATTGCCAATAGAAATTGTTATTACTCAGCGGTTATCAGTAGAAATAAATGGTGAAGAAAAAATTATTTGGACCAATGCAAAAAGAAAGGCAGATGAAAATTCGGAATACGGTGGGGCTAAATTTGATGTTAGTTGTGAATTAACTGATGAAGAAGTTTTGATCAAAGATTACGGCTCTTTGATGTTAACAGTATGTAAATTAAATAAGGAGAGTTAAAAATGGTTGGGACAACACTAACACCAAAATTTGCTGCTGAATTTGCAGCCAATGTTTATCTAGTTAAAAATGAAGATGGGCGTAGAATATTTAATGCTGAATATAAAGATGCATTTAATTTTGATACAAGCTTTATGGTCAAAGGAAAAACGGGAGGCATAGTCGTTAAAAAAGAACATGTTATGGCGTTTATGGGATTAGGTCAGGGAAAGTATAAAGGCCAGGCATTTATTGGTATCAAAGGTACCGCAAGTTTATATGATGCACTCACGGACATGAATGCCGGTGTGCGATCTAGTCACACTGGCTTTCCAGTCCATCAGGGTTTTTATTCTGCTTTTGATTCTATCTTGTTTGAGTTGCGACAGTTTTTGAGTGGCTTGCAAGGCGTTAGTGTTGTGCATTGTGTTGGTCATAGTTTGGGTGGAGCTATTGCAACGCTTGCAGCTGACTGGACAAAGGCCAACAGTGCAATTTCAACTGTAAAACTTTATACCTTCGGCAGCCCAAGAGTTGGCCTTGAAAACTTTGCTGCTAAGTGTACATCCAGAGTAGTGTCTGAAAATATTTTCCGCGTCTATCACCGAACAGATCCTGTGCCAATGGTACCCACATGGCCTTTTTATCATGTATCCAATACGGATAATGGTTATTTAATTGATTCACCGGTTTCAGGAGTTCCCTGGAAATATCATTTTATGGAGCATTATATTAAATCAACCTCATCTCTTAGTAGCTGGATAAGTATAGCGAGTAATCGACCGGCAAGCATGATGGATTCAGCAGTAGAGAGTTGGTTGAAAAAAGACAGCTTTGGTGAAGGTGTTGCAAGTGTAATGGAAATGTTAAATGCTGCATTTGTTTATGTCATTAAAAAAGTGATTAATCTGGCCGGTATTGTGATTGTCACAGGCGCGGGGGCGACGCTAACCTTAATGGATCGCATGGCGATGTTTATGGCAAAGGCGGCAAAAGTTTCCAAAGATTTAAGTGTCTGGGTTTTTTATCTGGTTAGAAAAATGGCATCGCTTATTGGGATTAAAATAAAAGAAGACGTTGATTTAACCGTGGCATTTATTCGTAAAATATTTATGAGTATGCACAGAAAGATTTCAGAAATGATCTGGCGAATCGGTCAGGAAGTTTCTTAAGTTTTTTTATAAATGGAAATTTCAATTCGAGCACTTGTAAATCTGAGTATACAGTTATCTATTTATGCTTTTATTTTTGGTATTTTAGGTACGTTAATTGTAGGAATTGATCAGGCAATAACGAAAGGTAAATTTAATTTAAGAGAAAGTGGGCTCATAACTAAAGTGGGTATGGCCTGTACCTTATTAGCTATCTTAGGTTTGGCAGTGGCTTTTAGCGGGTTTATTTTTGCGGGGCTGTGGTGGATATGGGATGTTTTTTTTGAACATTTGAGTCCCGCTCGTTTAGCAGTGTGTTCTTTAATTATCGGGCCTTCACTCTGCTTTTGCCGATATTGGCAAAGACAATATGTAAACTTACCGGTGGTACCGTTGACGCAAGTCAGGTGCAAGGTTGTTATTTTTTAGGTTTGAATCTTAATAATTTTGTATACACTTTGTTCATGTCATATATGCTGGTTATATTAACCGGGGGATTAGCTATTTTCGGCTTGATGAGTAGCGGTGCATGGGCATTGGTTAACTTTCTTATATAATGTACTTTGAAAAATTAAAGTAATTAATTCATCCTTTTATAGTTTATGTACACGGGATGTTGAACCTGATAAACACAGATACGTATTTTAGTTATAACAGTGCTTGCGGGTTTAAGTAAAAACAAAAATTTAATAAAAGGTATTATTAATTGTGAAAATAGCTATAAAATTTTTTTTATTCTTATTGTTTATATTTAATGTAAACATCGTTCACGCCCTTCAGGACGACACCGTAAAACAAAGTCGTTACAGTGTCGGCGACACCTTGGACCGGCTGGAAAGAAGAGTAAAGCAAAAAGGCCATATTGTTTTTAGCCGTATCTATCATTCCCTGGATGCAAAAAAAGCCGGTATTTCATTGCGCCCAATTCAGCTGTTGATTTTTGGAAAGCCCACCGCGGATTCTCCATTAATTAATGAGAACCCATTGGCGGCATTAGATTTACCGTTAAAAGTATTGGTGTGGCAGGATGAAAAAAACCAGGCCTGGCTGGGGTATTTGAATTCAGCCGAATTAAAGAAACGCTACAAATTACATAATAGTGCCCAACTTGATGGGATGGATAAAGCGGCTAAAAGGACTTACCAACCAGGCACTCGGATACAAATAAATGCAGGCTGAACAACGACTGGAGCAGGGTATTGAACAACTCGGGCTACAAATATCCCCGCAGATTCAGCAAAAATTAATCGATTATCTACAGCTCATGCTGAAGTGGAATAAGGCCTACAACCTGACCGCCATTCGTGAGCTGGATTCCATGGTGATTCGCCATTTGCTGGATAGTTTAAGCATTTTGCCCTTTATAAAGAACAGCCCGATTCTCGATGTGGGCACCGGTGCGGGCCTGCCGGGTATTCCCCTGGCCATTTGTTTGCCCGAATATCCGTTTGTTTTGCTTGACAGTAATGGCAAAAAAACGCGCTTTTTAACCCAGTGCAAAATCGACTTAAAGCTTGAAAACATTGACATTATTCATAGTCGAGTAGAGGATTATAAGCCAGGATTTGGCTTTGAAACGATCACATGTCGGGCCTTCGCGGCGTTAAATACTATACTGGATCGCACCCAACATCTGTTAACATCAACAACCCGGGTATTGGCAATGAAGGGAAAGGATGAGTTGCCGGCGTTATCCACGGGATATGAGCAGCTAGCGCAACATCAGTTACAGGTGCCCTGGCTGGATGAAGATCGACAGTTAATTGAAATCCGTCGGCTTCCCTAAATAGAAAATCAGAGCATCATATAAAGAATTCAAATCATGGCAAAAATAATAGCAGTAACCAATCAGAAGGGCGGTGTGGGCAAAACCACAACATCGGTTAATTTGGCGGCGTCACTGGCGTTAACCCAGAAGAAGGTGTTGCTGGTAGATCTAGACCCGCAGGGTAATGCCACGATGGGCAGCGGTGTCGATAAACACGAGCTGGAAATGAGTATATTAGATGTATTGCTGGCGCAAGAAAATATCAGTGACTGCATTCAGAAAGTCGAAAAAATCGGCTTTGATGTGCTGCCTGCAAACAGTGATTTAACCGTCGCCGAAGTTGAGCTACTGAGTGTGGATGGTCGAGAATCCCGCCTGCGCAACGCGCTACAGCAGGTGGAAGCAAATTACGATTTTATTATTATCGACTGTCCGCCGTCATTAAATATGCTCACCCTGAATGCGCTGGTCTCCGCCCATGGCGTGCTGATTCCCATGCAATGTGAATATTATGCACTGGAAGGGCTGTCATCATTAATTGAAACCATCGAACAGGTAAAGAGCAGCGTTAACCCGAATCTGCAAATAGAAGGCCTGTTACGTACCATGTACGATCCCCGCAATAAACTGGCGACGGATGTATCGGAACAACTCATTGAGCATTTTGGCGACCAGGTTTACAGAACCGTTGTACCGCGTAATGTGCGCCTGGCGGAAGCGCCGTCACATGGCCTGCCGGTATTAAATTATGATAAAACTTCACGGGGAGCGCTGGCGTATTTCTCGCTGGCCGGTGAGGTGATTCGTAAACAGGTGACGACGGCTCAGCCTGCGGTGGCGTAGATTTAGGGGAAACATCATTACTTTCCCTTAGAGAAAAGGGGATTGGGGGGATTTAAAAAGCCAAATCTCTCCCAGCCCCTCTTTTCTAAGAGGGGAGCTAAAACAATGTTCTTAGCTTCAAATTTAATATCAATAAATTTCACTATCAGAGTAATCAATGGCAAAAAAGAAAAGAGGCCTGGGACGAGGCTTAAACGCACTGTTAGGTAATCCAGCAGAAGTTAAAGAACTCACCGATCCCAAACCCATTCCCACAGCGCCGGTTGCAGCAGAATCTGCACCAGATAGTCGCCTGTCCAGTCAGCCAGCCAGCAATAATGGCCTGCGTCATATCCCCATAGAGCTGATCCAGCGCGGCATATATCAACCCCGGGTACACTTTGAGCCGGAGGCACTGCAGGAACTGGCAGATTCAATTCAGGCTCAGGGTGTCATTCAACCGATAGTAGTGCGCCCGATATCCGCGGGTAAATTCGAAATAATCGCCGGCGAGCGCCGCTGGCGGGCATCTCAGCTGGCGGGTCTGGATGAAATTCCGGCGGTCGTGAAAGAATTAAATGACCAGTCTGCGGCGGCTATATCGCTGATTGAAAATATTCAGCGCGAAGATTTAAATCCGCTGGAAGAATCCCGTGCGCTACAAAGACTGATTGATGAATTTGAAATGACACATCAGCAGGTGGCGGAAGTCGTGAGTCGCTCCAGAGCCACGGTAACCAATTTGTTGCGCCTGAAAGACCTGAATGAAGATGTAAAATATCTGGTAGACGAGCGCAAGATTGATATGGGCCATGCTCGAGCGTTGCTGGCACTCACGGGCGGTGAACAGAGTGCATTGGCGAATAAGGTTGCGGAGCAGGGCTGGTCGGTACGGGAAACCGAGAAACAGGTAAAACGGGCGTTAAACCCGCCGCCAAAAGTGTCTGCGGCCTCTGCCAGTATGGACCCTGATATTAAGCGATTGCAGGAGCAGGTGAGTGAGCGCCTGGGTGCGCCGGTGCATCTGGAGCATAAGACCAATGGCAAAGGTAAATTGGTGATTAATTACTCCAGCCTGGATGAACTGGATGGGATACTGGCTAAGATTAGGTAGGTTTTTTGACCTTGCCACTCCTTCGAAGACAGGAATCCAGTGTCTTTTGTTTTGTTTGTTATTTCTGGATACTTGTGTCAGGAATAACCAATAAAACCAGTCCAAAAACACTTAAGACCAAAAACGTGCCTCGGCACGCAAAAATATTTGTTTAATATCAAAGACATGCAGCAAAAAATATGCATCGTAAAATCCATTGCAATAATTCGAATAAATTTTAGTTAAGAATAACCCCTCAAAAACACCTGCTAATTCTGGTTTATTAACAAATAAGCAACTGCTAAATAAACTGTACTTATTCGTACATTAAGGTTGACCCGAAACACATAGCCACCTATACTTTGCGCGCGTTTTCCGAGGCTGGATTGCTCTTTAAAAGAATGCTAAAAACAAGTACTACACAAATTAAGAAAATAATAATGCTTCAATTTGTGATGAGTGTATTCGCAGGTTTGCTCGGCTTGTTCTTTAGTCAATCGGTCGCCATAGCGGTGTTTAGCGGGGCGATAATTGCCAGTCTTGCTAATGCTTATTTTGCCTGGAAGGTCTTTTATAAGGCCAAATCCGCAGTAAATGATGCGCAACCTGCAAAAATCCTCACCACCTATTACGGTGCCGAGGTCGGTAAAATTATTTTAACCGTTATGTTGTTTGTTGCCGCGTTTAACGCCATCAAGCAATTGAATGTAATTGCACTAATGTGCGCTTACCTGTTTATTACAATGATTCCCATGCTGGTGTCGTTTTTCATTAATACGGATGAAAAAGACGCCAACACGAATTGGAGAGATGAGAATGTCGAGTGAAGGCATAACTTCAAGCGAATATATAAAGCACCATTTACAGAACATGACCTACGGTAACCATCCCGAAGGTGGCTGGATGTTTGCTCAAACCGCCGAGCAGGCAAAAGAAATGGGCTTCTGGGCATTTCATGTGGATTCACTGGGCTGGTCTTTTGGTCTGGCTATTGTGTTTTTCTTTATGTTTCGCAGTGTGGCTAAAACAGCGACTACCGATGTACCTTCAGGGTTTCAAAACTTTGTAGAAATGATCATTGAATTTGTTAACACCAGTGTACGTGGCTCATTCAGTGGAAAGAACGATATTGTGGCTCCCCTGGCACTAACCGTATTTGCCTGGGTGTTCTTAATGAATATGATGGATTTAATCCCGGTTGACTGGTTGCCCCTGTTAGCTGGCTGGGTTGGTTCTACCTTCTTCGGTGTCGATCCGCATCACGTATTTTTTAAAGTTGTGCCAAGCACAGATCCTAACGTGACTTTTGGTATGGCCCTGGGTGTGTTCTGGTTAATGCTTTACTACAGCATCAAGGTTAAAGGTGTTGGCGGTTTCTTTGCTGAGCTGGCATTCCAGCCATTTGGTAAAGCCGGTGCGCCGGTTAATCTTGTACTGGAATTAGTATCGCTGATTTCCAAGCCAATATCACTGGCATTACGACTGTTCGGTAACATGTATGCCGGCGAAACCATTTTCATTCTAATTGCAATCATGTACTCAGCCAGTTTAGCCACTGGTCTGTTTGGCGGTGTTTTGCAGTTGGGCTGGGCTATATTCCACATCCTGATTATCACATTGCAGGCGTTCATATTTATGACGCTGACCATTGTATACCTGGATATGGCGCATCAGGATCACTAATTAATTATTAGTGACCTTAAAAAAGAATTTTTAAATTTAAATTAAACTACTCTCACAGGAGATTTTACAATGACTGAAGCACAAGCTTTTCTATACATCGCCGGCGCATTAATGATGGGTCTGGGTGCACTAGGTGCAGCTGTTGGTATCGGCATATTAGGTGGCCGTTTCTTAGAAGGTGCTGCTCGTCAGCCAGAACTGATTCCAATGTTACGTACACAGTTCTTTATCGTTATGGGTCTTGTTGACGCGGTTCCTATGATCGCTGTTGGTATTGCTCTGTACGTACTGTTCGCTGTAGCTGCCTAATTATTCAGTTTGACCCTACTCAATTGAGTTTGGGAAATCTGAAAAGTTAACGAAATAGTTACCGAGGAACACACATGAACATCAATGCAACTCTTATAGGCCAGTCAATCGCGTTTTTCGTGTTTGTATGGTTCGTAATGAAGTATGTTTGGCCACCGCTGATTGCAGCGCTGGACGAACGTAAAAAGACGATTGCCGATGGACTTGCTGCTGCAGAACGCGGCCAGCATGAGCAAGAGCTAGCTGAAAAAGCGGCTGAGAAACATATTAAAGAAGCTAAAAATCAGGCATCTGAAATTATGACTCAGGCGCAAAAGCGTGCATCTGAAATTGTTGAAGAAGCGAAAGATAATGCAAAAGAAGAAGCGGGCCGGGTTAAAACCGCTGCTGAAGCTGAGATTGACCAGGAAATCAATCGTGCAAAAGAAGCGCTAAGACAGCAGGTAGCAGGTATCGCAATGGCGGGTGCTGCTAAAGTCCTTAACCGTGAAGTTGACGAAAAAGCACATAGCGAAATCGTTGATGACATGATTGCCCAGATATAAATAAGGGTAAAAGGTAATGTCAGAATATACAACGCAAGCACGACCATACGCGAAAGCAGCCTTTGAAGTAGCGCAAGCTGAATCAAAGCAGGCGGAATGGTCAGACGCCCTGCAATTTATCGATGCAGTAGTCTGCAACGCCGAATTTGTAGCCGTGATTGATAACCCAGCAATGGGCGCTGAAGCGAAAGGCAAAATTCTTTTAGATATTTGCGGCGATAAGTTATCTGAAAAACAGAAAAACTTTATCAAAGTAATGGCTGAAAATAACCGTCTTATGCTGATGCCTGAAATTGTGGTTTTGTTTGAAGCACACCGTGCCATAGCAGAAAATACAGTTGAAGCAACGGCGACAGCCGCATACGCATTAAGCGATGCACAAGTTCAATCAATGACCGACGCCCTGAAAAAGAAATTAGGCTGCGAAGTAACGTTAACGACTGAAGTAGATTCATCGTTAATAGGCGGTGTAATTATTCGCGCTGGCGACTTAGTTATCGATGGCTCGACACAGGCCAAAATTGGGTCATTAACCCAGGCCGTAAGCCATTAGATTGGCACACTAAGTGTGAGCCATATAAAGAGGAATTAGAATGCAACTGAATCCATCAGAAATCAGTGAACTGATTAAAAAACGAATAGAAAACTTTGAGACGGTAGCGGAAGCCCGTACCGAAGGTACTATTGTCAGCATGGCTGACGGTATCGTACGTATCCACGGTTTATCCGAGGCAATGCAGGGCGAGATGATCGAACTGCCTGGCGAGACTTATGCGTTAGCACTTAACCTTGAGCGTGACTCAGTAGGTGCTGTTGTACTAGGTTCTGATAAGCACCTGAAAGAAGGTGATATCGCCAAGTGTACTGGCAAAATTTTAGAAGTACCCACAGGCGATGCACTGTTAGGGCGTGTTGTTGATTCATTAGGCTCACCTATCGACGGTAAAGGTCCAATCGAAACAACCACTTTCGCACCGATTGAAAAGATCGCACCCGGTGTTATCGAACGTAAGTCAGTTGACCAGCCTGTTCAAACAGGTCTTAAATCCATTGATGCGATGGTGCCCATCGGTCGTGGTCAGCGTGAATTAATCATCGGTGACCGCCAGACAGGTAAAACCGCGGTAGCATTAGATGCCATCATCAATCAAAAAGCGACAGGCGTTAAGTGTGTGTACGTGGCGATTGGTCAGAAAGCATCTACTATTGCTAACCTGGTACGCAAATTAGAAGAGCACGATGCAATGGCACACACCATTATCGTTGCGGCAGCAGCCTCTGATTCGGCAGCGATGCAATACATCGCGCCTTATTCAGGTTGTTCAATGGGTGAGTTCTATCGCGACAAAGGCGAAGACGCACTGATTGTATATGATGATTTAACCAAGCAGGCATGGGCTTACCGTCAGGTATCGCTACTGTTACGTCGTCCACCGGGTCGTGAAGCGTATCCGGGTGATGTTTTCTACTTACACTCTCGTTTATTAGAGCGTGCAGCACGCGTAAATGCTGACTTCGTAGAAAAAGCAACTAACGGCGCAGTTAAAGGCAAAACAGGTTCTTTAACCGCTCTGCCTATTATCGAAACTCAGGACGGTGACGTTTCTGCTTTCGTACCCACTAACGTTATCTCAATCACCGATGGCCAGATCTTCCTGGAATCAGATTTATTTAATGCCGGTATTCGCCCAGCGATCAATGCGGGTCTATCCGTATCTCGTGTAGGGGGTGCAGCACAGACCAAAATCATCAAGAAGCTGGGTGGTGGTGTTCGTTTGGCACTGGCTCAATATCGTGAATTAGCGGCATTCGCTCAGTTTGCATCTGACCTTGATGATGCAACCCGCGCACAGTTAGCCTTAGGTGAACGTGCGGTTGAACTAATGAAGCAGGCTCAGTACGCGCCTATGGGCGTAGCGCAAATGGGTTTCAGTCTGTTTGCGATGAACGAGGGCTTTATGAATGATGTCGATGTTAAGCAGGTGCTTGATTTTGAATCAGCCATGTGGGCTTATGTTAAGAGTAATAACGCGGATCTGGTTTCTAAGATAGATGAAGCTGGTGATTACAATGACGACATCGCGGCTGAAATGAAGTCAGCCCTCGAAGCTTTTAAAGCTAACGGTGTTTGGTAGTCGGCCAGATAAGCGGAGAGATAAACGATGTCCGGTGCAAAAGAAATACGCGGTAAAATAAAGAGTATTAAAAACACTCAGAAAATTACCAAGGCGATGGAAATGGTAGCTGCTTCTAAAATGCGTAAAGCGCAGGAAAGAATGCGAGCCAGCCGTCCATACGCAGAGAAAATGCGCAATGTTATTGCACATTTATCTCAGGCACATGCGGAAATAAAACATCCGTATATGGTTGAACGTGAAATAAAGCGCGTTGGCTACATTGTTGTAACCTCAGACCGAGGTTTGTGTGGCGGCTTAAACGTTAATATTTTTAAGAAAACTATTAACGATATGAAAGCCCATGACGACAAGGGTGTAGAAATTGATGTTGTTCCTGTAGGGCGAAAAGCGGTTGATTTTTTCAAGCGCAACCCTGGCAATGTAGTTGCCGAGGCTAGCCAGTTAGGTGATTCGCCTCACATGCACGACTTAATCGGTTCTATCAAGGTAATGTTAGATGCATTTACGGTCGGTAAAATTGATGCGCTTTATCTGGTGAGCAACGAGTTTGTAAACACCATGACACAAGCGCCAACTGTTTTACAAATGTTACCCGTAAGCGGTTCCACTGATGAAAATTTAAAACATCACTGGGATTACATTTATGAGCCGGACTCTAAAGAGATTCTTGATGGCCTGCTCATGCGCTTTGTTGAGTCACAGGTTTACCAGGGTGTTGTTGAAAACATTGCCTGCGAAATGTCAGCTCGAATGATTGCCATGAAATCGGCAACCGATAATGCGGGCGATATTATTAGTGACCTTGAAACGGTATATAACAAAGCGCGTCAGGCGGCAATCACCCAGGAAATTTCTGAGATAGTTGCAGGTGCATCTGCGGTTTAATTAATAACTCAGCTCACCCCCGTGTGGCCTTATAACTGCGTTGGAAAATGGATATTTACACTTGTAAACTTACATTTTCCGCCTTGTTCTAAGGCCACACAAGGGCAACCTGAGTCATTAATAGAGATGAGAAATTATAAAATTTGTAGGCTTTTGTAGGTGCGGGCTTTCGTCGCACAATATAAAGAACCTACGAAGTCTCCAAGTTTAGTTTTCCTGTAAAAAGCAGGTTAATGAAAGAATTTAAATTAAGAGGATCAGTCTATGAGTGCTGGAAAAGTTGTTTCGATTATCGGTGCGGTAATCGACGTTGAGTTCCCAAGGGATGCCATCCCTAAGGTATACGATGCGTTAAGAATCGAAAGCGCAGGTCTGACTTTAGAAGTTCAGGCTCAGCTAGGTGATGGTATTGTTCGAACAATTGCCATGGGTTCTTCAGAAGGTTTAAAGCGTGGTGTTGAAGTCGTTAATACTGGCGCAGCGATTTCTGTACCTGTTGGTATGAAAACGTTAGGACGTGTAATGAACGTTCTTGGTGAGCCAATCGATGAAGCCGGCCCTATTGGTGAAGAAAAACGTTTACCCATTCACCGTGCAGCACCTAAGTATGAAGAGTTATCTTCAGAAGTAGAGATTCTGGAAACCGGTGTTAAAGTAATCGACCTGGTTATGCCAATCGCTAAAGGTGGTAAAATTGGTTTATTCGGTGGTGCGGGTGTTGGTAAAACCGTTACATTGATGGAGCTAATTCGTAACATCGCGGTTGAGCACAGTGGCTTCTCAGTATTCGCGGGTGTTGGTGAGCGTACTCGTGAAGGTAATGATTTCTACTACGAGATGGAAGAAGGCGGCGTACTTGATAAAGTAGCGTTAGTTTACGGCCAGATGAATGAGCCCCCAGGAAACAGACTACGTGTTGCATTAACCGGTTTGACGATTGCGGAAAACTTCCGTGATGAAGGTCGCGACGTATTAATGTTCGTTGATAACATCTACCGTTACACACTTGCGGGTACTGAGGTATCTGCACTGTTAGGCCGTATGCCTTCAGCGGTTGGTTACCAGCCAACACTAGCGGAAGAAATGGGTGTTCTTCAGGAGCGTATTACATCTACTAAAACGGGATCAATTACGTCTTTCCAGGCCGTTTATGTGCCGGCGGATGACTTGACTGACCCGTCTCCTGCAACCACATTTGCTCACTTAGATGCGACATTAGTACTGTCTCGTCAAATTGCTGAATTAGGTATCTATCCTGCGGTTGATCCACTGGACTCAACTTCACGCCAGCTAGACCCACAGGTTGTTGGCCAGGAACATTACGATATCGCTCGTGGTGTACAGGGTACTTTGCAGCGTTATAAAGAGCTGAAAGATATCATTGCAATTCTGGGTATGGACGAATTATCTGATGAAGATAAGCAGGCAGTTGCCCGCGCTCGTAAAATTCAGCGTTTCTTATCACAGCCATTCTTCGTAGCAGAAGTATTTACCGGTGCAGAAGGTAAATACGTAAGCTTAAAAGAAACTTTAGCTAGCTTTAAAGCAATTCTCGATGGCGAGCTGGATGATATTCCAGAGCAGGCGTTCTACATGGTAGGCGGCATCGATGAAGTTAAAGAAAAAGCGAAAAGCATGTAAGGTAAATCGTTATGGCGATGACAACACACGTAGATATAGTGAGTGCAGAAAGTGAAATCTGGTCAGGCGAAGCCACTATGGTTTTTGCCCCGGGCATCATGGGTGAATTAGGTATTGCTCCTCGCCACACGCCTTTACTCACTAAGCTTAAGGCTGGTGAAGTACGGGTGCGTGGTCAGAATGGAGAAGATGAGTCTTATTTCATCTCCGGTGGCATGCTGGAAATACAGCCTCACGTTGTTACTATTTTGTCAGATACCGCGGTGCGTGCAGATGATCTGGACGAAGCCGCAGCAATTGAAGCTAAACAACGCGCTGAAGAAGCTATGGAGAGCAAGAGTACTGAAATGGACTTCGCCAAAGCGAGTGCGCAGTTAGCAGAAGCCGCTGCAATGGTTGAGACAATCAAGAAGGTTAGAGGACGCAGATAATTTTGGCGTTGATAACTTTTTAAAAAAGCCGGACTTTGTTCCGGCTTTTTTTATGTGTCAATAAAGAATAAAAAATAACGGGAAAAGAAAACGCAAATACATGCAACTAAACGCAAATGTTGTATTATGCGTAATAAACTGTAAAAGAGCGCTTTAGCTCGTGATGAATCAGCTAGCAAAACATAAAGATGCTAAGGAACAAAAATGTCATTAAGTGTAATCATTCTCGCCGCCGGTAAAGGCACCCGTATGAAATCCAGCACACCCAAAGTGCTGCATAAGCTGGCTAATAAACCCCTGATTGAACACGTCTACGATACAGCAAAAGATCTGGGTGCAGAAGAAGTGATTGTGATATACGGTCACGGTGGCGAGCAGGTAAAACAAACCTGTAAACACTTCGATGCAAAATGGGTAGAGCAGAAAGAGCAGCTTGGAACAGGCCATGCGGTAATGCAGGCATTTGATTCAGTAAACCTGAATAACAATGTACTGGTTTTATATGGCGATGTGCCGTTAACTAAAAAACAAACTCTCGAAGAATTATTAAAAGATTCAGAAGGTAAAGTTGCATTGTTATCAGTTAATTTAGATAACCCGTTTGGTTACGGTCGTATATTAAGAAATGAGAACGGGCAAGTTACAGGAATAGTCGAACAAAAAGATGCCTCACAAGAACAGCAAAAAATACAGGAAGTGAATACTGGCATACTGGCCTGTAATGGAAAAACTTTAAAACGTTTATTAAATAATATTGACAATAAAAATAGTCAGGGCGAATACTATTTAACCGATATTTTTGAACTGGCAGAAAAAGCTAATATCGAAATCAAAACCGCACAACCGAAAGCCAGCTATGAAGTTGAAGGGGTGAATAATCGCCTACAACTTGCAACACTGGAAAGAATTTTTCAACGTAATATCGCCGATGAGTTAATGACGAATGGCGTAGCCTTAGCCGACCCATCTCGCATTGATATTCGCGGTAACGCAAAAATAAGCAATGATGTTTTTATTGATATTAATGCGGTGATCGAAGGCGACGTAACAATTGGAAGTGGCACAAATATTGGTCCAAACTGTGTCATTATTAATTCCAGTATAGGTGAAAATGTAAATATAAAAGCCAATTGTGTTATCGAAAGTGCAGTCATAGAAAATAATTGTGAAGTGGGGCCATATGCACGTTTAAGGCCGGATACGCACTTAAGTCAAAATGCAAAAATAGGTAATTTTGTTGAAATTAAAAAAGCCAATATCGGCGAAGGCAGTAAAGTAAATCACCTTTCCTATGTGGGTGATACCGATATGGGTAAAAACGTCAATGTCGGTGCAGGTACAATTACCTGTAATTACGATGGTGCTAATAAGCATAAAACCATTATAGGCGACAATGTATTTATTGGTTCGGATTCACAATTAGTTGCACCGGTGAATATTGCAAACGGTGTAACCATTGGTGCCGGTGCGACGGTAACCAAAGATGTCGAAGAAGATATGCTGGTAATAAGTCGTTCACCACAAAAATCTATAGCAGGTTGGGAAAGACCGATAAAGAAAAAATAATGACCTAATCTCACCCTTCTGCCACGTAAAATAAGTGTACGAGGGAGGGGTAAATCATCGGTAATATAAATGTCAGATATTATAAAAAAAGCACAGGACTTTGCAACTACCGAGCATCAGCGGATTAATCACGTTCGCAAATATACTAATCAGCCTTATCAAACACATTTACAGTCAGTAGCAAAATTAGTTGCAACTGTCACGGATGACGAAGAAATGATAGCCGCCGCCTGGTTACATGATACGGTTGAAGATACTCCCGCCACACTAGGTGATATAGAAAACGTATTTGGAGTACAGATAGCTGAACTGGTAGAAGAATTAACCGATGTAAGTAAACCATCCGATGGTAATCGAGCCACACGCAAAGAAATTGACAGGCAGCATTTAGCAACAGCTTCACACAGGGCGAAAACAATAAAGCTTGCAGATTTGATTCACAACTGTGCAGATATTGTTAAAAATGATGAAAAATTTGCGCTAACTTTCGTTTCAGAAATGCAGGCACTGCTGGAAATTTTAAAAGATGGAAATACAGTTTTACTAAACCGCGCTCAAAAACTATTAATAAAAAGTAGTGAAGAATTAGGCATAGATCCGACAGTACAGCGTCATATTGAACCTCTAAATAATAGAATTTTAAATTTACCTGGTTTTACAGATAGTAATTTTAAAAATAAATATCTGCAATTATTTAGTGCAAGAGATATAGCAGAAAGCTTATTATCTTTTGATAATGATACATCGGTTAGTAAGGCTAATAATGCATTTAATTATTATAAGCAGAGTGTTGCCAGCATAAGAATTAATGGCAGGGTGCAAGGTTTTGTAAAACAGGAGAGATTAAAAGGCGAAGTGTGTGGCGAGAGTATGCGACATTATACTGTTGACCAGGTAATCAAGGGCACAGGTAGTTTAAGTGATGTAATACATATTTTAACCCGTCATGATTTTTGTTTTGTAAGTATTTATGGGGAAGTTACAGCCGTTATAACCCGTGAGGATATAAATAAACCGCAGGTAAGAATGTGGTTGTTTGGACTGGTTACCATGATAGAAACTTCACTAACCCAGCTGATAGAAAAGGTATATCCGGAAGATACCTGGAAAGCCGTGCTGTCTGCCGGGCGACTGCAAAAAACGGAGATGATATGGGATGAAAGAAAACGCAGAAATTTACATTGTAAATTAATTGATTGTTTACAGTTTTCAGATAAAGCCGGAATACTAATCACAGATAAAGATTCATTAACATTAATGGGATTTGAAACCGGTAAGCAGGCAAAAAAAATCATCAAAGAATTAGAATCTCTTAGGAATCATCTCGCGCATTCCCAGGATATAGTTGCCCATGATTGGGCACAAATCGCAAGATTGGTCAACAGACTTAGTGAAAAATAATACGCTAACCACCTTGTCAGGCACGAATCACTACGATGTAATAATCATTGGTGCAGGCGCAGCCGGATTATTTTCCGCGATGAATATAGGACGACATAATAAGCGCGTCCTTGTATTAGATCATGCAAATAAAGTAGGTAAAAAAATATTAATGTCCGGAGGCGGGCGTTGTAATTTCACTAATTTAAATACAGGTCATGAAGATTTCAGTTCAAATAATCCACATTTTTGCAAATCTGCATTAAATCAATATTCACCCTATGAATTTTTAGCATTGGTTGAAAAGTACAAAATAGAGTATGTAGAAAAAGGTCCGGGTCAGCTGTTTTGTAAAAACAGTTCAAAAGATGTTTTAAAAATGCTACTAAATGAGTGTGCAAATGCAGGTGTTAAGATTTATAAAAAATGCACAATTAATAAAATCAGTAAAGTAGATAGTTACTACATTGAAACATCATTAGAAAATTATAGCAGCGATGCATTAGTGATAGCAACAGGGGGGCTATCTATACCCACTATGGGAGCTTCAGGGTTTGGATATGAGATAGCTGAGCAATTTGGGCATAAAATCATCAAGACCAGTGCATCACTGGTTCCATTTACATTGACTGAGAAAACATTAAAAAAATATAAATCTCTATCAGGTCTGGCATTGCCAGTGTCTGTCAGTTGTAAAAATAATAAAAAAATAATAACGGTAGATGATGATATGTTATTTACACATCGTGGTTTAAGTGGGCCGGCAATTCTAAAATTGTCAGCAAGCTGGAAATATGGATCTGAGATAGAAATCAATCTATTACCCTCTACAAGTGTAATTGATTACTTAAAATCAGAGCGATTAAAGCATCCGAATCAGCTAGTTAGTAATAGTCTTAGCCAGTTATTGCCAAAAAGGTTAGCGTTAAACCTTTGTGAGGATGAATTTTCAGAGAATAAATTAAAGCAATTAGACAAACCCCAGTTAGAGTTGATAAATAAAAAAATACATCACTGGACATTAACGCCATCAGGAACAGAAGGTTATAAAACTGCTGAGGTCACTTCTGGTGGAATAGATACAAACAATGTGTCATCAAAAACTATGCAATCAAACCTGACTGATAATTTATATTTTATAGGCGAGGTTCTGGATGTGACCGGACAACTGGGTGGATATAATTTTCAGTGGGCCTGGGCGTCAGCCTGGTGTGCAGCACAGAATATTATTAAAAATTAAATTTAATGTTAACAAATACGCAAAATATAAAGGCGCGAGGCGATTAAACATCGAGTAAACACAAAGAAATAAAAGACTGAAGATAGTGTTTATATTGCGCGGATTTTAGTCACAAGTGCGCCACATTGAAAAAGTTGGGCCAGGGAGTACACTCACTGGTCGACTAAAACACAATGTGAGACAGCTTATGACGAAGCCTTATATCCACCTGACCCAGGAAGAAA
>Ga0316209_1000406_pt1 | contig 78701 bp, 71 predicted proteins | sample 6monopyrite_MG_FD_204945 | JGI IMG/M metagenome (GOLD analysis project Ga0316209, IMG submission 204945) | Microbial mat bacterial communities from mineral coupon in-situ incubated in ocean water Damariscotta River, Maine, United States -... | ecosystem: Environmental > Aquatic > Marine >... | reverse complement strand
CAATTTCATTGAAATGTTTTACAATCCAGTCAAGCGGCATAGCCACATCGGAAGCGTGTCTCCCGCTAGATTTGAAGAAGACTATTTTTCGAGGCTAGAAAGTGTCTAGTAAAGTCTGGGAAGTCCAGAGGTATGGAAACTTCAATGTTGAGACGGATTAAAGCGCTGGAACAGAGTGGGAAGGCTATTTCGGCACAATATGCCGCGATGATCTACGTAACCTCATAGGCTTTAAATGGAATCATACAATTGTGTCGCTACTTCGCTAAAAATTATTCGGCCTCCATGCCGGTAATTCACTCACCTACGCGACAGCTGATTCTTTTTGCCCCGGGAATCCCCCCGACCGCCCTGCGGGCGTTACGTCGTATCGTCTGGCAACACAACGAGCGGTGTAGACCGCCGCCTGAGCACTTGTCCGCATAGAGGTACTGATCAATCCACTCATGACGGATGCTTATTCCTTGCTCGATGTTAAGCCAACCTGAAATCTGCTCCGAACGCCACTCCAGACCAATCTGCGTTTCAATCTGCTGCCAAACTTGACGGTCAATGTAGGGTGTAGCCTTCTCGATACGCCGTCTTATAGCCCGTTCGTGAGCCTGGCTGGGACGATAGCCTTTTAGAGCGTCTCACGTGTACTCCTCTTACTTTGGTCGGTGGGAAAAGCCACTGCTGCTACCGCAGCTTGCCCATTTCCGACAGGTAGAGTTGCACTTATAAGTTGAATTCATGTAAATAATTAACATTTACATTTATATTTATATTTACTGCATTCTAGCCGCCATGTAATATAAGCGCTTATTATAAATAATATGTTGTACTATCACTTCATATTTATATCAACTACTGTGTAGCCTCACTTGGCTTTTTTAACATAAATAGACTTGAAATTGAAAATAACACGGCTGCAGCTTGCTAGCGCAACAGGTGGATTGATTCCGAAAAACACCTGATTCGGGGCTTTAAAGCCAAGCGATTTTCCTAGATCGGTTATTGAATTTTTTCATAGCCTTTTTAATCTGCTGAGGGGTGATGGTGGTGAAGCCACAATTTTTCGAGAAATATTGCCCTATAAGGGCATTGGTGTTTGCATGCAGCCCTCTTTCTCATGAGACGTAGAAATGCGCCAAATAGAAATCAGTGCCCAACTTCTTGATCATTGTTTCATGTTAAACGAATGCCTTGCCGCTGCCCGAAGTCACCGTGTTCATCCGACCTGCTACTGGTGTCTGCAAAGGAATAAAGGCATTAACAATAAGATCAGCGGTTTTCCAAGGTACCTTGCTAATCAGGCTCAGTTTCGATTTTCACTCCGTAAGCGAGACGATAGCCTTCTTGTTGCCTTTGACAATGATTGTGTCCAATTCCCAGTCGCCGTAACGAGCACGATGGTGAACGATGTAAGGACCTGCATCAATGGAGCTGCGATTTGTTAGCTTACCTCGTATGGTCTCGTTCCCATAGCGCTTTTTACGCTGTCCCTGGCAACGCAGGTGATGGTGAATATTATCGCTCTGAGCCTTACCAGCAAGTACATACTGGTAGATCCACTCGTGACTGACCGTACCACCGGCTTCCGCCATGAGCCAGCCGCTGACCTGTGCAGAGCGCCATTCTTCGCTCTGCAGGCGCTCTTCGATCAACTGCCAAATTTTATGCTCAATACGCGACGTGACGTTGTTTTCACGGCAAACCAATGCCAAAGTGTGAGCCAGCTAGGGGCGACCCCAAAGCGCACTATTGCGTCTATACTTACGACTGATCGCCCTTTTATCAACACCGATAAGCAAGGCAATTTTCGATTGCTTGAGTCCTACTTTTTTCAAGGCATAAACCTGATAACGTTGTTCCTTGGTAAACTGCCTATAGCTTCTCATTTGTGTGCCTCTTACTTGCCGGTTAGAAAAAAACCACGAAGCTACTGCAGCTTGCTCTTTTTCCGTCAGTCAGAGGCACACTGATGCATTGGATTCACGTTACAATAAAATGCATGATTTAAACATTGCTGATTACTATGCTTCAACAGCATGTCGCGCTCTATATGAGTAGCAATCGGCTATATAGCTCTACAATTGACTCTGTAATACGAACTAATTTTACTTGAAACATGCGCCCAATTTACCTCAAGTATCTATTTCTATGTGTAATAGTGCAGCTATGCCCAGTAAATAGCCAAGCTGAGAATTTTGACCAACGTGAATACAACCTCAAAGCTGTCTTTCTTGAGCGTTTCACACGTTTTATCGATTGGCCTAAAAGTACAGCCCCAGACAGCAATAGCGCATCATTCGTGATCGCTGTTATCGATAACCCTATATTTGCTAACTTACTAAGTGACATCTACCAAAAGAAAACCATTCAGGGGAAAAAAGTCCTCATTCAAAACATTGATCAAATAGAAAAAATAGGCCGGCCGAATCTATTATTTATTACACAAAGATCGACTAAAGAACTATCAGTAATACTCGAGCAAGTTCGCCGAGAACCAATACTTACTATTTCAGATACTAAGGGCTTTTCCCAGCAAGGTGTAATGATTAATTTTTTCATGTCAAAAAAACAGAAAATTCGTTTTGAAATAAATGAACGCGAGGTCAAGGCATCTGGACTACAAATTAGCTACAAATTACTTTCGGTCGCTAAGATAGTCGAAACGGAGTAGCTAATGAATATAATTAAAAACTTCTCCATTAGAAAAAAACTAATCGCTATCATCCTTATAGTGACCAGCCTTGTGATGACTATTGGTTTTAGCGTTATCATCTACAATGACATCAATGAATTCAAGCTTGATATGAGCAATAACAGCATTATAAATGCACGCCTGGTGGGCGATGAAAGTGTCAGCCCACTCGCTTTTGGTGACGCTGAGGGCGCGAAGGGAATTCTACAACGTTTGAATTCAATTCCTTCGGTAATCAATGCCGTTATTTACGATCAAGATGACAATGTTTTTGCTGACTATATTAAAGATACTAGTCACCCTCTACCCTTAACACCACTTATCAAGGCCCCATTAGTTAAATATAGTGGTGAGTGGCTTCATGTTCACCAACCTATCACTTATCGTAACGAACTCTACGGGCATATTTATTTACGTGTATCTACCATCGCACTAGATAAAAAAATTGAAAAATATCTCATCACTATTCTGTACATCATGATCGCATTGATCGCAATTTCGTACTACCTTGCGAGTCACTTACAAAAAATTATTTCAGGTCCGGTGATCAAACTTTCTGAAGCGATTCATCGCATCAGCAAAGATGACAATTATACTTTCCGGCCAGAGAAACAGGGCAATGATGAAATTGGCATTCTATACGACGATTTCAACAACATGATCGATAAAATCTCGCAGCGCCAACAAGAACGTGACATTGCATTATCAGAGTTATTTGAAGAAAAAGAGCGTGCCTTGGTGACACTTGAATCGATTGGTGACGCCGTTATTACTACCGATATCAACGGGATTATTGATTACCTTAATACAGTCGCTGAAAAACTGACCGGCTGGAGTAAAGAAGATGCCACAGGGCATCCAGTAGAGCATGTATTCAGAATAATTAATGAAATAACACGAAAAAAATCTATCAATCCAGTAGAACGCTGCATTGATGAAGGGCGCATTGTTGAACTTGCTAATCACACAGTCCTTATCTGCAAAGATGGTAGTGAAATAGCCATCGAAGACTCTGCTGCACCAATTCGAAACCAGGCTGAAGAACTTATCGGTGTCGTCATGGTGTTTCATGACGTCACAGAATCCCGCAGACTCTCACAACAACTGAGCTATCAGGCTCGCCATGACGCCCTAACTGGACTCATCAACCGCCGTGAATTTGAAGAACGTCTTGAACAAGCTATTGAACAGGCACATACACACCAAAACGAACATGCACTGCTTTATATGGACCTTGATCAGTTCAAGGTTGTCAATGACACTTGCGGTCACGCTGCCGGTGATGAACTTCTTAGGCAAATCACTTCTTTGTTGCAATCTAAAATGCGCAAACACGACACGCTCGCGAGACTGGGAGGCGATGAATTTGCAGTACTACTAGACTTTTGCGGTTCAGACGAAGCACAAAATATCGCGGAAAACCTTTGTGAAGCAGTCGAGGCATATCGATTCACTTGGGAAGGCAATAACTTTTCCGTCGGGATGAGCATCGGGCTTGTGCCAATCAACAACAGTAGCGGAAGCATCGGCCTAATACTGAGTATCGCAGATAGTGCCTGTTATGCCGCTAAAGAAGCGGGTAGGAACAGAGTACATGTTTACGTTGAAGATGACATCACTGTCGCGCAACGACACGGGGAAATGCGCTGGGTATCGCGCATTACACAAGGGCTTGAAGAAAATAATTTTACACTCTATCGACAAGATATAGTTCCGATAGCGAACATGCAAAAAACTGGGGACCACTATGAAGTCCTGCTCCGAATGAAGGATGAAGAAGACACTCTTTCCATGCCAAACTCATTCTTACCTGCCGCAGAACGCTATAATCTGATGCCTAAACTCGATCGCTGGGTAATCAACACGATCTTTGAATGGCTTAGTGACTCTCAAGATACCCTTTCAGACCTTGAAATGTGTTCAATCAACCTCTCTGGTCACTCCGTTGGTGATAATAAGTTCCTGCAATACACCATCAACCTCTTTGAGAAATACAATATTCAACCCAGTAAAATTTGCTTTGAGATCACAGAAACGGCCACTATTGTAAACCTCACCAGTGCAACACAATTTATTCGTGCCCTAAAAAAGAAGGGATGCCGCTTCGCACTAGATGACTTTGGTTCCGGCATGTCTTCCTTTTTATATTTAAAAAACCTGCCCGTTGATTTTCTTAAAATTGACGGTGGATTTGTCAGAGACATTACCCATGATCCGATGGACCTGGCACTCGTCCGCTCAATAAATGATATTGGCCACGTAGTAGGAATGAAAACCATTGCAGAGTTTGTTGAAAATGAAGATGTCCTTAGAAAACTCAAGATTCTAGGCGTAGACTATGCACAGGGTTACCTGTTTGGGCAACCTAAGAGATTAATTAATTAACTCGCTAATCTATGTAATTCATAGAGATCGTTTCAATTCCTCCAGCTCCAAAGCTACTTTATAATTCGAATCCTGTATACGCTCATGAGAAGGGTTATTGGACGTCCCTGGGTTCACTAGACATTCGTTGATTCTAAAAAATACGTTTCTTAAAATTTAGCTGGCGATACACCACCAGTATGTGAATGTCGTTTAATTGGATTGTAAAAAATTTCTATAAAATTAAATATCTCAGCTTTCTCTTCCTTCCTTGTTGAGTAGATATTACGTTTAGTTACACGCTTTTTAAAAGTAGCAAAGAAACTCTCAGCAACCGCATTATCATGACAATTACCTCAACGGCTCATCGATGGCGTTAAATAATGCTCTTTCAGAAAAGCGAGGTAATCGGTAATCATCCCGTTTTTAACTGATACTAAAAGCAGAGGTCATGCTGCTACCAGAATTCGTTTAGGTGGCAAGCCACCATTCGCCTTGTTAGAGCGCTCATTATTGTAGAACCAAAGCCACTTCGTCGCATAGTCCTGAACTTCTTTAATCGAGTCAAATAGGTGTTGGTTCAACCAGCTGTAACGTACCGTGCAATTGTAACGTTCGACGTAGGCGTTCTGTTACGGGTTACCCGGTTAGATGAATTCAAGCTGGATATCATGCTTGTCCGACCATGCCGCTAGAGCCTGGCTAATAAACCCCTGGCCATTGTCACAACGCAATCGTTTGGGTTTTCCGCGCCATTCTATGATCTGATCCAGTGCACGAATTTAGTTAAAGAGTGACCGTCCATGATTCAACTCCACTCCGTTCACGCGACATCCTATAAGCCTCGGACGTCCTCGTTACCTCGCTCGCTATTCGCATAGCTCTCCATGTAGCATGGCACCTGTTACCCTTTATTCGTAGCAGTTCCTCTTGTTCACTTCGTGATCTCGACTCAACAGCTATTAAAAAACCTCACGCCGATATCTATGGCTGCCAGCATGCGAATGAATAAATTTCACGGCCTTGGTTGCTTGCTCACTATATTCACTAGTGATAGATCAATATTAATCCATCATCAAACTCAGCTCTAACAGGTCAATCGACCAGATTGAGCACCGGCACCGTTAACTCAAGAAAAAGCTTGCCATTACGCACCGTTACAGAGGACAGAACGCTCTTGACCATTTTCTGTTTTAAATCATTATCCTGTAATTTATAGACAAGCATCACTGGAAGTGACTGTCGCATCAGTTGTTGCAGTGCGAGCCGAACGGAGGCGGTGACTTCAGTAGGCATATCATAAAGCTTAAGGCTTTTTATCTTGGGATCACGTAGGTAAAACTCGCCCGTTTGATGGCGATACTCAAGATCGCCATCGATCAACCCTCGCCCTTCACCGATGATAACACCAGGGATATTAGCCAATACTGAAATTTCCAAACCAATACGCTTGGATTTCTGTGTCAGCAAGACTTTGGGTTTATGTGCCGTCAACATCATAAAAGGGGTAATGTGCTTTACGGGAAAATAGCCATCAACGGCATTCTGAACCTGCTGTCGTGTCAATTCAATCGTATAAGCATGCGCGACTGAACATTGCATCAGATACAGTAAAATCATCATGCCAATACTACGTGTACATTTAAAAAACCTCATCTTCTCTCTCCACTATCAATCATTATCCTGGCCCACTTTACGTTTAAATCAACTATATTTCTCATCATTTACACGATGATCTAAAATAATCATCCCAGCGTTGATCAAGATTTTGGATGCCCTTTTCAATAGGCACTGCGCTGAATTTCTGAGCATCCTCTTTGACCAGCCCCAGTGTCAGCAGCTTATTTAATGCATCGTCAATTTCGTAATCAACACTACATTGCCATTTATTTTCCAGCCACTGTTCAATTTTATGGTCCAAACCTGCTTTCGAGAGCGGTTGATTAATCAGTAAAAAGTAATAAGCCAAAATAGCTTCTTTGCACTCCTCTTCCTCTGCATCATCGACAAGACGGTGAAAGACACCGGCATTGTTATCGAGATTTTTAAAATAGAGGTTTTGCGTTAGCGTCTGCATAAAGCGTAACTTACGGTTTTTAAAATTATTGAACTGTTTCCATAAATAGCCGCCTAATGCGGCAAGTCCAGCCAATAACCCCATTAATGCCGCATCATCAAGTTCCACCGGCTCTGCGCTGAAGCCTAACCAGAATCCGGCCAGTGAGCCTATCAATACTAGCGATGCCCCCAGCTTGGTCGTCAACACTACACCGCCACTAAACAGCGCAGGCACTCCGATCAATAATTTATCAATGGTACGCATACGTACCGCGGTATTGGGGAAGAGCATTTCAAGGTCGGCCATGGGCACGTTCTGAAAAAGTTTCAGTAAGGTTGCACCCGGTTTACAGCGTGGCATGTGCTGATCCACTTCTTCATAATCGTCACGAAAGCGCAGGTATAACACCACCCGATCATAATTAGTGAAGCAGATTTTTTTCTTCACCAGGCCAAACCAGCTACTTATTGTTTCCTCACGCCGTGATACACCGCGGCAGAACATCAGCACCTCAGCAAAATCATCGAAATCGACATGCAGACGTATTCTAAACAGCGAGGCCTGGCTTAACGCTTGATTTAAATCCGCCTGTGAAATCGCCTCATAGTTGGCCTTCTCCAACACGCCTTCTAATAACTCAACAAAATTGAGTGTTGCTGGTTCTCGAGGATTATCATACTTACGTGTATCGGCGTCAGGGTCAAAGGGCGCATAACTGTCCTTTAACGACTCTACCACCTGATGGAATTCAAAGTGGTAGACACTGCTTAACATGTTATACAGCTGCCGAAAAGTACCCTCCTGCCCCGACAGAGTACTTTCCTGTAAACACATCTCAACAAGATCATGTTTACGGTAAGGGATATATCGATAGTGAATTTCTGTGTTTTTTTCAAACATAGGATATCTATTTTTCTAGATTATGATGAGCAATAATATAACTTAATGCATTAAATAACGCGTAATTTAAATCATATATCACTCGATGGATAGCGTTTCGTAAAAGCAGTTTTTTATCGTTTTACTCAGCCTTTAATTGGGCGATCACCTCTGTGGAAAACGGACTCGCCGTAGGCTGAGAAAAGGCGCAGCTGTTCAAGCACTGATCTTATTGCCTTGTTCTGCTTTAAAAGCAGAGCCTGAACTGAGCTTATAACGAAACCCATAAAATTAATAGGTCAATCCTCGCCGCGCATTCTTTTTCAAAGCCCCCGATGGGACACATTAGATTAATGTCATTAAGATTTACTACACAGTCACCCTGAGCTATCGTATATCACCCTTTTGATAAAAAAGGATCTGCCGACATCAATGAATTGAGGATTGACTGATAGGAGTACAACACGTGATGCCCGACAATACGCCCAGTGAACAGCAGGAAGCCGCCTTGCATTGGCGCCGTACCAAGATCATCGCTACGCTCGGTCCCGCCAGCGCCACGCCCGCGCTGATCGAAACACTGATCAATACCGGCGTCGACGCCTTCCGCATTAACATGTCACATGGCGATCATGATGCCCATCGCCTTGCAGTAAAACAGGTGCGCGAAGCTGCGCTGCGCTGTCATAAACACATTGCTATCATCATGGACCTGTGCGGCCCAAAAATCCGTGCGGGCAAGTTCGAAAATGACCAGATTGAACTCAACAATGGTGACGAGGTGGTAGTGACCTGCCGCGACGTCATCGGCCAAGCAGGGCTTATTCCATCGCAATATCGTCACCTCCATCAGGACATAAAAGTAGGCGAACGGATCTTACTGGATGATGGCAACCTGGAACTCACCACGCTGAGTATTGATAGCACTGAAATTCGTTGTCGCGTGATCCACGGCGGCATCCTGAGTAATCATAAAGGGATGAACCTGCCCGATTCCAGCCTCTCCACCCCATCGTTCACTGATAAAGACCGACGCGATGCCAAACTGGCGATCGAACTCGAAACCGATTTTATCGCGCTTAGTTTTGTGCGCAGTGCCGAGGATGTACTGCGCCTGAAAGCGTTTATCGAACAACATGGCGCAAGCACTGCGATTATTTCCAAGATTGAGAAACCCGAGGCGGTCGACAATATCGAGGCTATCCTCGAAGCCTCTTATGCCATCATGGTGGCGCGTGGTGATCTTGGGATCGAAATCCCTGCCGAGCGTGTGCCGCTGTTACAACATAAGCTGATCCAGCTGGCACGCCACTACAATCGCCCCGTGATCGTTGCCACCCAGATGCTTGAATCGATGATTCTTCACTCCCGCCCCACCCGTGCGGAAGTGGGCGATGTCGCCAGCGCGGCACTCTCGAGCACCGATGCGGTGATGCTGTCGGGCGAAACCGCTGCGGGCAAACACCCCATTATGGCGGTCGAAACGATGGATCGGGTATTGCGTGAGATAGAGGCCCATCAATGGCGACAGAACAGCTTTGGGGTGCCGTCAGAAAATAGCACTGATAAGCGCGAAATTATGGCCGTTCGAGAAGCCGTCGCCAGTGCCACTATCGACCTTGCCCACAATCTCAAACTACAAGGGATCATTATTCCCACCGGTACTGGCACGACCCCCCGCATCATTTCTGCCAGCCGTCCGTCAGCACTCTGTGTCAGCGTCTGCGCCAACATCCGTGTCAATCAGAAAATGGCGCTCCATTGGGGCGTAGTGCCGGTACTTGTTGACGAAATCCAGACCCAGGACTGGCGCAAGCTCTGTGACCTGATCAACACACAGATCGACCTCATCCAACAAGGCGACACCATCCTGCTAGTCTCTGGCTTCAACGATGACCCCACCAAGAGTGCGCCTGTGATGAAAATCCTGACCCTGTAGCCGCTGCTTTGATGCTTGTCTCATTGCAAAGCATCACTAAAAGTAGTCATACAGCACAAAGTTATCGTTTACACTGAAATATTACTACTTTACTTTACTTTACTTTACTCCAGCCCCTAAAACTTGACTCTACCGGCTCACACCGGGATGATTAACCCTTCAGACTCTCAAACAAATCCATCCCAAATATATCAAACCATGACACCCGATCAGTATTGCCAGGACAAAGCCGCCAAAAGTGGCTCCAGCTTTTATTATAGTTTTCTCTTTCTGCCGCCAGAACAGCGCAGAGCTATCATCTCGCTCTACGCCTTCTGCCGTGAAGTGGATGATGTGGTGGACGAGACCACAGAGCACGAGATTGCGCGCATCAAGCTGGCGTGGTGGCGTGAAGAGATTCAACGCGTATTCGACGGTGAGGCGCGTCACAAGGTCGGCAAGGCACTTCAGCAGACCATCCAGGCATTCGACCTACCGCAGGAGCATTTCATCGAGATCATCGATGGCATGGAGATGGATCTCGACTACAACGCCTATCCGACTTTCAAAGAGCTTTCGCTCTATTGTCATCGCGTGGCGAGCGTGGTGGGGTTGATGTCCGCCGAGATCTTTGGCTACGAAGATCGTAAAACACTGAAATATGCCCACGCCCTTGGGATGGCCTTTCAGCTCACCAATATCCTGCGTGATGTCCACGAAGACGGCGTCCGTGGACGACTCTATATTCCACTCGATGAGCTGGAACGTTTCGGCGTAACCCCCGAAGAGCTTCTCAGAAAAGAGACAACTGATAACATCAAAGCACTATTAAAATTTCAGGCCGAACGTGCCAACGACTACTACCAACAGGCCTTTGAACTACTCCCCGACTGTGACCGCCACCCACAACGCAGCGGTTTGATTATGGCCACGATCTACCGTGCAATTCTTGATGAGATTGAGGCCGACGGCTATCGTGTACTCGAGCACCGCACGTCACTGACCCCTATTCGAAAACTATGGCTGGCATGGTGCACCTTTCGCAAAGAGAAGAAACGCCAGAAGACTTATCTCAAAAATATCGCTGCAATCTAATAAACACTCCTTCATAAAAGAGCATTAAGCTGATGAAATTACTCATACGTGACCTCTCCCGCGAGACAACAGAAGCGGCCATTCGTACCCTGTTTGAAGCTCACGGAACCGTTCAGTCCTGCGCCCTGGTGATGGACAAAGAGAGCGGCGCTTCAAAAGGATTTGGTTTTATTGAGATGCCCAAACAGGGCGAGGCGAAAGCGGCAATCAAAACATTGAATGGCAAAGAAATTGACGGCAGTAAGATTCGCGTTAAAAAAGCCACTACAAAGCCAGACGAAAAGACCAGTGATGGATCAGCTGCAGCGGATTAAGGCTTAGCTCGATATTGAATCTGCAGACCGTTTAAGAAATTACGCAACACCTGATCCTGACATTCACGGTAGTTTTTATGCGTTGACTTACGGAAAAATGCGCTTAATTCATGCTTACCGATATCGACTTTGGTCAGGCCGATAATCGCTAGGATATCTTCCGCCTTCAGGTCCAGGGCGATTTTCAATTTTCTGAAAATGATATTGTTGTTTAAACGTTTTTCGGGCTGCGGCGGCTCACCTTCTCTTTTTCCACGTCGATCATTGATCAAACCATTCAGAAAAATGGCCATCTGAAAATCGTTGCACGGCTTAAAGGCAGGGTCATCGTCTCCTTTCAACCAGTCACTCACCTGCTCCCGTGTCACGTCATGGTCTGCCTGAGCAAATATTGCAATCATCTTTGAATCGTTAAAATCAAAGGCGTAGCGAATACGACGTAAAACATCATTATTGGTCACAAATACTTCCTGCTCTCAGCTAGCGTTGGGCGATGATGACATCGCTATCAACCGTGAATATGGACTTTGAAGCTGATTTTATCAGCTTTTAGCATAAATCTCGCTGCCACGTCACTCGCTTCATCAAGGACGCTTTTGGGCTAATTTTTTAGTCAGAACTGCCGATTGTTTGACAAAGATACAAAATTTTTATTACTCAACGCAAAAGTTAAAACTCAAAGCACTCAAAAGGAGGCAACATGGATAACGGTGGAAAACTATCACAAGGGTTAGAGGCATTAGCTCACTCTGCCTTCCCCTGTGTCTGCCAGGGGTGTGGTCAGAAATTTGAAAGCATGAATGATTTTGTCAACGTCACCAATGATAAAGAAGCCGCTTCATCTGGTTCACTCAACCAGAATGTCGATGAAAAAGGAACACCTTATCTGGAAATCACTCGCCAGTGCACCTGCGGCTCAACATTGAAGGGCGAGTTTGGTGACCGCCGCGACACGTCAGAAGCCGGTATCCGACGCAGAGAAAATTTCACTTATGTACTCGATTTTCTGAATGATAAAGGCTTTAATCAAAATGATGCGCGTGATGAACTACTCAAACTGATCCGCGGGGAAAAAAGCGAGGCCCTCGCGCCCTACCTTGCAGATACACCCATAAGTAAAGGCACTGGCTAGTCAATTAGAGGCTGTAGTTATTCTATTTTGATAAAATTGACAGCCTATTCTTCAATAACAAGGGAACAGGCCGCGCAAAATATCGCCAAGTCTGGCAGCAGGTTGAAACGCAGATTGGCCAGGAATGGCGCTCGGAGCAGATTTCAGGTTGGGTTAACATCGAGCAAGAAATAAGCATCCGTCATGAGTGGGTTTATCAGTACCTCTATGCGGACAAGTGCTGTGGCATGATTTCCAATCAGGTCTTGATCGACAAACGTCCGGTCATCGTTGATGCCCAGCAACGAGTCGGGGATAGGGTAAAAGTCATCGTGGCAAGTTGGTGAACAAAGCCCAAGTTCACACCATCAACTATGACAACGGTTGTGAATTCACCGATCATGCTCTGAACTCGATAGAGAGACAATAAAAAAGGGCGCCAACTCGGCGCCCTTTTTTTCAACGGTTTAGCAGTTAATTACTGCATCGCTTTCAATGCGGCAATGCGTTCATCCAGTGGCGGGTGACTCATAAAAAATCGTTTAATACCACTGCCTAGCCCCCCCGCGATGCCAAAGGCTGCTAACTGATCCGGCAGCGCTTCCTGACCGCTTGCGCGTTTAAGTGCTTCCAGTGCCGAGATCATTTTATTACGGCCAGCGAGTTTGGCACCGCCCTCATCCGCACGGAACTCACGCTTACGGCTGAACCACATCACTATCATAGCCGCCAGTATGCCCAGTAAAATCTCGGCAGCAATCATCGTCACGTAATACCCGATACCGTGGCCGCGCTCATTCTTAAGGATGACGCGATCAACAAAGTGACCAATCACGCGCGATAAAAACATCACAAAGGTATTCAGTACACCCTGAATCAGGGTCAAGGTAATCATATCGCCATTGGCGACATGAGCAATCTCATGCCCGAGGACGGCCTCAACTTCGTCGCGGCTCATGTTATTGAGCAGCCCCTCACTGACCGCGACCAGCGCTTTATTACGGTTCATGCCGGTGGCAAAGGCGTTCGGTGACGGCGACGGAAAAATCGCCACCTCCGGCATGCCAATACCGGCCTGTTGCGCCTGACGTTGTACCGTCATCAACAGCCAGCGTTCGGTCTCGTTGGCGGGTTGCTCAATCACCTTGGCACCCGTGGAACGCTTCGCCATCCATTTTGAGATCGCCAGTGAGATAAACGACCCACCAAAACCAAAGACGGCACAGAAGACCAGCAACGCCGGGATGTCGAGGTTGATTCCCTGCGCATCCATGTAGCCCTCAAAGCCAAACAGGCTGAGCGTAATACTCAGGACGATCATAATGGCGATGTTTGTCGCCAGGAATAGAAAAATTCGCGTCATTGTAGCAAAACTCCACGTTCTGTTTTTAGGGGTTACCCCTGCTTTCGGTTTCTACGATCTAGGTATTTTATGCCAGAATTCAAGCACCGCCATGTAATTATTTTTTCATGAGGCCAGCAACACCCAACATCCGCTCAGCCGCCCATATTTTTCATTGCTACCCACCATGAGTATCGATAAGATCGACCATGAGCTCTCTGAAATTATATCGCTATTATGACACTTCGCCTGTTGACCACGCTACTGCTACTGCTGATGCTTTTGCTGGCAGGCTGCGGCCGCCCCGACCATGACAACCACGACGCCGCTGCGCATGACCACACAGACGGCATGGAACACGACCATAGCGGGGATGACGAGCATGTCGACCGTTCGCAACACCTTGTCGACTTCATCGATGAAAGCGAACTCTTTCTGCAATATGAAACGTTAGTGGCCAAACGTGACTCCGTCTTCCTCGCCCATCTCACCCAGTTGAGCGATTACACCCCCATCCCGGGCGGCTTTATCACCATCACCCTCTCCGGCGGGGGCGCACCCGATGAAACCTTCAGCGGTAAACGGCCCGTGCGCGCGGGAATTCACATCGAAGTGGTGCTGCCACAATACCGCGGCGAGCGACAGCTATCGCTGCAATTGCACTCCCCCACTATCACTGCTACCCATCACCTCGGCACGGTGATGGTCTACCCGACTTACGCGGCATCGAAAAACGTGGCGCCGCGCGAGATTCCATCCGGTACTCGCTATCTTGAAAAAGAGGCGCAGTGGCAAGCGGGTTTTCTGATTCAAACACCCAGCGTCGATGCCCAGCAAAACCTGACGCTACCCAGCACCGCCATTCATCAAAATAATGAAGAAGAATTTATATATGTTATGCGAGGGGCTGAGTTTTTTGAACGCAGAACTGTGGTCACTGCCGCCACCCACCAAAGCATAACCACGATCACACAAGGCCTTACCGTTAATGAGCACGTGGTCGTTTATGGCAGCAGTGTACTGCTATCGAAAGATGACATCGAAACAGCCGCATCATCAACAGGTGGCATAGCGCTAGTGGAGCCAAAAACTAGTGCCAAGCCATAGGGAAAAACAGAGTTCACGAAAGGATAAAAGTACAGGCAGGCGTTGATTCAAGTAATTGTCTACTGAAGTTTGGAATCACCGATCATGAAGTGCATGATTACAAAACTGCGACACAACTCATCAACAGCAGGTTACATAATCGCAGATAAAGGTTACGATAGTGAGTTGTTAAACGATGAAATTCGAGGCAAGCTAACTCGCCCATTGGCAATGATCCAATGGATTAGTATTACTATAGGAACCTCTGATGTATTCATGAGATCGTATCTTGCGCCTAAAACATTCAGCTTCTACGTTGAAAATCTTCGCAATAGCCTGCTATTACGTGCGATTCTCGCCTCAAATCTGAAAGTTTTAGATCACAATCTATTTCGCCCAGAATAAATCAGAGGTTACTATACATAATACCGACTTGGGGCCTCACCACATAACAACTGAACGTACAGATTACAGGAAAAAGATGGCTCAATATATCTATACAATGAATGGGGTTGGCAAGGTAGTCCCTCCCAAGCGTGAGATCCTCAAAGATATTTCACTCTCATTTTTTCCGGGCGCAAAAATTGGTGTGCTCGGGCTAAATGGCTCGGGTAAATCGACGCTGCTGCGCATTATGGCCGGAATCGATACTGAACACCATGGCGAAGCCAGACCACAGGCAGGCATTCGTGTCGGTTACTTACCGCAGGAACCACAACTTGATCCAGCCAAAGATGTGCGCGGCAATGTTGAAGAAGCGCTCGGTGAAGTCAAGGCGGCAATGACGCGACTGGATGAAGTCTATGCCGCCTATGCCGAGCCGGGTGCTGACTTTGATGCGCTCGCCAAAGAACAGGCAACACTGGAAAATATTATCCAGGCAGCGGATGCACACAACCTCGAACGAAAACTGGAGATCGCCGCCGACGCACTGCGCCTGCCACCGTGGGATGCAGATGTCACCAAACTCTCCGGCGGTGAACGCCGTCGTGTCGCCCTCTGCCGCCTGATTCTATCTGCGCCTGACATGCTATTACTCGATGAGCCTACCAATCATCTCGATGCTGAATCGGTCGCCTGGCTTGAACAGTTCCTGCGTGAATTTGAAGGTACCGTGGTCGCCGTTACCCATGATCGCTATTTCCTCGACAACGTCGCGGGCTGGATTCTGGAGCTAGACCGCGGACATGGCATCCCGTGGGAAGGTAACTACTCCTCATGGCTAGAACAAAAAGAGGCGCGACTGGAGCAGGAAGAGAAGAGCGAGGGGGCCCGCATCAAGGCGATCAAGGCCGAACTGGAATGGGTACGCAGCAACCCCAAAGGGCGTCAGGCCAAGAGCAAAGCCCGTGTTGCACGCTATGAAGAGCTGGCCAACCAGGACTTTGAAAAACGTAATGAAACAAATGAACTGTTTATTCCGCCCGGCCCTCGCCTCGGGGATGTCGTGATTGAAGCCAATGGGCTGTGCAAAGGCTTTGGTGATCAACTATTAATTGAAGACCTCAACTTTAGCCTGCCGCCGGGTGGCATTGTCGGCATTATTGGCCCCAATGGCGCAGGTAAATCTACCCTGTTCAAGATGATCATGGGGATTGAAAAGCCAGATAGTGGCGAACTGCGTATTGGCGATACCGTACAACTGGCTTATGTTGACCAGAGCCGTGATGCACTGAATGACAACAAAACGGCATGGGAAGAGATATCAGATGGCCAGGACATCATCACCGTCAACGGTATGGAAATCAATTCACGTGCCTATCTCGGTCGTTTTAACTTCAAGGGATCAGACCAGCAGAAGCGCGTCGGCGATCTCTCTGGCGGTGAACGTAACCGCCTGCATCAGGCCAAACTACTTCAAAGCGGTGGCAATGTCCTGCTGCTTGATGAACCGACCAATGACCTTGATATTGAAACCCTGCGCGCACTGGAAAATGCCCTGCTTGAATTTTCAGGCTGCGCGGTTGTAATCTCGCATGATCGCTGGTTCCTCGATCGTATCGCCACACACATGCTCGCTTTTGAAGGCGACAGCCATGTGGAATGGTTTGAAGGTAACTTCGCAGATTACGAAGAAGACAAGAAACGCCGACTTGGCGATGAAGCGGTAGCGCAACCCAAGCGAATTACCTATAAAAAATTTGGTTGATGCCTAATAATAGTGGCTAAAGCGCACGCATCAAAATCAACGCATCCTCTCGTCCACGCTTTGCGGGGTAGTAAGCATTACGTCTGCCGATCTCATTGAAACCCGTTTTCAGGTAGAGGTCGATGGCGACATTATTTGAGGTGCGTACTTCAAGCAACATGGTATCGGCACGGTTGCGGCTTGCATCTTCCACCAGATGGGCAAGTAAACCGCGGCCAATGCCATGGCCGCGTAATGATTCATCCAGGCATAGATTAAGAATATGTGACTCACCTGCGGCCACCGTCATAATCGCATACCCCTGTACGGCAGCGGTATCCACTGACTCGACGACATAACAGCGGTAGTTGACCCGCAGGCAATCCTTAAAGATCGTTTCACTCCAGGGAAATTCATAAGTGCTTCGCTCAATCACTAACACATCAGACAGATCACCTTCGGTCATCTTACGGAAGCGGTAATAACTTGCAATCGAAGCCGTGTGAGCTATGACGGTATCATCCATAAAGTTAATACTCACCCGGTCACTTTATGTTTGATGTTTTCAGCTACGATAGCCCGCGCCATCAGCAAATCATGCCATGCGTTACGCTTTTCAGCCGAAGAGTCCAGTAAAAAGGCGGGGTGATAAGTTGCAATGACGGGAATATCACTCCCCGGATAGCGGTGCTCTTTGCCTCGAAGATCTGCAAGCGTCTCATCACGTTTTAACAAATACTGTGCAGTTAGCTCCCCCACTGCCAAAATGACAACGGGTTGTACTAACGCAATTTGGCGCTGTAGATAAGCATGACAACTACTCATTTCAGCCGCTTGTGGGGCGGTGTTATTCGATGGTCGACATTTAGTAATATAGGCAATGTAGACCTGCTCGCGTTTAAAACCGATGGCGCGCAACATCTCATTCAATAACTGTCCGGCACGCCCGACAAACGGCTCACCCTGGCGATTTTCATCGACCCCGGGTGCATCACTAATGATCATCAGTTGAGCCTGTTGATCACCCGTGCCAAACACGGTCTGCGTGCGTGTCGTGTGAAGTGAGCATAGTTCACAGCTGGCCACTGTACTACGCAGCGGATCCCATTCCATAATACCAACATTATCAGCGACAACGGGAATCGTCACAGTAGGCTTTAGTTCACTTGAAACTGTTTCAGGTGGAGAGGTTTCAATAATAACAGCGGCAGGTAAATCACGCCGTTGCCACACATCAATGCCCATCGCGTCCAGATATTGCTGCTGCGCCGTCATCATTTAATACTACGGTTATACCTGTGGATGAGCACGTTCAATCGGCTCGAGCAATTTATTAACCGCATTCAGATAGGCCTTTGCTGAGGCGATGACGATATCAGTATCAGCACCCTGCCCGTTCACTATACGCCCACCTTTCTCCAGCCGCACGGTCACTTCACCCTGCGAATCAGTACCACTCGTAATCGCATTGACCGAATAGAGTTGCAATTCTGTCTCACTATTCACAACAGACTCGATCGCCTTAAAGGTCGCGTCAACCGGGCCGCTGCCACTCGCCGAGACGTTCTTCTCAACACCATCGTATGACAAAGTCACCGCCGCCTCTGGGATCTCACCCGTCTCGGAACAGACCTTCAGCGACACCAGCTTAACGCGTTCACTTTCGCCCGCCGAACGGCTTTGTGTTACCAGCGCCTGCAAGTCGTCATCATAAATTTCATGCTTTTTATCGGCGAGATCTTTGAAACGTGAAAAGGCATCATTCAGCGCTTCTTCGGTCTCAAAGACGATATTGAGTTCCTGCAAGCGTGAGCGGAAGGCATTACGCCCTGAATGTTTACCGAGCACCATGCGGTTGGCGCTCCAGCCGACATCTTCGGCCCGCATAATTTCATAGGTCTCACGACTCTTCAAAACACCATCCTGATGAATACCCGATTCATGGGCAAAGGCGTTAGCCCCGACAATCGCCTTATTGGGCTGCACCGCAAAACCGGTAATCCCTGATACCAGACGACTACACGGCACGATTTGAGTGGTATCGAGTGTGGTATTACAGGGAAATAGATCCTGACGTGTCTGAACCGCCATCACCACCTCTTCCAGTGAGGCGTTGCCTGCGCGCTCACCCAAGCCATTAATGGTACATTCCACCTGCCGCGCACCGTGCATCACGGCCGACAGTGAATTCGCCACCGCCAAACCCAAGTCGTTGTGACAATGGACGGAGAATATCGCCTTATCTGCATTGGGGACTCGTTCAATCAGTGTTCCGATCAATGCACCAAACTGTTCGGGTACGTTGTAGCCGACGGTGTCGGGAATGTTAATGGTAGTGGCACCGGCATCGATCACCGCCTCGATAATTCGACACAGAAAATCGTGCTCCGAACGCCCCGCATCTTCCGGTGAGAACTCCACATTGTCAGTATATTGCCGAGCCAGTTTGACTGCTTTGACGGCCTGTTCCACCACCTCGTCCGCCGTCATGCGCAGCTTCTTTTCCATATGAATCGGAGATGTCGCGATAAAGGTATGAATACGCCCTGACCTGGCCGGCTTGATCGCCTCACCTGCACGCTCGATATCTTTATCCAGCGCACGTGCCAGCGCACAGACGGTGCTATCTTTTACGACGCGGGCCACCGCCTGCACCGAGGCAAAATCGCCTGCGCTTGCCATCGGAAATCCAGCCTCGATGACATCCACGCGCATTCGCTCCAGCGCTCTGGCAATGCGCACCTTTTCGTCTTGTGTCATCGATGCGCCGGGGCTCTGCTCGCCATCACGCAGGGTGGTGTCAAAGATGATTAATTTTTCTTTTGCATTCATTGTACTGCTCCGTCTGATGACCCAGTTTAACCGAGACACAGACAAGATAAAACAACCGGATAGTGTCGATTAGATAAGACGATGTAAGAATCTGATATTCGGGTAATCAGCGCATACTATCAAGCTATTATGATGCGATGAGCACCCCGAATCAGTCCTCGGCGTTGTCGTTACCGTCATCTTTTAGATTGCTCTCTGTCCCCTGCTGTCTGAGACGACGACGCTGCCGCAATTGCCATAACGTTAATATCGGGCCGGAAGCCGCATAAACAAAGGCAATCGAAAACAGGATATAAGGGGGATTGGTAGAGATAAAAACAAACAACAGCGCAATGAAGAAGATCGTCACAAAGGGCACTTTGCCTTTAATATCGAAGTCCTTGAAACTGTGATAACGCACCTTACTCACCATTAATAACCCGGCTGAGATGGTCAGGATAAAGGCCCATATCGCCACGTCACTGCCCTGAACTGCGTATTCCTCACCGGCCCATACCAGGCCAACTATCAATGCCGCAGCAGGCGGTGAAGCGAGCCCCTGAAAGTAGCCTTTATCGACAACGTTTAACTGGGTATTGAAACGCGCAAGACGCAGCGCGGCACCCGCGGTATAAACAAACGCGGCTATCCATCCCAGCTTGCCGATCGAGCTCAACGACCACATAAAGATCACCAACGCAGGGGCCAACCCAAACGAGACCATGTCGGCCAGGCTATCGTACTCTGCGCCAAAGTCACTCTGAGTATTGGTGATACGCGCCAGTCGTCCATCGATGCCATCCATAATCATCGCCACAAAGATGGCAATTGCTGCCGCTTCAAAGCGCCCATCAATGGCGGCAATAATCGCGAAAAAACCGGCAAAGAGTCCTGCAGTGGTAAACAGATTTGGTAAAAGGTAGATCCCTTTACGTCTGCGATTTTCTTCAGTCATGTGACACACTCGTCAACATCATTTTTCCACTTCCATATTGATAGTCGTTTCAGTCGCATTCCCACGAATCAGTGATGCCAGTATATCTGATCCTGCCTGTACGTGGTCACCTTCGCTCACCTGAACCCGCGAATTAGCAGGTAACAATAATTCAAGGTAGCCACCAAAGCGGATCAAACCGCAGCGCTCACCTTGTCCGAGACGTTCACCAGACTGATGATAAAAAACTGGTTTCAAGGCGTGATGCGCCACCCCCATCACCAACACGACATCATCATTCTCATCGGTCTGGATCTGCATCGCATGACGATCCAGCGCCATGTTCTTCGTATCATCCTCTGAGTTTGCAGGCGTTTGCCAACGCTGAACGATCTTTCCTTCAATCGGCGCGCGTGTCACATAACTGCCCAGTCGATGCATTCGCATCGTCACGCTTATCGCGTTACGCTTTAAGTACTCGTCGTATACGGTATCGATGACCAATACTTCAGCATCCGCCGGGGATACAACCCCTAACGGTGCGGCCGGGATCTCACGCGCGGGATCTCTAAATAGATAAGCCACTAACAGGGCTAGCAACCACAATGGCAATGCGGCAAGTAGACCGAAATAAAACTTGGCTACAAACCCTGATGCGATCATTGCTGCGATAAACAGCCAGCCTTCACTGGCGACATAGGTACGTGCAACGCGACTCATCGCGCTAACCCTGCGGCATAAAAATAAAAAGCCCCAATCCCGGCATGAATCCGGGCTTGAGGCTTTATCGCGTTGCAAGCAATCATATTGCTTCTCAACAACGTAACGTCTGTATTAATCCTGACAAACCAGATTAGACTCAGACTTAGTTCTTATCCTGATCAACCAGTTGGTTGTCTTTAATCCAGGACATCATGCCACGTAGTTTGGCACCCACTTCTTCGATTCCGTGCTCACGGCCGATGCGACGCTTCGCCTTCAGTGTTGCAGCACCCGCCTGATTTTCAAGGATGAATTCACGTGCAAATTCGCCGTTTTGAATCTCGGTGAGAATCTTCTTCATTTCGGCACGGGTCTCATCGGTGATCACGCGAGGACCACGGGTCAGATCACCATACTCAGCGGTGTTTGAAATCGAATAACGCATGTTTGCGATGCCGCCTTCATACATCAGGTCAACGATCAACTTAAGCTCATGCAGACACTCAAAGTAGGCCATTTCAGGGGCGTAACCCGCTTCAACCAGGGTATCAAAACCGGCTTCAACCAGCGCACTGGCACCACCACATAATACCGCTTGTTCACCAAATAGATCCGTCTCGGTCTCTTCGCGGAAGTTTGTCTCAATAATACCCGCACGGCCACCACCGTTTGCGCTCGCATATGAAAGAGAGATCGCCTTCGCATTTCCTGTCGCATCCTGATGGATCGCAATCAGTGACGGCACGCCACCACCCTGGGTATAGGTAGAACGAACCAGATGCCCCGGACCTTTGGGTGCAATCATGATCACATCCAGATCGGCACGTGGCTCAATCTGTTCATAGTGGATGTTAAAACCGTGAGCAAAGGCAAGCGCAGCACCTTGTTTGATGTTTGGCGCCACTTCATCGCGATAAAGTGCAGCCTGACTTTCATCAGGCACAAGAATCATCACCACGTCAGCACTGGCAACCGCTTCAGCAACAGGCTTTACTGTCAGGCCTGAGTTGGTCGCTTTCACTGCAGATGATGAGCCATCACGCAGTCCAACAACAACATCAACACCAGAATCTTTTAGATTATTCGCGTGGGCGTGGCCCTGAGAACCGTAACCTAAAATGGCAACGCGCTTGCCTTTAATGATCGACAGGTCTGCATCTTTATCGTAATAAACGTTCATTCTTTATCATTTCCTCTTTCTAAATTTCACAAAATTCAAATTCGTTTAAGCCACTCGTATTCCCAAAGCGATTAGCGTCGATGGCGCAAGCCACTCAAACACTGACTCAGGGATATAAACTCTTTTCGCCGCGTGCGATTCCGCTTACCCCGGAGCGCACGGTTTCAATAATCTCATCAGCATTAATTGCCGCGATAAACTCTACAATCCTGTCACCAGAATCGGTCAATTCTATCGTATACGTGGTGTCAGTGACATCGAGTATACGCCCGTTGAAGATATCTGCGAGTCGCTTGTACTCTTCGCGGGCCTCACCCACGGCCTTCACTTTCACCAGCGCCATCTCACGTTCGATGTGCTCATCCTCACTCAAATCGACTAGTTTAATGACATCAATCAGCTTATTGAGCTGTTTGGTGATCTGCTCGATAATCTCTTCAGAGCCACTCGTCACGATGGTCATGCGCGACATTGAGCCATCTTCTGTCGGCGCCACCGTCAATGACTCGATATTATAACCACGCGCAGAAAAGAGCCCGGCCACACGCGATAAGGCACCCGCCTCATTTTCCATCAAAATAGATATTACATGTCTCATCGGGTTACACCCTACACCAGAATCATTTCATTGAGGCCAGCACCGTTAGGAATCATCGGGTAGACATTCTCCTCCTGATCGGTGACAAAATCCATAAACACCAGGCGATCTTTCAACTTCATCGCCTCTTCCATTGCGCCATCCACATCAGCCGGATTATCGATACGCATCCCCACATGGCCATAGCTTTCCGCAAGCTTGACGAAGTCCGGCAGCGCATCCATGTAGGACATCGCATAACGACGCTGATAGAAAAACTCCTGCCACTGACGCACCATCCCCAGATAACGATTATTCAACGCGATAATCTTGATCGGCAGCCCGTATTGCAGACAGGTAGAGAGTTCCTGAATACACATCTGGATACTTCCTTCACCGGTGACGCAGGCCACCGTTGCATCGGGATGCGCCAACTGAACCCCCATTGCCGCTGGCAGGCCAAAGCCCATTGTGCCGAGACCGCCTGAGTTGATCCAGCGATAAGGCTTATCAAACTTATAGTACTGCGCCGCCCACATCTGATGCTGCCCAACATCAGAGGTCACAAAGGCATCGCCGTGGGTCGCTTTATAGAGCGATTCGATGACCTGCTGCGGTTTGACCTGACCACTGTCGTGATCGTACTTGAGACAATCGACAGCGCGCCATTCCTGAATCTGTTTCCACCAACTCGCCAGCGCTTTCGCGTCAGGCTTTTTATCACCCGCTTTGAGCAGCTTGATCATCTCCTGAAGAACATTCGGCACTGAACCGACAATCGGCACATCCACCTTGACGTTCTTCGATATCGATGACGGGTCGATATCGACATGAATGATCTTGGCAAACGGACAAAACTTTTCAATATTACCAGTCACGCGGTCATCAAAACGTGCGCCGATGGCGATCAACACATCACAGTGGTGCATCGACATATTGGCTTCATAGGTGCCGTGCATGCCCAGCATGCCGACAAACTGTTTATCGGTCGCAGGATAGGCACCCAGCCCCATCAATGTATTCGTCACTGGATAGCCCAGCATCTGGGCTAACTCAGTCAACTCCGGCGCGCCGCGCCCCAGTATGACGCCGCCACCGGTATAAAAAATAGGGCGCTCGGCGGAGAGCATCATCGCCACGGCACGCTTGATCTGCCCAACATGGCCAGTCACCACCGGATTGTAAGAACGAATCGAAACCGTGTCCGGGTATTTGAACTCAGCCTTATCAGCCGTCACATCTTTCGGAACATCGATCACCACGGGCCCAGGACGACCAGTGGTCGCGATATAAAAGGCCTTTTTGATCGTCTCCGCCAAATCTGTAACATCCTTGACCAGAAAGTTGTGTTTCACGCAGGGGCGTGTGATGCCGATTGAATCAACCTCCTGAAAGGCGTCATTACCGATCATATCGGTCGGTACCTGGCCGGTAATCACCACCATCGGGATAGAGTCCATAAAGGCGGTCGCAATCCCAGTCACGGCATTGGTGGCCCCTGGGCCAGAGGTCACGAGCGCGACGCCCGGTTTACCGGTCGAGCGCGCATAGCCATCCGCGGCATGCGTTGCCGCCTGCTCATGTCTGACTAGAATATGCTTAACGTCATCCTGCTGATACAGCGCATCATAAATATGCAGCACCGCACCGCCTGGATAGCCAAACAGATGTGTAACTCCCTCTTCTTTCAGGGAACGGACGAGAATCTCCGCGCCGGTTAATTCCACAGCTAGCACCCTCTTTGAGAAGTAAAAACACCCGTGAAAAACGGGTGACTTGAATATTTCATTTACGTATTAATATAAGGCAACGAATTTTAATAAGATTCGACGAAAAAAGATAGGGAAGAAAGCAAAAACTTCTGAAAATACAAGCCATTTCCACGATTTGATACGGTTATATGCTACAAATCGTTGAAAACCAACTATAACGAATGCAGGGGTATACCTATGCCATTATTAAGAATCCAGACCAATATCACCATTGAAGCGGCCGCAGAACAGGCCATTCTGAAACAATTATCGGCCACCGTCGCCCATCAGCTTGGCAAACCAGAAGGCTATGTCATGGTGATGCTCGAAGGCGGCAAAGCAATGTTTTTCGCTGCGAATGATGCGCCGACCGCCTATCTGGAACTGAAAAGCCTCGGCTTACCACAAGAGACCACGCCCTCACTCTCTGCTGCGTTATGTGAAGCGATTAGCCAACAGCTTTCGATCCCGGCAGATCGTATCTACATCGAATTCTCCAGCCCACCCCGTCATATGTGGGGCTGGAATCACACCACCTTTGGGTGACCTGCACTTTTTTAGCCTTTACTCATCAATAAGATGGCGCTTTAGAAACTGCTGGGTTGCGTCCCACGCCTCATTACTGGCGGCAACCTGGTAGGTTTTATTCTGTGGATTCACGAAACCGGCCGCCGCATTGATGCTAACCACATCAAGAATCTTACGCAGCTGCAACATCACCTGCTGAAACTCATCGACCTTTTCCATGCTTAGATTGAGATCCTGCCGACCGAACACCCCGAGCATCGGCACATCAATGCCAGCAAGCGCCTGTTGCGGCCCTTGTGGCAGGGCGTAAAAGGCAATCAGCGCATCGATATCCGCATTTTCATCGGCCGCCACCTGATAACTGAATTTAGCACCGTATCCCCACCCCATCAGCGCCACTTTGCGTTGGCGTTGTTTTAGATAATCCAGCGCGCCGTTGATATCGGCGATCACCCATTCAGGGGCAGTCTGTCCCATCACCTCGCTGGTCATCAGTTCATCGCGTACTCGACGGCCATCGTAGAGATCAGCCACCACAACGCGGTAACCTTGTTTTCCCAGTCGATCCGCCCAGTTTTTTGCCTCCTGCGCCAACCCCCAACGATCATGCGCCAGCGCGATGCCGATATCTGCATCTTCAGGGCCTGCCACATAGGCGTTAAACGGGGTGCCATAAGCCGTTTTCAGTGTGATTATTTCGGCACTGCTGTAACTCGCATAGAAACAGCAGATGACCATCAACAAATACTTACGCAACATACGTACCCCCTGTCACTCGATAATCTCGAACAAAAAGCATACCTCAGAAGTGCACATCTTGCTATCCAGCGATATGTGCCTCATTGCAGTCTCGATAATTAGCGGCCTCAATAATTAATTGTCGATGGATCATCGACTATGATTCACGCAACGCCTGCATAGGTGGGTAATTAACTACCTTACGCGTCCCCAGCACACCTGCGAGGCCGATGCCAACGCCGCCACCGATGATACCCAGCCCCCATACCCAGCCATTAAAATGATATTCTAGCTGAAACAGGTGCGTTGCCAGCAGATACCCCAGCAAGCTCGCCGCCAGCGCGGCCACCATTCCCGCCAATGCGCCCAGCGTAATAAATTCAGCAATCACTGCATTCAGCAGACGCCTGCGTCCTGCCCCTAATGTACGTAAAATAACGCTCTCGCGGATGCGCTCATCTAGCGTCGCATAGATGGCGGAGTACATCACCAGCAGCCCGGCAATCAACGTAAAGAGAAAGACATACTCTACCGCCAGCGTCACCCGTTCAATGATGCGACGTACCTGTGCCATCACCGCGGCGATATCGATGACGGTAATATTGGGGAACTGCCGCACCATTTTATCGAGTATCTGGTACTCCGCTGCGGGCAGATAAAAACCGGTCATGTAGCTGGCCGGAAAAGGTTCCAGCAGGCCGGGTGACGCGATCACGAAAAAGTTGGCGCGAAATGAATCCCACTCAACACTGCGCAGACTGGTCACTTTAGCGCTCACTCGCTGTCCCTCAATGGTAAATGTCAGCGTCTCACCGATCGCTATCCCCAACGTTTTTGCCAACCCCTCTTCTACTGAGAATTGTGGTTCCTCATCACTGGCAGACCACCATTGCCCGCTGGTCAGTCGGTTATCTGTCTGCATATCTTCAGCCCACGAAAGATTAAACTGCCGCTCCATCAAACGCTGCGCCCGTGCATTTTCATAATTATTAGGCAAGACCGACTCACCGTTGATCTCGAGCAAGCGAGCGCGGATCATCGGAAACAGATCCGGCGCCGTGATCCCCTCCGCCTCAAAAAAGGCCGTAAGTGGCGCGACCTGATCTGGCTGAATATTGATCAAAAATCGATTCGGCGCATCTGCTGGCAGGCTATTGCCCCACGCCTGTAGCAGGTCGTCACGGATCACAGAAAAAAGCAGCAGGACCATAATGCCAAGGCCAAAGGCGATCACCTGCGCCACACTGCTTAACGGTCGCCGAATCAGATGCGTGACGCCGAAACGCCACTCTGCAAAGAGATGATGACGGAACGCGGCCAACCCTTTCAGCAACAGAAATGCGACGCCCGCCAATAACACTAGCGCGCCGACAATCCCGGCCAGCACATAGAAACCCAGTTTAAGATCGCCTGCCTGCCACACAATCAACGCCGCCAATACCACAAAACCCAGCCCGTAGGTTGACAGGCTACGGGTCGGCAGCGCCCCCAGCTCACGCCGCAACACACGTAACGACGGCACGTTTTTTAGGTGTAACAACGGCGGCAACGCAAAACCAAACTGCGTCACCAGTCCGGTCAACAGACCAAATAACACCGGCAACATCGACGGCGTCGGCAACGCGAAATCGGCCAACGACCCCACAATCTCCACCAGCACATATTGCGCCGCAAATCCGATCAGACAACCCACCGCTCCGGCCAGCAAACCGAGCCATAACATCTGCAACATAAAGATCGACAGGATCTGCTGTTGCGAGCCACCCACGCAGCGCATCACCGCGCAACTATCGAGATGACGGCGGATAAAACGTTGCGACGAGGTCGCCACCGCGACCCCGGCCAGCAATACGCTCACCATCGCCGCCAGCCCTAGAAAACGGCGTGCGCGATCCAGCGCACTGCGCACTTCCGGGCGCGCCTCTTCAATGCCCTCGATGCGCTCGCCCGCTTGCAGGTCGGGCTCTACCAACGCCCGAAATGCTGCAACCGCCGTCACATCACCGGCAAACAACATGCGGTGACGCACGCGGCTCGCCGGGGTGATCAGTGCAGTGCGTTCAAGATCCTCAAGATTCAGCAGCACCCGCGGCGCAATACTGAAAAGCTGGCCGCTGGCGCGTGCAGGCTCATGCGTCAGGATGGCTACGATACTAAACTCGGCCTCACCCAGCATGAGACGATCCCCAACGTTGACGGCGAGCTGATCCAGCAGTTGCACATCGACCCACACCGTGCCCGGCACAGGCACGGATGCGACACCACGGTCAGGGGCAAACCGTTCACTGGCGATACGCAGCTCACCGTGCAGTGGATAGGGATGTTCAACGGCCTTAACGGATGACAGCTGACTGCGGTCACCCGACATCACCATACTGGGAAACTCGACAGAGGTGGAATATTGCAGGCCCAGCGCAGTGGCATCTGAGCTCAATTGTGCCGGTAACACACTATCGGAGATGATCACCAGATCGCCCCCCAATAGCGTATTGGCCTGATTCTCCAGCGCCAACCGCACACGATCGGTAAAAAAACCGACAGAGGTTACACTGGCCACCGCAATCACCAGCGCCAGGCTTAATACTCGCAGTTCACCTGCACGCCAGTCACGCCGTAGCATGCGCCACGACATACGCACAGTAGCTGCGAGCTGTCGGCTCACAGCGCCTCCGTCAACGGTTGTGCGACCAGTTGCCCGGCATCAATCCGCAACGAGCGACTGCAACGCCGCGCCAGTGCATCATCATGCGTTACCAGCACGATGGTGGCCCCCTGCTCCCGGTTCATTTCAAACAGCAGTTCAATGATGCGTTCACCGGTAGTGCTGTCGAGGTTGCCCGTCGGTTCATCGGCAAACAGGATTTTCGGTCGCACCACAAAGGCGCGGGCGATCGCCACTCGTTGCTGCTCGCCCCCCGAGAGCTGTTTGGGGTAGTGATGCAGTCTTTCTGCCAACCCCACTCTGGCTAACATTTCACGCGCCTGAGGTTCGACCTGCGCGGCACCTGCCAGCTCCAGCGGCAGCATCACATTCTCCAGTGCGGTGAGATTGGGCAGTAGTTGAAAGGACTGAAAGATAAAGCCCACCATCGACTGGCGCAGTGCCGCGCGACCATCTTCGTCAAGCGCAAACAGCTCATCGTTATCGAGCCAGACCTTACCCTCAGTGGGTACATCGAGCCCGGCCAGAATCCCCAGCAGGGTCGATTTACCCGAGCCTGAGGCCCCCACAATCGCCACCGCCTCGCCGTTATTGATCTCAAGATTAAGATCACGCAGCAGCACCAATTCACCTTCAGGACTCATCACCCGTTTACTCAGCCCTTGCACACGCACAACCGGGCGTGAGATATTTTCTACCATGATTAAACAACTCCTGATGCTCTTTGCCCTTATCGTACCGGTAACCGCCGTCGCACAACAGACCATCGTTGTGATGGGTGACAGTTTAAGCGCTGCCCACGGCATGGCGCAAAAAGAGGGGTGGGTGAATCTGCTGGCACTGCGTATCGATGCGGAACAGCGACCCTATCGGGTAATCAATGCCAGCATTAGCGGCGAAACCACACAAGGCGCCCTGACCCGGTTTGAGGGAATACTCGCCACATATCAACCAGAAATAGTGGTTATTGCACTTGGCGGCAATGACGGTCTGCGCGGGCTGTCGCTCAATGCCATGAAAAAGAATCTTGCTGCGATGATCAAACAGGCACAGGCAGCACAGGCGCAGGTGTTACTCGCAGGTATACAACTCCCGCCGAACTATGGCCGCACATTCAACCAACGCTTCGCCGATACTTATCAACAACTGGCCAATGAATACAATGTGGTGCTACTGCCGTTTCTGCTCAAAGGGATGGAAGCGGATTTGAGCCAGTTTCAGCGCGATGGTATCCATCCACTCAATACCGCACAACCGATCATCCTCGATAACGTCTGGCAATCCCTGCTGCCGTTGATCAACGCAAACGAGTCATCATCCACCCATTTCTTGATGGGACTCATCGAGTAAACCGTAGCGCAACGCCACATGGGTCAGTTCTGCGTCACTATGGATGCGCAGCTTTTCAAACAGGCGATAGCGGTAAGTGCTAATGGTTTTAGGACTCAGACATAGCTCATCCGATATTTCCGGGGTCTTTTTCCCCTGAGCTACCATCAACATCACCTGCAATTCACGGTTGGAGAGCGCATCGATCGGCGACGCATCCCCCGAACCCGATAACAGGCTAAGTGCGAGGTGTTGCGCAATATCGGCCCCCACATACCGCTGGCCTTTGTGAACACATTTGATCGCATTGATGATCTCTTCTGGCGAGCAACCTTTGGTCAGGTAGCCCGAAGCGCCACTTTGCAACAGACGTGATGGAAAGGGTTCATCGGCACACACAGAGAGGATAATAATTTTGAGGGAACTGTCCGATTTAAGTAGCTTCCGCGTCGCTTCAAAGCCACCAATGCCGGGCATCTGCACATCCATCAGCACCACATCAGGCTTTCGTTGTCGCACAAAATGAATCGCCTCTTCACCGCTATTCAGGTCGCCGATAACCTTTAAACCAGGTGCATCATCAAGGATACGCATGATACCTGCACGTACTAATTTATGATCGTCTACTAATAAAACGTTTACCATTCGACTCCTCATTCAAAAATAACAGGCCTACTACTAACCAGCTTATACGGTTAGGTCATCACTATAATTAGCACTAAACATAGATGCGGTGTATGTATAGCTAGCTGATATCAGAATTTTCTTATAAGGGACTATGATCCCATGTATCCCTGCATATAGAAAGTATTTAGCAACACTCCATAGGGGTATGAGCCCAAAAAAATCGTTGATTATATTAAACCTGTAAAGTCTGAACCAAAAAACCCGCTAACCTTGTATCAACGGTAAATGCTCACCCATTAATTACCGGCACATATACGATTCGACCTGCATATTTACAGCAATAAATCGGACTGCAAGGATTTACATATGGCGATTGAACGCCCCAAAAAAATACGTCTGGGCGACCTGCTAGTGGAACAAAAAGCCATCACCGAAGCACAACTGATGACGGCACTCGACGCGCAAAAAAGCACGGGGAACAAGCTGGGCCGTGAGTTGATTGAAAGCGGCTATCTAACTGAGGAGAATCTACTCGGCATCCTTGCTACCCAGCTCAATATCGAATTCATTGATATCAGAAACTACTCCATCGACACTGACACAGTAATGCGTATTCCCGAGGTTCAAGCACGTCGTTTTCGAGTAATTGCACTGCAGGAGGCCCCAGACCACCTTCTGATCGGCATGGCGGATCCTACCAATATTTATGCATACGATGAAATATCACGGCTCGTTGGAAAACCAATCAGCCTGGCTGTAGTTAAGGAAGATGACTTGCTCAAGGCAATTGATGCTGCCTATCGCCGCACAGCAGATATCAGTAACTTTGCGGCCGAGCTTGGGCAGCAGATCACTGACCTTGAAAGCTTAACCACTGACCGAACGGTAAATGAAGGTGTCACAGAAGCGCCCGTGGTAAAACTGCTGCAAACCATGCTCGAAGACGCCGTACAGGTCAACGCCTCTGACATCCATATTGAACCCAACATTAATGAATTACGTATCCGTTTTCGTATCGATGGCACATTACGGGTGCAGACTACCACCGATCATCGTATCGCGGCCGCATTGATCTCTCGCTTAAAATTGATGTCTGGACTCGATATCTCTGAAAAACGCCTCCCTCAGGATGGCCGCTTTCACCTCACCGTGCGTGAACAACGTATCGATGTGCGCCTCTCCACATTGCCCCTGCCCGAAGGCGAATCCGCAGTGATGCGGCTTTTGAACCAATCCGCCGGGATACTGGACGTTGATCAGCTTGGTATGCCGGCCGCGCTGGTAAAAAAGGTAAGGAAGGTGACCCATAGCCCGCACGGTTTAATGCTGGTCACGGGGCCCACCGGGAGTGGTAAAACAACCACGCTCTATGCGCTGCTGAGTGAACTCAATGACCCGGGGGTCAAACTCATCACTGTTGAAGATCCCGTTGAATACCGCATGAAAGGCATCAATCAGGTACAGGTCAATGCCAAAGTCGACTTAACCTTTGGAAAGGTACTGCGCTCCGTACTACGACAAGATCCTGACGTGGTTTTAATTGGTGAAATGCGTGATAAAGAGACTATCGAAATCGGTCTGCGTGCGTCTATGACTGGCCACTTTGTGATGTCGACTTTACATACCAACGATGCCATCTCCAGTGCATTACGCCTGATTGATATGGGTGCGGAACCCTTTCTGATTGCAGGCGCATTAAGAGGCATTTTGGCACAACGGCTGGTGCGGCGTGTCTGTGCCAATTGCGCGGTTGAAGATACATTAGACCCCGCCACATTGCTCATGCTGGAAGATATGGGCGAACCGGTAGAGAACATAACATTCAAGCGCGGTAAAGGCTGCCGCACATGCAATGACACAGGCTACCAGGGGCGCGTCGGCATCTATGAGTTCCTTGAAATGAATGCCGAGCTGGTCGAAGTGCTCCATCGTGGCGACCTGATCGGTTTTTCAAAAATGGCGAAAGCACTCCCGGGCTTTAAACCGCTGAAACAGTCTGCATTTGAGTTGGCCATAAAGGGCATCACCACGGTCGATGAAGTGATCAAAATCGGTTACGGCATGGAAATGTAGGCGATGGGACTTTATAAATATGAGGGTAGAGATCAGCAGGGGCAGTTAATATCGGGCCAATTTGAAGCCGATTCCGAGGAATCCGTCGCCAGCCATCTGCTCGATACGAAGATCACGCCAATTACCATCAACAGCTATCGTGAAAAGTCAGCCCTAAACATCAATGTAAAATTGTCTTTCGGCAGCAATAACGTCCCGCTGCTCGATTTAATCTTTTTTTCACGCCAGATGTACACCCTGATGCGTGCCGGCATTCCAATTCTTGAAGCGCTGCAAAGCCTGCGTGAATCTACCCCCAGTGAAAAACTGGCCGGGGTCATTGGCGACATACGCGATAGCCTCGATTCAGGCGAAGAGTTGAGCACCGCCATTGCACATCACCCTGAAGTATTTTCAAGCCTTTATATCAGCATCGTCGAGGTAGGTGAAGCCAGCGGTACCCTGCCGGATAGTTTTCTAAAACTGGTCAATTATCTGGAGCTGGAGCGCGAAACACGCGAGCGTATTAAAGCCGCTACGCGTTATCCGATCATCGTAATTGTCGTCATCGCGATCGCCATGTTAATTATTAATATCTTCGTCATTCCATCGTTCGCGACGGTGTTTGCAAAATTTGGCTCCGATCTACCGCTGCCAACCCAGTTCTTAATTGCCACCTCCAACTTCACCCTCAACTACTGGTATGTGATCGTCGCTTTCGTCATTGCCCTGCCGTTTGTCATGCGTTACTACTTATCCAGAGCGAGTGGCCGCCTGCGATGGGACCGCATCAAACTTAAGTTGCCCATTATTGGCAGTATCCTTTACCGCGCCACCATGGGACGATTTTCGCTTGCCATGGCGATCTGTATGAAATCAGGCGTCCCCTGGGGGCAATCGATGGCCGTCGTCAGCAATGCGGTCGATAACACTTACGTCAGTCAACATGTATTAAGCATGCGCGACGATGTCGAAAAAGGTAGCACTATTACTCAGGCCGCCACCGCAACCCACCTCTTTCCCACCATCGTGCTACAGATGATCAATGTCGGTGAGCAGACCGGTTCGCTCGATAATTTACTGTCAGAAGTGGCTGAGTATTACGAGCGTGAAGTGGAATACCAGCTCAAAAATCTCAGCGCCTCGATTGAACCGATTCTGCTCGTCTGTGTTGGTATGATGGTGCTCGTGTTGGCATTAGGGGTATTTTTACCGATGTGGAACCTCGCCGATGCTGCTATGGGACGTTAGCGCTCAAACACACCTTTATATAACTAATGATTAGAATTTCGTTAAAGTTAGCCCGCAAAACAGCCGAAATATCATTTAAGGCCAGAAATTTCAGGCAAAAGCAGTGTGGCCAACAAATTTATGGGTAAACATCAACACTCGATGAGGCAATATGATGAAACAACAGCAAACAGGTTTTACTTTAATTGAATTAATCATGGTCATTGTCATACTCGGCGTATTAAGTGCCGTCGCGATACCCAAATTTGTAGATCTTTCTGGTGATGCTGAAGATGCGGCATTAGAAGGCATTGCAGGGGGACTCAGTTCAGCAGCAGTAATTAATTTCGCCGCTAAAAAAGCCGGTAATGCTTCTGCTGCAACTGTTACTGATTGCCAGCATGTTGGAGCATTAGTTGAAGGCGGTTCCAGTGGTGCACCAGCTACAGGGTATACTATTGGAACGCTTACCACAGGCTTAACAGCTGAAGGCGATTCAATTAATAATTGTGTATTAACACACACTGCCACATCTAAATTTACAAACTTCACTGCTATTCGTGTTAACCCATAAATACACCTATCATCTAACTTTAAACCGATGCCCGTAACTTAAAAAAACTGGCATCGGTTTTTCCAGTCCTCGATGAACGCCAATGTCCAGACTGATTCGCGGTTTCACCCTTATAGAGCTAGTGCTGGTGCTACTCATCACCGCCATCCTCTCTACCTACGCCATTATTAAGTTTCCCGCCGGTTCCATCAATATCGCGGCGCAGGCAGACCAACTCATGGCCGACATCCGCCACACCCAGTCACTCGCGATCAACCGTGGCCAGCGTTATCGCATCAACTTTAACAGTGACCGCTACTGGATCAGCAGTGCCGATGGCGCTACGTTGTACACCCATCCAGCGGTGGGCAGCTCGACAATTTTACTGGAAACGGGCACCACCCTCAGCAGCACACAGACCTTTCTGGTATTCGATGGCAATGGCACCCCGTACACCAACGCCCTCACCCCCGGCACCAAACTGGCGGCCGATGCAGTTATCACGCTCAGCGCAGGCGGCGAAAGCCGTACCGTGCGTATTACCCCCGAAACCGGCCGGGTAATAAAACCATGATGCGCCATCGTCATCACCATTGTCATAGAGGATTCTCACTGATCGAGCTGGTGATTTTCATCGTTGTTACCAGCATTCTGGCGACGGCGCTATTTGCTGTCTTTTCCACCGCGTTGCGTGGCCCGGCACTGGCCAGCGATTCCAACCGGGCGATGCAACTCGCCGTTGAACGGATGGAACTGATCCTGCCACAACGCCAGGTATTGGGCTTTGCGTCATTTGCTATTCCAGCGGCGGACCCCTGCCAGCAGGGCTCCGCGCAACTCGCTTGCACCTCTATTCCAGCAGGCTTTACCGTCACGCCAGCCATCGCGCCCGACTGGGGCGGCGACACTAATTACAAAGTGGTCACTGTCACTGTCACCGGGCCAGCCACAGCGACGCTCACTTCACTGATTGCGGATTATTAACATGGCTCACCGCAAACAGAAACAGACGGGCTTTTCATTGATTGAGATGCTGCTCGTCGTCATCATTTTATCGATCATTGCCGCGCTTGGCGGCCAGATGCTCAGCACCGGCTTTAACAGTTACTTTACCGGGCGCGATATCATTAACGCTGAATGGCAGGGCCGTTACGGCCTGCAACGGATGAGCCGTGAACTACGCGATGTACGCAGCGCCACCGCCGCAGATCTTGTAACGAGCCCCGCCAATCAGATCACCTTTACCGATAACAATGCGAACGTCATCACTTATGCCCTTTCCGGTAGCACATTAACCCGTAATGGCCAACCGCTCGCGGATGGCGTCAGCGCCCTGTCATTCGATTATATTGAAGACGATGGCATCACCACGGCGGCCGCAGCGGTTGATGTGTGGTATATCAGTGCGACAGTAAATATCACCCTCAACGGCTCGGTTTACGCCCTGCGTAACACGCTTCACCCAAGGAATTTTTAGTGATGGGCATCCCACAGCAACGCGGCTCGTTAATGATCGTCGCCATCATGATGATTCTGGTGTTGAGTTTTTTGGGTGTCGCGATTACATCACTTTCCATCACCAATACTCACAATGCGGTCGACACACTGTCTGCGAGTGAATCATTCGCCATCGCAGAATCCGGCCTTGAGCGTGGCATCAGAGAGTGGAGCCTCGCCCCAACGACTTATACTGGCGAAGGCCCAGTCAGTTTTGGCAATGGCACGTTCACTGTTGCGGTCACATCGCTCTCTGCCACACAATCCAACATTATCAGCACTGCAAGCGTGCCAACAGTCAATGGCAGTACCACGCGTACCGTTGATGCGATTGTCAACCTTGGCAGTGCATCACCTTCGGTTCCCACCGATAACCTAGCAGACTGGCCTACTGAAGCACTCAATAAAACGGAGGGAACCGCTTCGATAGTGAGCGACAGCATCCAGTTTGCGACACTTGATATCAATAAAGCCAAATACAAAGGCTATCGCGAGACCGCTACCTCTCCGGCCCTTATCACCCTAAATGCGGGTGACACAATCAGCTTCGACTTTGAGTACCAAAAAATATGGGCCACCGGCACGCCTGATGCTAAAGAACCTAAAAGAATGGACGTCGACATAGAACTCATCAGCACTACTGGCACTCGATATACCCTTTGGTCTGAAAACAATGAATTCAATAATCCAGCCTGGCTATCAGCACCCACCATCAACTGGACAGTCCCCAACGGTGTAACCATCAATCGAGTTCGCATTTCATTTGATATGCAAAGAGACAAACGTGGTTATATTCCCGTAGTCTCGTTTAGAAATATAGATATCAGTGCTGGTGGTGGTGGCGCTACAGTCGCTTCGTGGCAGGAAACCATTCCCTGATAAACGTTAACTACGCTATTTTCACCGTTTGCAACACATTAAATCCTCACCCCTCCCCCGCTGTAATCAAGTATTTAGCAAAACTGTCGCTAACTTTTTAGACGCAATGGAAGACTCTCATTTATAAAATAGTTCAGGGATATTAACTTGTTAGGAGCACTACTCAAAAAACAACCACTGCCCGGTATCTGTGCGATTAATTTCAATGCAGAAAGCGCTTCTATTGCCAGAATTATCGCGGGTGATGCAAAGCCTGTCGTCGATTTTTGTGGCTTTTACTCACTCGATCAGCCGACAATCGAACATCAGCTCAGGCAGTTAGCCACAACACATCAACTCAATCGTTATACCTGCACCACCTTAATGAGCCGCATCGATTACCAGCTACTGGTGATGGAAGCACCTGCTGTACCTAAAAATGAACTCAAAGACGCCTTACGTTGGCATATCAAAGATTTGATCGATGAACCGGTGAGTGACATTACGCTGGATGCCTTCGACGTACCAACGCCACGTGGTGCAAAAAAATCTAATGTTGTCTATGTGGTCGCCGCAAAAAAAGAACAGCTCAATAACCGTAGTAAAATATTACAAAGTGCAGGGATAAACCTACAGATTATCGATATCAAAGAATTGGCACAACGCAACATTGCAAATCTGTTATCTGATAATAAAAATGGTGTGGCACTGCTGTCACTCGACTCCACCAGCGGTATCCTCACACTCAGTAGAGGTGGCGAGCTCTACCTCAATCGACCACTGAATCTCGGGCTAAACCAGGTGGTGCCTGCGGCGACAAACGCACCAACAGAAATCCAAAATGATACTGGACTGCCCGAATTAAACCTTGATAGTGAAATCGCCAATAGCGCAATCTATGATTACATTGCACTCGAGTTACAACGGTCGCTTGATTATTACGAAAGCAATTTCCGTCAGCCCCCCATCCGTACGTTACACCTCGCGCCAATCGCAAGAACGTTACCAGGATTTCCAGAGTATATTAAAAATAATCTCAATATGAATGTTGAAGTGGTTGATCTCAACAACCTGTTTGAATCCAAAACACCGATACCAGTAGAGACACAGGAAAAAGTTTTTTTTGCACTTGGCGCCGCGCTTCACGGGAGTGATCATGAGCCAGGAAATTAATCTCTTCCGTTCGACTAACCAAAGTCGCAAGTTTAACTTCGGCGGCGCACATTTGCTAATGGGCCTGGTAATGCTGTTCACTGGACTGTTAATTTATAGTGGTGTTCTGCTGGGAATACAGCACTCACTCAAGACACAGGTTGCACAACTTGACGTTGATAAAAATATCTCAGCCAATCGCCACAAAGAAATCACACACCAATTGGCGCAACATGTAAATAGTGACATTAATGAGGAAATAGAAAAAATCGAGCACCTGCTCGCCAATCGCAAAGAAATTCTAAATAAATTACGGGAAGACATGTTTGATAGTGGCGAAGGCTATTCCGGTTATTTCATTGCCTTTGCACGACAGCATATCTCCGGTCTGTGGCTAACCGATATCACTATTGCGCATGCTGGACGCACATTACAAATTAAAGGGCAGACAATAACCGCCAATCTGGTCCCCAAGTATCTCGAGAAGCTTTCTGATGAAGCGTTGCTGACAGGGACAAATCTCTCCGATTTTCAACTTGACCGCCCTATTGAAAATGAAAAACGCAATACCCGTTCAGAATACATCGATTTTATCGTTTCAACCGAATCTGATGATGCAGGTACCTTATGAGTGCCATGATGAAAACCAAATCTAAACTCTGTCAGATTGCAGCACTACTGGATGGCAGACCGGCGACTGAACGCGGACTGATTTTCATCACCGTATGCCTGACAATTTATACCCTGTTACATTTTTCATTGATGTCACCTGTCGATAAATCCAATGCCACCATGAGACTAGCGATTGAGAGTAAGACCGCAGAAAAAATGCTGCTTGACCAGGAACTCGCGAAATTACTCGACAACCTAAATCGAGCGCCAAAAGAATCGGTATTGGTTAGGCTGGCGTCATTGACAAATGAACTTAATAATACTGGCGAGTTCTCCACGCTCATGAAAGACCTGATCACACCGCGTGAAATGGTGCGCTTTGTCGAAGGTGTTCTCACCAGCAATAAAGGTATCACTGTGGTGAGGGCTAAAAACATGCCTGCTGTGCAGCTTTGGCCTGATCAATCAAATAAGGTTAAAAACGAACCCGGTGAGAATAAAGAAAACCATACTCAACAGAGAACACCAGCTAAAGACGAGTTCAAAATTTATAAACATGGCATGTTACTGGAAGTCAAAGGCCGTTACCGAGAACTCGTGACATTTTTGGTAACACTTGAACAACTCCCGTGGAAAATACTCTGGGGCGATGTCAGTTTAAGCAGTGACGATGATGATAATGATGCTGTTTCTACCCTAGTCATTTACACCCTCAGCCCTGAAAAAGCATGGATGGGATTATGAGGATGAAGAGAAAACTGGCGTTGACCCTCCTCATCATATCACTTGGGTACCCCTTCGCAGGGGTTAGTGCCGATCCGCTTGCTAATCTGCCCGACCCAACACGCCATAAACAAAAACAAAAACAGAAAAAGGCCGTTAAAAACGTTAAACAGAAGGCATTAACATTGCAATCAACACTAATTTCAGATGAACGTCGTTATGCAGTTATCAATGGTCAGTCAATGGCTATTGGTGAACGGATCGACGGTGCAACATTGCTCGAGATAACCCCATTTAAAGCTGTACTTATAAAACATGGTCAAAGGAAAGTACTGACGTTAACAACTACAGATGTAGTTAATGAACCCAGTTCTACAATCATTGATGATTGAGATATAAATATGAATACGTTACGCATTATTGCACTGACAACAACGCTGACACTACTGGTTACGGGCTGTGAGACCATTCCAAAAAAGTGGCATAACTCAGTCAATAAAAACATGCATACTACGTTTACTGAAGCCGCGAAAATGCAGCCTTTGAATCTTTCTGAGAAAATTCAACAGGTGATGTCACCTGATATCGTCGCAGATATTCCATCAAGTCGGCCTGAGTTAATCAAACCCCGTTTTGATCTAACTGCTAACAAGTCGCCTGCTCGTGAAGTCTTTATGAGCCTAGTCAAAGGCACACCCTATAGCATGGTGGTCCACCCTGATATTAATGGTAATATTTCACTACATTTAAAAGATGTGACCATCGACGAAGCACTCGACACCTTAAAGCAGGTCTATGGTTATGCCTATCGTCGCACCGGCAACCGCTACTCTGTACTGGGGCAGGGTATTCAGACCCAAATTTTTACTGTCAATTATCTCAATTTTAATCGCAAGGGCCATTCTAATACCCGAGTATCATCTGCTGAGCTTAACGCAAGTCAAGGTGGTAATAACAGTCGTAGTGGTGGTAATAACAGTAGCAATGGCAGTGGTAGCAATAATACTGCGGCCACAGGCAGTCACGGTATTCAAATAAAAACCTATTCTGAAAGTGATTTCTGGAAAGAACTACAACTATCGCTACAAGCCATCATAGGCGATAAAGAAGACCGTCGTGTGGTGACTCATCCTCAATCAGGGCTGGTGGTCGTACGTGCACTGCCGGATGAACTAAGCATCATTGAACGTTTCCTCGGCACCACTCAGGAGAGCATCAATCGTCAGGTGATTCTGGAAGCAAAAATTCTCGAAGTCGAACTCAACGATTCGTACCAAACAGGGGTCAACTGGGCAGCACTGGGTTCATCCGGCAGTAATTCAATTCTAGCCAGCCAGGTAGGCGGTGGAACTTCTTTAAGCGCTGGTACCAGTGAAATCACTGGATTTAGTGGAAACCTGCAACCTAACGGTAACTATTCACCTATTAATTCAGCTAATACATCGGCCTTCGGTGGCGTTTTCAGCCTGGCGCTGAAAGCACGCAAGTTCTCTGCCTTTCTTGAATTCTTACAAGGCCAAGGGGATGTACAAGTGCTCTCTAGCCCACGCGTATCAACAGTGAACAATCAACGTGCGGTTATCAAAGTGGGCGGCGATGAGTTTTTTGTCACTGGCATTGCCAGTTCATCCACGGTCAGTGGAGCAGCCACAACACAAACACCATCAGTAGAGTTAACTCCATTTTTTTCTGGGATTGCGCTCGACGTTACGCCACAAATTGATCAAGATGACAATATTGTGCTGCATATTCACCCAACTGTCAGTACTGTCTCTCAACGTGACAAAACTTTTGTCATTAGTGGCGAAACATTTAGCCTACCATTAGCAATCAGCAATATTCAGGAATCTGATAACGTGGTCAGAGCAGCCACAGGTCAAGTCATCGTTATCGGTGGACTCATGAAAGAAGGTAGCAGTGATGAAAGTGCCTCTATTCCCATACTCGGTGATTTGCCTTTAATTGGCCAACTATTCAAACACCAAAAGCTAACACGCGTTAAAAAAGAACTGGTCATTCTGTTAAAAGCGACAGTGGTCGACAGTAACGATTTATGGAAAGAGTCGATTCAAAGTTCACAGGCGCGCACAGCCGATTTCATGGAAAGGCGCAAACGTAAATGATCATTCAAAACATTAAAGCGATGACACTCGCTAGCCACAAACCAGCTCTGCACCTCGCGGCATTACTATTCTGTTCGAATATGTTTACGTCAGTACTACAGGCCAGTTCGCTCAGTGAAATTCGTGCATTGACATACAATGAAAGTCCGCATCAAGCCGACACGCTTTCTTCGAGCGAGCTCATTGTAACCCTTCACCCACTGAGTACAAAAAGCATTGCAGAAAACAATTACCGTCAAGCGCTTATTTATATTGAACAGAATGACGTCAATACAGCTCAATCAACTTTATGGCAAGCATTACGCCAAGACAATACCAATATCCTCGCACGAGAATTATTGGTATCACTGTTGCTCACACAAAATAATTTTAAGGCAGCGATCAGTGTACTTGAGACCGGTATAGCCGTCACACCGACACATTCAAAATTTCCACTGTGGCTAGCCCAGACTCACATCAAACTCGGTGCATTTGAACGTGCCTTAACCGTGCTAGAGAAAAATATAACTCGATTCAGACAGCAATCTACTTATTTAGGCGCACTCGCGAATTTTTATCAGCAAAACGAGCGCCACAACGACGCACGTGACTATTACCTGCAAGCTTTAAAACTTACGCCTCAGGATAATCGCTGGTGGATAGGCTTAGGGATGACTGCGGAAGAATTAAACGATTGGAGTGGTGCGCAAACGGCATACCAACGCGCCAAGGAAAACAGTTTTATGGATGACCCTCTGCTGCCTTTTGTACAACAACGTCTTTCTATGATGCGTACGCAACTGCAACAGTAGACAGTGAAATATCATGAGTTTTATAGCTGTCATGTTTAAAATCTGCATATCATTAGCTGGACTGAAGCAGCTCTGATAGCTGGAATTATTATCGGCTAAAGAATGGCGGAGAGGCAGGGATTCGAACCCTGGGAGGGCTACAAACCCTCAACGGTTTTCAAGACCGCCGCTTTCGACCACTCAGCCACCTCTCCAAATATCCTTACAATCTTTAAATCTGACTCATTTAAAGATTATACCGATTCGCTGACAACAATAGCCCGGACAATTGACAGAAAATTTCTGAAAATTGCCGAAATAACAAGTCCTTGTGATCAACGCGGAAGAATATACCCGCTTCTCATAAAAGATGCAACTCCGGCTTGATTTTCGCTCACATAACACCATAATAGAGTCATACGATTATCAATTGGAGTTTGAAGAAACATGAATCCGTATCGACAAGATCAAGCTAAAGTAGCCGTAGCCACAGGTGTTGAAACCAGCTTTGTCACCACCAAACTGATCCGCAACACCTATACCCTGCTCGCTATCACACTGTTGTTTAGCGCAGTCATGGCGGGTATCTCAATTGCAATTCAGCCCCCTAGCTATACAGGCATCGTCTGCTTGTTAGGTGCACTGGCGCTGATTTGGCTGGTACTGCCTAAAACCGCCAACTCAAGTGCCGGTCTGGGTGTTGTCTTTGCAATCACCGGTCTGATGGGCTTTGGACTAGGGCCGATGTTGACGCATTACCTGAGCATGCCTAATGGTGGCTCAATTGTGATGACCTCACTGGGTTCAACCGCCACCATTTTTCTTTCCCTCTCTGGTTATGTGATGGTGACAAAGAAAGACTTTAGCTTCATGGGTGGTTTTTTAATGACCGGCATGATTGTCGCGATTATCTCAATGCTAGTACTGCTAGGCGCCAGCATGTTTGGTTATCACATGCCGATGGCACATCTGGCACTGTCTGCCATGATCGCAATGCTGATGGCTGGCTTCATCCTGTTTGATACCAGTCGCATTATCAACGGCGGAGAGACCAACTACATCATGGCCACCGTTGGACTATACCTGAGCATCTACAATCTGTTTGTGAGCCTGCTACATATCATCGGGGCATTTAACAACGACGATTGATCTATCTCAGCAACAATAAGTAAAAGCCTCGCTCTCAAGCGAGGCTTTTTTTATGGCTCACATCACGTCACAATAGCGACTATGAACAATATCGAACACAAATTTGCACAATACGTCCGTATCCTAGGCCGCGGAAAAAAAGGCAGTCGCTCACTCAACCAGGACGAAGCCTTCGAAGCGATGCGGATGATCCTCAATGAAGAGGTCGAAGCGGTGCAACTCGGTGCCTTTCTGATGTTGCTACGTGTCAAAGAGGAGAGCCCTGAAGAACTTGCTGGTTTTGTCGAGGCAGCACGTGCCTCACTTGCGCAACCAACGGTTGCGGTCAAGGTCGACCTCGACTGGTCCAGCTATGCAGGCAAGCGACGCCAGCTGCCGTGGTTTATTCTCGCGGCACTATTGCTGGCCGAGAATGGCACTTCAATTCTAATGCACAGTACCGCGGGGCGAAAAGACAACCGCATCTACACACCCAACGTGATGAGCCTGTTTGGCATCGCCAACTGCGCCTCACTTGATCAGGCCGCACAACAGATTACTGTGGATAACTTCGCCTTCATTTCACTGGATAGTTTCAGCCCAAAATTAAAACAGATCATGGAGCTGCGCAGCCTGCTAGGGCTACGTTCGCCAATCAACACTCTGCTAAGAATGCTCAATCCGTTAGGTGCACCGTACTTAATGCAAGGCACCTTCCACCCCGGATACAGACCTATTCATCAACAGGCTGCTATCCATCTACAGCAGGGCCACCTGGCAGTCTTTAAAGGTGAAGGGGGTGAATGCGAACGTAACCCCGACGGCGACTGTGAAGTCTTCTCCGTACACCATGGCGTGGCCAGTGAAGAAATCTGGCCAGCGGTGTTCAAAAAACGCCACTTGAAAGATGAAACGATGGATATCAATCGTCTCCTGCAAGTATGGCGCGGTGAAACAGAGGATGAATACGGTGTTGCGGCGACCATTGGCACTACTGCAATCACTTTGAAAATGATGGGCAAGGCAGATAGCATTAATGCTGCAAAGACACTAGCGCAGGGACTATGGGAAAATCGTGAACGATCACGCTATCCCGATAATCGCCAAGTCGATTGACATGCTCAGTTCTGTAGGAAGACAAACCCGCCAGGATTTCTGCATCAACTGGGTGTCCTTCCTTTTGTAGGATCTTTACAACCCTTGTCATCGCATCAACGTTGTGCAGAATTACTAGGTTGGCCACTAACTGGTTATATCTAATGACCTTCCGCTGTTCGTGCTGAATGTTTTCCGCAATGATGCCTTCACCGTCGAAGAACAGCCATTTGGTGAAGTTATTGAACTCATCACTTTTATTCGTTGCGGCCTGGATGGTTTTTCGTAACTCGACATCACCAATGTAATTCAACAGGAAAATGGTTCGTACTGCTCGGCCTAATTCCCGAAATGCAAAGTACAATTTATTCTTGCAACTGTAGGTGCCAAGGCGTCTTAAAATCGTTGACGGTGTGATTTTCCCAGCTTTAATCGACAGTACGATACGCAGCATATCGGGCAAATGTGTTTCAATCAGTCGGCAGTTGATGCTTTCACCGAATAACTTGTTGATGTGCTCGTAACGTATAGTTTTATCGGGTTTGAAAAAGATGAGTTTTTTCAGGCCACGAATGCGCGGCATAAGATTGATACCTAATAAATAAGCCAGTCCAATCCGACACATGGTAATAACCAATGCCGCCGTAGCCTCCATAATGTTGGTCGTAGGTAACTTTTCAGATACCTGTTGATCCACAAAAGATAAGGCTTCAGGTTTATTGTCTTTTGTGTGTTTGCGAATGACGATGCCATCACTGGTCATTTCAAGATGTTCGTTACCAGGGTATTGGCTATCTATTTTATGTGCTGTATCTATAAGCTGTTGCTTCAGGTTATCCACGAAAGCCTTTGGCTGTGTGGGTAATTCGACCATCTCACCATATTCAGAAATTTGTGCCTCGAATGTTTCCCAATCGATCAACTGATCCCGGTAGTCGTTATAATGTTCACTTTCTGCCACAAAAAGATCACCGGATTTCAGCTCTCTCATCACGTGGGTAAAGACACACAATTCAAAATATTTTCGGTGGACTTCATGGATAGATGAATCATGTACTTTTTTACCTGTCACCAATTTACGCCATTTTTCAGGTATCCAATGTATGTTTATCTGGTTTCTTCTGCTGCTACCATCTCCAACAAGGGATAGCATTTCCTTATGACTGTTCCGGTGCTCCAGGATAAGATGGATGGCTCGGATAAGTGACTGGTCATTTGTCGTCGATTTGACGTTGATCAGCTCAAGGCAATTGAACAGTAACGGCCGCTGAATTTTGCATAGCGGTAGTAGAAATGGATAATAATTGTTTCCTGCATAGGCCATGTGCGCATCACACTCCGCAAGTATTTGTTCTGGCTCCTCCTTCAAGGCAGCTGTGATGCCGGCAATCCGTGCCTTGTCCGTCTTGTCTTCTTGAAATGCCTTACGCGACAACTGATTCCTTTTTCCCCGACTGTCCTGCGTCCGTCACGTCTCCGTATAACCTAGTTCATAAATGAACTCGTTACACTACGACATGACTACCTCAATGACTCTACGGCCACTAAAGCCGCTCCTGCATTTCTTCGTCGTTCGCTATCGCTCTCAACTACGAAAGGGCAGACGGCGTGGCCTATCGGGGACTAATCGCCCTCGCTTCGCTCTCCATGGCGATCAGCGGATGAACAGTTTTCTCTTCCCCCTTAAGTAAAAGCACTACTAGTTCTTTGCCTAATATTTAGTGTTACTATGGTGGCTGTAAGGCTGCCGTTGTCAGGCTATTTTCTATGCTCATAAAACCTTATAAAAAATCGTTCAAAATGGATGCATAAAAAACGTGTGCCCTCGCTGATCGCCATGGAAAGCGAAGCGAGGGCGATTAGTTCCCGATAGGCCACGCCGTCTGCCCTTTCGTAGTTGAGAGCGATAGCGAACGACGAAGAAATGCAGGAGCGGCTTTAGTGGCCGTAGAGTCATTGAGGTAGTCATGTCGTAGTGTAACGAGTTCATTTATGAACTAGGTTATACGGAGACGTGACGGACGCAGGACAGTCGGGGAAAAAGGAATCAGTTGTCGCGTAAGTGAGTGAATTATCGGCATGGACGCCGAATAATTTTTAGCGAAGTAGCGACACAATCGATAACCAAGTGTTAGGTCTAATATGAATGCAACATTGAATTTATGTATTACTCACACCACTCGATATGAATTTGAGGGGCCAGTCTTTTTTGAGCCGCACTGTTTTCGATTTAGACCCGCGCCCCGATCGCATGTCAATTTAGTGAAATATCATCTTGATATAAATCCGGAACCCGCGGGTGTCTCAGAAATTCAAGATCCAGAAAACAATAGTGTTCAGTTCTGTTGGTTTGATGGCACCTACGAAGCATTGGACTTGAAGTCGGTTTCAGTCATTAAAATTTCAGCATTTAATCCGTTTCATTTTTTGATTTATCCATCCGAGTGTATCTCTTCTCCGTTCAACTATGATCCGAAACTGATGCAGACCTTGGAACCGTACCTGGAAAAAATAAGTATTGATGACTCACTTAGTGCTATGGGAAATCGGGTGCTCGAAAAATCCGGAAACGATACGTTTGCCTTTTTAAAAAATCTGAATGAATATGTGTTCGAAAAATTTACCGTCCACTACCGGGAAAAAGGCGCTCCTTTGAGTCCCAGCGACTCTTTCAAAAGTAAGGAAGGAAGCTGTAGAGATCTATCCTGGATGCTAATACAGTTACTTAGAAACATGGGGTACGCTTGTCGCTTCACCAGCGGCTACTTTTACTTAGAGCAGGACAAGAACGAATTTGATTTACACGCCTGGTTTGAGGTGTATGTCCCTGGTGCTGGCTGGGTAGGGTTCGATCCCAGTCACGGTCTTTTGGCAGGCACTCATCATATCCCTATCTGCTCAAGTGCGCTGCCAGAGAATACCTTACCCGTGATAGGCAACATCAGAGGGAAATTTCAATCCACCATACAGAGCAGTGTCACCATTGATATCCAATAGCACTTATGTGTGATGTTCATTTTGATATCAGAAACTATCGATTAAGCGCTGCATGAATGAACCACAAGTCACTATCGGTCTCATCAACCCTAAAAGTGCTTCTAACGTAGGGGCGGTGATGCGTGCGGCGGGCTGTTACGGTGTGGATGCCGTTATTTATACTGGCACACGTTATGATCGTGCAGTGAAGTTTAATACCGATACAAAGGATAGACATCTGACGATTCCGCTAACCAGTGTAGAGTCTATTTTGACGGCTGCGCCTGAAAACAGGAAGATTGTCTGTGTTGAGCTAGTGGTGGGCGCTGTACCCTTGCCGGACTATCAGCATCCCGATAATGCGATTTATATCTTTGGCTCGGAAGATGGCACCATCAGCCAGGATATTATCGATCGTGCAGATGCAGTGGTTTATGTGCCGACAGTGGGGTGCATGAATCTGGCGGGAGCGGTTAATGTGGTGTTGTATGATCGATTGGCCAAGTCAGGTTTAAAGAGGGCGGGCGATGACCTGATTCGCAGCAGCCGCGATACGAATAATAGGGTTAAAGTGAAAAGGTGAACTCCGGTAGAGGATAAAGGGTAAAGGCGTCAGCACCACACCAGCAATGAATTACGCAAATAAGGTATTTTCGTGTCGGGCAGTGGCGTCCGCTCAATTTGGCTACGTCCTACTCTAGGAAGATTCAAAAAACGTCTAAAATCACTCGAAGAAAAAGTGGCTAAAGAAGGTATTATTCTCAGCGATTCACAGGTGGCAGCGCTTGAGAAAAAAACACGATGATGAAGCCTGCGGTGAAATTGAGACGATCCACCCCGGTTATCTTGGCTCACAAGATACGTTTTATGTCGACAACCTGAAAGGCGTTGGTCGTATTCATCAACAGACGTTTATTGATACTTACAGCAAAGTAGCCTGCGCTAAACGCTACACTACAAAAACACCTATCACCGCTACTGACATGCTCAATGACAAGACCCAGCGGTAGATATCTTCTGGACTAATACGCATCTGCTGATTATCAGAACAGGTTCGCAGTGTATTATTCTCTATTCTGCCTCAAGGTAGGGCACTTTGAAGTTGAACCCATTCTCCATAATAGTGAAAGGATACCTATATATAATAGTAAATATATTTATCTATATTTTAATGCTGGTGCCCGCCCTCACCATGCGCGTGCCCATGGGTTAACTCTTCATCACTCGCTTCGCGAATATCGACCACTTCAAGATCAAAAGTAAGCGCCTTGCCTGCAAAGGGGTGATTGCTATCCACTGTCACCATAAACTTACCCGCCTTCACTACCGTCACCTGGCGTTGCCCCTGCTCAGTTTCAACCGTCGCGACCATGCCTGGCTTCCATTTTTTCGCGCCCTGCAGATGCTTCATCGGAACACGCTGAACAGAATCTTCGACTCGCTCACCGTAGGCCTCTTCAGGCGGCAATGTAACACTGAACTTGTCACCTACGGCCTTGCCCGCTAACGCCTTTTCTAATCCGGCCATCATGCCATTGTAACCATGTAAATAGGCCACCGGCTTACCCTCTGTCGACTCCAGCACTGACTGCTGATCGTCTTTTAACGTATACAGAAACTGGACTACTTTTTTATCTTCGACCTTCATTACCTGACCTCTGGCTGCCCCAAATATAAACATTGGTAAAAACGCGTCATTTTACACGTCTATAGCGCCATCCGCATAGATGAAATCTCGATATTGACCACAATTAGTCAAATCCCACCTGAGGACTCAGGCAGGTAAAAAACCACTAAGCGTAATAGTCGACCATACGAGAAGAGAGCATCATTTCTCCCTCTGCGGTATCACTGGAATCTTGCAACTCAAGACTATCCTCTCGTCCATCAGCTGCGGCCTTGTGCCCATCCATCGTTTCTCGATCCTGTTCTGATGCCTGTTTCTGCTGGGCAAACGATTGATCAGAAACATCCACATCGGCAAGATTCACACCGTTATCACCCAACATTTCACGCAACCGCGGCATGGCACTATCCAGCGCTTCACGCACCGCGCTATTTTGAGCGGTAAAATGAATCGTCGTTAAATCATTCTGTACGCTAATTCTCACCTCAACAGGGCCAAGATGAGCTGGATTCATCTTTAATTCGGCAGACTGCACCTGACTATTCACCATCCATTTTACCCGGCTACCGACCTCTTCACCCCAGCTGGCCTGCTGCGAAAACGGCGTATTAATCGACGCCTGCATCAGTGACTTGGTATCACTCACACTCTTTGAATCGGTGGATAAAGCAGCGAGACTATTGAAGGTGTTAATAAATGTGTCGCCCACTTTACTTTCACTACCCGTGGCTGTCGACTGCTTGAGTAACATCGCATCACGCAACATATTAGACAATGAAGTACCCGCGCCGGGTACCGACGCGGTCTCTAATTGTGGTACTAAACGTAAATTCGAAAGCCCATCATCGATTTCTTCGACAGGGGCCATTGCCAACTGCCGCATCAATAGATCTTGTTGCAGTCGGTTTTGCCCCTGACCGGGCAACTGTGAAGCCGCTGCACCCGCCGCCGCCAATGGTTCTGGCAAATTCTGCGCGGACATCGCATTGTTCACTGCGATAGAAGATGCTATCACTGGCTGCATGCTGGCATCGATGATTAACTCACTATCACCGTTTGCCGCTGTTTGCGACAGCGCGTTTTTTAGATCTGTGACGTCAGCTAAGCTATTTACACCACTCCCAGTCACACCCGGTGGCAATATTTGCCCCTCAAGTGGCAATTCTTGACCAGCAAAGGCACTTTGTAGTTGAGACTGGAACGGGGTCTGTCCCGTCTGGGCGGCCGCTGAAAGCATATTTGAAAACAACGGTGAGAAGCCCTGAGCATCTGCTGGAACACGATTTGAACGCTTACCTGCACCATTATTCTGCGCGCTCAGGCTATTAGACGCCTGTGAAGCCACATCGGTGGCATTCGATGCTGGTGATAAATTGGTAAGCAAACCCTGCATGATGCTGTTCCTGCTTCTCCTGTTACATTCAAATTAATATTTGTGTCACAAGATACAGAGCAAAGAACATGCCAGCTAAGAAAAACTTCGTTCACCTGTTTATTCAGGGGTATAATTTTTCCCCGTATGTTGAGCGCGCTCATCGCTTTCGGCCTGCTCTCGCTTTTCGCGCGTTTGACCTTCTTGCTGGTGATAACGATCAATCACTTTATCGAGCGCCTGATGACGTCCGCGTAATTGAATCCACGCCGCATTCTTCGCCTGTAACTGCTGGTCGCATTCCAGTAATAGCGCCTCTTGTTGCTTTACTGCGATTGCGAGGCACGCAATGAAACTACGATAATCATTAATTTGAGCAATATTCATTCCGATACGCCCAGCTTCGTTCAGTCGCTGGATATATTCTTCATGATAGTGACGCAATTCAATCAACTTGGCGTCATGTTGATCCACGACCTTACGGTATTCACTCAATGCCAACGCGGCATCGTTCTCACGTTCTTGCGCGATTTTAGCCACCGGTTTCAGGCGTCGAGATTTCAAGAGAGCACCTCAGTCAGCCAACTATTGATCAGCTGGCATGACATTACTCGCCACCATCGGCTGACTCAGCAATGCCGACAGCTGCTGTCGGCCATTTTTAAAATCAACCGACTCAGCAATATTTTGTTGTAAAAAATCACGCAAACGTGGATAAAATTCAATCGCCTCATCTACTTCAGGATCACTGCCGCGCGTGTAGGCCCCAACATTAATCAAATCGCGATTCTGTTGATAACAGGAATAGAGCTGTTTAAAGCGACGAACTTCCTGTTGATGGGTATCATCCGTGATCTCTGTCATCACACGGCTGATTGAGGCCTCGATATCGATCGCAGGATAATGGCCAGCATCCGCGAGTTTGCGTGACAACACAAAATGGCCATCAAGAATGGCGCGCGCCGCATCGGCGACCGGGTCTTGTTGATCGTCCCCTTCTGCGAGTACTGTATAAAAGGCAGTAATCGACCCGCCATTCTCACTGGTACCGGCACGTTCGACCAGCTGCGGTAATTTGGCAAACACAGAGGGTGGATAACCCTTGGTCGCCGGTGGCTCACCAATCGCCAGCGCAATCTCACGCTGTGCCTGCGCAAAGCGTGTCAATGAATCCATCAATAACAGCACCCGTTTTCCCTGATCACGAAAATACTCGGCAATGCTGGTCGCTAACATCGCGCCGTGCATGCGCATCAGTGGTGGATTATCCGCTGGGGTTGCTACGACGACAGCACGCGCCATGCCTTCTGCCCCTAAAATCGTATCAGTAAACTCCTTGACCTCACGCCCTCGTTCACCGATCAGCCCTACGACTACGACATCCGCATTGGTGTAGCGCGTCATCATGCCGAGCAACACACTCTTACCGACACCACTGCCGGCAAACAGTCCTAAGCGCTGACCACGTCCAACCGTTAATAATGTATTGATCGCCCTCACCCCAACATCGAGTGGCTCTCGAATGGGGGGGCGACGTAATGGATTCATCGGACGACCGCGCAATGGCACACGCGTATCAGCGCGCAGTGGCCCCTTATCGTCCAGCGGCTTACCGGCGCCATCCACCACGCGACCCAATAGGTCTTTACCCACCAATGCCTCATACGCCTGTGTAGAGGGTATTACCTTGGCGTTAGGGACAATCCCGTGAACTTCACCACTGGGCATGAGATAAGTTTTGTCACCCGAAAAGCCCACCACTTCCGCTTCAATCGGCTCAGAACTGATACTGCTAATTAAACAGCGACCACCTACCGCAACCTGACAACCCACGGCCTCAAGCGTCAAACCCACCATTCGGGTTAACTTGCCTTCAACAATTAATGCCGGCGGTTCACCCAGCTTTTCGCGATAAGCCTCAATCTGTTTTTTCCACAGATTGCTACGAGGATGCATTTTTTTGACTTCCATTACGATCACCCTCACGTTCACCACCCATCAACTCAGCCACGATAGCCGCTAGTCGCGTCTCAATTGAAGCGTCTAATTGCGCATTCTCGGTCTCAAGTCGACACCCCCCTCGCGTCAACGATGGGTCCTCTATCAATTCCCATGCCCCTTGCTCCGAAATAGACAGTGCCTCTTTAAGCAGTGCCGCATCTTCTGGATGTAATAATAATTTTATCGTACGCGATGTCGTTGGCAGCATGGCCACCGCCTCACGCACCACGGCAACAATTTCATCCGGGTTTGTTTTGATTTCACGACGCACCATATGTTTCGCAATAGTCATCGCCAGCGTCACCAGTTCACTGACAACGTCGTCGTCAAGTGTTTCCAGCGGTTTGGATAGCTGCTGTACAACCTGAGTTAGATGCTGTGCCTGTTGGTTAAGACTCTCCTGTCCAGCGACCATGCCATCCTGCTGACCTTTTGCAAACCCTTCGTCATAACCTTGCTGCCGACGCAATTCCACCTCTTTTTGCGTCGGTTCAGTGTGCGCCTGACGCGCGCCGCCAACCGCCGCTCCAACGTCAGGAAGTTTCCAGCGAGGGCAATCTTCGGAATCCTCTGAAAGAATGATTCGACTAGACATACTCATCCGACCCACCGCCACCCAACTGAATATCACCTGACTCAGCCATACGCCTTGCGATCGCAAGCACCTCTTTCTGTGCAGCCTCAACATCACTCAGTTTCACAGGGCCACGTGCCTCAAGATCATCCCTTAACATCTCGCTGGCACGTTTGGACATATTATCGAAAATTTTCGCCTGCATATCAGGCTCAGAGCCTTTCAGCGCCAATACCAGTGTCTCAGATGAAACCTCACGCAGCAGCGCCTGTATTCCACGGTCGTCAATGGCAGCGAGATCAGCAAAAACAAACATTAAGTCCTGAATACTTTCACCAAGTTCAGTATCAAACTCAGTAATTTGATCCATAATCGTACCTTCCTCTGCGCCACCAATAAATGTAAGTATATTTGCAGCAGTCTTGATACCACCGACAGTCGCAGACTTAACCGCGGTATTTCCTTTAAACTGCTTCTCGATCACATCATTCAACTCATGAAGTGCCGAGGGTTGCAAACGATCAAGTGTGGCAATTCTTAGCAAGACATCCGCACGTACTTTTTCAGGTAATAAAACAATGACCTCGGCGGCCTGCTCAGCATCAAGGTAAGATAGCACTACAGAAATAATTTGTGGGTGTTCAAGACGAATCACTTCAACCACTGAGCGAGCATCCATCCACTTCAACTGCTCAAGCCCTGATGAATTACTTCCTGTAAGGACTCGATCAATTACACTGCCAGCTTTATCCTCGCCCAACGCCTTTACTAAAACACTTTTCAAGTACTCATCTGATCCCATCCCAAGAGTGGTTTCATTATCTGCAGTCTGACAAAACTCCTTCAACACCTCTTCAGCCTGCTGCTTGGAAATATGCTTCAGTGTTGTCATCGCCGTACTCACACGATGAACTTCCTTCGGCCCGATATATTTCAGCACTTCTGATGCCCCTTGCTCACCAAGGCTCATCAGCAGGATAGCCGCCCTGTCGACCCCCGTCAGGTCACCATCTTTTTTATCCGCCATCCGTTACCATCCAGTTATTGACAACCTGCGCCACACGTTTAGGATCCTGCGTCGCCAATGTACGTGCTGTACTCAAGTTAGTTTCATGATTCTGTGGCGACACTGCTGTACCACCACTTAACGTCAGCTGATCATTCTGGATCCCCTCCGATGCCGGCCCCGGCATCATCGCTTGAGTCGGCATCGCCTCACCTTTTGCAGCTAACTCTTTAAGTACTGGACGCAAGACACCAAACAGTAAAAACATAACAACTGCCCCTCCTAATGCCTGTTTGGCAGCATCCCAGGTACCCGGACTGTCTAATAATGAGAGTTCAGGTAACAGCTCGATTTCAGGGGGTACTTTGAATGCAGAGTTAATTACATTAACACTATCTCCTCGGTGACTATTAAAACCGATTGCCTCTTTTACCAGGCTCGTAATACGCAATATTTCATCTTCGGTTAATGGCGTACGCACCGCATCACCATCCTCATTCATCGTTTGTTTATCATCCAGCAATACCGCAACTGAAAGGCGCTTGATATCACCGCCACCACTGCGAATATGACTAATGGTACGGTCAAGTTCATAATTTCGCGTTGCTCGCACCGTAGAGCTGACTGGCGAACGTAAGTCATCGTCAATATCTGCAGTAAGAGTTGTATTCGCAGGTGGTTGATTAGAAAGACTACCAGGGACACCACTCAACATCTGTCCGCTAGGTCTTCGTTCTTCGAGCGTCTGTTCACTGCGTATCGCGGGAAGGTCTGGGTTAAAGCTCTCTTGTGTTTGTTCAGTCACCGTAAAATCGATGTCTGCTGAGACTTGCGCACGTACACCACCCTCACCAACAATTGGACTGAGAATACCTTCAATCCGTTTCATATAGTAGTCTTCGAGGCGTTTGCGATGGTTAAACTGTGTTGAGCTGATACGCATGTCAGCAGATGATCCAGATGAGGTCAGTAAACGGCCTTTTTGATCAATCACCGTCACATCATTGGCCTCGAGGCTTGGAATGCTTGCTGCCACCATATGACTGATGGCTGTGATCTGCCCTTCCTGTAAGACACGACCTGAAAATAGATCTATCGTAACGGATGCCTTAGGTTTCTTGCGGTCACGTGCAAAAGCCGTCTGTTTTGGAATGGCCAAATGAACACGCGCACTACGAACATTATTCAATGAACCAATGGTGCGCGCCAACTCTCCTTCTAATGCACGCTGATAACGCGCCCCTTCCATAAACTGACTGACACCGAAACCCTGATCCTTATCCAGCATCTCAAAGCCAACCCCACCGCCTTTAGGCAACCCTTCTGATGCAAGTTTTAAACGCGCTTCATGCACACTATCCCCGGCAACAAGAATGGCGCCTGTCTGGGTATCCACTTTATATAATATAGCGGCTTGCTGTAACGCGTTGGCAATATCACCAGAGTCTTGAATTGAAAGATTACTATATAGCATGCGGTAACTTGGGTCCTGCGACCACTGTACAACAGAGACACCCAGTGCCACACTCGCCGCAAGCCCTATCATCAGCCCAAGCTGTCGCAGTAGCGATAATCCATTAAACCCTCTAGAGGAAAATACTACATCATCAGTCTTTACCATTGGCATAATCGTCTCTTTTTCTTAATTCAAATAAGCATTAATATCATTAAAATTTAGAATGGTTAAATTGGCATGCTCATCACATCCTGATAAGCAGAGATCAGTTTATTACGGACCTGAACCATCGCCTGAAACGATACATTTGCCTTCTGTGATGCCACCATTACATCCACCAAATCTACATTCTCATCACCCATTGTAAAAGCTTCTTTCAGCTTCCCTGACTCTTTTTGCACTGAATTCACCTGATTGATAGCGTCCTTCAGCTGCGCAGAAAAATCCAATCCTACATTATTGGTGTTAGCACGCTCGTTGACACCTTTGGCTTCAAGTGAGTTACTACGTAATTGTGATAGTAGATAATTCACATCGATTTCACTCATCACTCATTCTCCTTACATAATCTCAATTTCGTTCATCATCGTATTAACCTACGCCCTGAACAGCTATGCCAGCATCTTTCATGCGTGCCAATTTATAACGTAATGTACGCTGACTAATACCCAGTCTTTCTGCGGTTGATTTTCTATTGCCACTCATCAGACGTAATGTTTCGAGTATCATGCTCTGCTCATGAGATTTAAGGCTTTCCTGATGTGATGGCGCTATTACTACTGTCTCTTTCGTTTCCAATGTCCTACTTTCGCTAGTCTTCATTGGGATGAGCTCGACTGACTCAATCTGCAGGTCATCTACCTCTATCGTTTGTCCTGATTGTAAAATGAGTGCGCGTTGAAGAATGTTGTCTAGTTCGCGCACATTGCCAGGCCACGCATGTGAAAGCAGTTTCTCTTTTGCAGTCGCTGATATTTCAGGGAGTTGCTGTCCTTTTGTTTTTGCATTACTTTCGATCATACGTTGTACCAGAGGTAAAATATCAAGCGGGCGCTCCCGCAACGGTGGTAAAAACAAGGGAAAGACGTTTAAACGATAAAATAGATCTTCGCGAAAGCGTTGTGCAGCGACTTCTTCCATCATCCTTCTATTCGAGGTCGCCAGCACACGTACATCTAATGCAATCGGTTTCCTACCCCCCAATCGTTCAACTTCACGTTCCTGCAACACACGTAATAATTTTGCTTGTAATCCTAGGTCCATTTCCGAGATTTCATCGAGCAGTAACGTACCACCCTGCGCCTGCTCAAACTTCCCTGGCGAGGCCTGATAGGCGCCGGTAAAAGCTCCTTTCTCATAACCAAACAGCGTGGCTTCCAACATGTTTTCTGGGATCGCCGCGCAATTAATCGCCACAAAAGGTGCGTCAACACGACTTGAGTGTTGATGTATATAGCGTGCTAACACTTCTTTACCCACGCCACTCTCACCGGTGATCATCACGGTGGCATCACTTTGAGCAACTCGACTCGCCATCTGTAACAATGCTAAGCTTTTATCGTCATGCGCAATAAATTCTTCTTCCTCAAAGTGGTCATATGAAAAATAACGTTCAACCATTTCAATTAACGCGCTGGCATCAAACGGTTTTTGTAGGTAATCAGAAGCGCCTCCTCGCATTGCTTCGACTGCATTTTGAACATTGCTATGCGCTGTCATCAGTAATACAGGAAGCTCCGGATTATTCGACTTAATCTTTTTAAGTAACGCATACCCATCGATCGGTTTCATCTGTACATCACTAATAACAAGGCCAATCTCTTGTGTTGACATAATTTCAAGTGCGGCTCGACCATTTTCTGCAGTAGCAACGTGATAACCTGCCAGATCCAACGTGTCACAAAGCGCTTCTCTCAACGTTTTGTCATCTTCAACGACAAGTACTGTGGAATAACTCATAAAAACTCCTTCATAAATATACGGTCACCATATTGACTACCCTTGGGCATCATTAACATCATCTTTGAGCAGTGGCAGTCGTACGACAAATGTCGTGCCACGGCGTGGTTGAGCTGAGTTCGATGATGATTCAATCCAGATCGCACCATCATGGGCGTGAACAATGGCCTGGACCACTGCCAGGCCCAGTCCAGTGCCTTGTGGCTTCGTGGTAAAAAACGGTTCAAAAATACGTTCTTCTACTTCTTTAGAAATTCCGTGTCCATTATCGCCCACATAAATATCAACTGTGTCGCCAGTAAGATTGCAGCACCCTACCTCAACCTTTCCGCTGATGCGTGATTCGGTATTCACATCATCTTCAACATCACATGCCTGAATAGCATTTGAAACAAGGTTTTGTAACACAGCAAAAAGTGCTTCGTGATGTCCTGCAACATATGTATCAACACTATTGATGATCTCAAGGGCACAATTACTCCCTTCTAATTGAGGTAACATCATCTGTTGCAACTCATCCATAAGCGTCGATATTTTCACTTGATCTGCAGTGAAATACCCCCCGCGCGCAAACACCAACATATCATTGACAAGATGCTCTAGATGATTAAGGCGAGAAACAATTTGCACAGCATAGCGTGCTCTTCGTCCCTGATCTAAATCATTACGTTTTAGGTGTGATGCATAAAGTAGACTTGAAGCGAGGGGAGTACGAATTTGGTGGGCAATCGAGGCGACCATCTCTCCCATCGCAGAAAGACGCTGGTGTCGACTTAACAGTGCTTGCATCGCACGTGCCTCAGTGACATCAGTAACAAGAATAATTTGTCCGGGCGCATCTCCAGAAGGACGCGTAGCAATATTAACAATACGACCATCTTTCAATGGCACATCGTCACCCTGAGGACTTGCTTGAAATACGCGGGCAACAACATCGCGCCACAAAAGCCCCAGAAGTGGCTCACCAATGAGTTCAACTGCCGCACGATTACACTGCTGCACATAACCATCACCATCCAGCACAATGACCGCTGCGGGTAATGCATCTAGTAAGCCTTCGAAGCGGCTGATAATTTGTTCGTTGTCTGTATCGTGAAAAAAACGACGGCTGCGTTCTATTGCCAGCTCACCCGTCAGCTGGCCGACGCGATCTTCAAGAACGCGATAACTCTTAACCAGTTGATCGGAGGCTTGATTAAAGAGGTTAAAGGCATCCTTTAACGCTCGGGTACTACGTACATTTTGTTGGCCCATACCAATACTGCCCTCTTAAAAAACTACGAAGAATTAGATTCCTCGATTAATCAAGAGCAATAAGTGTGCCTGTTTTTATTTATTGTTAAATTTCAATTAGTTATATAATAGCGAAAAATATACAGTCAAATTTATGTCGTTTCATCTGGGCGCTGAAGGCCATATTTGCGCAGCTTTTCAACCAACGTCGTACGACGCAAACGCAAACGATTTGCAGCATGAGCAACCACACCATCTGCATCATCAAGCGCCTGCTTAATCAGGTTATATTCAAGATTACTTAGGTGTTCTTTTAGATCAATGCCATCTTGCGGCAAGCGAGGTGTTTCTAATAGATCTATACCTGCACTTGGGGCTGTTTCATATATGGCATTTTCCTGTATTGCAGCGGTCAGCGCACTGGTATCAGTACCAATCTCTACCTGAAATTTTTGCGGCAAATCATGCACATCAACGACCCCATAGGGATGCATAATCACCAGTCGTTCAATCATATTGGCGAGTTCTCTTACATTGCCTGGCCAGTGGTACTGGCATAGCGCGACAACTGCCCCTTGAGTCAGGCGAACGGATCCACGCTTTTCATGCTCAAGTCGTTTCACCAGCTCGTTAACCAATAATGGGACATCTTCAATCCGATCACGCAGTGGCGGCATATCGATTGGAAACACATTCAAGCGATAAAAAAGATCCTCACGAAATTTATCCTCTTTAATCGCTTCATCCAGATTACGATGTGTCGCAGCAATGATCCTTACATTGCTGATAATCGTCTTGTTACTCCCCACTCGTTCAAAGGTTCGCTCTTGCAGTACCCGCAAGAGTTTAACCTGCATCTGCACACTCATATCACCAACTTCATCAAGAAATAATGTGCCACCTTCTGCCAATTCAAAACGACCCTGACGAGCGCTAATGGCACCGGTAAACGCACCCTTTTCATGTCCGAAGAGTTCACTCTCTAATAATTCTGAGGGGATGGCACCACAGTTAATCGGCACAAAAGGCTTTCCTCTTCGTTCGGAGTGATAATGCACATTACGCGCTACAACCTCTTTACCGGTGCCTGACTCTCCAAGGATCAGTACAGTCGCATCTGAACTGGCGACCTGTTCGATCTGTTTTCGTACTTGACGAACGCCCCGACTATTGCCGACTAAACTTCGAAATAATTCCGGTGAATGTGAGCCTTTACCCTTGGTATGGCTCTCACGAAAGACTTGCGCCTGCTGGATAGCCGCGGTTAATTCACGGTACTTCACCGGATATTTAATGTACCCCAGAACGCCTGCAGCCAACTCTGTCGGTAACTGCGGACTATCTTGACCGTCTACTAACAGAAAAAGAGGTACATGCTCACCCCACGCCTTCAATGCTTGCAGCAGCGTTGAAAGCTTATCATTAACTGATGCGGAAACAATCGCCACGCCAATATCACTGGCATTGCATGTTGTCGGCTTCCATTCGTCCTGCGTTGTTATAGTCACATCGTTACAATCGATGAACGCTAAGATAGCCTTTAAATCCTTATGAGCACCTTTATTAGGGTCAATAACCAGGACTGATTCCATTTCAACTTCCCCTTAAATCGATTATTCCGAACACCTTAAACCATATAACCCCTAATATTGACGTCATTAAACTCGCTACAAACAGATGTACGTCAAAAAAATGTCACATAAAAATAGCACACCCAGGGTAACGGGTCAATAAACGACAACTTACTGATATAAAAAAGTTTTATATATTTGACGCATATTGTACGAACACATCAGGCAAGAAGATGGCTAAGGATTTTCATCCAGGGTATTAACCGCGCGTCGTGACTGGGCAATACTACGCCGATGCTGCCTGAAGATGAGCCGCTCAAGTCCGGCCTGAACCACATCACTCATCTGTTCGAATACGAACTGAATTAGATACTTTCCAAGCTCATCTTCGGCAGGCTTTGCCTCCGATACCTTTCCCCTCACAATAAAAGGTCGCGGGTATTTATGATGAAGATAGAGTGATAACTCTAATAGCGTCCCCGCTTTAAGTGGCTCCCGAGTAATCCATTCCACACCTGCGGAGCCGAGCGTCATCGGAAATGATTCAGGGATGTCAGATTCACGAGTCATCATTTGAGTTACCATATCAAGCAGTAGGTCCAATTTAAATTCAAGATGCCCCAGATCAGAGCCAGAAACACTGCCAGTTTCATCATAACCATCAGCATGGAATTCGTCTAATATTGTGATAAAGCGTAGCACTTCATCATTGGATTTTTGCACACGAGGGTAAGAAAATTCAGCTTCATTTCTTCCAAGTTCACGCCATTTTAACGGAACAATATCTTTATAGATAACACCTTCGCCGAACTGCTCATGGTTATCACTTATATTCATAAGCTATCACAATACAGAATTTTTAATCTATAGGGTAGGGTTTTTTATGCCTAGGGGGGCAATTAACCGTTATCTATTTCGACTCATGTTGACATAGCATATGCTTTTGAGGCCAACTTACCGCGATTAATTTCCTGAGATTTCTCAACAACCTTTTGTCGTTCAGAAACACTCAGCGCCATAATTTTCTTATCTACTGTGAGTACGTCTAAAATTGCGTTTGCTATGCGTTCAGCTTCTTCCGTCGAAGGCTTAGTTTCAAAAAAACTATAAATTAAGTGGCTACGTTCAACCTCAAGCTTGCTTACATTTTCCCACTCACGCTGTGCCGCCATCTGCAGCATTTTTTTTGTTAAAATGTAAATTAATTCAAGCTGCGCATTACGATCAGCGACAATAGAAAGGATATTGCTAGCTTCAGACATTGTCATATTATCATTTAACACTCATTAAGGTTGTCGGATCAATCACCATTTGATACAACCTTCCCTCCATCTGACTTAACTTTATTTGCATGATCAAGCACAATGTCATCGGGAATGGCATCCCACGCACTCTTAATTTCATTAATTAATTTTGAAACTTCATCCAACAAACTCATATCATTTTTGAGATTTGCTTGTAATAAAACACGTCCCATATAATCATAAAGATCATCCAGGTTCTGTGCGATTTCTCCACCCGTTGATTTATCAAGACTGACTCGCAAACCATCAATAATGGAGATCGCCACACTGATATTTTCACCTTTCTGGCTAATCTCATTTTTCTCCATATGATATTTTGCAGTCGCAATTTTTTCCAGTGCTCCTTCCATCAACATCTGTATCAGTCGATGTGGTGAAGCGCTATCTACGCCACCCTGCACGCTCATTTTTTTATATTGCTGCATTCCCGACTGCTTACCTGAAAAGCTCATACTACGATCTCCCTACTTTACCGTCCAATCATCACCTGTGAACACACACACTCAAAAAAGTTATCTACCTTCTGATATTAATGCTAGGTAAATTATCTAACTGTTGAGTCAAATAATTCCCTGTACTTTGCAGCTGTCCAACCAACAAGTCCATCGCTACAAATCGTGTTCGCATCCTACTCTCCAGCGAAACCATTCTACTATTCAACTGCACTCGATCGTCAGCTAATCTTTTTATTCTACCTTCAAGCCCACCAATTCTTGCATCAAGCAACCCCTCTGACGAAAGCATTGTATCCAGCATAGTATTTAATTTATCAGCAATGCCACGCGAAAATGAGATACTTCCATAACTGCCAAGGTTACTATCTAGTATCTCAACCTGCAATCCTGCGGCATCAACGCCGCCACTGAGCATCCGCCCTAACCCAGTCGCCGCTTGCCCACCGATGGTACCAGCGACATTCACACCCACAACGCCATTACCGGCAGCCAAACCAAATCCACTTCCTTCAATAGAGCTAATATTGACTGTTGAGGAATCTCCGTAGCGGGTAGAACTAATCGAAAACACTTCATTCACTGGATCAAAACTAACATTCACCGAAGCGCCCTCATCTTTCAATGCCTTAACTCCATTAATTCGAGCTTGAAGTTCATCCGCCAGAGATGCCCCGGTATAGGTGCTATTCGTTAAGGTGATAGTACCGGTCGAAATGCCATCGATGGATAAAGCCAACCCATTATTACTGCCATCAACGACGATCGCACCACTATAGTCAAATCCACTTCCAGTGTAAGTCCCCTGAGTGGCTATTTGAGTGATGTTAATTGGATAGTTACCCGGAAGGGTTTGACTGGTCGACCCCGAATATACCACTTGATCATTTTCAGCGAGTCCATCGACAGCAAACATAGAGGCCACCGCATCAGGATCTCTACTAATCGCAGCATCTAGAACCTCATTATCAATTGTTAATTTACCATCTCGATCCGTATTCACTCCAATATCCACTAAACTCTTAAATGGGCCACCTAGCCCATCAATCGTATCATTAAGCTCACGACGCAGTTGACTGGTTACGCCTCTCAAGACACTGTCGCCCAGCAATATTCCACTTTGATTAGTTTCCGCATCAAAGTTTGAAAGGTCATTCACAGTATCAATTAACGAATTATATTCATTAACAAAACTATACACAGAATTAGAGACGACACTATTGCTACGTCTAACATCTAATGTTACTGCTGAATCTGTTGCCAACTGTGCCTCTTTTAAATTAAGCGTGACACCTGTAATTGCCTCCCTTACAATATTATCCCCGCTGGTCACCGCCAAGCCATTGATAGTAATCGATGCATCACGCGCTTCAAGCGTTTGCTCTAGGTTTGTCGCGGCACTATTAAATGCAAGCCGAGATAAACCATTTGTGTCTGTATTTGTATCACCATCACCACTGTCAATGACACTTACCTCCAGACTGCTATCGGCACCGGTCTCTTTAGAGGAAAAGGTTAAACGATAATCTGAACCATCATAAATAATACTTGCTGCGACCCCCATTTCAGCCCCATTCACTGCGTCACGGATACCTTTAAGCGTGTTATTAGTTTCATCTATAACAAGGCTTTCGGCAGGTTTATCTGCATTAAGCGTAAAAGCATTATAGGACTCGACTACAGGCGGCTCTGCACCCGCATCACCCTTGGTGTAATCCGTCGTACCAAACTTAAAAGTCAGTGTGCCTGTGCCCACCACATCACTAGTATTTGTGAAACCAGTGGTCACCAATGCTTGCGCCTGAGCCAACGTATTTACCTTTATACTATAGCTTGAATCTGCTGCCGCATCACTCACATCAGCAGTCAACACATCCAGGTTATTAGTCTCCGCTGACGCAGACTTAAAAGCACTGGTAAATGAAAGCGTTGTTAGAGTACTTTGGAAACTCGAAAGCGCACCTTTAAGCGAACCGTAGCCGCTCAATTGCGCCTGATAGGTCGCCTCTTTGAAGTCGATACGATTACTCGTGGGAGCCCTTTCAGCATCGATAATTGAAGTCACCAAGGCATTAATATCCAAGCCCGACCCTATACCTGGTGATGAAATTGATGCCATTTCGTCCTCATTCAAATTAAGTTATTAAGCTGACCACTCCCAATCAATTAGAGTTGATCTTTATCTTTAAATAATATGCAAGTTTAAGACCAGTTTTTATCAATTAAAAAATAATTTTTAATTCAAGCTTTCTCATTAATCAATGATGTACTGCCCGCCTCATTGAAATTACGAACCATTTCGAGAAACTCTTCAGATGGTATCTGTCGAATAACTTCTTCTGATTCAACATCATAAACAGTAATAACCGTACGATCTAGCTCTTCATCAATCGTAAACTCTAAACCACGACGAATATTCTGCACATAGTCACTCATGCGACTCACCGCCTCGGAAAGCTTCGCTACTTCCGTGATCGCCGTTGGCTCTTCATTGACAATTTTCGACGTTGGATTACCACTTGCAGGCTCTGCTTGCCACCCACGACCGACTAACTGCACTGTAGGTGCCTCCGTCTTCGGTGGAGCAACAACCGGCTTCGACTGGCTCGAGGAATGCACCACATCCGTTGTGACCCTTGTACCTAGGTCAATAGACATGACTCCAACCTCCTATAATTATAAAAAATATCTTAGAGAAGGGTTCGAGGCTTTCGCCTCGAACCAACTCCACTTACACTTACTGCAATAATGACAATACTAGCTGCGGCAAAGAATTAGCCTGCGACAAGATAGAAACACCTGCCTGTTGCAGAATTTGCGCACGGGTCAGTGCCGCTGTTTCTGACGCATAATCAGTATCCTGAATACGTGAACGCGCAGCGCTCAGATTCTCAGTGGTACCTTGCAGATTACTAATCGTCGACTCAAAACGGTTTTGAATCGCACCCAATTCAGAACGTAGGCTGTTCACCTGATCCAACGCACCATCAATCAAACCAATAGCCGTGTTAGCACCGGTTACCGATGAAATATCCACCGTATTGACTGCGGACAATGTTACGGACGCGGTTGCCAGGCCAGCATTACCCGCATTGTTACCGGAAATCTGAAAGGTCTCAGATGAAGTCAACTCCAATGTACCGTTACGAATGACATCCGCGGCCGCCGTATTCACCGCACCATCCGTGGCTGCCGTAATATTTTCGGCCAGCTCACCAACACCTACCGCAGTGCCTGTTGCAGCCACCGTTGTATTCCCTGAAGTACCATAAGCAACCGCAGATATGTTGACTATGTTGGCTGCGTTTGAAGCCGTGATATTAGTGGTAGGAGGCGTTGCACCCGAATGGTTGGTGATATCAGCAGCAATTGCGGATGCCAGTGTGGTGGTGGATGCCTGCACCAAGTCAATATTATTACCGGTACTATCACCTACAGTAAAGGTATAGGTCTGGCCTGCAATCTGCAATGTATCACCTTCAGCAATACCGCTACCTGCATTGGTCGTCGCTGCACCAAAACCACCGCCACCACCATCGGTAATCACATAATCAGCAGCGGCTTCAACGCCCAATACAGAGGAGGTCACTGTCAATGCACCACCGGCAAATGACGACCCCGCATCAATATCTAAGTCCCCATTGGTTCTGGCCAGATTAACCGCCGCCAATACTGCTGTTTCTAACGTAGCCTGGTCTGTGTAGCCACCTACCGTATAAGCATTTGCTGAACCACCCGTAGTACCGGTACTAGCAAAGGAAAAGCTCGCACTACCCACAGTAAAAGTCTCCGCATCTGCAACATTGGCGAAGGTCAGCGTAGAGGTGCTGTTACCAAATGTTCCATTGACGGTCACAGCATTGGTGGCAAGATTAGTCAACGATGTGGTTGAGAGGTTAATACCGGTTGCATTTTCAGCACGCGTTGCCCCTGCCGCACCATTATTAGTGGTAAGGCTGATTGAGCGCCCAGTATCAGAGGCCAATGTAATTGCACCCGTCGTTGAATTAGCCGTCGCGGTGACACCAGTGGTATTGGAAACAGAGTTAATCTGAGTCGCAATCGATGCGCCTTGCGCGGCCACATCATAATTCAGTGAAGTACCACCAATGGCAGTGCCATTAATCACCAGGTCACCCGTAGATAACTGTACACCCGCCGTTGGCGCGCCAGCAGGTTCAAATGTGGTGCTTGCTGTTGCTGTAACCGCTGTCTCATTTGAAACCGAATTAATTGCAGTAGCAATATCCTGCGCAGAACCACTAGCAGAGACACCCACATCTACATTATTAATCGTTAGGTCACCTGCGGCAAGCGCTGTCCCTGAAACTGCCTGCTGTGAGTTATTAAAAGTAAACGCCCCTAGCGCATCAGTTGAGGCATCACCAATGGTCACAGAAATAGTCTGATTGGCATTAGCGCCGACCTGGAATTGAGCCGCCGAAAATGAGCCATCCAAAATAGTTTGTCCATTAAACTGCGTCTGCGATGAAATACGGGTCATTTCAGCAATCAACTGTTGTGACTCATTATTCAGCGCCTGGCGATCAGATGAAGAGTTAGTGGCGTTCGCTGACTGAATCGCGAGCTCGCGTACACGTTGTAAAATATTTCCGTACTCACCCAGCGCACCTTCAGCGGTCTGTGCCAGCGAAATAGCATCATTTGCGTTACGTGTCGCCTGGTTAAGGCCTCGAATCTGCGTGGTAAAACGTTCGGAAATCGCGAGACCCGCAGCATCATCTTTTGCGCTATTAATACGCAAACCGGATGAAAGTCGCTGTAGTGAAACACCTAATTGTGATTGAGTACTATTGAGATTACGTTGAGCATTTAATGATGCAACGTTCGTGTTAATAACTTGAGGCATTTTGTATCTCCTTAAGAGCCTCAGCGTACTTTATGAAAGTACATTCCCCTGTTATACAGAGGCCTGCCATTATCGGCAGATGCTGAGACTTAAGGTTTATCTTTAGCGGATATACTTATCTAAAAAGTATTTACCGCTCCCAGTGATGTTATCGGAAAATCGCAGATAATCTTTAGCCTAATCGAACTCTTTATTCATACCGTAACATCGTGACAATTAAATATTATTAACATAAATATCAAGTAGTTATAACTTTCCGGCCTACTTTAAAGAATAAAAACCCCTTACTAATAGCTCAATCCACGCTAAATATATTAAGCACTGGACAACACTGCCCGATATAGCCAATATAAATGTAAGCTATTAATTTTAATAAACTTCGGGGACTGATCGCGTGACTGAAAAAATGAATCGCAAGCAAAAAAAGGTCATGCGGAGCCACAAAAAAAATAAAATCACCACGCCTGCCATCAGTAGTGCAGATAATCATCAATTATCCCACCTGCTCAACCAGGCACTTACTCTTCACCAGAAAAATAACCTAGTACAGGCAGAAGCCACCTACCGAACCATTTTATCCCACAACGAGAACCATCCTGAAGCACTCTATTATATGGGCACGCTCTATGCACAACAGAAACGACATGCTGGGGCCATTGAACTGTACAAAAAATCACTAGCTGTTGCACCCGACGTTTCTACGACACATCAAAGCCTCGGCATCGCACTTAACAACCTGGAACAACACGAAGAAGCACTGACTGCATTTCAACGTGCCGTCACCATCGATCCAGAAAACGTTGATGCCTATAATAACCTCGGAGGCATGCTAGGGTATTTTGATCGGCAGGAAGAGGCAAAAAATTGCTTTTCAAAGGCACTGGAAATAAATCCCGACTATGATGACGCACATTATAATCTTGCCGTAATACTAAGCGATCAAAAAAGGTTTGATGAAGCGCGCAAACATTACCTGGAAACTATCAAGCTGAACCCCCATCATTTTGGTGCTTTAAACAATCTCGGCATTATTCATATGATGAAAAAAGAGCTGCAAGAGGCTCGATGTTGTTTTCAATCTGCATTGCAGGTCAATCCTGGGCACTCAAATACGCTTAGTCAATTAGCTATCTGTCTTCGCCAGTTATGTGACTGGCGTGATTTCGACAAGATTAAAAAAGCACTAACACAATGGCAACATTCAGGAAATATTGTTCCAAATGCCTTTTCTTTTTTAATGTGGTCTGATAATCCAGCAGCACAACAGCAGTGCGCAAAGGCTTACATAAAATCGATTATTCCAAAAGAGTTAAAACCCATCAACGCCATACCAATAGCCGATGGTGAACGGATTAAAATAGCCTATCTTTCATCTGACTTTCGTGATCACCCAGTAGCACATCTGACCGCAGAACTCTATGAGTTACATGACCGTACTAAGTTTGAGATTACTGCCATCGCTTATGGTTCGGATGACTCAAGCCCCATGCGACAACGTCTCATCAATGCTTTTGACCATTTTCATGTCGTTGGCAACATGAATGACGACCAAGTCGCCAGACTCATTGCATCCAAAGGCATTCATATCGCTGTCGACTTAATGGGGCACACTCAGGGGGCCAGGCCGGCGGTGCTTGCGCGTCGCCCCGCACCCATTCAAATTAGCTACTTAGGCTATATCGGCACCATGGGTAGTACCTTCATCGATTATATTATCGTTGATAATTTCAGCGCGCCGCCAAGCCTGCAACCTTATTTTAATGAACGACTTGTGCATCTACCCTGTTATATGGTGATCGATACGCAACGTGAAATCGCTGCTGACACCCCAACAAAAACCGCATGTGACCTGCCCGAAGAAGGTTTCATTTTCTGTAGCTTTAATAATCCCTATAAGATAACGCCTGAAATATTTGATATCTGGATGCGTTGTCTTACTGCTGTTCCTGGTAGTGTACTGTGGCTGCTCGGCGACAATAAATGGGCACAGGAGAACCTACGCAATGAAGCTAGGAATAGAGGCATCGATCCTGCTCGCCTCCTCTTTGCAGCACGTACCAATTCCGCCAATCACCTCGCACGCCAACGCCTTGCAGATCTCTTTCTTGACACTCTACCCATTAATGCCGGCGCAACTGCCAGTGATGCATTATGGGTTGGACTACCGGTATTGACCTGTGCCGGAACAAGCTTTATTGCACGGATGGGGGGTGGACTCGTACATGCCGCAGGCTTACCCGAGCTGGTGACTCAGTCACTCGAAGAATATGAATCCCTTGCAATCCAGCTAGCTCAAGCACCAGCGAGGCTCGCCGAAATAAAAAACAAGCTCATTGCCAATCGAGAAAGTGCGAAACTCTTCAATAGCAAAGCATTTTGCCATCATTTTGAAGCAGCACTCACTACCATGTGGAACCGCTGGAGTGACTCCATAAATTGTAATATGAAAACAAATGCCCATACAGTAAAAAACATGCTTAATGAAGCTGTCGCACTACATCAGCAGAATAATCTTGACGCTGCGGAAAAAGGTTATCTGGAAGTACTTGAAGTCAATCCACAGGAAGCTAATGCCCTACAGTTATTCGGTGTCATTAATGCACAACGTGGCGATCTCGATAAGGCGATTAACTATTTACAACAGGCCATCGAGATCTCACCCAATGTCGATGCCTATTATAATCTCGGTAACTGTCTCTATGGGCTTCAGCAATACGAAAAAGCGCTATCGAGCTACCAGCATGCACTTTCGATGGACCCTAATCATGCCAATGCGCAATGCAATATGAAAGCTAGTCTTAAAAAACTGAATCGTTAATTAACTACTTCAGGAGAAGGATGAATGACTAGCAGGAGAAATCGCAACAAAAAATCATCGAAAAAACCGGGCAATAATATAAAAGAAACAACTGACAGCAAAGATTCACCAAAGTTTTCTCTGCAGATTTCACATGCCATTACACTACATCGTCAGGGCATGCTAAACGAGGCGGAGAAAATATACCATGACATCTTATCAATAGAGCCTAAGCAGGTTGATGCGCTCCACCTAACAGGCCTCTTAAATTCACAGCGTGGAGACTACCGCAAGGCGGTTTATTTTTACAATAAAGCGCTTTCATATGACCCCAAATTTGCAGGTGCATATCACAACAGAGCCATCGCCCTTAATAGTTTAGGGGAGCATACACAGGCCACCGATAGTTTCACCAAGGCACTCACTCTTGACCCTAAAAATTCTGACACACACTATAATCTTGGCAGTGTCCTTAGCACTCAAAATCAACATGAAGATGCCATTAAGCATTTCAAACTAGCCATCAAATATAAACCAAATTTCATTGATGCCTACAATCGACTTTGTATTGAATTCAATAGACTTAACCGACCTGAAGAAGCCTCAATTTATCTCAAAAAAGTAATTAAAGTTGATCCCGAAAATTATCGTGCGTTGACTACCTTAGCGCTGACCACGCGAATAATGTGCGAATGGAGTCACTTCGATGCCTTCAGTACTGAAATAAGTATGCTAGCGAATACGACTGACTCAATCGAACCTTTCTATTTGTTTCCCTGGTGCGATGATCCCAGGATCCAGTTTCAATGTGCACAAAACCATACTCAATCAGCCATTCTTCCTGGTCTGTCACCCATCAATGCTATTCCTGACTCGAATGATAAGCGCATCCGTATTGGCTATATTTCCAGAGACTTTAGAAATCACGTTGTTGCACAGATGACAATTGAATTATTCGAGCTACATGACCGAGAAAAATTTGAAGTATTTGGTTTTGCATTAGGGGAGCATGATGATAGTGAAATGAGGAAACACCTCGTTAATGCCTTTGATCATTTTATTGAAGTGGGGCATCACTCAGATGAAGAAGTCGCAGCACTTATCGCAGAACATAATATTCATATCCTGGTCGACCTAAATGGTTACTCGATGGGCGCACACCCACGCATACTGGCGATGCGACCTGCGCCAGTTCAAGTCAATTATCTTGGTTATATCGGCACTATGGGGGCCGATTTTATCGACTATATTATAGTCGATGACTTTAGTGTGCCTTATAACTTACAACCTTATTTCACTGAGAAACTTGTCCACCTTCCCTGTTATATGGCAAATGACAAACGTCGTACTATTAGCCATGAGACCCCATCACGTAATGACGTTGGCTTACCTGAACAAGGCTTTGTCTTCTGCTGCTTCAACACCAGCTACAAAATCACACCACAAATTTTTGATATCTGGATGCGCTGTCTCAATCAAGTCCCGGACAGCGTACTCTGGTTAATGCGCGAAAATTCTGTAGTGGAGAAAAACCTTCGTAATGAAGCGCAGGCAAGGGGCATTGACCCTCAACGACTAATCTTTGCGCCCCGTACCAATGCACCCAACCACCTGGCTCGGCAGCGGCTTGCAGATCTATTCTTGGATACATTACCTGTCAATGCTGGTGCCACCGCCTGTGATGCACTATGGATTGGCCTACCACTCCTGACTTGCCCCGGAAACACCTTCGTTTCACGGATGGCGGGTGGATTAGTGCATGCAGCCGGATTACCTGAACTGGTCGCAAACTCACTTGATGATTATGAAGCGCTGGCCATTCAGTTGGCCAGGGAACCTGAAAAACTACAACCTCTTAGGAATAGACTGATCGCCAACCGTGAGACCTGCTTACTATTCGATAGCGATCAATTTCGCAACAATATTGAAAAAGCATTTATAACAATGTGGACTCATTGGTGTGATGAGCACAACAGGTCGTCTGATAAAAAAAATGTATTAAATCAAAAGACCCATGATCATACTGCATCCGCACAAAAATCAAACACACCCATTAATGAATTACTGACCAAAGCGATAACATTACACCAGCAGGGTGAGCTTGATGCTGCGGAACAAGGCTACTGCGAGATACTGGAAATTAATCCCCAAGAAGCAGATGCCCTGCACTTATTCGGCGTCATTAATGCACAACGCGGCAACATCAATACGGCGATAACTTACTATCATCGTTCCATCGAAGTGAACCCCAGACTCCTAGGCGCTTATAATAATCTTGGCATTGCATTATATAGTATGGATAAACATCAGGAGGCGATTAACTATTTACAACAGGCAATCGAAATTTCACCCAATGTTGAAGCCTATTATAATCTCGGCAACTGTCTCTATGGACTCCAGCAATATGAAGAAGCCATATCAAGTTATCAACAAGCACTTTCGATTGTCCCTAATCATGTCAATGCGCAACGCAACATGAAAGCGAGCATGAAGCGATTAGAGGGTTAGTGGTCGTCGGAAACTTCGCTTAACAACGCTATTAACGCTACCTCACCCAACAATGTCACTCCTAGTTTTTCAGCCTTATCTCGCTTGGAACCAGGGTCAGCGCCGACCACTACATAACTGGTTTTTTTCGAGACACTGCCCGTCACTTTAGCGCCTAGTGCCTGTAATTCTTCCTTAGCTTCATCACGCGTCATCGTCTCCATCGTACCGGTGAGCACAAAGGTCTTTCCTGCCAGCGGTTGTGGTTGGTCGATCATCGCCGTAACAGCTGGCCACTGTACACCAAGCGCCTGTAATGCGGCGATCACTTCTCGATTATGAGGTTCGTGAAAAAAGGCACGTAAATTAGCAGCGACCACTGGACCAACATCCGATACTTGCAACAAAGCCTCTTCATCGGCTTTGATAATCGCAGGCAGGTTGCCAAAATGGCTCGCCAAAGCCTGCGCTGTCGCCTCGCCAACTTCGCGAATCCCCAATGAAAATAGAAATCTTGCCAACGTCGTCTGTTTACTTTTATTAATCGCCGCAATTAAATTATCGGCAGACTTATCACCCATGCGCTCCATTCCTGCCAACTTCTCACGGGGTAATATTTCACGATTATAAAGATCAGCAGCACTCTGAACCCATCCTGCTTCAACTAATTGGTCGACCAGCTTGTCACCCAATCCTTCGATATCCATTGCACGCCGCGAGGCAAAGTGCTTGATCGCTTCCTTGCGCTGCGCAGAACAGTAGAGTCCACCACTGCAACGGCTCACCGCCTCACCCTCAATACGCCTTACCTCTGAACCACACACTGGGCAACGATCAGGCATCATAAAAGGCCGAGCATCATCCGGGCGCTGCGTCAGTATGACACTCACCACCTCCGGAATCACATCACCCGCACGACGCACAATGACAGTATCACCACTGCGAACATCCTTGCGACGAATCTCGTCCTCGTTATGCAGTGTTGCATTGGTGACTGTGACACCGCCAACAAAGACTGGCTCCAGCCGTGCTACCGGCGTCAATGCCCCGGTGCGCCCCACTTGTATATCGATATCAATGAGTCGTGTCATCTCTTCCTGTGCCGGAAATTTATATGCAATGGCCCAACGTGGCGCGCGCGAGACAAAGCCCAATGATTGTTGCTGTTTAACCGCATCGACCTTAAACACAACGCCATCAATTTCATAAGGCAGCGCATCACGTCGTCCACCGATCTGACGATAATATTCGAGGCAGCCGGCCACACCTTCAACTTTTTGTGTCTCCGGCGAAACACGTAGTCCCCAGTCACGCAGGCGCTTCAATGTTTCACTGTGATAGGCGGGCAGCTCACCCCCTTCCACCCAACCAGTACCATAACAATATATCGCCAGTGGACGCGTCGCGGTAATCTTTGCATCGAGTTGACGCAGACTCCCTGCTGCCGCATTTCGCGGGTTAACAAATATTTTTTCGTCCTGCTCACGTTGACGTTTATTTAATGCATCAAAACCCGCCTTATCCATATAAACTTCGCCACGCACTTCCAGTAATGGTGGATAATCATCACCCATCAGACGTAATGGCACCGATGCGATAGTTCGCACGTTCTGTGTGATATCTTCACCGACACGGCCATCACCACGCGTCGCAGCACGCGTCAACAGACCATCTTCATAACGCAGGCTGACCGCAAGCCCGTCGAGCTTGGGTTCTGCACAATAAACCACTTCATTCACTTCTAACCGTTCACATACGCGCTGATCAAAGGCGCGTATCTCTTTTTCACTAAACCCGTTGCCTAACGATAACATCGCCATTGCATGAGGTACTTCATCAAAGCCAGCTAATGGACTTGCGCCGACACGTTGCGTCGGTGAATCCAGCGTAATCAATTCGGGGGCGTGTTGCTCAAGAAGCTGTAATGACTGCATCAAGCGGTCATATTCAGCATCTGGGATTTGCGGGTCATCTAACACATAATATTGGTAATTATGCTGATTAATCTCGGCACGCAGACACATGATCGATTGTTCAATATTATCGCTTGGCATTAATTCAAGGTCCATTGCATGAGATGCAGAATTAAAGGAACAGGCCTCCAATACTGATCAAAATCAATTGATATTATCGAAGACTGTTAATGTTGCTGCTGTTGCAGCAAGTGGGCCTTAATTTCCATAATGTCGAAGGACTCGACCTTTTCAAAAGATTTTGCACGCATGATATTATCCAGTGTCATCACAATCGTCGCGTCATGTTGCCTGATCACCTTGCCACGAATCACACGTGCCTCAGCGCTCGCGGGCAGATCAAATGACAGTGTCACCAGCGCCCCTTTCCGGTAGTGGAATGAGTTCTCAGCATCATGGTAGATAATTCTAGCGGCGCAATCTGAAAAATCGACCATCGTACAACCCAGTGGTTCCTGGTTGAGTTTAGCCTGAATCTGACCAGGGATATCGGTCTTCAATCTGACATAGCTGCGTTGTTCAAGCAATTGAAACGCTGCCGGGTCAACATCAAGCATAGCCACCTGATGTCCAACGTAATGGCCTTCTTTAAGAATCATCTGTTTTCTGACCGTCATATCGATCACTGGCAGACGCCCGTCATTCTGTTCGCCCTTCAACGTAATATTATTACCCTTGATAAAACCGCCATGCTTACCCAGCAACTCCTTACTCGCATAATCAAGCCCCTCTTCACCACGGCCTGCCGTCGGCATAACAAACGCAAAACGCTCTATTTTCTTAACTCGATCACCCCTTAGATAGACCTGCGTTTCTCCATCTTCCTCCACCCAACTAATATCATTATTTGAATATACAAGCTCATTATTAAGCTCGTAGGCAATAATCGTGGTATTAAGTTTCAGCTCCTGTTTGTATTCAGGATAGTAGCTAAGTTTTTTACTGATCGGAAAATAGGGAATCAACCGCACCAAACCATCACTATCAAATGTAGATTTTGATAACGATTTCTCATCAGAAACGGTTCGCTTCTTGCTCGTCTTATTAAATATTCCCAGCATGGCAACAACTCTTCTTATATAAATACAACAAAACTGAAGGTTTATTCTAACCCAATAACGACAATAATCATATTACGCCATGCCAACATAACTTGATGATTTAATTAAAATAGCTATACACCCATACACATCCGCGCACTTAAACTGTCTGCCGAATGCCTTCTGGCTGCCATGCAGGTGCAATCACATTCGGCATCCGCGATCGCTTCATCAGTCGCATCGGAGTCAGTGTGAATTCACCATAACGGTCATTCACCTGATCCATCACCACATTAACTTCTCGATGAGCTGGCTCACTCTGCGAGGAAAACAGTTCAATCTGGTGATTGGCGATACGTGGATTTAGCGCTGTAATCTGCACCTGATGCCCCCCTTCGCCATGCCAATGGGTATTCAACATTTGACGGCAGAGCTTCATAATCTCATGGCCATCATTCACCGCGAGCTCCGACTGATACTTACCGCCAATCCAGCCAGTATTTGTACGCAAGCCAATGAAAAAGCGTCCCGCCTGCATCTCATGACGACGCAAACCCATCGCCAGCTTCTCACTCATGTGCAACAGGTAGGTCTCAATCACATCAATATCTGTCGTATTGGGCGGCATCACCTTGCCATGCCCCATTGACTTAGGCGGCTGCAGATCAACACTCACCTTGCTGGGGTCTTCTCCCTGACACATGTGCCAGATACGTCGTCCAAGATTACCAAAACGGCGCGCCAGAACGCTAATCGGTATCTGCTTCATCTCACCACATTTACGCACACCGTATTGCGCGAGAAAATCACCAATGCCTTTAGCGATACCACACAGCTCGGTCACTGGCACCTCCTTCAAACGCTGCGCCGCTTCCCATGGCGGGATCACAGTAAGACCGTTGGGTTTTTCAAGTTTCGCGGCAAACTTGGCCGTCGTTTTGTCGCCGCTGACCCCAATCGAACAACGAATGCCCGAGGCTTCATACACCTTATCTCTCACCATCCGTGCGATACGTAACGGTGTACCGTGTAACTTTTGACAACGGGTAATATCAAGAAAGGCCTCATCGACCGAAAACACTTCGACGTCAGGCGTAATGTCGTGCAATGCGCGCATAATATCCTGCGACACTCGCGCATAACGTTTAGGGTCTGCGGAACATTGAATCAGGTCAGGGCAGAGTCGTCGCGCTTCACGCAGGCGCATGCCCGTGTGCACTCCATAAGCACGCGCCTCATACGAACAGGTGATGATGCAAGTGCCCTCCTCACCATTGGTGACTGCGATCGGCTTACCTTGCCACTGTGGACGATCACGCTGTTCAATCGATGCAAAAAAAGCATTCATATCCACCAGAATAATGGCGCGTGGCCACACCACTGGACTGCGGTCTATCTGATCTTTTTTAGTGATAATTTGCATGCTACTGCCTCTGTTGCTTGACGGCCTGCCTATAAATAGCTGCGCATTTGCCCAACCAGAACGCCCTGAATTCGCACCCGCTGTGCCGCATAGATAAACGGCTGCATGGTGCTATTTTCCGGGATCAATTTCACACGCCCATCATTCATATATTTCAACCGTTTCAGTGTTGCTTCTTCGCCATCAATCAACGCCACCACAATCTCGCCACTGTGCGCTTGCTGACAATGGCGAATCACCACCATATCGCCATCAAGGATGCCAACATCGATCATTGAATCTCCCACCACCTTTAAGATAAAACGCCCTGGGCCCATAAAAAAGTCCATCAGGTTGAGCTTGTCGTGTCCGGGGATCGCCTCAATCGGCAGGCCCGCAGCGATCTTGCCCAGCAGTGGCAGGCTAGCGCTCTCCTCGTCTTCATCCTCGACCAGCTGTAGACCACGCCAACCCGCATGGTTACGCACCAGATGCCCTTTATCGATCAGCCCCTGCACATAACGGTGAATCGTACCCTTTGATGAAACACCCACAGCATCACCAATCTCGACCAGCGTCGGTGCACGCTCATGCTGTGCAATGTGCTGCCGGATGGCTTCAAGAATGCGCTGTTCAAGTTCAGTTAACATAAGGATTACCCCAACATCAATTAATTTGTATAGGGACAGTGTAGAGAACTTTTAGAGAACTTTCAAGCTCAATTGTTTCGCTACTTCACTAAAAATTATTCGGCGTCCATGCCTATAATTCACTCACTGACACGACAACTGACTTCTTTTGCCCAGACTGCCCTCCGCCCGCAGCTTTTTCGCACAACCTTGTTCACTTTGTGCACACGTTGCACTCAACAATGAGAGTAATCACTCCAGCTGGTCAGCTTAAGGGCTTACGCCGCTTGTGAACGCCTTGCTTCGCTTGCCCTCTGTGCTTGCTGATAGCGGTAGCCTCGGCCGCCTGTGTTGCGTTTGAGTTCGCGACTGATGGCTGATTGTAACGCCGATCGCGTCTGCAATCGTTTGTTGTGCCAGGTCTCTTTTCTTTAGTACGTAAATCTGGCGTCGTTGTTCATAGGTCAGTTGTTTGGAGGATTTCATCGTCACATCTCTTGCCGGAGAAAAAACGATCAGCTTACGGATGACTGGCCGCTTTTTCTACCTGTTCAAGCTATGCTCTTATTTATTGAATCTGCGTAGTCATTAAAGCGGGTGAATTCGATATTGCCACATATGGTTTTGATATCCCTGGCTGGGCAAAACCCCCGATTACAGTCAGTGCTGTTGTGCGCTATCGCAAGTTGAATAATCACTATGCACGCTGAGTACTTGATGATAGTACGATAAAACTTCCAATCGTCGATATGGCGCGTGATGCAATTTGAAGTGGCACCCAAAAACTGGACAGCGATTGTGTCGCTACTTCGCTAAAAATTATTCGGCGTCCATGCCGATAATTCACTCACTTACGCGACAACTGATTCCTTTTGCCCCGACTGTCCTGCGTCCGTCACGTCTCCGTATAACCTAGTTCATAAATGAACTCGTTACACTACGATTGCTGGATTTAAAATCGCTTGTTGAAGTAGCTGACGGTATGTATGAAAGTAAGCCTCAAAATCCTGCTCTACTAAAAAAAGTAGAAATAATGATATTTAGCAAGCTGGTAACTGCTCGGACATTATCTCCAAATATTGAAGAGTTGAATATCTCTTCTATTAAAGGGTTATGTGCAGTGATCGCATTCTCAAAAAATATAAATTTTGGAAGTTCACTAAATGACCCTGAAATTGAGGGGTTGGTAAAGGGCTATATTTCCAGTATTGAACCACATATAAAAAAATACAGGGCACCTCTAGAAATACAATAAAATAGCACAGCGTATTTTCGCTGGGCTATCACAAATCTCAATCAGAAGTTTTTGCTAATAGTTTTTCTGAAAAATGTTAATTGTCACCTCTGTTTTCATTCGT
>Ga0316209_1000404_pt1 | contig 79003 bp, 70 predicted proteins | sample 6monopyrite_MG_FD_204945 | JGI IMG/M metagenome (GOLD analysis project Ga0316209, IMG submission 204945) | Microbial mat bacterial communities from mineral coupon in-situ incubated in ocean water Damariscotta River, Maine, United States -... | ecosystem: Environmental > Aquatic > Marine >... | reverse complement strand
TTGAGACCATTCGATGGTGATCGTAAACGTTATTCGATCAACCGAATTTCGGAGCGCCTTGGGCGATCGCGCGATCGCGTAGGTTCATGAGGATGTCGTCCCCGAAATGACTTGTGAGGACCGAGTCCGTGATGGACAGGATCTTCGCGCTGAGTTCAAACGTCCGGGTGCTCGGGATGAGCACTCGCTTTCGACGATCCTCCGGATCGACCGTCTCCATGATCCACTGGTCCTTCACGAGTGCCGAGATTGTGCGCGAGAGCGTCGACTTGGGAAGGCCGGAGCGCTGCTGGAGCGACTGGAAAGTGATGGTTTCGCCCTTGAGCGTCATTTCACCGATGAGCGGCGCGATGACGAGCATCGTCGGCGACGTGCCCGTCGTATCCAGTTCGTAGATCTCGCGCGTCATGGCCGCGGTGAATTCGAGCATGGCCGCGACCGTCGAGATGTCAGGGAGGGGCGGGAGGGCCTCGCCTGTGGTGTGCGGCTCGAGGTGCTTGTCTTGCTCAGGCATGGTGTTGTTCTTTCGGTGTGATTGAAAGTCGGAAGGATGCACTGGAAGAGCGTCCGGCGGCGGGATCGTACTCAGGCTGGCGGTCGAAAGCAGTCGAATTTAGTGGCATCGTTCCTCCCTTCCAATGGAGCAACCCTTGTCGCCGATGTCCCTCATCTCCCCGTCACGATTCTTCGCCGCAATCGCACTGGCCTTCGTTCTCGTCGCGCCCGGTCTGTCCGCCGCTGAAACGCGTTCGTTCGTCTTCGAATACACGACGCAAGTGGGGCCGGCGGAGCCCGGGCATGCGCTTGATGTCTTCGTACCACTGGCGGCATCGAACGCGCAGCAGGTCGTGGTGGACGAGCAGATCACCGCTTCGATTCCGGGCTCGATTCGTCACGATGACGCCTACGGAAATCGGTACTGGCATGGGCGGCTTGAGACGACGAGCGACAAGCCGATCGAGGTGACCGTGCGAACACAGGTCGAGCGGCGTGTTTCACGACTCGCGCCGCCTTCGAAGAGCCGTGCGCTTACTCCTGACGAGCGAACAAAGCTGGCGGCATTCCTGGGCCCGAATCGACGAGTCCCGGTTGACCATCCGATCCTTGATCCCATTCGTGTGGAAATACACAAGCGCGCGGGGAGCGATGATCCCGCGGCGATCGCCCGCGCCATCTACGATTGGGTGATCGATAACGTCGAGTACAAGAAAGTCGGCACGGGCTGGGGGAACGGTGACACGTTCTGGGCGTGCAATGAACGCCGCGGGAATTGCACGGATTTCCATGCGCTCTTCATTTCGCTCGCGCGAAGCGAAGGGATTCCGGCGCGGTTCGAGATTGGCTTCCCCGTTCCTGCGGATCGGAGCAAGGGAAAGATCGCGGGGTATCACTGCTGGGTGCAGTTCTATCTGCCCGAGGTCGGCTGGTTTCCGATCGACGCGAGTGAGGCGTTCAAGGATCCGGCGCGACGAGACTATTTCTACGGCGCCCACCCGGACGATCGGATCCACATGACCACGGGCCGCGACCTCAAACTCGGACCGGACGAGGCCGCGAAGCCCGTGAATTACTTCGTATACCCCCACATCGAGCTCGACGGGGCAGCCTTCCGTGGGGCCGTCGAGAATACGTTCCGCTACGAAGACACGACGGGTCCGGAATGATTTTCTTGGCCTGGCGTTTCGATTGAACGCCTTGCCGAGCATTCGGGAGGCGGCGTAGACTTCCCCTTCGACGTCGCGGCGCCGTTTATGCCAGATGGCCGCGCGAAACCAAGAGATGATGATCCACTTCACCACACGCCCACATCTTTGAATCGGGTCGGACGCCGGAGTTGCCGGCGGCCGCGAGGAGCGATCGGTGTAGGGGAGTCTCCCGCTGCGCACCGATGCGCGGGAGATCACTTTGTCAGAACGACCGAATCCAGGAGAAGACCTGGGGAAGCGCACGCCGCTTCGTGCGAATGACGATGTCATGCTCGTCGACTTGCGGAGATGCATCGGCTGCCACGCCTGCAGCGTCGCCTGCAAGACCGCACACGAGATTCCGTTAGGCGAGTTTCCGCTCCGCGTGCGTTGGTTGCCGCGACCGGAAGGCGGGACCTACGCATTCGTTCCCGTCTTCAGCGAAAGCCTCTGCGGAGGGGATCCGGAGAGTCTGGCCGTGGGACTTGATCCCGCGTGCGTGCGGGCCTGTCCGACCGATGCCCTCATCTATGGCGAACGCGACGGCGAATCGATCGCGCGCCTTCTTGCGAAGCACGAGACGAAGCCGCTTGAGGGGCCCGAGGCGAAGGATCTCAAAGCGAACGTGACCTATATCGGCCTCAAGGGGTTCGAAGGGAGCGAGTTGAATCGTGGCGCCGCCCTGGATCCCCGCGATCCGGATCCCATCTATGAGCAAAGGTAGAACCGTGAAGCTATCAAGACGCGAGTTCATTCGGCTTTCGACCGGTGCAGCAGCAGCGCTCTCCACGCCGGCGTGGCTTTCTTGTGCAACGAGCGAGGGGCCGCGTGCGGGAACGCCCTTGCCCCTTGGCCCGATCGACTATCGCTGCGCGGAAGCGAAGCCAACGATCTGCTTCGGTTGCACGACCCATTGCGGTGTTCTCGGCTGGGTCCAGGACGGCCGCGTTCGACTGATCGAGGGCAACCCGAACGACCCGAATAGCCAGGGCACCATCTGCAGCAAGGCGAACGGTCTGATCGAGGCGACCGAGTCGCCGGAGCGATTGCTCTATCCACTGCGCCGCATCGGCCCGCGCGGCTCCGGAGATTGGGAACGGATCTCCTGGGACGAAGCCCTCGATGAAGTCGCCTCGAAGTTAGGCGCGCTGCGCGAGGCGGGGACGCCCGAGCAGTTCGTCTTTCACTACGGTCGCGACAAGACCAAAGGCTTCAGCAAGCGCTTCACCCATGCCTTCGGCACGCCCAACCGTCTGAATCGGCGCTCGATCTGCAGCAGCAATCGCCGCGCGCCCTTGATGAGCTTCTACGGTCGCGACTTCGAGTGGGAGAGCCAGGACGTCGAGAACACGAAGATGGTGATCAATTTCGGCGCCAATCCGATGGAGGCCCATCAAGGGGGTCTCTTCATGCGCAAGCGCCTCATGGACGCGCGAGTGGATCGCGGCGCGCGTCTCGTAACCTTCGAGGTGAGGCCTTCGGCGACCGCGTCCGTTTCCGATGAGTTCTTCGCGGTGAAGCCCGCGTCCGATGGCGCGATCGCATTGGCGATGGCCCATGTGATCGTTGCGGAGGGATTGGCGGATCAGGCGTTCTGGAAGCGCTGGGCGAATATGCCCTTCGAAGACCTCCCGGGCATGCTTGCACCCTACACGCCCGAGTTTGCCGAGGCAGAGAGCGGCGTTCCTGCGATGGATATTCGTCGCCTGGCGATCGAGTTTGCGAGTGCGGCACCCGCATGCTGCACGATGTCGAATCGGGGTTCGGCCAAGCATTACAACGGTGTTCAGGCCGATCGCGCGATCCGGATGCTCGACGTGCTCGTCGGGAATGTCGGTCGACCCGGCGGCTATTGCTTGTCGTCACTCCGCATGTGGAAAGGGCACTACGGTCAGGAGGGCCTGCCCGTGATCGATCAACCCGCGCCGCGCCCGAAAGGGCCGAAGCCCTGGAAGCCCGGAACGCGGGAGTTCTCGACCCTGCCCCCGGATGTTCAGGCCCGGGTCTCGGAGTTCCCGGACTTCTGGCAGAACAAGTATTACGGGGAACTCGCCACGCCGAGCGAGTTTCCGCTCTCGTGGCATTGGTATCAGATGCGTGTCGGGCAGATGGTCTATCCGTACATCAAGGAGGGCAGGCAGAAGGTCGGTGCCTACATGTCCTACACGTTAGGCGCAGCGTACGGCTTCCCCGAGACGGACGTCGTTCGGGAAGTACTCGCCGATGAATCGCTGATCCCGTTCCATGTGGCGATCGACGTGAGCTACGGCGAGCAGGCTGCGCTAGCGGATATCATCCTTCCCGATGCGACGGCGCTCGAGAGATGGGATGCGCATTCGACGAATAGCTACGGCTTGCGTCCCTATACGGGGATTCGTCAGCCCATCGTCGAGCCCCGGGGCGAGGCGCGTCCGGCGCAGTGGATCTGGCAGCAGCTCGCGCTTCGCATTGGTGGCGGGATGGAAGAGTACTTCCAGTTCGATGACATGGAGGACTACTACCGCGAGTGGTACTCGGAATTGCCCGTCGATTGGGAAACGTTCAAGAAGGAAGGGATCTGGAGCGATCCCGATCGCCCGCTCGACTACGAACTTCACGAACGGGAACTCACGGCGGCTGAGCTCGAGGGGACGGAGATCGATCCGGAGACCGGCCTCGTTTACCGCGTCGGTAGCAAGGGGCGAAAGGCGGTCGGTATTATGCGCGACGGCCGCGCGGTTCGTGGCTTCCCCACACCTACCCGAACGATCATGGTCGAGGATCCGATCTTTCCGCTGGCCGCGGAGAAGACCGGGCTACCCGCCGATGATCCGAACGCGCAGGCTCGACCGCTCTACTTCCGGGTGCCGGAACATGTTGGGCTTTCCGAGGATGAGTATGTCTTCACCACGTTCAAATGGAATGTGCATACCCAGGGGCGATCCGCTTCGTGGGCGAATGCCGCGGAGATCGTGCATACGAACCACGCTTGGATGGCCCCGGAGACCGCAACGAAGTTAGGCGTGGAAACCGGGGACTGGATCGACATCGCGACCTACCGGCCCAAGGGCGTTAGCTATCGCGCCGGTGAGGAAGAGGCCGTCGGCACGCTTCGCAATCGCGTGCGCGTCGTTCCGGGGCAACACCCGCGTGTGATCGCGTGCTCGCATCATGCGGGACATTGGGAGCAGGGCACGACGGCCCGCGCCGCGAGCGCCTCGAACGCGAGTCGGGCTGCTGCCGTCGAAAGCGAACTTCGAAGCGATCTCTGGTGGAGTGAAGAACGAGGCGGAGTCGGGAATGGCGAGGCGCTGAACCATGTCCTGCCGATCAATCCGCAGCCGCTCGTGGGCGGGCAGAACTGGTTCGACAACGTTTGTCGCATTCGGCGCGTCGAGACGTAAGGGCTTCCTGGCGCTGCGAGGGGCGATCTGAGAGGGTGAAGCGACCGAAGTCAACAGTGTTGACTTCGGTAATGGGCCGTGGCACGATGGTGAATCATCGGAGCCGCGTACTCGTCGGGTCGCTGACTCCCAGCTCAGGGGTAGCCATATGTTCGATCTATCGGGAAGACTCGCGCTGGTGACCGGCGCCGGGCAGGGCATCGGCGCCGGGATCGCGCGCCATCTTGGACTCCAGGGCGCACGCGTTCTCGTAAACGACTATCACGAGGACCGCGCTCGCGAGACCGCGGATGCGCTCATCAAAGAAGGTGTTGAAGCGAGCCCGCTCGCGTTTGACGTGACGGATCGTGACGCGGTCTTGAACAGTCTCGGCTCTCTCGAGCTCGACATCCTGGTCAACAACGCAGGAAATGCGGGCGCCCGGATGATGCAGCCCTCGCCGTTCCGGGAAATGGATCCCGAGCTCTGGGCGGCGGCGATCGATGTGAACCTTCATGGCGTGATGAACACGACCCATGCTGTGCTCAAGGGGATGTGCGAGCGTGGCTTTGGGCGCTTGATCACGATCTCGTCCGCTGCCGGTTCGATTGGCTTGCCGATTGGTGTTGCACCTTATGGCGCGGGGAAGGCGGGAGCGACTTCGTTCATGCGGCATATGGCGATCGAAAACGCGAGACTCGGTGTGACGGCGAATTCGATCGCGCTCGGACTGATGGAAATGACAGAGGTGGATGATCCGGCGCTCGTTGAGTCGCTTGCCAAGACGGTGCCGGTCGGGCGGTTGGGAACGCGCGATGATCTCGGACCCGCCGTCGTTTGGCTCGCTTCGAACGAAGCGTCCTTTGTAACAGGGCAGACGATTCACGTGAACGGCGGCGGCGTGACGACTTGATCCGCCTAACGCGATCGAGCAGAGGCAACTCAACCCAGAACGGGAGCGATTCATGACGTACAAAGTCATTCAATGGACGACGGGATTCGTCGGGCGCGAAGCGGTCAAGGGAATTCTGTCGCATCCGGAACTCGAACTCGTGGGCGCTTATGCGTGGAGTCCCGAAAAAGACGGCCAGGACGTCGGCGAACTCTGCGGAATCGGTCGTCTCGGCGTCAAAGCCTCGAGCGATATCGATGCGCTGCTCGCGCTGGGGGCCGACTGTGTCTGCTACACGCCGAACCATCCGGACGTCGACGTGATCTGCCGATTGCTCGAAGGCGGCGTCAATGTTGTGGCGAGCAACCTGACGAATATCCGCGCGCAAGGTGAGGAAGCCCGCGCGCGCGTCGAGCAGGCGGCACGTGCCGGTGGAACGAGCCTTTTCGGCTCGGGAATTTTCCCGGGCTTCGCAAACTACATCGCCGCCAACATGGCGACGGTGAGCCAGAATTTCCGTCGCGTTCGTTTCCTCGAATCCGTCGATGTCTCGACCTATCACGCGATCCAGAACTACGACAATCTGGGCTGGGGCGAGATGCCGGATCCCAAGTGGGAGCAGGCGAGCCGCGAAGTGCTCGGCTTCTACGACGAATGTCTCGATGTGATGGCGGACATGCTCAAGGTCCCGGTCTCGGAGCGTCGCTTCAGTCTCGAGTGGGCGATCACACCGAATGATCGTGAGTACTTCGGTTTCAAGATGCCGGCGGGATCCATCGCGGGACAGAAGACGAAGTGGCAGGCCTTCGCCGCCGGGGACGACGAGCCGGTGCTTGAACTCGATGTTTGTTGGGTTGCCGGCGAGGGTCTTGAGCCGGAATGGCCGATCCATCACGGTTACACGATGGAAGTCGAGGGCCATCCGAATGTGCAGACGCGGGTGCGTTTCCGTCCACAGAATCCCGATCGGATCGAGGACTACATCGACATGGCGAACGTGATCACCGCGACGCCGGTCGTTTCGGCGATCCCCACCGTCTGCGAAGCCGCGGCGGGCATCAGGACGTATGCGGACCTTCCTCTCATTACGGGGCAATACGTTCCTTCTATATAGAATTCGAAGCAAGGTTCAAAAGAGCGCACCGCGCGTCGTGCGAAGAGGAGAATGAGATGAGTCGGAAAGTTGCCTTCGTGAGTGGAGCGAGCCGGGGAATCGGCGCTGAATCGGCGGTCACGCTTGCCCGTGCTGGATACGATGTTGCGATCACGGCTCGAACCCTCGGCGAAGGGGAGGCCTACGACCACGTCGGCAAGGTTGCTCCCCTCCCGGGAAGTCTTCGGGCGACCGCTGCCGCCGTCGAGGCGGAAGGGGGCAGGGCCCTCTGTCTGCAGGCCGACATTCTCGAACCGGCGACGATCGAGCAGGCCGCGCAATCGACCCTCGACGAGTTCGGACGAATCGACCTGCTCTTCAATAACGCGGTGTACCAGGGCGCGGGGGTTCAGGAGCGTCTTCTTGAAGTCACTCCCGATCAGTTGAGCAACATCTATCAAGGAAACGTTTTGACGCCGCTTGCCCTCGTTCAAACGTTCTTGCCCAAGATGCTCGAGCAAGGCGAAGGTACGATCATCAACATGCTTTCGGCGACCGCGTTCGTTGATCCGCCGGCTCCGGCGGACCAGGGCGGCTGGGGCTTTGCCTATCCCGCCTCGAAGGCTGCGCTCTCCCGGATGGTCGGCACGCTTCGTGCGGAACACGGGGACGCGGGGCTTCGCTTCTTCAACATCGAACCCGGGATGGTCGTTACGGAGTTGATGAAGGCGAGCGGGATCGATGAGGCAGTGCTCGCGCAGTTCAAGCCGACGCGTGCCGCAAGTGTCGCTGCTGTTGTGACCTGGCTCGCGGAGAACGAGCCGAGTGACGCCTGGAAGCGCGAACGATGTATGCGCGCGCCGGCGATGGCGGAAGAGCTGGGGTTGCTCGACGCGCCTTCGTTTCTCGAATCGTGAGCGCTAGCCGGCGGGTCGGGCCCGCCGGCTAACGACTATCTCACGATGTCGCCGAGAGAGCCCTTTTCGGGGCCGATTCGTTCGGCAATGGGGGCGAGCTTCTCGATGTCGAGTCCGTAGAACTCGACGGCGTTCCCGCCGAGCATCGCCGTCACTTCGTCCTCGGGAATGCCTTCCATCGTTTCGCATTGCTGCTCGCGCGTGACGGGCCAGCTGCCTTCGGGATGGGGGTAGTCGCTGCCCCACATGATGTTGTCGATGCCGATTTCGTGCCGCATCTCCGCTTCTTTGCGGGACATGCACGAGGCGCCGACCATGATGTTCTTGCGGAAGGTCTCGACGGGGGACTCAGCGAGATGCCCGCGGAAATCACCGAGCTTCTGCGACTCGCGCGATTCCCGGTAGTGGAACTCGAGGCGATTCAGGAAGTCGGGGACCCAGGCGGAGGTGCCTTCGGTGACCGCGGCCTTGAGCTTCGGGAAACGAGTGAAGACCCCACCCCAGAGCATGAAGTTAAGCGGGCGCGTCAGCCAGAGATGGACCTCCATCAAGTACGCGCCGACCGCGCCGTGGGGCATCTCGTCGCCTTCGTTAGGCGGAATTGGACCGAAGAATTGTTCCATGGGTGCGGGGCCTGAATGGAAATGCACGGGCATCTCGAGGTCTTCGCACACCGCCCAGAAGGGATCGTATTTCCCATGGTTGTAGCCGGGGAAGTCGCCCCACATCGGCGGGAGCAACACACCTTGCAGGCCGTTCTTGCGCGCTTCCTTTGCCTTCTCGACGGCAAGGTCGACGTCCCAATAGAGGGGGATGCAGGCGAGTCCGATGCGCCGCTCGGGAGCGGTCTGGCAGAACTCACTCATGAAGCGGTTGTGCGCATCGCAGCCGGCCCACATGAGTTCGGCGTTCGCGCCTTCGGGTCGCATGTTGAAGCCGGCGCCGAAGGGCGGGGAGTTCATTTCGGTGACGCCATCCGGGAAGAGGACTTCGGCGACGATGCCCTCGGTGTCGAGGACACGGTCTCGCGCTTCGGGATCCCATGCGCCGGCGAGTTCTGCGTCGCGCCCGGCCCGCCACTCTTCGTTGATCTCGGTGATCAGGAAGTAGTCGCTCATGCGCTGGGTCGCTTCGATCTGAATCGGGAGCGCGGCATCAAAGGCGGCGCGATATTTCTCGTCCACGTAGGGGCGGTATTCGGAAGCGTGCAGTCCAGCGTGTCCGTCGGATGAGACGACGAGGTAGCGATTCATGTTGGGTCTCCGGGTTCTTCGCGCGTCGCGGCGGCGTGCGCGTGACGACGATCGAGAACGAATGGTTGCCGGAAGAATATAGGTCGTTGTACGCGTGGATCGCGTCTCTAGATCCCGGAGTGGTGGCGGGATTGGTCGGCGCTCAGGGCGATGATCGGGCGTCTCCCCTCGGGGCTTCGACGCGATCGGGCGGACAAGCCGCGATACGCGCGAAGATCCGTCGCCGAATCAACCATCCCTCCGGCATCTGGGCTTAACTACGCCTCCCCATGATCTACGACCTCATCGTCATCGGCGGCGGCGCTGCCGGATTCTTCGCCGCGATCGCCCACGCGGAAAACGGCGGTGGCTCGACAATGATCGTCGAGCGCGCGACGTCGGTTCTCGCGAAGGTGAAGATCTCGGGGGGTGGGCGATGCAACGTGACCCACGCCTGCTTCGAGCCGAAGGAACTGACGAAGAATTATCCGCGGGGCAGCAAGGCCCTGCTTGGACCGCTTCATCGATTCGGCGTCGAGGACACGATCGAATGGTTCAGCTCCCGCGGCGTCGAGCTCAAGACCGAAGACGACGGGCGGATGTTCCCGACGACGGATCAATCGCAGACGATCATCGATTGTCTCGAAGATTCGGCGGCGCGGGCCGGCGTGGAAGTGCGGATCGCGTGCGGGGTTCGTGGAATTTCCCAAGGCGAGAATTTTTACCTCTACACTGATCGTGAAGAGACCCTCGAAGCACGACACGTACTGATCGCGACCGGGGGGACGCGCCTAACAGCCGGGGCGCGACTGGCGGAAGAGGTGGGGCATACGCTTGAGCCTGCGGTCCCTTCACTCTTCACGTTCAAAATCCAGGATCCCCGTTTCGAAGGGCTGCCCGGTGTGGCGGTTGCTGAAACGGAATGTCGCATCGTTGGCAGCAAGCTTGCTTCGAAGGGGCCGCTCTTGATTACGCACCACGGCGTGAGCGGTCCGGGCATTCTGAGACTCTCGGCCTGGGGCGCGCGAGATCTCGCGGCGAACAACTATCACTTCACCTTACAAGTGAGTTGGCTACCCGGTGTCGATGTCGCGGGAGTCTTTCAGAAGCAGCGCGAAACTGCAGGTAAGCAGAGGATTGAGACGCGCTCGCCCTTCGCTGAGATTCCCAAACGCCTATGGATGCGCTTGGTCGAAGCCGCGGGAATCCCCGCCGAGCAGACCTGGGCCGACCTGACGAAGGTCCAGCGGAAAGCCCTCGTTGCAGAACTGACCCGCGCGGAATTCGCAGTGATCGGAAAGAGTCTCAATAAGGACGAGTTCGTGACCTGCGGCGGTGTTAGGCTGAAGGAGGTCAATCCGACGACGATGGAGAGCCGGATCTGCCCGGGGCTCTATTTCGCGGGTGAAGTGACCGATGTCGACGGGATCACGGGCGGCTTCAATTTTCAGAATGCCTGGACGAGCGGACATCTGGCGGGCGTCGCGGCCGCAACCAAGGAGAAGTGATGGGTCGGGCCCTTTTGAATGTTCTGCTGGCTGTCGTCGTGAGTTCAGGGATGCAACTGGCGGCGCCGAGATCAGCACACGCGATCGACAAGGCCGAAGCAGAGTGCCTCGCGCTCGCCATGTACTTCGAGGCCCGTGCGGAAGGGCGCGAAGGTATGCGCGCCGTCGGCCACGTGATCCTCAATCGCAAGAATGATTCACGTTTTCCAGACAGCATCTGCGGCGTTACGCGGGAAGGCGGGTCCGGACGCGGCTGCCAGTTTTCGTGGTATTGCGACGGGCGAAGCGACACGCCGACCCATCGCCGCTCATGGGAGAAGGCCGGGGCGCTCGCTTATCAGCTCCTCGCCGACCGGCTTTCGGATACGACCGACGGCGCGCTCTTCTATCACGCGACGTGGATCGATGTTCCCTGGAAGCGTCCGCGTGAGAAGACGCGCGTGATCGGGAACCACGCCTTCTATCGTTAGGTCCTTCGCTGGTTCAGTCGCGCTGCTCGCTCAGGATCGACCGAGCTCCGGCGCGGCCCGGCCTGCGATGAGCGGAAGGTCCAAGTAGGTCTTGATCCCCGGATCGGCTTCGCAGACGTAGGGGATGGCAGAGACGCAGTGGAGCGCCGTCGCGACGATGCCGTTGTTGCGCTTGAGGCCTTCCTCGATCGACGCGGGGTGCCAACCCTTGAAGAGGAGGTCGGTGTTCGGGTCGCCCGAGATCGAGACTTCGAAACGTTCGCCTTTGTCGCCGAAGGACCAGGTGAGCTCGGGGCTGCTTCCGGGGACGGGCTCGATGTTCTCGTCGCCCATGAACCAATTGACGGCGGCGGTGATCACGGGCTCGCCTCGAACAGTTCCCTGCCAGCAGAAGCGCTGGGCCGCGACGTGTCCGGGTTGGATCGCGCCGATCGGCGAGTCGATGGGCGCGGTGGCCACGGCGATCTCGTGCGTCGCCCGCTTCTCCTCGTCGAGATCGAACTGAAGCTCATCCGCGATCATGTCGATCGATTGATAGAAGCCCGCACCGAGCAGCTTGAGCATAGGGCTGGTCCGGGCTTCCTCGGGCGTCTTGCCGAAGAGCATCATCTCGCCGACGACTTCGGGCGCACCGTAGGTCCGAATATCCGAGAACTCTTCTGCGCGAACGTGGGTGATCGCTCGTGATAGGCCCGAGACCATGAGCGGGAATCGTTCCGTGATGCCACCGGGATGGATGCCCGTTCCGTGGAGCGTCGCCTTGCCCGTGACGCAGGCGCCTTCGACCCGCTCCGTGTCGATTCGCTTCGGGTAGATCCAGCCAAGGGGTGTCACGATGTTGATGCCGGCTTCGAGAATCCGGCACACGTCATTCGGGTTCGCAAAGACGGGGCTATAGACAACGCAATCGGCGCCGAGTGCCAATAGCGCGTCGACATCGCGGCTGGCTTTGATGCCGATCGCGTCTCGGCCGATCAGCTCTCCCACGTCCTTGCCGTCTTTGCTCTCGCTATGCACCCAGCAGCCGACGAGCTCAAGCTCGGGATGGTCGAGGATTCCTTCGATCGAAGCACGGCCGACGCCGCCGGTTGCCCATTGAATCACTTTGTACGTCATTTTCGGCGCTTCCTTCATGTTAGTCATCGCGGCGGACTGTCCCGTCGGTAGGGAAGAATCTCTTAGTCTATCTCGATGAGACACGAAGTGCAGTGCGGAACAGCTTGCTCTCTAGAAGAACGAATAGCGCGGGCCTCTCGGCGCTGGCGTCTTCTCGTCCTCGGGAAGCGTGCAGAGCCGATCCATGCGCGTAGTGCTTCCGTCGGCGTATTCCCAGATTAGCTGTTCGCCGTCGAGGTAGCGCTTGACCACGACGGGACCCCAGCCGAAGACGTGGAAGTCGAGCACGCCTTTGTTCCAGATCATGCTGGCGGTGGATCGCGCGCAGTACTCCCGATCGCCGATCGTGAAGACCACGGAGCCTTCCGTGTCGTTGCTGGTTTCCCCGCCTGTGCTGTTCGGGCCCCCGTCGTGGATGATGCCGGCGGCCGTGACGACGACGCGCCGGCCGCATTGTTCAACGCGCTCGACATGGCCCGTATGTCCGCCTTCGACGCCGATCCAGAGGCCGCGAATGTCCGAGGCGTCTTCTGGGAGGGGCTCCGTACACTCCGCAAGAATCGGAAGCGGGAAATGATCGTAGCCGCAGCCGGGCGTATTCCCTTTCGGGATGTCCTTTGCTTCCTTGCCTTGCCCATCGAGCGGCGGGAGCTCGCAGTAGTCGATCGTACTTCCGTCGCCCGCGAGCGTTGCGGGCTCAATCATGAGCGGCGGGCGGGCGGAGAAGAAGGCCAGCCAAAACACGAAGGCGAAGAACGCGACTACCATGACGCCCATGCGAGCGATCCATTTCAACATCGAGAAAAACTCCGAGTCGCCGCGTTCCGGCGAGTGCATGCCTTGCGGCGCGTTGATCTTCACGAGACGTAAATCTAGTGTGACCTGAACGTCAAGTGAGAAACAAGAATGCAAATGCGCTCGGGGAGAAAGTGAAGTGATTAAACACGAACGCGACGGAGCGATTCACGTCGTTACGTTGAACAACGGCCCGAATATGATCGACCCCGAATGGCAGGCGCGCATGCTTGAGATTCTTGGGAAGGTTGAGGGTGACTGCGCGGGCGAAGCCGGACTGGTCCTGACGGGCGAGGGCAAGTTCTTTAGCAGCGGGCTGAATGTCGAAGTCGTGATGGGTCTCGAAGGCGAAGCGCGCAAGCGCTTTAGCGTATCGATGATGGAGATCATGGGGCGGCTGTTGACGCTACCGGTTCCGACGGTCGCCGCTCTGAACGGTCACGCCTTTGCCGGAGGCGCTTTCGTCTCGCTTGCTTGTGACTATCGGATCATGCGCGCGGATCGCGGCTGGTTTTGCATCTCCGAGATCGATGTGGGCGTGCCGATTGGGGCCCCCATGACCAATCTGCTGAAATCCCGAGTCGTCCCCCAGGTCGCGCGCGACGCGATCCTGAGCGGTCATCGCTACACCGCAGAGGAAGCCGTCGCGGTTGGCCTGGCGGACTCGATGGCGGAAGAGGCGGAGCTGCTCGATGCCGCCAAGGCGAAGGCTGGGAGTCTTGCTGGGAAGGGACGGGACATATTTTCGGCCCTCAAGCGAACACTCAATGCCGATGCCGCCGCAGGATTCGGCATCGACATCTAACGTACGTTTGCGACCTTCTTGAGCGGCGCGTTTCTTTTTTGGAGGCGCGCCGCTCATCGTTCTTGAGGAGTAGAGACGAATGAAGGTTCAAGGCAGCGTCGGAATCGTAACGGGATGTGCGACGGGGATCGGTCGCGCGACAGCGATCGCACTTGCTGAGGCAGGCGCACGCGCCGTTGTCCTCGCGGACGTGCAGGATGTGTCGGAAACCGCGAGCGCGGTCTCCAAGGTGGGAGCCGAAGTCCTGGCGGTCCCGACGGACGTCTCGGACTTGTCGTCGCTCACGGACCTCTTCGCCAAGACCGACGCCGCCTTCGGTCAGCTCAACTTCCTGCATAACAATGCGGGCATGGGCGAGGCGGAGCACGTCTGGCCAGATGTTCCCTCCGAGCGATGCGCCAAGATCATCGGGGTGAACTTGACCGGTGTTGTGCTCGGGACGCAGCTCGCCCTCGACCTGATGAAGCGAAGTGGCGGTGGAGTCATCGTGAACACTGCCTCGGGCGGCGCCTTCGCTCCACTTCCGCCCCAGGCGGTCTACGTCGCCACGAAAGCCGGCGTCGTTCATTTCACTCGTTCCTGCGCGCCGCTTGCAGAGAGCCATGGCGTTCGCGTGAACTGTGTTTGCCCTGGGCTCGTCGATACGCCAATGATCTACCAGACGGGGGATGGCGAGCGCGTCGCGGATTGGCTCAAGCCGGTTCAAGATGCGGTGACGCTCCTCCGCCCGGAGGACATCGCGGACGCGGTGCTCGAATTGATTCGCGACGACGATAAAATCGCCGAAGTCGTCACGGTCGGAAACAAGCCCGCAGCGTAGGCTTAGCGGAACCCATGAATCAGGCGACCCGGCTAACCGAGGATCGAGGAGAGAAGTCCCCATGAACGTTTCTGAAGCTGTCACTGCCCGCCGTTCGATCCGTCGATTCAAAGACAAGCCCGTCGATGACGCGCTCGTTCGCTCCCTGCTCGAGAAGTCGTCGCGCGCGCCTTCCGGCGGCAACGTCCAGCCCTGGCGCATCTTCGTGATTCAGTCCGAAACGATGCCACGCTTTCTCGAACATCTGGCGGCGAATCCAGAGCAAGGCCCGCCCGAGTACCCGATCTATCCCGCCGAGTTGAAGTCGCCGTATCGCGATTCGCGATTCAAGGTCGGCGAAGACATGTACGCGAAGCTCGGGATCGCTCGGGAGGACAAGGGCGCCCGTGTCGGTCACCTCATGCGGAACTTCTCATTCTTCGACGCCCCGACCGCCTTCTTCTGTTATGTCGACCGGATTATGGGCCCGCCGCAATGGTCGGATCTCGGCATGTTCCTCCAGACCTTCATGCTGCTCGCTCAGGAAGCCGGCCTCGATACCTGTCCGCAAGAAGCCTGGGCGAATCGGTCGGATGCCGTACGAAGCTTCGTGGAACCCGGTGATGACTTGATGCTCTTCTGCGGGATGGCGATTGGGTACAAGGATGACGAGGCGCCGGTCAATACGCTTTTGAGTGATCGCGCGCCGATCGATGAGTGGGCCCGGTTTCTCTAGGGTGCGTGTCGTGCGCTTGGACGCATGGAGAGCCGTCGCGTGTTGATGCTTCGTCGCGTCGCCGGATCCTTGGGGATCGCTCTTTTCCTCGTTGCCATCACATTTGTGCTCTACGCGAGAACCTTCGCAAACCCGGACACGCCCGTCTTTACGGTTGAGCATGAGATCGTGATTTCGGCGCCCGCGGATGCGGTCTGGCGCGCGCTGATGGATTTCGATGCCTATCCCGAGTGGAATCCCTATGCACTCGCGATCGAAGGGGAGGCCGTGGTCGGCGAGTCCATCTCTCTCACGATCGTCTTGGATACCTGGGCGGAGGCTGCGACGGTTCATCCAACGATCGTTCGGCTCAATCCCCGTCGTGAACTGGCCTGGCGCGACACGCTCTTGTTCGCGGGGCTCCAAGACACGCATCACCTGTTCGAACTCACGCGACTCCCGAATGGGCAGACGCGCCTTCGGCAGGCGGAAGAATTCAGCGGATGGCTCCCGGCGAAGGTGTATGGTGAGGCCGAGATTTCCCCGATTGAGCGGGCTTTTCGCGCGATGAACGAAGCGCTGGTTCGACGCATCGTGGGGGAATCCCGGGCTGAGGCTGAATAGAACTGACAGGATGGAGTTGGCAATGGACTTTTCGCTCACGAAGCTTTCGACGAGATTCATTATGGCTCTTCTCATTCTCCCGTCTGCCTTCGCTCCGCTCTCCGCGCTCAGCCAAGAGTATTCTCCTCACGCATTCGAAGAATTTCCGACTCAGCTCTTGTGGGGCGACCTGCATGTTCACAGCTCGTTCAGCTTCGATGCGAACTCGGCGGGGAATCTTCGGCTCGAGCCGTCGGAGGCGTATCGCTATGCGCGAGGGGAGGCGGTTACGGCGAATAGTGGGATGACGGCAAAGCTCGAACAGCCCCTCGACTTTTTGGTCGTGGCCGATCACTCGGAATACATGGGGCTGCTTCCGGCCGTTCGCCGCGAGGACCCCGAAGCGCTCGCTGATCCCGGCGTCCGCGCACTTCATGAAAGCATGAAAAACCCGGCGGGAGCGGGATTCGGGACTGTTGCCACCCTCGGCGACCGGATCACCGACGGAGTAGGCCCGGGACTCGAATACGCCGGCCTGCGCCGGAATGTCTGGGATGCGATCACGCGTCAGGCGGACGAGGCGAACGATCCCGGTCGCTTTACTGCACTGATCGGCTTCGAATGGACCTCTATGCCGGGAGGCGACAACATTCATCGCGTGGTCGTTTACCGCGACGATGCGGAAAAGGCGGCGCGTCGGATTCCGGTTTCGAACTTTGAAGGAGACAAGCCCGAGGATCTCTGGGCCTTCATGGAAGCCTACGAGAGCGAACTCGGCGGTCGGATTCTCGCGATCCCGCATAACGCCAACATGAGTAACGGCCGCATGTTCGCCCTGACGCAATCAGATGGGTCACCCATCGACGCGGCCTATGCGAAGCGACGTGCGCGGCTTGAGCCGCTGGCGGAAGTCACGCAGTACAAGGGCGATGGTGAGGCGCATCCGAAGCTTTCACCGGATGATGCCTTCGCTGATTTCGAAACATGGGATTTCGGGAATCTCCATGCGACGAAGCTCTATCCGAAAGAAGACTGGATGCTCGAGTTCGAGTATGCGCGCTCGGCGCTCAAGCTCGGCCTCGGTGTCGAGGCCGATGTCGGTACGAATCCCTTCCAGTTCGGCATGATCGGGAGTACCGACTCGCATACTTCCCTCGCCGCTGGGGCCGAGGACGACTTCTGGGGGAAGATCTCCGTTATCGAACCCGGCCCGCGGACCTGGGTTGCGAATAACGCGCCGATCTCGCCGGATGCGAAGCCGCCGAGTCCTTGGGACTTTGCCGCTTCCGGATACACGGGCGTTTGGGCGCAGGAGAACACGCGCGAGTCGATCTTCGATGCGCTCGCGAGACGCGAGGTCTATGCGACGACCGGATCGCGGATCACGCTTCGCTTCTTTGGCGGCTTCGACTTTGACGAGCTGGATGCGGATCGACCGAATCTCGCCCGGGTCGGATACGCGAAGGGCGTCCCGATGGGCAGCGAACTCGATGGCGAGCAGGCAGGCGCCGCCGAGGAAGCCCCGAGTTTTCTCATCGCGGCGCAGAAGGATCCACTGGGTGCGAATCTCGATCGGCTCCAAGTTGTCAAAGGATGGCGCGATGCGGACGGCGCGCTTCAGGAGAAGGTCTACGACGTGGCCATTTCAGAGGGTCGGCGTTCCCTTTTTGGCGGGGTCCGCGACATCGTCTCAACCGTCGATGTCGCGACGGCGACGTATACGAACGACGTGGGGACCGCCGAGCTTCGTGCGGTCTTTCGTGATCCCGATTTCGATCCGGCGGAGCGTGCCTTCTATTATGCGCGGGTGATCGAGATTCCGACGCCGCGCTGGAACGTCTATGACACGGTTCGGTTGGGTGCCAATCTGCCGGAGACGCTTCCCACGGAAGTTCAGGACCGCGCCTACTCGTCGCCGATCTGGTACACGCCCTGATCCAGACGGACTTGATCTGACTAGCGCGGTCGAGCGGAAGCGGGAACCACCGCTTCGAGCGTCCTTCTGAGCGCAAACTCAAAGAGTGCGTCGAAGTCGACGGACCAATCGTTTCGCGCGCGCGTCGCCGGCCAAGCCTTCCGCACGCTCTCGGGCAGTTGGTCGTGGATCGTGATCGCGAAGTCGCGGTTCTGTTCGGTGGGCGTGGCGCGGGTCATCACTTCGCTCTGGGCCATCGACGTCACGAGATGAAGCACGGTCTGCGTTGCGAAGACCAGCTCGTCTCCTTTGAGACCCGCCTCGGCGAGGAGTGCCGCAACGAGACCGTTCGCACGGGCGATGAACGGCGTCGCCCAGGGAGAGCCCCCGCCGTAGATCCCGAGCTCCGGATGGGCCGAGATCCGGTCGCGAATCACCTCGGCGAGGGCGAAGAAGCGATCCTCCCAAGATCCTTCCGTTGGGATCTCAAGATCAACGAGATCCGAGGCGACCCGACCGACCTCGGCGAGGAGTTCGTCCTTGTTGCTGAAATGGCGATAGAGCGCGGCGACATCGACATCGAAGAGTCCCGCCACCTTGCGCATGGAGAGCGCCGACTGACCTTCGGTTCGGACGATTTCGATCGCCGCCGCCGCGATCTTCTCGCGGCTAAGCGGCTTCGAATAGCGGGAGGGAGTCGCTTTGGCACGACGAGTCGCCATTTCTGCTTCCTCCTTCTCTACGCGTGCGCGTCGATCTGTCTGGCTATGAGTGGTTTGTGAGTGGTCAGAGTCGCTTGAGTTGGCCGGCGTCAACGCGAAGGAACTCGCCCGTCACCATGCGCAGTCGATCGCTCAGGAAGACCACGACCGCTTCCGCGACATCGTCGTCCGCCGGGATCTCACCGAGGGAGAAGAGCGCTTCAAGTTCGTCCTTCACCTGCTCTTCCGGCACCTTCCGCTCATGTGCCTGCCAGCGCACATAGCCCTCGACCGGCGGGCCCCACATCCACGTCGGGATGATCGTGTTGACGCGGATCTTCTTGGCACCGAGTTCCGTCGCGAGTGCGATCGAAACCGCGCGAAGAGCGCCCTTCGAAGCGGAGTAGGCGAGCTGGGGAGAGGGCGGCGGAAGCTCCGTCGACTGGGAGCCGATCAAGACGACCGAGCCGCCCCCGGCGCGTTCGAAGGCGGGAACGGCGGCCTTCACGAGCTGGACCGAGCCGATCACGTTGACTTCATTGGCGGTTCGGAAATCTTGGAGAGGCGTCGTGGCGAGGTCGCCCATCGGTTCCGCTGCAGCAACCTGGGCCAGCCCGTCGAGTCGGCCGAAGCGCTCTTCTGCCGCGGCGATGATGCCCGCGCAGCCCGCTTCGTCCGTGATGTCGAATGCGTGGGCAAGGACGCGTTCACCCGTTGGATCGAGTTCCTTGGCCGCAGCTTCGATGCTTTCGGCTTTACGGGCGCCGATCACGACGCGACCGCCGTCGCGCAGGACACGGCTCGCGATCTCACGGCCGAGACCCGGGCCAACGCCGGACACGAGAATCGTTTTGTCATTCAGAATCATGTTGTGTTCTCCTTATCAGAGTGAGGATCGACGCGTGCCTAACAGGATACGCCTAACGAGACATTCTCCGGATATCGGCGAAGGGGGGCGTGTGGCTTGCGATGCCCCCATCGACGTTGATGATTTGTCCCGTAACGAACTCGGACGCGTCGGAAACGAGATAGAGGACGGCTTGTGCGATGTCCTCGGGCTGCCCGACGCGGGGTGTGAGATGATGCTCAGCGAGCATATCGACGTATTTCTGTCCGCCGAAGCTTTCCACATCATGCGTGAGAATCAGCCCTGGCGCGATCGCATTGCAGCGAATGCCTTGCTTGCCGTATTGCGTGGCGACGTATTTCGTGAGTGTGTCGACGCCGCCTTTTGAGACGGCGTAGGCCGGGATCGCGAGATCGCCGCGCTGTGCGGAGCCGGAGGTCGTATTCACGATCGCCCCGCGGCCGCGGGCGAGCATGGCGGGGATCGCATGCTTGCAGCCGAGCATCACGCCGCGCAGGTTGACCGCCATGGTCCGGTCCCAGACGTCGACGTCCATCGAGGCGATGTCCATGTCCCGCCCGGGCGCTGCGTGGCCGAGCGCGGCGGCATTGTTATGCAGGATGTCGAGGCCGCCGAAGGTCTCGACTGCGAAGGCCACGACGTTCTTGACTGCAGCTTCATCGGAGACATCGACGACGCAGGACCGAGCCACGCCGCCGTCGACCTCGATTTCCTGAACGACCTCGTCGGCCCCGGCTTCATCGACGTCCGCGACGACGACGGACGCGCCTTCCGCGGCCAGCAGGCGCGCGGTGGAGCGGCCAATTCCGGAGGCCGACCCCGTCACGATGGCGACTTTATCTTTTAGAATCATGGGGTTATGTCTCCGGAGAGGGGTGGCGTGAGGTCGATTTCTCGGTCCCACAAGATTTCTGACGGGCGAATTCTAAAGGGCGATGGTGGCGAAGTCAACGATGTTGACTTAGGGTGGATCGCCATGGGAGAGCGGAAGCATAGGGGTGTTTTGAGGATGCCGGCGAGCCTTCGACGCGGGCTCAGTCGAAGGGATGCGAACACGCGGGAGAGCGTTTCGCCGGAAGGCGGCGCCGCATGATCGAGTCGATGCGCTTCCACTTTGACTTCGAAAATCACGCAAACATGCTTCGCCTGGCCTGGGGCGAGAAGTCGATCCGAACGCGCCTTTACTACCTGGCGGTTCTCGGCGTAGGGGTACCGATCACGGCAATCTTCCACGCACTCTGCTTCGCCCTCGACCCGATCCTCTTCCCCTCGCTTCGCAAAATGGAAGTACGCGAGCCCGTCTTCATCCTCGGACATGGGCGCTCGGGCACGACCCTCACGTTTCGGCTGATCAGTCGCGACGAAGGTCGTTTCAGCTACTTCCTCCTCTGGGAATGCTATTTCCCCTCGCTTCTGCAGAAGAAGATCATTCGCGCCGTGGCGAGACTGGATGGGCGCCTTTTGGGTGGCGGGCTCGGAAAGCTCGCTGAGGGGTTCGACGACTGGCGATACGGTCGCGCGCGGCACATGCATAACATGGGACTTCGGCTCCCCGAGGAAGACGACATCTCGCTCTTCTATTCGATGGCCTCGGGCTTCTGGATGACGAAGATGCCCTGGATGGGCGAACTCGATTTCTTCTACGTCGATAAGTGGCCCGAAGACAAGCGGCTTCGCTTGACCTCGTTCTATCGAGAACTCGTCCGCCGTCAGCTCTGTCTGAACGGCGATGGCAAGCACCACCTCTCGAAGAATCCCTATTGGACGGGCCGGGTAGAAGCGCTGATCGCCGCCTTTCCCGATGCTCGATTCATCGTGAATATGCGCGATCCCCGCCAGACCATTCCGAGCCTGATCAAGCTCAATCAATCGGCCTGGAAACGCCTCGATTGGTCTGCCGCCCGGCATCAGGAGAGCATCGACGTACTCATCGCTCAGTCCTGGTACAACTATCGCCATCCGCTCGACGTCCTGGCCGCGCATCCGGAGGTCCGGAGCACGATTCTCGACTACCGAGATCTGACGACGGAACCCGCCGCCGCGATTGAGCGCGTGTACCAGGATCTGGGACTCTCGATGTCCGACGAATTTCGCGCGAGTCTCTCAGAGCGGAGCACGCGAGAGAAGAAACACAGCACCCGATTCACCTACACTCTGGAGGAGTTCGGCCTCAACGCCGGACTGATCGAGAACGAACTAGGTGATCTTTTCGAGCGCTTCGGATGGGACGACGAGCCCGACAACCGAAGCGTGGCGTAGGGGACGAGATGAGCAACGAACAAGACGGAACGAACGCGCAGAGCGAATTGCGAGCGGCCTTCGATGATCTGATTGGAGAACTGCAGGCGGCGCGGGACACGATCGATGATCCCAAGTACTTCCCGCCGGAAGCGACCCCACGAAATCTCGCCGAGGGCTATCGCTACCTCGCCGGCTTCGTTCATCACGGAATCGAGCGCGCCTTTCATGAAGACCCGGACTTCCCAGCCTTCCGGAACGCGCTCTCGATGTTCAACAAGTCGACGATCGAAAACTCGGACGCGGTCTACTTCTATTCACCGATCGATGGAAGCAAGAACTACCGCGTGACGGGGCGCGTTGAAGACTGCCGACATTGGAAGGGCTCACCTCGCCTCGATGGCGCGCCGGTTGCCCCGCAATACCTGATCTTCGAAGTGGCGACAGGGCCGATGGCCGGGGACACCGGCGATCTTCGCGAGTTGCAGCCGGGATATCGAACGGGATTCGGAACCCTCGACTCTTCGTCACTTAAGGTAGAAGCGGACGGCACCTTTGAATTGATCCTCGGCCCCGAGAAGCCGGCGGGCTTTGAAGGCAACTTCATCTGCACGAGGAAACCGCCGAGCCGGAAGAAGCCTGAAGCAGGCGACCGTTATGCCGACTACGTGAGTGGTCGACAGCTTTTCTACGACTGGGAGAACGAAGAACCGGTCCATCTCTCGATCGAGTGCCTCGATACAGCAGGCGGTCATCCGGAACCGATCACCCCCGAGAAAGCCGCGGCGAATCTACGCCGCATGGGCGGCATCATTCGCGGTCAGATGCGTTTCTGGCTCGAGTTCTACGACGTCGTGCTCAACTGCAACCAGACTCATGAGCATGATGGTCGTCCCTACTTCATGCCGATCAACGCGTACAACACGCCGAACGGCGCCTCCGCGGATACGGGCGGCGGCATGAGCACGAATATCTACGCCGGCGGGATCTACGATCTCCGTGAAGACGAGGCGCTCTATATCGAGGCGACGTTCACGGGTGACCCGGTCTACACGAGCATGCACCTCGGCAATATGTGGGGTGAGTCGCCGGACTACGCGAACCACCAGAGCAGCTTGAACGACCACCAGATGCATCGGGAAAGCGACCGGGTGCAGCGCTGGGTCGTGGCGCATCAGGATCCCGGCGTCCAAAACTGGATCGATACGACGGGTCTGCCCAAGGGATATCTCTCGCATCGTTGGGCGTACTCGGAACTTCCCGACAAGGAAGACTGGCCGACGATTACGTGCCGCGTCCTGCCCTTCGATGAAATCGCCAAGGCGTTTCCCGAGGATCATCCGCGCGTGACTCCCGAAGAGCGCCGGGAAGTGATCCGCTCCCGCCAGCGACACGTACAGAAGCGCTTCCGCGTTTTCTAGGTCGAAGTCGGTTCCTGGTTCAACTCGTAGATAGAGGCTCGACATGTCCGCCGCCGAGGAAATCCCGAACTCTCATGAGACGCTTCGCGCGAGCGACGTCGAAGTATTTCATGACGCAGCCGATGTCATCGTCGTCGGCTGTGGTTCCGCGGGTGCTTCCGCCGCGATCGAAGCTTGTGAGGCGGGGGCTGATGTCCTGGTTCTCGAACGGGGGAGTGGCTTGTCGGGGACGACGACCCTCGCCGGCGGTGTTCTCTACTTGGGAGGGGGAACCCGGTCGCAGCTCGATCACGGGATCGAAGACACGCCCGACGCGATGTTCGACTACTTGATTGCGAACACGCCGGAACCCGACGAGACGAAGATTCGCCTCTACTGCGAGGGGAGCGCTTCGCATTTCGATTGGCTCGTCGATCACGATGTCCCCTTCAGCGATCGATTCTATGGCGGCAAGCATCACATGCCGCCGGAACCCATTTGCCTGATGTGGTCCGGGAACGAACGCGCGTGGCCGATCTCGACGCAGGCGACGCCGGCGCCGCGGGGGCATAAGGTCGAGAGCGAGGGCGAAGCGGGGCCTGTCATCGTCAACCGATTAGCGGCGACTGCCGAACGTCTCGGCGCGCGCATCGAATACGACGCGCAAGTGACGAATCTCGTGGTCGATGAAGCGAACCGAGTGGTTGGCGTCCGCAAAGTCGTATTCGGCGAAGAACGGTTTGTTTCGGCGCGTCGGGGTGTCGTTCTGGCGGCCGGCGCGTTCTCCATGAACAAGGACATGGTGAAGGCGTATTGCCCGAACCTCGCCCAGCATGGGGTGCATCGGCAGGGCAATCCCAACGATGACGGTGCCGCGATCCAGATGGGCATCGCGGCCGGTGGCCGTGCCATTCACATGGAGAAGGCCTTCATTACTGCGCCTTTCTATCCGCCGGCGAGTCTGATCAAGGGGATCCTCGTCAACAAGGAAGGCAAGCGCTTCATCAACGAGGATTGCTATCACGCGCGGACGATGGAGACGGCCTTTCTCCAGCCAGACGGCGTCGCCTACTTGATCTGCGACGACGAGACCTTTGGTCGTCCTGAACTCGGGATGCAGGAACTGATCGACGCGTGGGAAACGATCGAGGAGATGGAGCGCGACCTCAAGCTTCCCGAAGGTGCGCTTCAGGAGACGGTCCGAACTTATAACGCGGCGGCTGCGAGTGGCGACGATCAGGAGTTCCACAAGGTGGCGGACCTGATGGCGCCGATCGCGAAGCCGCCGTTCGCGGCCCTGCAATGTTCGGTCGGCAAGTCCTACTACGTGGGTTTCACCCTGGGTGGGCTCGATGTGTCGATTGATGCGGAGGTGCTCCGACCAGATGGATCGGCGATTCCAGGGCTCTATGGAGCGGGCGCGTGTGCGTCGAATATCGCGCAGGACAGTCAAGGCTACTCGAGCGGTACCTGCATTGGCGAAGCGACGTTCTTTGGAAGGCGCGCCGGAAGGCACGCCGCGCAGAAGAACGGATGAGTAGCGCGAACGGCGCGGCGGTCTATGTGATCGCGACGCTCGATACGAAGGGCGAAGAAGCGGCCTTTGTTCGCGATCGATTGGTGCAGAGCGGAGTCGCGACTCGGCTGGTGGATGTGGGCTCGTTAGGCGATCCGCGTGTGGCGCCGGATGTGTCTCGAGAAGAGGTCTTTGGAGCGGCGTCCGGCGAGAATATCTCAACCGATCGGGGAGAGGCTGTGACGGCCGCCGCCAAGGGGGCGACACGAATCGTGCTCGACGCGTACGAGCGGGGCGAGCTCGCGGGAGTATTGGCGCTCGGCGGCTCCGCTGGGACGGCGATCGGTACCCAGGCCATGCGCGCTTTGCCGCTGGGCCTTCCCAAGCTGATGGTTTCGACGCTGGCATCCGGGGACGTTCGTTCCTACGTCGGCGACAAAGATATCGTGATGATCAATTCGGTCGTCGACATTCTCGGACTGAACCGAATCAGCCGTCCTGTTTTCCGTCAGGCAGCGGATGCCATGGCTGGGATGGTCCGCTTCGCACGTGAGCACGAGAATGCCGAGGGTACGGATCGTCCGATGGTCGCGGCGACGATGTTTGGCGTCACGACGAGATGCGTCGAGCGCGCGCGGGAGATCCTCGAAGACGCGGGCTATGAAGTGCTCGTCTTTCATGCAACGGGCAATGGCGGGCGCGCGATGGAGTCGCTTATTCGCGATGGATTCTTCGCTGGCGTGCTCGACCTGACGACGACGGAGCTCGCGGATGAAATCGTCGGCGGCGTACTTTCCGCCGGACCGGAGCGGGGGACCGCGGCGGGGGAGAAGGGCACGCCCCAGGTTGTCTCGGTGGGCGCGACGGATATGGTGAATTTTCGCGCGCTGGACTCGGTTCCGGTTGAGTTCGCGAAGCGCAACCTTCATGTGCACAACCCGGAGGTCACGCTCATGCGGACGACCGCCGCCGAGAACGAACGCATCGGTGACGAGCTCGGAACGAAACTCGCGCGAGCAAGCGGGCCGACGACATGCTTGCTTCCCTTGCGCGGTGTCTCCGCCCTCGACCAGGTGGGCGAAGCTTTCGACGATCCGGAGGCGCGCGAGGCGCTCTTTGACTCGCTGCGAAAAGCAAGCGGATCGACGACGATCCTTGAACTCGACTTACACATCAACGATCCCGAGTTCGCGGCTGCGGCCGCGCAAGAGCTCATCGAGTTGATGGAGGAGACCGCGTGACAACCGTCGATAACTCGCGAACGGCCATTCTTGCAAGATTCCGCGAACGGATCGCTCGCGGCGAGTCGATCATCGGCGGCGGCGCCGGAATCGGCCTGTCCGCCAAGAGCGAAGAAGCCGGAGGCATCGACCTGCTCGTCGTCTACAACTCCGGCCGCTATCGCATGGCGGGTCGTGGCTCGCTCGCCGGCCTCATGCCCTACGGAAATGCCAATCAAATCGTCAAGGAGATGGCGCTCGAGATTCTTCCCGTCGTTAAGCACACGCCGGTTCTCGCGGGGGTCTGCGGGACCGATCCCTTCATGATCCCGAAGCTCTTCCTCGAAGAACTCCGGACCCTCGGTTATGTCGGGATCCAGAACTTCCCGACGGTAGGATTGATCGAGGGCGAGCTTCGTAAGGGGCTCGAGGAGACCGGGATGGGGTTCGGTCTCGAAGTCGAGATCACGGCGCTCGCCCACGAGATGGATCTGCTGACGACGCCCTACGTGTTCAATCCCGAAGAAGCGCGACTCATGACGGACGCGGGCGCGGATATCGTCGTGGCGCATATGGGGTGCACGTCCGGCGGCACGATCGGTGTGACGAGCGTGAAGCCCCTCGATGACTGCGTGCGGCGCGTGCAGGAGATTGTCGATACCTGCCGATCGATCCGCGAGGATGTGATCGTGTTATGCCATGGCGGCCCGATCGCGATGCCCGAGGATGCGCGGCATATGATCGAACACGTTCGCGGTCTCGATGGATTCTATGGAGCGAGTTCGACGGAGCGTTTCCCGACAGAGATCGCAATCAAGAAGCAGATCGAAGACTTCAAAGCGATCCGGATTCCCGCGGACCGCTAGGCACCTCGCAAACTTCCTGCGGATGAAGGAACGACGGCATGTGTGATTGCAATTTCCTGCGCTTCGTGAGCGACCCCGACGTCGAGATCGAAGAGCTGCCCTGGGGCCCCCACGAATGGCTGGTCAAAGAGGGGATCACGGAGAACGAGCAGTTGATGCTCGTTCGCGTGACGATGCCGCCGGGCAAAGCCCATCAGTTTCACCGTCATCCGCACATGGAAGAGGCGCTCTACTACCTGGAGGGTAAGGCGGAGCAATGGGTTGGAACAGAGAACAAGATCCTCGGCCCCGGGGATGTTGCCCATGTCCCGATGAACGAAGTGCATGGCACGTACAACATCTTCGACGAGCCGGTTGTCTTTCTCGCCATCCTGTCGCCCGCAAAATTCGACGGGCCCGACCTGATCGACGTGTCCCAAGAAAAGCCTTGGTGTGAGCTGAAGACGCCGATCGACTACTCGGCCGGCGAATCGCCCGAGACGACGGGCTAGGAGGGGAACCGGTGGATCCCCAGTCATTCCCAGAGCCCGCAGGAGCGATCGTCGGCGTGTTAGTCGCCGCGATGTTCAGCTACTTCCTGATCGAGCTCGCCATTCTTCATTTCCAGCGGCGAAAGCTGAGGCTGACCGAGGCACGAACGAGTGCCTTCGGTCTGCTGACGAACGCGGTAACGGGTGGTCTACTGGGGCGCTTCTACGTACCTCTGGGCGTCGCTTTCTTCGCGACCCTCGGTGCTTCCTTGTCGCCCCTCGACTCTCTCGGCCTTGGAGCCCCCGGCTGGATCTTTGGCCTCGTTATCTACGAGTTCTGGTATTGGATCCAGCATTGGGCAGCGCATAAGGTCCGACTGCTTTGGTGCATCCATTCACCGCACCACGCGCCCGAATCGATCCACATGTTGATCGGCGCGAACCACCACGTTCTCGAGAGCACTCTCTATATGCCCTTCTTCGCGGGATTTGCGACCGCGATCTGTGGGGTTGATCCGCTCGTCTGCCTATCGATCAATGTCCTCGACTCGATCTGGGGAAGCTTCCTTCATATCAGCAGCGAACTCGTGCCCAAGGGGCGCTACGGCATCCTCGAGCGCTTTATGCAGACGCCGGCCCATCATCGCGCCCATCATGCGAAGAACGTCCGTTACCTGGACACGAACTACAACTCGATCACGCTCTTCTGGGACTGGGTCTTCGGAACCCTTGAGCCGCTCCGCGATGAAGAGCCGCCGGCCTACGGCATCACGCGCGAAGTGAATACCGGCAGCTTCTGGGACGTGCATTTCGGTGAGTTCGTTTTGCTCGCGCGGGACATCCGTGACGCGCCGGGCTTGGCGAACAAGCTCGGCTATCTCCTGAGACCCCCGGGCTGGCGACCGGGAGATGACAGCCAGACTGCGGCTGCTCGTAAGCGCGCGGAAGTTTGAGCATACAACTGAGGCCGCAAACGCAAACGGCAGACCATCTCGAGAGATGATCTGCCGTTAGGCGTGACGGATTCGAACGGAATCCGGTCTAGAGCTCCACTCCGTAGAGCCGTGCCGGCGTGTCCTGCATGACCTTCTTGAGCGTTTCTTCCGAAACGTTCGCGAGGGCCTCTTCCGCGTAGACACTCGGGCGCTTCGCTGAGCTCGCCGGTCCCGGGTACTGACAGGTCGGATGCGGGTAGTCGGTCTCCCACATCAGGTTGTCGGGGAACGCTTCGAGGGCGTTCTCGATTCCGTTGCGCTCGAACCAGAACGAGCCGTAGACCTGGCGCTTGAAGTACTCACTCGGGAGCAGCTCGTATTCCGGGTGCTCCTTCGCGACGTCGCCGTTCACCCACTGCCAGTCGAACATCTCGAGTACGCATTGCAGCCAGCCGACACCACTCTCGACCGAAACGAAGTCGAGATCGGGGAAGCGATGGCACACGCCGCCGAAGAAGAGGCTGGCCAGGCAGCTCTGATTGTCGAGCAGGGCAAGCGATCCGCCGCGGGAGAAGTTCGCCTTCGTGCCCATCTCGGCGGCATCGTTCGTGATGTCGCTGATGTCGCCGGCGCCAATATGGAAGCTGATCGAAAGACCGGCTTCCTGCGCGGCGGCCCAGAGCGGGTCCCAATGCTTGTGTGCGATGTGAGGCTGGCCGAAGGTTTCGGGCCGACTTCCGGCGAGCACGGCGCGATGACCCTTTTCGGCGGAGCGTGCGACTTCTTTGACGCAGGCGTCGATGTCCCAGAAGGGGAGGGCCATCGTCGGCAGGAGTCGGTTTGAATCGGCGCTTGCCCAGTCGACGAGGAAGTCGTTGTAGGCCTGCACGCATTCGAGCATGAGTTCGGGTTCGCCCAATCGGAGGAAGCCGCCAGAACCGAAACCGCCCAGATTCGGATAGAGGACCATGGCGTAGATGCCTTCTTCGTCCATGACCTTGAGGCGCGCATGCGCGTCGTAGGAGGCATCCGGGATATCGGCGTAGCCAAGCGGGACTTCCGGGAAGGTTCCGTCGTGACCCGCCATGGTGTAGAAGCCGGGACCGCCGCAGGGCAGGTCGCCGATGAACCACATGTCGCGGCCTTCGATTTGGCGGATGTGCGGAACCTTGTCGCCCCATTTGCTTGAAACGCGGGAGGTCCAGACGTCGTGGGGTTCCGTGATGTGGGTATCCGTATCGATCACCTTGTATCGATCGAAAATCTTGTCGCTCATTCTTGTTCTCCGGTTGTGGGTCCAGCGCGCTGGACCGGGCGCGTTCGTAATCGCGCGGATCGAGAGGACCAATCCTCGCTCGCTGGCCGCGCCCTCGCCAGCGCTTCTTTGACCGAGTACTCCCGCCGGGAAACCGGCAACACATCTGCAAGAGAGGTTGAGAGAGGTCAAGAACGGCTAAGCGAGGTCTGCTCGGGGGGGTGTACAGCGCAGGAGGAGGTCCGCGTCCTAGAATTCGTTCTCCGTCGTGGTTGCGATCAACCACTGACCGGCGAGCCCCTTCGATCGGTCCTTGCCGATTTCGGTGACGTGGTCGCTCGTGGCGATCTCGATGAAGGCTTTGCGGTTCGGGTATTCGACGAGTGCGACGACCTGGAAGTCGGCGTCGCTTTCCCCGATGACCATCGAATCGACGCGACCCGTCCAGATGAATCGGCTGCCCTTCGATTCGACGAATTCGCGCATCGCACCGCCGTATCGCATATACGATTCCTGCCCGGTCATGCCTTCATTGCCGCCGTCGGCCTCCGCCTTGAACGAGAGGAGGTTCACCATCACGACCGGCGTGTCCTCGGGCCCGCTGAGCAATTCTTGAATCTGTTCCGGCTGCGGCATCTGGGCGATCTTCATGATGGATCCTCGGGTTAGGCCTATGTCGTTAGATGAGGCTGATTCATAAGGCCCCGCACGATACATCGTCTAGAATCCCGCGACCAAAGGGAGACGAAATGGCTGGCCAGGACCTTCACCCGGAAAATGTGCTCATCGACTGCCGAGAGCTTCACTGCGAGCTGCTCGACCTCGAGACCGGGTACGTATGGCAATCTCACGGACCGATCGGTCGCGAAGCCTATCTCGCGCTCGATCTGCCCAAGACGCTGATCAAGGTTGGCATCGCCGCGGGCGTGATGGATGAACACTATTTTCGGCGCTCGCCGGGCGCGAAAGTCGACGGACCCGTTGCGACGCGGGACATCGAGGGTCATCGCTTCATCCACTGCGCGAACCCGCCGAAGGGCGGTCCCGAGACGCCCGTCGGAGACGATCCGAAACTAATGCGCGTCGAAAAGCATCACTCGCTCATCTTCAATGCGGGACGCGAGTTGAGCATTGTTCGCGATGAATCGGGCCGCGACTTCGTCCAGGTCATTTCGAGTTCGCTGGAGGGCGGAGGAATTCTTCAGGACGGAGTTCCCGACGTAGGCGCTTCCGGCCTGTCGCTTCCGACAGGCTGGCACGTGCGTACAGAAAAACTCGATGCACAAACGACGATCCACCTTCCGAACCCAACCGAGGCGTGGTTCTTCGCAAGCGGTGCCAGCTATCAGGGGCCCGTTGACACCTTCACCACTGGAGGAACGACATCGTCCGCTTCCGAAGAGGAAACACGTTGAGCAAGCTCAAGACCCTGGCTCCCTATCTTCTAGGGCTCGCCGTATTGCTTGCGAGTTCGAGTCTCGCCCAGATCGGCGCGACGAATGCGATTTTGCAGATCCTGCTCTTCACCTTCGTTGTTTGTATTCCCGCGTGGCGGACCGAACGCATGTCCTATGTCGACATCGGTTGGCCCTGGGGGCTCGTCGTGATCGGGGTCGTGACGATGCTGATGGGAGAGGGGGATCCAACTCGACGCGCACTCGTTGGCGGGCTCTATGTCTTTATGGGAGCCCGCATGGGCCTTGGCGCGCTCAAGCTTTGGCGTGACGGGCGACTCGATCGAGAGCTTCCTCGATATCAGTACCAGGCCCTCCGGTGGGAACGCAGAGGCGAGCCTAATATCCCTTGGGCGCGACAAGCCGAAGTCCTCGCGCAGGGATTCGCGAATACATCCTTCTTGGCCTTTCCTGCAATGATTATCGGCTTGAACCCGGCCGCTTCGATCTCTGCGATCGAGTGGGCCGGATTCGTTCTGGCGTGTGGCGCCTTTCTTTGGGAGTCGATCGCGGACGTTCAGAAGGGCCGCTTCCTGGTCGGTGCAAAGGCGCGCGGCGAGCGAAATCGCGTGTGCAACGTCGGACTCTGGCGGTACACCCGACATCCAAATTATTTCGGGGAGTGGATGGTCTGGAACGGGCTCGTCGTGATGGCGATTCCGTCGCTTCGGTCGCTCTTCGCGGCGGAGTCGATCGGGGTCGCTGCGCTGCTCACCGCCGGGCTTCTCTTCGTGCCGCGGCTTATGTACCTCGTGCTCGTCTTTGGCACGGGCGCGAAGCCCGCCGAGTTCTACTCGGTGCAGAAACGACCGGATTACGTGCGCTATCAGCAAACCACGAATCGATTCTTCCCGGGGCCGTATCGGGAAGAGGTTTCCTCCTAACAGGGAAGAGCCGGATCAGGCGTCGCCGAATTCGTCGCCTTCGAGGACATGAAAGGGAAGGCCGAAGTTGTCGGCGTTCGCCTTCGTGAGGCCCTGGATGAGGGGGATGCGCGGCGTCGGCCACATCGCGCGCACGTTGCGACGATTGTCAGCGCCGGGGACGAAGGTTGGACCTCGGCCGAGAAAGTCGAGGGTCTCCTTCGCGACATCGCGCGGATCCATCGCGTTCGGCATGCCCCCCGTATCCTCGCGGAAGGTCTCCGTGTCCGTCGCGCCCGCCAGGCAGCCGACGACATCGACGCCTTGGGGTGTGAACTCCTGCCAGAGTCCTTCGGCGAGAATCGTGTCGAAGGCCTTACTTGCGGCGTAGGCCGTGACGTAGGCGGCGCCGGAGAGTGAGCCGAGGGACGACATCATGACGATGCCCCCGCGACCGCGCTTGACCAGGTTCGCACCGAAGTGATGAGCAAGGCGAACGGGACCATTGCAGCTGAGCTGGACCTGATGGATCCAGTTCTCGACACCGGATTCGAGGAAGGGACCCATGTTCCGCCCGGAACCCGCGTTATAGATGAAGAGGCCGAGATCCAGATCCGCCGTGAACGCGCCCGCTCGTTCGGCGACGTCGTCGGCCGTGAGGTCGATGCTCGCGGAGACGACCTCGACTCCGTAGCCATCGCGGATTGCCTCGGCCTTCGCTTCGAGCTTGGTCGCGTTTCGCGCGATCAGGGCGAGGTTGAGACCTCGGCTCGCGAGTTCTTCCGCGAAGGCGAATCCGATTCCGTCCGATCCACCGGCGATGACTGCCCAGGGCCCGAAGCGAGACTTGAAAGCGTCGCCCTCGTATTTTGCCGCCACGATCGCCCGCCTACTTCCGTCGAATCTTGACGGGCAGGTTCGCGTAGCCCTTTACGAAGGAAGAGAGCGTGCGCTCGGGCTCAGCCTGAACTTCGATTCGGTCGAAGCGCGTGAGGACTTCTTCCCAGAGAATGCGCAGCTGAAGCTCGGCCATCCGACTGCCCATACAGAAATGCGGCCCCCAACCAAAGGAGAGATGCCGGCCGGCGTTCGGTCGCTCGATATCGATACGGTCAGCATCTTCGAAGACGTCTTCGTCCCGGTTACCCGAGATGTACCAGAGCAGAAGTTGTTCGTGCTTCTTGATCGAGCGGCCTTCGAGTTCGCAGTCGCGGGTCGCCGTGCGTCGCATGTAGGAAAGTGGCGTCTGCCAGCGGATGATCTCCGGAACCATCTTCTTCACGAGACCCGGGTCGGCGATCAGCTTGTCGTATTGATCCGGAAATTCGTTGAGGCCATAGACGCTGCCCGACATGGTGTTCCGCGTTGTGTCGTTTCCGCCCACAATCAGAAGGAGCAGGTTGCCGAGGTGGTTCGCGGCGGAGAGATGTTTGGTGGCTTCGCCATGGGCAAGCATCGAGACGAGATCGTCGCCAGGCGATTCGCGTCGCTCGTCCCAGAGCCGCGTGAAGTAGGCAACGCACTCGAGCAGCTCGTCGCGCTTCTGTTCGGAAGTTTCGACGACGCCGCCGGGCTGCGGAATCGCAAACACGATGTCCGACCATCTCGTGAGCTTGCGGCGATCTTCAAAGGGAAAGTCGAAGAGCGTCGCGAGCATCATCGTCGTGAGTTCGATCGAGACCTTGTCGACCCAATCGAATTCCTCGCCGTCGGGAAGGGAATCGAGCACCTGAGCTGTGCGCTCGCGGATCATCGGCTCAAGCTTGGCGAGGTTTCGCGGCGCGACCGAAGGCTGCACGGTCTTACGCTGTTCATCGTGCCCCTTGCCGTCCTGGGAGATAAAGGAGGGACTGCTCGGGGGAAAGAGGTTGGGTGCTTCGCGGTCGGGTCGGAAGCCGAGGGTAATCCCCTGGGCCGACGAGAAGTCTTCCCAGTTCGAGCTCACCGTCTTGATGTCTTCATATTTCGTGATCGACCAATACCGGCCAGCGGACTCGAGCTCGTTCGCGTGGATCGGATCCTCGTTGCGAAGGCGCCGAAAATAGTCGTGCCAGCGATTCTCCCGAAAGAGATGGGCGTTCAGAGGATTGATGTCCTCGAGCGCGAGCTCATTCGCCGGCGCAACATCGCGTCCCTTTTCGGCCTGCTCCTGTTCGGGGGTCCGAACGATCGTCGGGGTCGGTTCATGGGTCTCGGTGGCGGTCGCGCTCATGTGGATCCTCATCGGTAGGGCGGGGTGTTGAGCATAGTGAGCGAATCGGCCTGGAGCTTGCCCTGGAAGTCTGGATAGTAGGACCGTGAGCCACTCCGAAGGAAGTCGCTCGTCACAAGCCGGGCTACCCTCGCGTCGTATCGGGAGCCCCGTTCTGGGTGGCCCACGACTTCGATCAGGGGGGCTGCGTGAAATTTTTTGGGGATCGCTCTGGATTTTCGACGCTCGGCGTCGCGTTCACTCTTTCAATGTTCTTCTTTCCGGTGGGCTGCGCCGGCCCGATGGGCATGATTCCCGGCGGCGCCCTCGAAGGGCCCGAGACTTCGCTGACTGCGGCGAAATTTTCCGCCGACGTGTTTGCGGACGAGGGCGGTGTCATCCAGTTGGAGACGCGCCCCGCGGATCCCTATTCCGTCAATCTGGGCGCGCGCAAGATTGGGGGGCACGTCTACGTGGATCCGACCGAGGCCCGTGCCTGGTATCAACACATCCAAGCCGATGACCGCGTCCGAATCCGATTCGCCGGGAGCGACGCGATCTACGCCGCACGCGCGATTGCGGAAGAGGATGCCTCCGTCGTCTCGCAATTCACCGCTGACCGGCGCGTGCTGCGAATCGAACCGCGGTCGAACTAGCGCGCCACCGAACGCCGGGAAGCCGGGTACTGGAAGTAAGAACGGCGAAGGAGAGCCGCGTGTCCGAGAATGTGATCGCCCAACGCGCGAAACAACATCTGTCGACGGTTCTCCTGACTGTCCTCAGTATCGTTCAAGCGATCGCGCTCGAACTGATCTGGTCGTACGTTCTTGAGCAGGAGGGGCTGTATACCGCCTCCTTCGAGAGTCTCCTTGGCTGGGTGCAAGTCGGGGCGACGCTGCTCGGGATTGTGCTGATCTGGCTCACGTACGGTGGGCTCGTGATGCGATTCTGCTGGGTCCCTTCGACCGCCGACTCGATTCTGCCCTTTCTGGTCGGGCTCATCGAGTTCGGGTTGATCGCCATGCTGGGTCCTGACCGGCTGGGCGAGTGGTTTCTGGTCCTGGCATTGGCCGTGGGTGTGATGCAGTGGATCGTGCAGTATTCGATGCGTCGCGCTCGACTGGACGCGGACAACGAGACGTTCTTCTCCGGTTTCCCGCCGGCAACCCTGCGAGATCACGTTCCGGCCTTCTTGACCGTGGCTTCACTTGCGTCGGTTGGCATCGCCCTTGTCGTCACGCGAGACCGGAGTTTGCTCGCGCTCGGGGCGCTGATATTCGCCGTCCTTGTCCACGGGTATCAGCTCTACCTGGTGGACTTCTTCTGGAAGCGGGCAATCACGCCAGCCTCCGATTCCTGAGCGGCACGAAACGCTCAACCCCCTAACAACACCTTAACAACCGAGAGAGATGAGATTCGATGAAGGCACTTTGTTATCAGGGCGAACGAGATATCCGATTCGAGGACTTCGCGGATCCCACGTTGACGAGCGAGACGGATGTGATCGTGAAGATGGATCTTTGCGGGATCTGCGGCAGCGACCTCCACATCTATCACGGTCAGGGTTTTAGTCCCGAGGATGGCTATTGCGTAGGCCATGAAGCAATCGGGACCATCGAAGACGTCGGGAAGGACGTCCACCGATTCAAGAAGGGCGATGAGGTGATGATCTCAGCGGCTGCGGGCTGCGGTCGCTGTCCCGCGTGCCTCGCCGGCGAAATCGTGAAGTGCCATACATCGAGCTTCGCTTGTTTCGGGCTCGGGCCGTCGCTGCAAGGTTGTCAGGCGGAAGGCATTCGCGTTCCGATGGGTGACTTCAACCTGCGGCCGATCCCGGAAGGATTGAGCGCAGATCAAGCCCTGATGTTGACGGATAATTTGCCGACGGCACATCTGGCGTGTCAGCGCGCGGACATCGAACCGGGTAGTGACGTTGCGGTTGTGGGCCTGGGGCCGATTGGACTGATGGCTGTCGAGATCGCCTACGTGATGGGTGCGGCGCGTGTCTTTGCGCTCGACCTCGTTCCCGAGCGTCGCGCGATCGCAGAGACGCTCGGCGCGATTTCCATCGATCCCGCAAACGCACAGGACGCGATCTTCGAGGCGACGAAGGGGCGAATGCTGAATAGCGTCGTTGAATGCGTCGGCGCGGACGCGACCCTGTCGATGGCGATCAAACTAGCGGGTGTTCGCGGAACCATCTCGGCGATCGGCGTGAATCAATCGATGGACTTCCAGTTTCCGATGGCCGCGGCACTCAACCGCGGCTTGACGTTCCGAATCGCGCTCTGCTCGGTGCAGTCCCACTGGGATGAGTTGATTCCGCTGGTTCGAGCCGGCCGTCTGCATCCCGAGCGGTTTATCTCGCATCGCATGAGCTTGAGCGAGGGGGCTGAGGCCTACCGGCTCTTTGATGCGAAAGAGGACGGCGCCATGAAGATGGTCTTGTCGAGCTAGGGCTCACGTCATTCGCGAGGCGAGATCTCGCGCGGCTCGCATCCGATCATCCGCCAGCAGCGCACCCACGGCGCATCCGCCCGCGAGGACAACGCCGCGGTCGACGCCGTCGATCGACTCGCGGATCGCCGTTGCGAGTTCGTCGTCGGACATCTTGTGGATTCGCTTATGGGGCACGCCGGCCATCACGGCGCGGCCGCTGTCCTTTGCGAGGTCCGCCATCGTCGGATTTCCGGGGCCCCGATCATCCCAGCTCAGTAGGTTGACCGGGTAGTCAAGGAAGCGTTCGGCGGCGATCTGATTGCCACACATATGAAGGGCGATCACGCGGGCCTCCCGCGCGCGGTTGAGCACCCAGAGATCATGGGGACGACCGAAGCGTTCGTAGAATGCGGCGTCGCAAAGGTCGAGACTCGTCCATTGAAGGGGCGCGTAGAAAATCCCCGCCGCACCCCGGTCGAGGCAGTCGACGATATGCGCCGCGACGGTTTCTCGAACGACGAGGAGCGCGCGATCAAGGCCCTCTGGATTTTCCTTCGCCAGCGTGAGGAGCGGCTGGCCGATCCCGCCGGCGATCAATCCGACGACCGAAAGGGGGGAGAAGACCGTGTGAATGATGTCGACTTCATCCCCGACTTCGCGCACGACGGTTTCGAGTGCATCGAGCTGTTCGACGAGGGAGGGGTGATTGCGATCGGCGGGTTCGAGTCGGTCGAGATCCGCAGCCGTTTGGATGACACCGTGGGTCTGGCGCTGGAAGCGCTGTTCCGTAGGCGGCTCGTAGCGATTGCCAAAGGCCTCCGGGAGATAGCTCCACCGCGAATTCAGCTTGATGAGGTCCCAATCGAAGCGTCGATAGAGGCTCAGCGTCTCGTCGGCGAGATCTGTCGCAGACCACTCACGCAGGAAGTTGTGTCGCCAAAGCGTGACCGGCGGTCGATCGACGTCCTCTCGTGCGAGCGTCGCAGCGAAGCGTTCTTTACTTTGAGTCAACGCATGCTCCTCTCGCACCCTTCAGGTGGGGGCGCGCTTGTCGCGGCGCAGATTGCACGGCGCCTAAGCAGTGATTAGGGTCTAGCGAAACATGTAGCAAGGTGAATCCCGAGCAAATGGGCTGCGCGCGAAATGCGGCGCCGGTCGAGGACGCGAATGCCCGTATCCAGTTCCCCACCGCTCATCGAGTTCTGCTTCGACTTCGGAAGTCCGAACGCCTACCTGAGTCATCTCGTGATTCCGGGGATCGTGGAACGAACCGGTGTCGTGATTCGTTATGTGCCGGTCCTTCTGGGCGGTGTCTTTAAGGCGACGGGGAACGCGTCTCCCGCCATCACGCTTCAGGGCATCAAGAACAAAGGGGAGTACCAAGCGCTCGAGACGATGCGATTTCTCGCGTCCCACGAGATCACGACGTTCAAGCGAAATCCTCACTTCCCGGTGAACACGCTTCAGATCATGCGCGGCGCGATCGCTGCGGAGCGGCTTGGATGTTTCGAACGCTATGTCGACGAGGTGTATCGGCACATGTGGAGCGAGCCGCAGAAGATGGATGACCCGGACGTCATCCGGGCTGCGCTTTCCGAATCCGACTTGCCGGCGGATTCGCTTTTCGAAGCGATGCAGGATCCCGACGTAAAGGCGGCGCTGATCTCGAATACGGAAAAGGCTGTCGCTCGCGGAGTCTTTGGATCGCCGAGCTTCTTCGTCGGCGATGAGCACTTCTTTGGGAAGGATCGACTTCGCGATTTTGAGGAAGAGATCCTTCGCCAAACATCGACAAATTGAACACGTGCCCGTGATTCAACTCTCTTGGAGGACCTGAAATGAAACCCGTTTGTCTCGTGATTGGTGCTGGCGCTGGAATCGGCGGAAACGTCGGAAAGCGTTTCGCGCGGGAGGGCTATCACGCGGTCCTCTGCCGACGGAGTGACGAGGAGGGCCTCAAGAGTCTCGTAAGTGAGATCGAGTCCGAAGGCGGATCGGCGACGGGTTATATCCTGGACGCGTCGAAGCCCGACTCGATCGAAGAACGAATCGAGGCCGTCGAGAAGGAGATCGGGCCGATTGAGGTCGTCCTCTTCAATCTCGGTGCCCAGATCGGCAGCCGAACCCTCGAAGACACGAGCTACAAGGCGTTTGAGCTCGGTTGGCGCCTCGCGACGTTCGGGCTCTTCCGACTGGCCTCGACGGTGGTTCCACATATGGTCGGGCGCGGAAAGGGCACGATCCTGGTGACCTCCGCGACTGCTTCGGTTCGTGGGAATAAGGGGCAGCACTCACACGCCGCGGCGATGGGCGGCCGCCGGATGCTCTGTCAGACCCTGAACGCCGAGCTCGCGCCACAGGGGATTCACGTCGCGCATATTCTCATCGACGGTGCCGTTGATGCTCCGGATACGCTCGGGAAATTGCTCGGCCCGGAGCGCTTCAAAGAGCTTCGCGAGAAGAGGGGCAACGAGCACGATGGGTTGATGCTTCCGGAGAAAATGGCGGAGACCTATCTTCACGTCGCCCAACAACATCGCTCGGCATGGACCCATGAGATCGATCTGCGAGCGTATTCGGATCTCGCCTGGTGGAATCATTGAGCCAATTTTTGCACACTCGGCCGCGATCGTTCCGGTTGACGACATATTCGTGATTTCGTCCAGGGGAGAACCCTCTATATTAGGCCGCCCTGAGTTCGGGATAGGCGTTAGGTATGTCCGCGGAAGACACATATGTTCTCGAGAAAATCTTTCACGATGAAGAACGCGTCTTAGAGGTTCGATTCCACGGGCGGCTCTCGCGGGATTCAATCGCGGAGGTGTTCGAACTCATGAGAGATCCCCGCTTCACGCTAGAGCATCAGCTGCTGGTGAATTTGGCAGGCGTGAAGCTCGGCTTCTCGATTGATGACGTCGCCCTCGTCGCTTCGGCAATCGAGCTGAGTCCAGCGCCGCGCTCGCGCGGCGCCCGCACCGCCTGGGTCATCGACAACCACACGAATACCGAGATCGTGCGGCTGGCCCGAGCCTTCGCACCGCGATGGCACACGGTCTGGAAGTTTCTGAACGATCGCGACTCGGCCTTCGCCTGGCTCGCCTCGCCCGAGCTGGGGCTGGTCGACTTCGATGAGAAGAATTTCAGCGTCTAGGAGCGCTGAGCTCGACGAGAGCACGATTTCCCCTCCTTCGTAGCGGGCCCGAGGCGGAGCCTCGATGACCGATTGACCTCCACCAGTGGGTGAGTTGCGTTCGCAGTTGTATGTACCGATCGGTACTGTATCCTGTACCGATCAGTACGGACGCGCCCAGCGTCCGATCGGCCTCGACCCGAGTGCCGATCCATTGGAGGACATCCCCATGACAGCTCCCACCCTTTCTCCCGGCTCCCGACATAACATCACGGTCCGCAAGCCGGGCTTCGAGTTCGATGACGTTCCAAACCATTGGCTCAAGAACCCGATCGCTACCCACGTCTTTAATGGCTTGAACCTGGTTTTCCCCGACGGCGAACGGTTCTTCATCGATGCGGTTCGGGACCATATGAGCGAGATCGATGACCCCGATCTGACGAAGCAGATCCGCGGCTTCTTCGGGCAGGAAGGGCGTCACGCCCACGAACACGAGCACTATTTCGATACGCTGCGAGCGCAGGGATACGAGATTGATACGTTTCTCAATCGATTCGTGCGCTTCAGCCGTTTCATGACGCGATGGCTTCCGAAGTCGCTGCGCCTCTCGATGACTGCGGGTGCGGAGCATTACACGGCGACGCTCGGTTCGTTCTCGTTCGAGGATCCGATGCTTGATGACGCACATCCGACCATGCGCGCCCTGATTCTCTGGCACGCGACGGAAGAGGTCGAGCACAAGGCGGTCGCCTACGACGTCCTGATGGCGACGCATCCGAGCTACGTGCTTCGAATTCTGGGTCTCGCGCTCGCGACCGTGATCCTGTTCGGCTGGTCCGGGTTCGGGACGCGAATGTTGCTCCGGCAGGATGTGGAAGCGGGTCGCCTGACGCGGGCCGAGGTTGATGCGGCGGCTGAAGCGCTTCGCGATCGACGGCGGGAGGATTGGCAGCGGCTCAAGGGCGATGTGCGCGATTATTTGCGGCGGGACTTTCATCCGAACCAGGTGGATGATCTCGCGCAGGCCCATGCAAAGCTTTCGGAGATCGGCTTGGGTACCGTCTGAACTCGATGGCGACCTCCCGCAAAACGACTGCTTCTCGCTCGGACTCAGGAAAGGGCTCGGCGAAACGCCGCGCTGCTCGATCCGCGGGGAAGGCCGCAAGGCAAGGTGCGGGGCCGGGCGGCCGGGAGCGTTTGATCGAGGCCGCGGTCGAACGATTCGCGGCGAAGGGTTATGCCGCGACCGGAATCGCGGAGGTCTGCTCGGCCGCGGGTGTCGCGAAGACCGCTCTCTATTGGCATTTCGAGAACAAGGAGGGGTTGCTTGCCGCGGTCCTAACCCAAGTCGGAACGCAATGGATCGAGCAATTGCAGAAAGCCGCCTATCTCGAGGGGGGCTCGCAGGAACGGCTTCGCCGGCTCACGGAAGAGTGGCGACGCATCGTCCTTGAACAGCCTGAACTCCTGCGGCTTCCGCTCGTCGCGCAGCTCGAGCAAGGACATTCGGAAGTCGCGCGGGAGGCGCTGCGCACGCTCTGGCAGAGAAGCGAGCGCGCGCTGGTCGAAGGGATTGAAGACACGGTCGGTATGCCGGTTCCTGGCGTCGAGCTCGTCGCCCACACCATCTTCGTTCTCTTGCAGGGGGCCATGCTTCGCCACATGGGCGATCCGGATCCCGAGTTGCTCGATCAGATGCTCGAGGATCTTCAGCGCACGGTTCTCCTCGCTGTGACCGATCGCCTGCCCGAGGGCGCGACTCTCTAGAGGGTACGGCAGCCGATCGGTCGCGATACCATGCTCGTCGCGACGCGAGAGGGATGAACGAATGACGGATGGAAAGGTTGCCGTGATCGGTGCTGGGCCGAGCGGGCTGAGCGCGTGCAAGGCACTGGCTGAGATGAACGTCGACTTCGTGTGCCTCGAGGCAGGGCAGGGCATCGGCGGCATCTGGGATGTCGAACGCGTTACGGGCGGTGGATACCGCTCGCTTCAGACCAACACGTCGACGCGAAGCATGGCCTACTCGGATTTCCCCTTTCCCGAAGATCATTCGCCCTACGGGACGGCGCCGCAGATGCTCGCGTATTTCGAATCCTACGCGAAGCACTTCGATCTCTTGAAGCATATTCGTTTCGGCGAGCGCGTCGCGAGTGCGATGCCCGTGAACGGGGCCGGCTGGCGGCTCGAACTCGAGGGAGGCGAGACTCGGGAGTACAAAGCGGTCATCATTGCGACGGGTCAGTACAACCACCCGAAGCGGCCGCATAACGAGACCCCCGGTGAATTCACCGGCGAGATCCTTCACGTCTATGACTACCTCGATCCCGCGACTCCGGTCGATTGCCGCGGGAAACGGGTGATCGTCGTGGGGCTCGGAAGTAGTGCTGCCGAATTGGCAACCGAGCTCTCGGATCCGGATGGGCCCGTGGGTTGTGCGAGTGAGCTCATCCTGTCCGCGCGGTCCGGGCGATGGGTCATGCCGAAGCTCTTTGGAGGGTCGCCTGCGGACGCGCGTGCGCCCCATCCCGCGCAACCCCTACCGGGGGTGCTTCGGTGGCTTCCGGGGGAGGCGGCGCCTTGGATCATGCGCCGCATCTTCGGGAAGATGCTCCGCAGTACATGGAAGAAGATGGGTGGGGCCGCGGGGCTCGGGCTTCCGGAACCCTCGATCGAACCCTGGGAAGATCGACCGACGCTCTCCGTCGACTTTGTGCCTGCGCTCAAGGCGGGGCGTATCGATGTTCGCTCGGGAATTGAGCGATTCGAAGGCTCGACGGTCACCTTCGAAGACGGCTCGGAGACCGAAGCCGATGTGATTCTTTATGCGACGGGCTATCAGCTCGGCTTTCCCTACTTGAGTCGCGAAGTTCTCGGCTGTGACGCTCCGGACCTGGCCCTGTACCAGCGAATTGCTCACCCGGAACAAGAGGGCCTCTTCTTTGTCGGATGCTGTCGCGTGATGTGCTCTCTTTGGCCCCTCGCCGAGCAGCAATCGCGATGGGTCGCGCGGGCTTTGAGCGGCGGCTTTGAAATCCCCAGTCCCCGCAAGCGAGCGAGCAAGGCGGTCCCCCTTGCGACGACGCTTCCCGTGATGTGCAACGCGTACGTGGATGGTCTTCGCAGCGAAGCCGGTCAGCTGTAGAGCGGGGATCGTTGAATGACTCCGGGGGATTCCGCTGAGACGCGGTCGTTCAAGCGCTACGTCGCGATCGGGGATAGTCAGACCGAGGGGCTACACGACTATCATCAGGATGGGCGCCTGCGGGGCTGGGCGGATCGGTTCGCCGAGAGTCTGGCCGCTACGAATTCGGATCTGCTCTACGCCAACCTCGCTGTTCGCGGAAAGCGGACGGCGGCGATTCTCGAGGGCCAGCTTGAAGCGGCCCTCGCCCTGGACCCGGACCTCGTGACCGTCGTCTCTGGCGTGAACGATGTTGTTAGGCGCAGTGTGGATCTGGCGCAGGTGGGGCGCGATCTGGAGATGATGTACGAGGCGCTTCGCGCGGAAGGGCGAGTCGTCATCGCCTGCACGTTTCCACTTCCCGAGGCGGGGCTGACTCGCCATGTCGCACCGAGACTCGCCGCTTTGAACGCGATGATCCGCTCTGCCGCGACGCGCCAGGGCGCGCTCTATGTCGATCTCGAGGGTGTTCGGTCGGCGGTTGACCTGCGGCTCTGGAGCCTGGATCGGATCCACCTCAATTCGCTCGGACACGAGCGGCTCGCCGGGGCTTTTAAGTCCGTGCTTGCAGGGGGAACAGACGAGACCTGGCAGGAGCCGCTTCCCGAGGAGGCCTCTCGAACCGCGCTTCAGACGCTCGTGGGCGAAGCGAGCTGGAGTGTGCGCTTCGTGATTCCGAAGGTTCTTCGCATGCTGCGCGGCAAGTCATCAGGCGATGGCCGTAGCGCCAAACGCCCTCATCTCGCCCGCGTACGCCAAGGCGACTAAGGGCCTATTGCGGGTGCCTTGAAGGGATGCCGGAGATCGGCCGTTCGCGATTCGGGCTCGAACCACCCGTTCTTCGTGAGCGCGCCTTCTGGGGGTTCCGGCGCGTCGAGGTCGACGCCGAGCTTCTGGAGAATCTCACGCGGAGCGTGGCTGTAGTAGGGCGCGCCATGGACATAGAGTCCGATCTCAAGGGAGTCGCTCCCGTCGGAAAATCCCAGCATTCGACTGAGGGGGACGCGCGCGGTATTTCGATGGGTGAGCGCGGCCGCCTGAACGAACGTGACGCCCCATCGTTCCTCTGTTAGGCCGCGTCCGTCGGCGTCCACGCCAGGTTCGGAGTGCGTATGGCCCCCGATCCAGACGTCGATCGCCGGGCGTCCATTTCTTGCTTCGAAGTCCGCGAGGAAGGTTTCGAAGGGGCCCGGATTCTCCGGATTCGAAGTCGAATAGAGAAAATTCTCCGGGTCGTCATTTTCGATCGTGTAGTAGAGGAAGCTCGCCCCCGCGAAGTCGGGTCCCCGCGCGTGCAGGCCGTCCCCGCCGCCGTAGGACGAGAGCTTCGTCGTGTTTCGCAGAACATGGTGATGCGCGGTGATGATGATCTTGTCTTGATTCGCGAGAACCTGCTCCTTCCACCAGTTGAAGGTCTCACGCGTGACGGCGCCCGCTGGAAATCCGCCCATGTTTCGATCGCGACTGTGGCCGCGGCCAACAGGGGTGGGGGCATCGTTTCGGTCCGAGAGCATCAGGAAGAGAACATTCCCCGCTTCAAATTTGTAGCGCTCCCAGGTCCCTTCGATCGGAAAGGGGCGCTGCGAAGCATCGACACCGGAGTCGTCCGTGTTCTCTCCGAGGGGATCGCTCCACTTCTGGAACCAGCTTCCGAGTCCCTGGTCGTAGTAGCCGGCGTCATGATTGCCGGCGACGGTGTAGATCTGCTCTCGCTTATGCCGTGCGAGTGCGTCGTATTGCTCGACGACCGCGCGCCCTTCGCCGTCACTTGGCGGAAACTGCCCCGTCGCGAAGTCGCCGACGTTCACCATGATGTCCCAGTCGAAGGCAGGCGCGACGCCGGCCATGCGCTGTTCCGCCCGCGTCAAGAAGGACCAGTAGCCTTCGGACTGACGAAAGGCGTGGCGCATCGGTTCGATCCCGTAGAGCGAGTCGACGCCGATATGGGCGCAACTCGCCGCCCAGACGTTGAATGTGCGTGTCGCATCCGTCGACGCTTCGGATGAATCCGAGTGGGCGGTAGTTGAGGCGACGATGACGCCCAAGGAGATCAACAAGGGGCCGAAATGTTTCACGATCATCCGCATACGCAAGTCTCCGATGACAGCAGGGTCCGAATCGGACTCTAGGTGATTCGCGCGCTTCTCTCTTGCTAGGGCGTCGGTCGACGCAAGAATCGGCTCGCGACCCAGGCGCCCGTGAGAAGCAGGGCCGGTGCGACCGTGATCGGAACGGGGTGCGTTTGAACCGGCCATGGGGGTTGGCTACTCGGGCGGGGTGGGGCCGCTTCGATCTCGGCGACGATGAGCGCTTTCATGAGGCTGTAACCCGACGATGACAGGTGAACATGATCGACGAAAAAGTTTGAAGGTGATGACGGCGTGCAGAGCGCCGCGGCAGAGATTGAGGCATAGCCGACGATTGAAATAGCCTGCGCTCCCGCGGCACTCGCAGCGAGCAAACTCTAGGCCGCCGAGATCAGGCGGATTAGTGTGTCGAGTCGTCGCTGATTCATTGCGCTTCGCGAATTTCGGCTTTCACATCGGACGATCGCGCCAGCAGGATGAGGGCGCGAATCGAGCGGGTCACGTCACTTTTACCGCAATCGAATCCTCATCCGGAGGTCGCTGAGGCGACTCACGCTGCGGGATCGTTGGCCCACAAGAAGATCTCATCCATCGAGATCGGTCGCTCCGCGATTCCCTCGAACCCCGGGAAGTCCGCCGCGGAATAGCTGTCCTCGCAAGTCACGCGTCCCTCGTCGTCGAATCCCCAGACGATCATCAAGCGAGACAGGTAGAGGTAGTGCCCGTTCTCATCGGGGACATCGATGCCCATCGCCTTAAGAACGGCACCCGGGTACGCCATCTTCATGTCGCCCTCGGTCGTGATCACGTCCTGGCCGACCGCCATGCGATCGACCGCGTGCTCGATGTGATTGCAGCCCGAGCCGACGATCCCCGAGTAGTAGGCCGCGACCCCGTCCTTGCCCGTAGGGCTGTTCTCGTCGCCGCCGCCGGCATAGCTCGTGTACTTGGCGTTCGGTGCGACGGTCGCCATCAAGGCCCCGAAGTCCGGCTTCGCCTCGGCTTTTGCGTGGGCGATGATCGTCTCGAGATTCCGGCGCCGAATCGGGTCGGTTTCGGTTTCGAGACAGCGGGCGGTCATCTCCCAGTTCTTGCGGCAATCGATCACGTAAGCCATCGGGGTGTTTCTCCTATTCGGGTTGGGGCTCAAGAGGATATCGCCCGATTTGAGCCACGGGGCGCGGTTTGGAGCCGGATTCGAGCCCTTTCCAACCGCGCTGAGCCCGCAGAATCCACGCCCCGGGTATCGCGAATCGCCAACTCGCGGTACGCTCCTCGCCGTCGAAAAGCCCCTGCTGACCACGTCGATTCCTCGACCGGTCCCGGGGCGCGCCGCCAACCGAAGCGCCAAATGGCTGGCAAGCGCAGCACGACTGAATGATTCCGGAGAGATGGCCGAGCGGTCGAAGGCGCACGCTTGGAAAGCGTGTGTAGGGCAACCTACCGTGGGTTCGAATCCCACTCTCTCCGCCATTTGGTTTGCTCGTGGGGACACGATTGCGCGCACCGAACGAGAGTTCACGGACTGCGGGCGAAATCACGGCGCTTGGGGCAATTGGATTTCAGGAGCGCCACGGCGCATCCTTGGTGAAGTCCGCGGGCTGGGTGCTCGCGTTTTTGCGCTCGACGATTTCCGGCGCGAGAAATGCAGGCGGGATCCGATTGCTCACGAACTGCTCGTTCAGGCCTTCGATCCTCGCGCTCTCCTAGATCAAGGCCGCCCGAGGCGAGAGGCGACGGCAGCGCCGAGGCCCTTCCCTTCCGGTGAAGCGGACCCTTTGATTCCCGCTCGCCCATTCAGGAGTTAGCGCGCTCCGTTCGGCCTAGCCCATGCGGCCGATGCCGCATGCAGCCGCGTCATGTTTGATCGTGTCGTCGATCACGACGTTAGTCCGCCTCTCACGCGAGCGGATGGGAGCACAACGAATGGGCGATCTCAAAGTTCACATCTTCGACGTCGGAATGGGTGACGGGTGCCTCATCGAGCTCCCGAGCAAAGTGAAAGACAAGCCAGGTGGATACATGCTGGTCGATCTGGGATCGACCAAGAACAAGCGTCTCACGCTCGATTCCATCAACGAATTCGTTCGCGACCACGTCCGCCCCGATCCAGGAAACAATACGCCCCGCCCGAAGATCGTCCTGGATCTGTTGATCATCACGCATGCAGACCAGGACCATTTGAATGACCTCAAGGATTTTCTGGACGCGAATGTGAGCGTCATCCGTGACTACGCACTAGGAGGCTGCTCCGACGACTACTCGAGCAGCATCGCATCCCGAACGAAAGAGTTCATCGGAGAGTTCAACAAGAACAACGGATTCAAGGAAGATGCGCGATCAATCGACGTCCCGAGTGAATTCATGCTCTGGACCTCGAAGGACAACATCGACTTCGACGGCGCGACGGTTCATCTATTTCGCGACCTCTCCATCGACGAGAACGGAGCCCACGGAAGAAACGGTCGGAGCATCATTACGAAGATTGCGTACGGAGGCGAAGTCGTCCTCCTGACAGGGGACGCAACCAGGGCGACTCAGAATTCGCTGTTGAGCAAGTACGACACAGAGCGAGACCTGCTCAAGTGCACCGTCCTCAAGGCCGCACATCACGGAAGTCTGCGCACTTCAGGCTCGCGGCGATGGTTCAAGGAAGTGGCCGCGGAGTTCGCGTTCATCAGCGCCGACCGGCACGGTTCGAGCGACGCTGAGAAGAGAGAACAATCCGGACATCGACTGCCGCAACAGGCCTTCGTCGACTTACTCGTTCGGCATAGCCCCCTAAACGAGGCGAGCCCGCACCGCATCGTCACTCACTATGACCCCAAGGACTACTACGGGCCCGAGAACACGATGATTAAGGGATCGAAAGCTGCAAGTCCCGAGAACGTACATCTGAAGCACAGCCCTGCACCGGATTTCAATCAGTTCCCACAGGATGACGTAGGTGGTGGGTTATCGGCAGCGAACCTACGAGCTGCGGTCACCCGACCGAAATTCGACAACGATGACTGGGAAGAATCGGGCTGGATCAACCCGGAAACTTCGAAGGCCATCTTCACGACGCTCGTCGAGATGGATCGCGACGTGACGATCAACAACAAGAAAACCTTCGCGGATATTGGAACCCAGTACGAAATCATCGTAACCCGCAACGGTGCCGTTACCGTGAATACGGTCGACACAGGGTTCGGAGAAGAAGTCCAGCACACGAGCGATACAGATACGAATCAGATCAAGCGCGGAGAGGGTACTTCGCCGTCAGGCGGAACTAACGAAAAGCAATCCGCGATCAAGCCCGGATCGCAACCGCAAGACACGACCCCGATGGATCAAAGCCATTAGTCGGAACACGAACTCCACCCCGATTTTCGCCCGCCTAAGGAGAGTCTACGTGAGTCACTTCACCACTCGAGCATCCGCCGCGATCGTTCCCAGTACCGGTAACCTCGTCCTCAACACCGAACTTCTCGCTTCCCTGTCTCCCGTGCTCAGCGCTCTCGGTGTGTCCGAGCTCTCGCTTTCGTCCCCGCAGATCACGGACGAGCCTCACGGAGCCCGCGTCATCGGTTCGGCGTCGCTGCTTGGCCGGAGTGACGTCGCAGTGACCCTCTCGGTGGACGATCCCGATTCCGAGGCGAGTCCGTCGGAGATTTCCGTCGCCTTCTCGAACGACGTTCAATTCGACGCGCTCTTCTCGAGCCTGCCGGAGTCGAAGGTTCCGATGTCGCCGGGAAGCTCCATGCTGGTTCCGGGCCCATCCATCCTGTCCGGACTCGTCTTCGGCTCCGCGAGTTGGATCGCCAGGAGCCAGCCCTCGCACGCACCGGCCGGCGCCGTCGAACTCGTCGCCATGCTGAAGGACGACTCCCCGCTCGCGGCGATCGACCCGAGCCTGGAGTCAGGTGCTTCTCGTCCCGTACGTGGCTGGCTCGCGATTGATCCTTCATCGTCCGGGGCACCGAACCTGAAGGACTTCTCGATTGACCTCATGCGGGGCCCTTCCGAAATCACCGTCGGCCCGATTCATGTCAGTGAACTGTCGCTGGCGATCGAACGGCGACCGCGCGGCGCAGCGGAGGCGAATACCACCCTCGTCGCCCGCGGCGAAGCGGAGATCGGGGGCGAGACGGCAGAGCTCGAAGCGATCCATTGGCCGAATCTGCCCGAATGGCGCTTCTCGCTCGAAGATCCCACCAACCATTTGACGATCGACCGAGGCATCTCCGCTCTGTCTCACTGGATCGGTGGAGAAGGCACCGACCTCTCCCTGCCGGCGCCGCTCGACACGTTGGGTTCAATCGCTCTTCAATCCGTCGCCATCAGCGTCGACACGAAACGAGCGACCGTCAATCAGTTGGCGGCGGGCTTCGAAACCGACCAGTCCTGGGACCTGATTTCCGACCTCATGTCGGTTTCCGACCTGAAGCTTTTGGTCGGTGCCCAGTATCCCTTCACGAGCGATTTTCGTCAGCTCTTCGGCACCATCCGTGGCACGCTCGCGCTAGGAAGCCAGCCGCCCGTACTCTTCGATGTCGGCGCGGACTACGACGACGACTTCTCGGTATTCGGATCACTTGCTGATGGCCAAAGCATTCATCTGGCAGCGCTCGCAGAGGCCGCAGTCGGTAGCTCCATTCATGTCCCGACGTTGGACGTGTCTCAGCTCTCCCTTCATGCAGATCAGAGCGGTCGCTTCCACTTCAATGGAGCGATCGACTCCGGTTGGTCTATCCCAATTGGACCGACTCAGTTCAAACTGGAGACGGTCGCTTTCGACCTCTCCCATGAACCGGGAGCTGGCGGTCAGACTGCCACGAACGCGTTCTCGGTGCGAGGGAACTTCGAAGTCGGCGGCGTCCAACTCACTGTCTCCGCGAACCACGATGCTGGAGGATCCGGCTGGCGCTTCAGCGGTCGCGAACTTGCAGGCAATTCCATCTCCCTCAGCGCCCTCGCTGATGACTTGCTGAAGCGTTTTGACATTACCCTCCCCGCGCCCCTGCCGAAGGTCGAGCTTTCGAACCTACAGATCGATGTCGATACCGGCACGCACACGGTCCGTGTTGCCGGTGAAAGCCTCGACGCAGGAATTCTGCCGATCGCGTCGAGCCAGCATCCGGTGCATACCCAGGTCGATCTGACGATCGCGACCGATCCGGAGACGGGGAAACACACATTCTCCGGATTCGTCGAGGCCGATGTGACCTTCGGAAGCGCGGTCTTCCAGGTGCGGTATGAGATGGGCAAGGGGCAGCATCAACTAGACGCGAGTTGGACTGAGGTCGACGGCCAATCGCTCTCCCTCGATGACGTCGCCCATGCCCTTGGGATTTCGCATAGCATCGACCTTCCCTCGGAATTCGACCTTTCACTCGTCTCCGCGATTTTCGAGTACGACCCGGGCGCGGAACGCTTCGTGCTCGCCGCGGAATCGAAGAACCATGGTGAGGCGTTTCTTGTCGCGCAAAAGGGAAGTGGCGACCCGACAGTGGGTTCGAGCGGTGCCGGCGAGGGCGAGGACGCGACGGAGGGCGATTGGAACGTCGTCTTCGGACTAGATGTCGAAGCTGCGGGAACGGATGCGACGAGCGACGTCGGGCGCCTTGCCTCTCGGGTCGAGTCGGCCATCCATCTCGACCAGGTGACGGTGCTCTTCTCCTCCGAAGCGCACGAAGTCTTCCGTGTCCCCACGCTGCCGAGTCTTCCCTCGAAGCAGGGCGATCCACAATCGGCGCCGGCGGCTGCCTCGACCGGCGGCGAATCCTCGACGCCCGCACCCGCACCCGCAGTCGCCGCGCCAAGCACGGATGGCCAAGACGCGCGTCCGGCCTCGCGCCCCGCTCCTCGGTTCCTCGGCGGTCAGCCCCTCAAGCTCGCCAAGGATTCGGTCTCCTTCGCCTTCGCGCTCGATCTCAGGCAGAGCCCCGAACGCGCCGCCGTGAATCTGGGCTCGATGATTCCAGGGGGTGAGCTCGTCTTCCAGGCGGAGATTTCGCCGACGGAGGTCGATGTCAGCGCGAGTCTCGATGGCGCACTTTCGATCAAGACGGGGGCTCAATCGGATCTGCGACTCTCGCAACCGAGCGTCGGGCTCGACTTTACGGAGACGGCCGTCACGGCTCCCGCTTCGGGACAACTCCGCATCCACATCGATCACAAGACCATCATCGCCACCGCGGCCCTCCGAATCGACGAAGAAGAGGCCGAGGTCACCTTCAATGCGCAGGCGACCGAAGGCGAACTGCTCACCCTGCCTGGCTTCGAAGGCGTCCACGTCGACGAGTTCGGATTCGAGATGGGCGTCGTGTTCGAGCCCCCGGGTGTCAATCTCGGCATCGAGGGCCAGTTCCATATCGCGGACGCCGAACCAGGAACGGATTCCTTCGCGCTAGTCCTCGAGATGGTTGAAGAGATCCCGAACCCGCAAGCACTCCAATTCTCGATCGATGAGATGAGCCTCGCGACGGCGATCGCCGCGGTCACGAACAAGCCGCCGGCGAACCTCCCCGCTCCACTCGAAGCGGTGCGCGCGACGGAGGTTTCGTTTCGATGGGCCGAAGAGCCTGTCATCCTACCCGACGGGACGACTGCCCAACCCGGCGTCGCCTTCCAGGGCTTCCTCGATGTTCTGGGCTTCGAAGCCTTCGCGCAGATCTCCGTCGACTCGACCGGCTTTACCGGTACCGCGGAGATGGACCCGGTCGAGATCGGCCCCATCCTGTCGATCCATGGCAAGGGCAAGGGCATCTCGATCACCGAGGTCCAGGCTGAGGACGGCAACTGGGTCCGTCCGAGGGCGAACGAGTCCCTCGCCGGACGTACGACGCGGCAACAGCCGATGGTCTCACCGGGCGGCGCCGTCGTTCATGTGAGTAGCCAGGCTTCGCCCTACCTACAAGCATCGTGGAACGTCTCGCTCTTCTCGATTCTCAGTGAAGAGGTCGACGTCGAGATCACGGACACGGGTGCGACGTTCCATCTGGCCTACGACATTTCGCACCTCTTTCATGCCACCCTCGACTGCACGATCAACAAGGACCAGGGCTTCGATGCGACGGCGCAGCTAAGGCTCGGGCTCGACGAACACATCGGGCCAATCGACATCTTGGGCGTTGACCTAGGAACGATCCATCTCGAAACGATGCTCGAAGCGACCATGGAGCTATCGGTCTCCAAGACGAAATTTCACGCGGCGATTGAGGGGACCTTCGACTTCGAAGGCGTCGACCTGGAGCTCCCGCGACTACAGTTCGACGTTCCCTTCGACCACTTCGATCAGCTCCCCGGTCTGATCGTCGAGCAGATCGAAAAGAACGCCAAGACGATCTTCGTCACCCTCGTTGAAGACGCGGGGCGGCTACTGGAAGCCGGCGCGAAGGAAGTCGCGCATCTCGCCGCGGAAGGACTGCACGAGGTGGAGAAGATCGGTGCGGAGGCCGCTCACGAAGTCGGCGTTATCGCACACGATGCGGAGAAATTCGTCACGCACAGTGTCGAGGAAGCAGCCCACGCGGCCGAGGCGCTCGCTAACAATGTCGAGCACGTCATCGAAGATGGGGCCCAGGCGGTTGCCCACGTCGCCGAAGCAGCGGCGCACGAAGTCGAAGTCGTCGCGCAAGAGGCGGAGCAGGTCGTCGAAGAGGCCGTCCATGAGGTCGAAAAGATCGCACAGGCTGTGGCCCACGACGTACAGGTCGTCGAACACGAGATCGTCGTCGTCGGCAAGGCGATCGTGCATGAGGTCGCCGCGATTGCGGCAGCGGCGGAAAAGTGGGTTGCCCACACTCTGCAGGCTGCCGCTGCAGAGGCGAAAAAGATCCTTGATGCCGCGGCCAAGGTCGTCGCGGGCATTGCCCACGCAGCGAAAGCCGTCTGGAACGAGGTCTCGCACTTCGCTTCGAAAGTCGGACACGCCATCTCGAGTGGTCTGCACAAGGCAGCACACTGGCTCTCCAGTCTCTTCTAGCCCACGGGCCATCCGCCCCTAACAATCTCGCGCGCCGGAATATTTCTTAGCGCCTCGCCAATGGAGACAATCATGCAGATCGACCAGACGGAAACGGTTCTCGAGTTCGCCGACGGATCGAACGCCGCAGCCACCCTCGCCGCAAGCGAAGAGCTTGCGGCGCAAATCCGAACCATCGAAGCATGGATTGCGCCGACGTCCGTTGATGAAACAAGCGTGATCGCGGGTTTCGGCCCCGGCCATTGGGAGCTGGGCATCGAGGGCGGACACTTCTATGCCGACCTCGGTGCTGCAGGACGCGTCACCCACTCGGCCGCGCTCGCGCCGGGGGAGTGGACACATGTCGCTGCGGCCTATGATGCCCACGCCGAAGAGGGTCAGCGCATCACGTTAGTCGTGGGAGACGCGAACCCGTCCCACACGCTCGCGCCGGTACAGACCACTCCCGCACCGGCACCGGCCGGACTCTTCACCGTTGGGGAACGCCCTGGCGGCGGTGTGGCCTACCGCGGGAAACTCGCACGATTGACGCTCTGGGGCCTTCCTCGAACACCGCAACAGTTGGTGGGCGGCCGATTCCTCGGGGCCGCCGGCGCCGAGACCGGGCTCATCGCCGCTTGGCCGTTCGGCGAGGGCAGCGGCACGACGGCCACGGACGCCTCGGCAGCACGTCATGTGCTTAGCCTGCCCGCGTCCATCCAATGGGTCGCGGCCAGCGGCCTCGAAACGATTCAGCGTCCCGCGGCGACCAAGGGCGCGACCGCCCGGTTCCTCGCACGTGCGCAGGTCCACGTCGCGCAACAGAAGGCCGACACTCAGCAGACCAACGCCCAGAAGCTCTCTGTCGCCCGGCATGCAGCTGGCAAGCAGGTGAAATCCGCCCACGCCCGCGCTGCGAAGAAGATCGCGCTCAGCAAATTCGAACATCTCTACTACGAGGGGCGCGACGGACTCGAACGGATCGCGCCGAATGGTACGAGAGAAACGCTGCTGCGGAACAACGAACAGAGCGGCTTCGTACCCGGCGGCTTCGCACTGCGCTTTTCAACGCAAGGGACGGAAGCGATCGTCGCTTCCAAGACGGTTCCGCCCCAACTCGTCTACGTCGACGAGCCCGGGGGCGGCAATCCCGCCGTGCCAATGCCGACACCTGGGCCCGTTTCGTCGATCGCTTGCGATGCCGCCGGTGAACTCTATTGGATTTCCGGTTCGTCGAGTCTGTTTCGAACGACCCATCAACGTTCCCAACATCAGCGCCTTGCGCAGATCGCAATGTCTTCCGAGGACAAGCATTGGCCGATTGTGCTCGACGAACACCACCGCTTCGTCTACTGGAGCAACTCCGAGGGCCTTTGGCGCCATCCGACCGATCAGATCAGTGATGCCGCGTCGGAGCGGGTCGAACTCGTGCTTGCGCGCGCCGGGCTTGGGGGCGATGCGATCGCCCTCGACATCGATGGACCGACTGGAAAGGTCTATTGGATCGCGCGATCGGCCGATGGCGCTTGGCTCCGTCGTGCGAATCTCGACGGAAGTGCCGGAGAGGACCTGTACGCGATTGACGATCCGGGCCGTGGGCTCGCCGTTGATGCGGCGTCGAATCAGATCTTCTGGACGGATTCCGTGCCGCGTACGGCGCCGACGGCGGAATTCAGCCTCGCCGACGAACCGATCTCCTCACAGACAGACGCCCCCCGATCGCTTCGGGCCTTCGGGTCACCGAAACGCGTTACTCCGGAAGCACTCCCCGCGCCTGGCATTCGCCACGTCACCGAATTCGACGGACAGGCCGACTATCTCGAGAGCGAGTACTTTCCGGAAATCAACGCCCCGCAGTTCACCTTCTCAGTCTATGCGAGGGTCACGGGCGGCGCGGGCACTTTCCGCGCCGTGCTGTCCTCTCGCGACGACTACCCACAACGCGGCTTCATCCTTTATGCGGGGAATGATAACCGATGGCAGTTCTGGATCGGTGCAGGGCCGGGCTTCTGGCAGGGGGCGACCGGGCCGGACGTCGTCGAAAGTGAGTGGGTCCACCTAGCGGGTGTCTATGACGGTGAACGGCTCTCGGTCTTCGCTAACGGCGAACGGATCGGTGCGCCCGCCACAATCCCGCTCCATCTAAACCTCCATCGTCCCCTCCGAATCGGCGCCGGGCGCAACGAATCTCCTCACGCTGACTACTTCTTTCACGGTCAGATCGCAGACCTGAAATTCTGGGATCGCGCGCTGCCCGATGACGAAGTGGCCGGCCTGAGCGATGCCCATCAGCGCTTCCTGTTCCGGGGAGCGGTCGATGGGATCGGGGAGACAGAACCTCTTCACGCGATCGACGCCCGTGGCGTGCTTCATCTCGACAGCAAATCTCTCGAAGGCCAAGCCGAAGCGATCGTTCAGGCGGAGCGCCTGCGAAAGGAAAAGGCCAAGGCCGCAGCCGCACTGCACGCGGCCCACGACAAGGCAGGTGCCGACCTCAAGACGGCTCACGCGTCGGCCATCGCCCGGAAACAGGGGGCGACGACCAAAATCGAAACGGCGAACGCGAGTGCGGCCCAGCAGCGGGGGCAAGCGCAAGCTCGACTGAAGGCGAAAAAAACAGCTGCTGCAGCCCAGCGCGCTCATGCGCAGACGGCTGCGAGCCATCGACGAAGTCAGGTGCAAGGACAGGCGAACACGACCCTCGCGAACGCCCATGCTCATGCGAAGGCGTCGAAGCAAGTGGCTCAGCGAGATCTCGATGCGGCTCACCGCAAGCTGGCAGCTCACCGGTAGAGTCCCATCGAAGCGACCGCGATCCTATTCGCCCGCCTAACGCAGACCCGCCCTCATCTTCTTAGTCGTACCGCGCGAAAGTCCGCCGAGATCTCAATCGCGCGGCGATGGCCCAGATGCAGCGTGAGTTCGACGATCTCGTTGCTCAGGGGCGGGCTTTTCGGATCGATGCTGTAGACCCAATTCCGGCGCAGATTCGTCCTGCGGGCAGTCTTGACCGTCGCGTGGGAACCCTGAACCCGCATGTCGACCATCATCGATCCCTCAGTTCTCCTGCGCTCCGATATCCCATTCGGCTGTGAGCGAACCATCTCCGTCTACCGGGCGCGGGAATCCGTCGATGTCGACTGCGAAGCTCTGCCAATCGACGAAAGCGGCGGGATCGACCCCTCCGTCGATTCCAGGACTGCCCGCTGAGAGCGAAAAGTCGCCCCCGCGCGGATCGGGAAATTCTGGATCTCCATCCACGTTCCCACCCGTATCGAAACAGGCGGTGCATCCGTTGATTTCGGCCGCGTCAAAATACTCACCTTCAGTCGTGAACAAGAACTGGCTGAGCGTCGAGACGCCGGCCGCGTCACCCATCATGTTATTTCGAAGCGTGAGCTGCGGCGTGGGCGCCGCGGCGAATGTCAGTATGGAAACGGGGGTTCCCGCTTCCATCGCATTGTTGACCAGCCGCAGCTCTGCATGATTTCGAACGCGTAGCGCTGCGCTAAAGCTCCCGGCTGGAGCAGAAAAGCTGTTGTTGACCACGTCGGAAATTGCGTCGGTCCCATTGAGCTCTACCAAGTAAACCTGCCCGTTCCCGCTTGCGTGCAATGCATTATTTCGAAGAGCGACGCGATTCCCGTTGAGAACCGACAGCGAGACACTTGAAGTTGAAGCGTACTCGGTGCTGATTCTCGAATTTTCGAGCGTGATGTAGTCCAGCTGGCCGATGACGACCGGTGTTCGGCCTGTCGACCGAACGTCTACGTCGCGCACGACGGCGCGGCTGATGGAAGCGTTGTCCTCCGGTGTGCCGATCGAGAAGTGAAACTGATCCCCCGTCTCAACCGTCAGCGTAGAACGTGTAAACGCACCGAATTCCTCTACGTAGAAGACGACATCGCCGTAGTTGATCGCAGCCGGATTCACACGTGAGACGTGCACGCCATCTATGATGCACACGGGTTGGCTGCAAGAGAGGCCGACCGTCGAAGGGGCACCCTCGGTATCGATGTTCGTTACCTCCGAGTCGAGGTCGCGATTCCAAAGAGCGTCGTAGCCACCATAGATCCGCAATGGAATGGAGCCGCTGGTACGCACATTGCTGACGGCATAGTCGCCCCCGGTGACGAACACGTTCGACGTGCTTACCGAAGCGTCGTAGATCGCGGGAGCAAGGCTGCAATACGGAGTCGACTGCGAACCCTCTCCCGAATCGGTGCAGCTGACGTTCCCATTGTCGACATAGACGCCCGGCCCCATTGCGGCGACGAGGTCCGAGCCGTCGCAGTCATTGTCGATCGCATCGTCCGCCAGTTCAGGTTCCCCCGGACTGACATAGGGGTCCGTATCATCGCAATCGGGCCCTTCAACTGAAGCGTAGGCGTCGCAGCCTACGTAGAAAGAGTCGCCGTCCGCATCCTGGCAACTGCCATCGCACGTCACGAAACTGTTCGGGTCCACGTCATCACAATCGGTCCCCGCGATTCCGTCCATGGGGGCAACCGTCGATCCGTATCCGTCTCCGTCTCCGTCGGTCATACAAGCCGACGGTCCTTCGATCGCGGCCGCGCCGATAAACGTGCTGCCATCCGCGGGGTCGCAGTCTGGCCCGAGCCGGGTGGTGAAGGCGTCGCAACCAACGAAATGGCTGTCCCCGTCCGTATCGACGCAGCTGTCGCAAGACGCCCAGTTGTCGATGTCCGCGTCATCGCAATCTAGACCTAACGCGCAAAAATCGCCGTATCCGTCCAGGTCGTTGTCGACACAGGGAGGGCTTCCGTTGCCCCCATCGGTGCACCCTAAAGCGAGTGTTGTCGCCACCAACAGCATCCAAAATTCAAATCGCATCTTCCGTCCTCTCCTGCTTCCGGCCCGGCACGGGCACGGGTTGAGATAGGGCGATGTTCGGAGGAGGATCTTCGGCTCTTGAGGGAAATCCTACGGCCTAACATGAAATGGATATGGCGTTCCAGATGACGGAAGGGTCATCGTTATAGGTAGGAGTAAACTGGAACGACGGCTCCATTCAGTCGAAGCCTGCTGGCTCGATTCGGGCAGACTGAGCGGATTGCAAGTCTCGTCAGGATCTGTCTCGGAATGCTTCGTGGTCGATGTCGTAATTTTTCCGATTGCTTCGTCGCTGGCTCCCGCGGTATTCAATCGGAGCAGAAGTGCCAGGAGCCAGGGCTTTCGTCATCGGCGTGTGCCGAAGAAATGAGGGCACCACGCGTGCGCGCTTGCATTCCTGGGGGAGAAAAGTGGACCGAAACACTCCGAAGCAGGCTCGAAGTCGGGATCGCGAGGAGCGAATTATCGCGGCTGCGGAAACGCTGCTTCTGGCGAGCGGTCGGCAAGAGGTCACAGTCCGTGACATCTGTGCAGCTTGCGAAACCTCAGCGAGTTCCTTCTATGCTCGCTTTCCGGACCGAGACAGCTTGCTTCGCTGTGTCTGGTTTCGATTCGAAGAACGAACGCGGGCGAGTCTTCGGAGGCTCGGCGACGACGAACACGCGCGGAACAACCTGCGGAGTTTCGTATTTTCCCTGGCCTTAACAACGATTGATCTGTGGAATCGGGATGCGCACTTGATTCGACGGCTGAGGGATGCGGAGGAGCGCGACGCGCTTCTCAAGCGGACGCGGCTCGATTTTGAGCGGTCGTTGATCACCGAGATTTTCGGGCGAGTTCGGGATTGGCATCCGACCGCGAACGAAGAGGCTCTAAGGAGGCGATTGATTGATACGATGCCGACGATTGCGGCGACCTATCGCGGATTGGCCTTTCAGGGTGATGCGGATGTACCGGAAGAGTTTGTTCAGAAATGGTCGGCTCAACGAATCAATATCGCGGAGTCTCTGACGGATTTGCTTGTTGGGCCGATTCCGAGCTTGCAATCCAATGCATCGAATGGCTCGGTCAAGAAATCAAGCGAAGACAACCCGTCGTCGCACTTCGGAAGCGCTAGCCCGTGCTGAGGTCATACTCTGACGCGTAACGAACGACCTCTGTGGGTGAGTCAATGCCGAGCTTTGTGAGGACTCGTTCGATATGTGTGTACGCCGTGCTCTGTGCGACACCCAGGTCGAATGCGATTTGCTTTGGCGTTCGGCATGAGGCGAGCAATCGGTAGACCTCGGCTTCGCGTGGTGAGAGCTGCTCGTGAGGAAGTAAGGTCGTGATAGGCAGTTGGTCATACACGGCGGAGCCGAAAGGGCGAACGGCCGCTTCGGCGATCGCATCGTCTAGGGAAGAGAGCTCCGCAGTTTTTTCGATATGGGCGGCGGCCCCGGCTTCCAGCAGCTGTTCGACTAAGCCGTCTCTTTCGCGCGAGGTGAAAAGGACGATGCCGCGACAAAGCGGTACGAGTCGACGGATCGTAGGGATGCCAAGCATTCCATCTACTCGAAGATCGAGAATCAGGACATCGGGACGAAGTCCTGGCAACTCCTCCAGCCCGCGCTCCACCGACGCCGCACTCCCGACGATCTCGATGTCACGGATCCCGTTGAAGCGGCTCTTCATGGCTTCAAGTACGAGCGGATGGTCGTCGACTAGATAGACCCGAGTGAAGCTCATTCGGCTCTCTGCTCAACGAAGGCTGACCGGAAGAGCTCGACTTCAAGTCGCGTGACCTCGCCGCCTGTTAGGCTGACTTCGGCGCCGACTTCGCGCGCCAATTCCCGCAAGCCGCGCACGCCGAACCCGCCTCGATCCTCTACGTCTCGGGGCAAACCATTGCCATCATTCTCAACGACGACCTTCGCACCCGCCGTCGCAGGCTCGACGCGGACTTCGATTCGAGTCGGAGCTGCGTGTTTGATCGCATTCGTAACGCCCTCGCGTACGGCGCTTCGGACCAATTCCGCGGCATCCGAAGACAGAACCCGATCGCGAAGGTCGGAAGCAACGGTCTTCTCGACTGAGGGATCAAGGGGGTGATTCTTGAGTGCCGCGGTGACGACTTGCTCGAACCCTAGGGGGCGCGAAGTCCCTGTTTGCAGCGCTCTGATCGCGCGTCGAGTCTGCTCGTCAAGGGCGGCCAAGGCCCCGTTCATCGCCTCCACAACGTTCATGTCGGTTCGACCCGCCAAGGTTCCTTGGGCAAGCGCATCGACGTGGAGTCGCGTCGCGAGGATAATCTGGGCGAGGTCGTCATGGAGCTCTCGGCCAACGTCTCGTCGCACCCTTGCATGATCTCCTGCGAGCTCATCGGCAAGATTCATCGCATCTTTGATTCTTCGCTCACTATGCGTTTTGAGCCACTGATTACGCGCGAGCAGCTCGCTCCTCTGACCTTCCAAACCAACCAATAGAGAACTTCGCTCAAGGTGCCACGAGAAAATCTCGTGACCCATCAAGATATTGAAGCTTGTGATCGCCAGGAGATAGAGGATGGGAATATGCACCATCGGGTGTTCCCATATCGTGGGTTGCATCCAATAGAACGCGAAGACAAAGGTCGCTAGTGATCCGACTGTTCCGACGATGCGAATCGTGATCGGCATCGGCAGCATCAAGAAAAAGGGCGGGAGCAAGTAGGCCGCGTAGAAATAGGGACCATCCAATCCTCCCAATGCGCCTAACATCGTTCCGGCGAACGCGGAAATCGCCAAAACGCAGGGCATCACAAGAATGACTGGATGAATTTTCCGGGCGCGAAAGAAGTGAAGAATGACGAGGCAGGAGAGGCAAACCAGAATCATCAGCGGCATGTAGAGCTGACCAGGCGCGTTCTCGGGACGGTTCCGGAGGACAACGCGCCCGACCACGAACGCGACGAGCAGAATGGCAGTCAGGGCCCAGGCACCCACTTGAATCCGACGGCGGCATACGTCGGCCGCTTCTGCGAGAAACGTCTCATCAGCGGAAGTCAGGTGATTTGCCATTCCGCGATTCTATTCAATTCAAACAGTCGCGGGAACAGTTCATCACTGCCCGCACGTCCTAAACTGGAACAGCTGTTCCGCTCGGAAGTGGGCGGAGCTTGGGTCAGAGTATGAGCCTTTGCCGGTCTTGTTTCGGCGGAATGGAACTGGCGGGGAGCTCTGACAACCATGCCTTCTGATGCCGATTTCCGTCCCAGTACCGGACGTTCTCTCCCCGCCGGAGCGCTCGTTGTCAGTAACGTGGATATCGGTGGTGGCGAGAACGCGCTTTGAAATTGCTATCCGCCGCGGCAACTCACCTCTGCGTCGAGCTCGACGATCGAGACGGCAAGGGCAGTCGCTCGATGCCGACGATCGAACTCCGCCATTTCGCGTGGGTCAATCGGCCCCGCCGAGCGTGCGAAGAACTTCGCCTGAAGGCGTCGGATTCGTCCCCTCGACGATGTGGCGCGTCCGCTTCTCGACGAAGGCGCGGGTGATTTCATGAGTGAGGATTTAGAGCTTCTTCTCGAGGACCGCGTCGTATACGGCGCTCGCGACGACTGCCGGATCGAGACCCGCTTCGATCGCTGCGCGCATCTCGCCTCCGCGCGCCGAGTCGACCGTCGCCGGGCTGCCTTCGTTCTTGAGTTCGGCCGGACGATTGCGCTCCGAGGTCAAGATCTGCGTGCGCACGAAGGCCGGGCATAACACGGAGACACCAACCTCACTCCCGGCATTGCGAAGATCCTCGAATAGCGTCTCGGGCAACGCGACGACGTCGAACTTCGTGATGTTGTCGGGGCCCATGTTGCCCAGCGCGACGAGGCCTGACATGCCCGCCACCGCGAAGCGCTCGGCCATCGCGATGCCGATGCCGCTGGTACGCTCGCTACGACGGCGACCTTGCCCTTAAGATTCTGCATGGGGTCCTTTCGAATCGCGTTCATGGCGCGGTGCCTGAAATAATGACATGGCTCATGTCAATGCATCAGACAGGCCCGCCCGAGGAGAAGGCCAGGCCATGGAGATCGGAGGCACCCCTCTCGTCCAATTTGGCTCGAAGCCCAACTTTGAGACCGGACTCATTCCCGCAGGGCCGGCCGGAGTTTTTGAGAATCACTCAGTGCGTGTCCGATATTCTCGATCTCAATGTTAGGCCGTGACGGCTCGGTTTTCATTGCGTCATACTTTTTTTCATGTCAGGGTACCCGAACCCGTTCGGCGCATACGGGACTGGAGCCATCGATGTACAGAGTACGAGGGATAGAGGTTGTTCTCGTAGCGATCGCATTGTCCATCTTCAGTTTGACCGCTCCGAATACTTCGTCCGCGGTACGAATCAGCCAGATCGCCTATAACGGTCAGCTCGCCCCCGGCACCGGCGGCGGCGTCCTAGCCAGCGTCGGGTCCCTGACGACGCTCAACGACGCAGGTGAGTCGGCTTTCATCGGGACCGTAACCGGAGGAGGGACGACGACCCAGGGACTCTTCGTCGCGGACAGAACGGGCGCCCTAACAGCGATCGCCCTCGTCGGCGACCCTGCACCCGGAAGCGATGCCGGTACGTTCAGTGGATTCAATATCGGCACGGGCGGGCGAGGCGTTTTCGACTTGAACTCGACGGGTGAAGTGATCTTCGCGGCCAGCGTGGCGAGTAGCGGAGGCTTGTTCCAGGGGCTCTATCTCGTGGATGCGGGCGGCGTGATGAGTCGGGTAGCCTACTCGCTCGATACCGCACCCGACACGGGCGGGGGACTGCTGCTCGGTTTCGACGCAGTGGCACTCAACGATTTGGGCGAAGCCGCTTTTAAATCGAGCCTCGCCCTCGGAAGCGTCAGCGAGGGACTGTTTCGACTTGATGTGACGGGGGTTGTCTACTCCCTCGTGCTACCAGGTGATCCCGCTCCGGGAACATGGAGTGGCGTCTATACCGACTTTGGAATGGGCGCTCTCGCCATCAGCAATGCTGGCGACACGGCATTCTTCGCGAACGTTTCGGGCGCCGCGCATGAAGGAATTTTCTTGGAGGGCCCCACAGGTCTTCCTCGTCTCATCGCCTCGCGAAGACAGCTGGCGCCTGGTTCGGAAGGGGGGACATTCCTTCGGTTCAACTCGACCGATCCGCCTGCGTTGAATGAGGCGGGCGACGTCGCGTTCGATGCGGATATACAGAACAGCCCGATCATCACCTCCGGCATCTACCTCACGGATGCGTCGGGCGTCGTAAGCGCGATCGTCGCGACGGGAGATTCTGTACCCGGCACGGCGGGACGCAGGCTGGGATCCGTATGGTCGCCGTCCATGAACGATCACGGGGAGATTACGTTCCGAGCGAGTCTCTCGGGCGCCCCGGTGACGAGAGCCTTCTTCCATCGAGACCGCTCCGGTTCGACGACGCTGGTCGGAAAATCAGGCGCGACCGTTCCCGGGACAGGCGGAAAACTGTTTGGCCCAATGGCCGGCATCGGCACGTACCCAGTCAACAATGCAGGTGAGATTGCGTTCTCTCTGGGCTTCGCTTTCCCTGAGCAAAGTACAGGCCGGTTCCTCGTAGACCTCGACTACACAGCGACCCACGGCAACAGCGGCTATCGATTCCTCCCGGGCACCGCCTCCTGGTTCGAATCTCGAGACGCGGCACGTTCGCTTTTCCACGAAGGAATCCCAGGCCACCTGGTGACGATCACCTCTCAGGCTGAACTCGACTTTCTTGTTGGGGAATTTGCTGATGCCACCACGCCGACGATCGGCGCTTGGATTGGTGGGAGAGAAATCCCGGGACAGGAAGGGATCTTCGAATGGATCTCCGACGAGGGCATGCTCGGGACTTGCTGTGCTGGCTTCACTGCGTGGAGTCCTGGGTTTCCCGATGTCGATGCCGTCATCACGCAGGAATTCGTCGCGTTCAGCGAGGACGGCTGGCGCGATCTCCCGTCGAGCGTCCTGGATACGACCGGCTTCCTCGTCGAATTCTCACCCCCCACCGAAGCGATCCATGTCGACCTCGGCGATTTAGGAACCACGCCCACAAGTCATTGGTCCGAAATCCCGTCCGCCAATACGACGACGCAGGGACTCCTTGATTCAATCTCAGGACTCGCATCAAGTGTGAGCCTAACGACCGCAGGCTGGGATACTGAGGCAATCTCGCCCGGAGCATGGACGGCAGGGCCGGTCGACTTCGTCGAAACCGAAATCGTTGAAGATGGCTTCGAGCTCGCCACGCCGAGCGGTACCGGCGAACTGATCTTCGACGGCGTTGACCCCGCGGCGAACTATCGAGTTTCGATCGTAAGTGCGGCTGCGAGCAGCTCCGTGATGTCGATCGAAGTGAACGGTCAGGGATCGACGAAGGACTACTTGGACATGCCGGGCGTATCGAGCGATTCCTGGAATGCAGGGCCGGGTCAAGGGCAGGACAACTACTTGCGCTTCGACGACATAACAGCGCATCCGACGCTAGGAACAATCACGGTCAGGGTTAGACCGATCTCGGGCGCCCCAGCGCGAGTTCAGGCCGTGCGCCTCGACCGCGTGCCGGAACCGGGCTTGGCCATCGGCCTTCTGGCCGGGGTTCTTGGCCTCGCGCACGCGCAGAGAGTACGCAATCGGGCAGCCAGAACTCTATAGGGCACCGGCGGCACTCCTCATGAACGTATACCCACCGACTCAACCCTCCTAGGCCAACGGGGAGACTCCCCCGGCTCTGCCGGGGCGGCAGCCCAAGTTCGACGATTCCGCCAACAGGTAACAGGTAAGGAAAGCTCCCTTCTCTGGGCGGCCAAAGCATCACGAAAGGGAGCCCCTTTGAGTGATGCCGGCCGCGGCCCCCGCGCGGCATCAGGGACATGATGGGCTACGAGGGGACGCTGATCGCGTCCGCCGACGCCGATCTTGCGTTGGAGATTCTTCATGGAGCTCTTTCGAATCGCGTTGATGGCGCGACGCCCAGAATAATGACATAGTTCGTGCCAATACATCAACAGGGCTCACCCGAGGAGAAGATCAGGCCATGGAGATCGCACGCACCCCCGACGAACGCTTTGAGGGCCTCCCGGATTACGCCTTCGCCCCGCATTACCAAGAGGTCACGGACGAAGACGGCACAGCGATCCGCATCCACTACATCGACGAAGGCCCGCGCGATGCGGCGCCGATCTTGTTGATGCACGGCAACCCGACTTGGGCCTACCTCTATCGCCACTTCGTCCCGAAGCTCGCGGCTGCGGGCCATCGCGTGATCGCCGTCGACCTCGTCGGCTGCGGCCGCTCCGACAAGCCGACGAACCGCGCCGACTACACCCAGGCGCGCCACGTCGACTGGATCGAGAAATGGCTCCTCGCCCTCGACCTACGCGACATCACGCTCTTCTGCCAGGACTGGGGCGGCACGATCGGCCTTAACGTCGCGATGAATCAGCCCGACCGTTATGCGCGCATCGTCGTCGCGAACTCGGGCCTCCCGCTCGGTCAGGGCGAGAGCGAGTTCATGAAGATGTGGGTCACGATGATGGCGAGCGCCGAAAGCTTCCCCTTCGAGCAGATGCTCCCGACCGGCATGACTCACGAGCTGACGCCCGAAGAGTTCGCCGCCTATCGCGCGCCCTTCCCGGAGCCGAGCTACGAAGCGGGTATCTGCATCTTCCCGAGCCTGATCGCCGTCCAGCCCGACAACCCCGGCGTGCCCCAGAACAAGGCCGCGTGGGCGAAACTCGGCGAATGGGAGAAGCCATTCCTCACGCTCTTCGGCGCCCAGGACCCCGTCACGAAGGGCGGCGAGAAGGGGCTCATCGCGCACGTGCCCGGCGCGAAGGGCCAGCCCCACCACCTGTTCCCGAACGCCAACCACTTCCTTCAGGAAGACGTGGCGGAGGAGCTCGTGGAGCGGACGCTCGCGTTTATTGCGTCGAACTGACGGACATAACACCCGTCCAATCGATCAGACGGCGACCACCCGTCGCGCCCTAAGCCGCCGGCCGGATCTTGTACCGAACGGGCATCGTCTTGAGGCCACACACGAAGCTGGCTTCGATATGCGTCGGATCCCCCGCCGGCTCGAGCAACTCGACGCGCTTGGCGAGTTCGAGGTAGAGCGCACGCTGGGAGAGCCGGGCGACGTGGGCGCCCAGACAGAAATGCTCACCTGTCCCGAAGCCGAGATGTCGGTTTGGATGGCGTGTGATGTCGAAGGTAAAGGGGTTTTCGAAAACGGTCTCGTCCCGGTTCGCGGAGCCGTAGTACAGGATCAGGTCTTCGCCGGCGCGGAGCTTCTTGCCGTGCATTTCGACGTCCTCGAGCAGGTGCCGCTTCATGTAGTTGACGGGCGAGGTCCACCTGACGACCTCTTCAACCGCGCGCTTCGCCACCTCGTCCGTGGGGTTCGCGCAGAGATAGGCAAGCTGATCAGGATTGTCGAGCAGAGCCTGGATACCACCCGAGATTGCGTTCCGCGTGGTGTCGTGACCTGCGGTGAACACGATCAGGAAGTAGCCGGCGAGCTCCATGGGCGGCATGGGTTCACCGTTTTCCATCTTGGCGTTCGCGAGCAAACTCGCGAGATCGTCGCGCGGGTTCTCACGGCGATCGCCGATGACCCGCATGAACATCGCGCCGAAGTCCGCGAAGAGCGCCGCACTCGCCGCCTCGCGACTCTCCGCCTCACGCCGGAGGTCGGGATCGTCGGCAGCGAAGAGCTGCTGCGTGAGTTCGAGGAGTAGTTCCTCGTCCTCTGGTTCGATGCCGAGGATTGTGCCCAGAACACGGAGCGGATGGCGCTGGGAGATCGCTTCAACGAAATCGGTCTCGCCCTCATCGCCGAGCTTATCGATCATCTGGCGTGCGCAGTCGGCGACGATCTCGTCGAGACGATGAATGCTGCGCGGCGTGAAGAATCCGCTCGCCACTTTTCGGTACTCGCGATGTTCGGGCGGATCCATCTCGATGATGGTGCGCATGGGCGGCCGGTTCTCGGGCGCGTCCATGCGAAGGGCGGTCTGCTCCTTGTCCATCAGGAACGGGCCTTCGCGATTGCTGAACACGTTAGGCTGGTTCGAGATCTCCATGATGTCCGCGTGCCGCGTGATCGCGTAGAAAGGCGGATGGCTCTCGGTCTCGACGTAGTGAACCGGAGACTCGCGGCGCAGCTGGGTCCAGACGTCGTGCGGCTGGCCCGTGACGCCATAGTTGCGGGTCGTGATCAGGTCGTGCGGATCAATATCGAGTGACATGGGGTCGGTCCTTTTGAGGGGAATCGGGACAGGGGGATGGGCAAGGCCGGATCCGGCGAGCCCGAACCCAGTCGGACTCATCGGTCGATCGAGTCCGATTCTAGCGCCCGAAGTGATCATCGCCGGGCCCGAATTCGCCGCTTCGACCCGACCGCCGCAGGCCGGAATCTCCCTCGTTGCCGCCTTAAGGACCGGGCGCTACGGCACGCGCTTCGGTTTCGAGTTCACGTCGCCGAGGCGGGGAGGGCAGGGTGTGCCCGCGATCCGCCTCGGCGACGTGCTCTTCGTCGGCCTTGATTCTCCTCAACCGACGCCTTTTAGACGACGTGGCCTGCGAGGAGTCCGGCGATTTTTAGGCCTCCGGATGGACCGTGAGCTCTGACTCTCGGCGCTGTCTCGAAGCGAGTCCGGCCAATCCCAGACCAATGAGCAGCGCCGTCGAGGGCTCGGGAACGACCACGACACGCTGCCACGTCCAGTGGTCGGGAACGGTGAAAACTTCTGCGACACTGTCCGGTGTACCAATGACGAGTGCTTCCGACAGCACTTCACTCGAGTAGCTCCATCCGTCGGGTAGGTCGAGCCCGGCGAGACCATTGAGCACCGTTGGATCCCAGGTCGATGTGGCCGACTCCGAGATCGAGAAGAGCGCATAGTCGACGCCTTCGGGCGAGGAGACCGTATGGACGAGCCGCCCCGCGTCGTAGGTCAGCGTTGTCCCGCGAGCCACGCGCGCAATCGCCTGGACGCCCTGCGTGCCGAAGTCGAGCACGCTCACCGATAGAACGCGCGCGATCAAGAAATGATCGTCGCCGGCGATTTCTGGAACGAGATCGAGGTCCATGTCGGTCCCGGGCGGCAGAACGTCGGCGGTCGGCGGCGTATTCGTCGCGGAATCCGGCAGGAAGAGTCGGTTGTCGCCCTCGGAAACGTTGCGCGTCCAGTTGGGGCCCGGGAGCGGCACGTCCAGGAATTGCTCGAAGCTGCGTGCTGGGCAGAGGTAGACGTTTCGCGTAACGCCGCCTGTCCCTTCCCACAGTTCCGGATTCGTTTCCTGCGCCGCCGCGAGGCCTGCGATGAATAGACCTGCGATTTGGATGAGCGCGCAGAACGCCAGCGCTCGCAGGGGGCTCGGGATGCGATCGAGAGCAGGGGGGGGTGCTTCGGCGCATCGGTGCTTTGAGTTTCATGGGGATCTCCAGTGCTGGTTTGGTCTGTGGCGCCGCCCTTCCCATCGAGCCACTTGACAAGTTTGTGATGATTAATCAGAATCAGAATTCTAATTCTGATTGGAGACCAAAATGACAGATCTCAGCCCGCCGCGCCAGCGCCGCAGCCAGGAAACTCTCGATGCGATCTCCAGAGCGACCAAGGAGCTACTCCGAACGCGGTCCTTTTCGGAGTTGAAGATCCAGGAGATTGTGAGTGAAGCGAACTCGTCGGCGGGGTCGTTCTACGGTCGTTTCAAGGGCAAGCGAGCTCTGCTGCACTACCTGCATGACCAGATGGCCGCCGACTCGCTGAAACAAATTCGCGAAGGGATAGAGGTGGCCGAATTCCAGGCCGTGACGCCAGAAGAGCTGGCCCGTCTCCTGGTGCCGGAGTTGATCAAGTTCCACACGGAGAACCGCGGGGTCCTACGGGCCACGCTCATCGAGTCCCTCCAGGATCCACTCTTCATCGTGCGCGCAGCGCATCTGATCCACTCTGTCGCGAAGGCCGTCGCCGAACACACGACCCGGACGGCCTCGCGGAGAGACCGACACGTCGAGAACGTGATGAAGGCGATCGGCGCGGTCATCGCGATCCTGGATCAGGAGCTCTTCTACGATAAGCGCAGCACGCGTCAAGTGTCGCGGTCGGAAGCCGCGCGACTCGAGAGGATCTTCCTCGCGTCGTTGGGAACTCAAACGGCGAGCGAGTGAGCGTGTGCCGGTCGCCGTCCCAGAATGATGAACCGTCGACGACCGACCGGCGGAATGGCGGCGATGCCGACGGTCCCGATCCTCGACCGGCTCTGAACGGCTGGCTACGTTCGATCTTCCAGCCGAACGGAAAGAGGAAGATCCATGGGCAATCTCATCGTGAAAAACGGCCTGCTGATCGACGGAACCGGAAGCCCCGCACGTAAGGCCGACGTGCGTATCCGGGACGGTCTCGTCACAGAGGTCGGGACGAACCTCGACCCGGACGGAGAAGAGGTGATCGATGCCGCGGGCGCCTACGTCACGCCCGGCTTCATCGATTCCCACACCCATCTCGATCCCTCGATGTTCTGGGATCCCGGTTGCGATCCAATGCCCCAGCACGGGGTGACGACGGCGCTGATCGGAAATTGTTCGCTCTCGCTCGCTCCGGTGAAGCCGGAACATCGCGACGAGTTGATGGATGTCTTCTGTTATATCGAGGACATGCCCATCGAGGAGTTTCGAAACGGCATTCCCTGGAACTGGGAGACGTGGCGCGAGTACCGGGACTCGATGAACGAGAACGGATCGGCGCTTAACATGGCTTCACTGATCGGCCATTCGATGCTGCGCATCTATGTAATGGGCGCGGACGCCTGGACGCGGGCGGCGACCGACGACGAGATCGCGGCCATGTGCGCGGAACTCGAAGATGCGCTCGACGGGGGCTGCTTCGGACTCTCGACTTCCTTCTTTGACGTGGATCGAGAGGGTCGATTCGTCCCAACGCGCTTCGCTGAGCAAAAGGAATTTGAAGCGCTGGCTGCAACCATGGGGAAGGCGGGACATGGTCTCGTCGAATTCATCCCGAACTTCACGGGAGAGACGCCGCTTGAAGAGATCAAACAAATCGCGGACGCGACGGCGCCTTACGAAGGGGTGACTGCGGTTTGGAATGGCTTGCTGCATACGGAGATGGCCCCGGAGCGCAGCGACGAGCTGATCGCGTATTCGCAAACGTTGCGGGATGCGGGTGCTGATATTTGGCCGATCGCCTCGCCGCGTACGGTCGACTTCAACGTCAACTGGGAGCAGACGATGGTCTTCATGATGCTTCCGGAGGGCTGGAACAAGATCATGCTCGTCCAGGGGGATGAGCGTGCCGCATTGCTTCGAGATCCGGAGTGGCGAAAGATCGCCCGAGAAGAGTGGGATCGAGTCGATAAATCCCTGTTCCCGAACACGCGAACTGAACACGCGCGCTTCACCTCGGTCACCAAGCCGGAGAATGAGCGCTGGCTCGCCAAGAGTCTGAAAGATCTGGTCGACGAGCGCGGCGGCCATCCGAGCGATGTGTTCGCCGATTGGATTCTCGAGAATGACCTCGAGCCTGGGGTCGTGGCGGCGGGTGTGTCCAATAGTGACGTCGAGGGCGTGGCGAAGATGCTAGTCGATGATCGGGTCATCGTGGGTGCGAGTGACGCGGGGGCGCATGTGCAAATGATGTGTGCTGCCGGAGATACGACCCTCTTGTTGACACGTCACGTCCGGGAGCGCGGAGACTTCACTCTTGAGCAGGCGGTCTATGAGATGACGGGCGCCCAGTCCGAGCGCCTCGGATTTACCGATCGCGGAATCCTTGCGCCGGGTTATTCCGGCGATTTTACGATCTTCAATCTGGACGATCTCGATTGGGGGGCGGACGTCTTCGTGCAGGATCTGCCCAGCGGGGCGGCGCGTCTGCGACGGCCGGCCGGCGGGTACCTTGTCACGGCGTGCAATGGCGTCGTGACCCAGCGCGACGGCAAACTCACAGGGGCGAATCCAGGCCGCGTTCTCGATGGAGGAGCGCCGCGTCCCGCTTAGGACACGTCCGACCCAACCCGTTCGCTCCCCCCGGCATCGAGGAAGGCGCCTGTCCGGCTTTCTCTCGAGTACAGCCTGGCGGGCGTCGTGTCGATGACTCGGGTGAGGGAGGGGGCGCGATGCGCATCGGAGTTCCCAGTGAGATCAAGAACGAGGAGCGCCGGGTCGGGCTGACCCCCGCGAGCGTCCGTGAACTCACGAATGACGGACACGCCGTGTCCGTCGAGGCAGACGCAGGGCGTGGAATCGGGGTCACCGACGAAGATTACCGGCGCGCCGGCGCGGAGATCTGTTGCTCCGCGTCCGACGTGTTCGACATCGCGGAGATGATCGTCAAGGTCAAGGAGCCGCAGGCGATCGAGCGGGAACGACTCCGCGCGGACCACATCCTCTTCACCTATCTCCACCTCGCGCCGGATGCCGCGCAGACGAAGGATCTCGTCACAAGCGGGGCGACCTGTATTGCCTACGAGACGGTCACGGACGCAGATGGCGGGCTACCGCTGCTACTCCCGATGTCGCAGGTCGCGGGAAGGATGTCGATTCAGGCCGGGGCGGCCTGTCTCGAGTCGAGTCGGGGTGGAGCGGGAATTCTGCTTGGCGGTGTTCCCGGCGTGCCCGCGGCGAAAGTCGTCGTGTTAGGCGGTGGCGTCGTCGGTGCGAATGCGATCCAGATGGCGATTGGGCTGGGTGCTGACGTGACGGTCCTCGACCGGGATCAGAATGTGCTCGATTCGCTTGCGAAGCGCTTTGGTGCGTCCCTGCGAACGATCTATTCGACCGGCGAGGCGATCGACCGATTCGTCGTCGACGCGGACCTCGTCGTCGGCGCTGTGCTTGTACGTGGGGCTGCGGCTCCTCATCTCGTGACGCGTGAACACGTGGCGGCCATGCGGAGCGGATCGGTTGTTGTCGACGTCGCGATCGACCAGGGCGGTTGCTTCGAGACTTCGCGCCCGACGACGCATGCGGATCCGACCTTCACGGTCGACGGGGTCGTTCACTATTGCGTGGCCAATATGCCGGGCGCCGTACCGCGTACGTCGACCTTCGCGCTCAACAATGCGACGTTGCGCTACGTCAAGGACATCGCCAACCGCGGCGTACACGCGGCCCTCACTCGAATCCCGGGCTTGATGAACGGACTCAACGTCTGCGCCGGGCACGTGACCGAGCCGCACGTTGCGGAGGCACTCGGGTACGACTACCTCGAGCCGATAGTCGCCCTCGAATCTCGCTAGTCCTCGCGGTCGATGGTGGGATCGCGCTTGCGGGCCGAGGCGACCCGGACGCGCTGCGACACCTGCGCGGCTGTATTCGTGATGGAAATCGTGCCGAGTACCAGGAGCAGCGCCGCGGCGTCCGCTGCACCACCTATCCGCTATGCCGGCCTTTGAGTACGACCCCACGGTCTCGGACTTCCAGTCACGCCACGCAGCCTTGGCTCATTCGCGTCTTCGGAGTAAAGCCGTCATGGGCGATTTCCGAGAGCGCGGACTAGATTCTCAGCCCCCTCCCGCACCGAGCCGCAGACTTGTCCGACGAGAACCGATCTCAATTGAACGTCCGCAACGAGATCCATGCGACGTCCGCCGCGAATACGCAGCACGCGTTTCGCCTCTATCAGACCCACATCTGCGAGACGCTCACGGCGTCGGGCGTGACTTGGGTCGCGATGTACCGAGGAAAGTTCGGCCGCGAGATGTGGGCGACCGAGTTGCTCGATGACTGGAAGATCATGGACTCGATCTTTCCGAGTGCGGCAGACCGAGCCGCCGCCGAGGCGCGTGGGGCCTATCTCAACGGGGCACGCAAGGGCGGCGTCGATCCCCAGGCCGTGCTTGCCCTGAAGGAAGCCGGAGTCACGCGAGTTCGCCGACTGCATGAGGCCGTCGCCCGAGAAGAATGGGAGGGGCACTGGTGGTGTGAGCAGTTACTCAAGGAGGGGGTCGGCGAACGGATGATCGGCACCTATACCCTTACACCGATCGCGGAGAGTCACTTGCTAGTCGATCGAGCGCCGGGTGAGCCGCCTTTCAGCGAATCCGACGCAGACCGGCTCTACGAGTTGCTCTGCGATTTTCCGCGAATCCACCACGCGCTCATGCTGGAACGTGGCCTGGCTGCCCCTGCTCAACGACCCTTCTCACCCCGGGAGCGCGAAGTCGTGCAGCATCTGCTCGGGCCCATGCGAGAGGCCGAGATTGCCGACAGCCTGGGGCTCTCGAAGGGCGCGACCCACAACTACATCATCGAGATCTACCGCGTCCTGCAGGTCAGCGGGCGACTAGAAATGATGCAGCTCTGGCTCGGCGAGATCCCGCGCGCCTAACGATTTCGGTCGAGCTTCTTCAGAATAACGTGGCGTAGGAAATCGCGGCGAGGACGAAATGATGAACGTAAGGCTGCCGTCGCTCCCCACGGCGAAAACGATTGACAAGGAACTCAGCGTTCCGGAAACCGCCGACGACGAATACGGCTACTGGTCGAACTGAGCTCGCAGGGTGCGGGCCCTACTGCGTCTCGATACGATGCATCGCTCCGATATCCTCGACCCAGCCGGGCGCCGACCTAGACCAGACGCGCACGGCGGGTCGCAGCTCGCCCCGCTCCGCGAGCACGCCGACCCGAACGCTGTACGACGGCGCGTCCGCTGACGTGTTCAACCCGTAGACATGCGTGCCACACCCGGCGCAGAACGCGAGGCGACGCGGCGCGCCGCTCTCCGCCGTTTTCTCGTAGACCGCGGGCTCGCCCTCGAGGAGCGTGAAGTCGGCACCCGACACGAGCACGCTCGCGCGGAAGCCGGCGCTTCCGAAGGTCTGGCAATCGGTGCAATGACAGAGCCCGACGCGATTCGGATCGATCTCCGCCTCGAAGCGGATCGCACCACAATGACAGCTGCCGTGAACGTGCATGAGACGCCTCCTCGCTTAGGGCCAGCCGCGACATCCTATCGACCCTGGGTCGCGGATGCTCACGGTCGATAGTGGATCGGCGACGTGTATGCGCGCTCCTGGATCGAAGCAGGGTGCCCCGTTTCCGCCGGATCGATCCCGAGCGCGATTGCGTCGAAGAGCGAATGCCGCGGCGTGGGGATCTCAAGCACACGCACATAGTAGAAGGCGCGCACGTCCGGGTCGAAGTCGGGATCACGCCAGACCGTCGCGAGCGTCGCTGCGCCATGATCGTTCGTGTACCGCGCTGTCTTTACGTCGACGGTGTCCTGGACCGCCGGTACCTGTCCCTTCGCGTCTACGACGCGCTCGCCCGACCAAGCCACGTCGTAGACCTGCTCGTGCGTCGCGCCCTCCGCAATCCACCCCTTGATCATCTGGATACGATCGAGATGCGCGCTCTTCGGATCCTTCGCCGCCTGGATCAGAAACGCCGGAGCCGACTCGCGACGCGTTAGTTCTCCGCCCATCGCGACAGCACCCTCGGTCGAGACGTCGCCCTCCGACGCTTCAGGGGCGAAGTCCCCTGCGAACACGCGCACCATGATCCGGGGCCCCGTCGTCGCATAGACCTCCCGACGCTCGAACGCGTCGAGAATGGCATCGCGCGAGTTCTCCTCGGCCCACACGGCGGCGAGTCCCGATGCGGAGAAGTCCCACCCCGTGCGCTTGCGCGAAGGATCGGACCCCATCTTCTGCGCCGGTGTAGAGACGCTCGGGAACTTGCCCCAGAAGTTGGGCTCCTCGGCCGTGGCGACCCCGGTGTGTGCGTCGGTCGCGCCGATCAATCCAAAGCGATAGGGGTTGAATCCGATCCGCTCCTCGATCGCCAGCCCAATGCGGAGTCCGCCGCGTACAAAGTCCGCCGGCTTCGGATCGTAGGGCGGCGGATCGTTCTGAATATAGAAGGGGTACTCCTCGAAGTCCGCGAAGGGATCGTTAGGCGAGAGCGCCGGGTGCGTCTCCGAGTCGCCCTTGAATTGCGTTGCCTCGACGACGCGCTCCCATCGCGCCCGCGCCTTCACCCATTCCTCGTCGATCGGTTTGCCGCGCAGGTCGTTCTGCTCGGGAAACATGTACCCCTTCGAGATGTTCGAGTTATGCGGAATCGCCGTGAAGCGTGCACCGGTTTCAGCCGACGTCTCATCGAGCCATCGCCACAAGTCGCTCGGATACATGCTGTCCGCTGACGAGAAGGGCAGGAACTGCCCCGCGGTCTCGGCGTCCGCCGACGTCATGACGACGCGATGTAGGTTCGCGCCCGATGGAATCGAGCTCCATTCCCAGCCGATCAGCGTCGTGAACGTGCCCGGCGTGTTATGTCGATCCGCGATCGCAATCGCCTCGCCCCAAATGTTCGTCGACATCGCCTCAACACCCGGGATCGGCATCGAAGGCGGGGTCTTCGCCGCTTCCTCCGGCGTCGTCGTCTCGGGGAGGATCGAGGCGAACGCCGCGCTGCCCTCGCCGTCTTCCATCACGCCGCGCAGGTAGTACTCCGCAGCCCAGGCCTTCACCCGATCGATCAGCCCGAGGCCGTCGCGCGGGATGCCACGATCAACGACGTGTCGGATCACGCCGTAATACTCTCCGTGATCCGCGACGACGAGAAAGTCGAGCGGCGTCTCGAGCTGGACGCGCACGCCCGTCACCGGGTAAACGACGGGCTCGCCCTTCGCGAAGCGGTAGGCCGAATCCGGGTCGGTCGTCGTGTTCGTGTTGAGATAAGCGTCGAAGGAGTTGGATGTATGGAGATGGGTGTCGCCCCACAGGAGCTCCTTCTCGGCGCTCGCCGGCGCGGTGACCAAGAATAGGCAGACGATCAAAACGAAGGTACGGCGCATGGGACCCCCAATCGACACGTGTTCACCCGCAGTATGCGTCGGCAAGCAACCCGTCGAATCGAGTGGCGAGCATAGAGTGCTCGCGCGGTCTGTTCGACACGAGCGCCTTGAGATTTCGCCGTTCCTGGCTGGGGCGGGTGAGGCTGACTGAGGCGGTTCTCAAGCTGAGCGCCGCCGCGCCGCGAGCTCGGCCAGCGTTCGCTTCGGCCGCTTGGCTCATGCTCCGTCGCTCGCCGGCTTGTCGCCGAGCACGATCATGAGCGTCGCGTCGCCGAGGGCCACGGTCTTCCCGCGATCGTCCTTGACCTCGCTCGCGACATGCACGACCCGGCGGCCCTCGTGCACGATCTTCGATTCGACGGTCGCCCGACCGGAACCGATCGCGCGTAGGTACTTCATGCGGAGATCCACATTGGTCATGAGGCCACGGGTGTCGCGCACGCGCTGGTAGGTCTCGGTCATGAGCATGGCCTGCGTGATGCTCATGTCGACGAGCGTGGCGATCACACCGCCGTGCATCTGCCCGTTCGGGTTCCGCAGGTGATCGACCAGCTCGACGCTCACCCGCGCGAAGCCCGGGCTCATGTCCTCGACCTCGAGGCCCATGTGGTTGAAGAAGGGGAAGTCCGCGGCGAAGTCGAGGAGCTTCTTTTTGAGCGCCTCGCGTGCGTCGTAGGTCGAGTCTGATTCCTGCGTCGGCATGATTGCTTTCTCTGGTTTAGTGGGCCTAAAGCCTGTCTCCCTGAAGACGCCATCGCATGACTTCGAGGCGGTCCTGGCGGAAGAAGGGCTTCCCATTGTAGGCGGAGGATTGTAGGCGCATGTCGGCTCGCCCCAATGGCCCGCTTGCGAACCACGGTGCCATGGTTCACATCTCGCGAATCGAAACTATCGAAATGCAAGAAACGGATGCGCATATGTCGAGATGTTCGTCTTGTCAGGGAGCACGCTCGTGAGGAAGAACGTCCCGTTCGATGCCCTCGTTTCGCGGAATCTCGGGTTCCTCGTCCTCGCAACCCTCGCCGGGGTCGTCGCCATCGCCTGCACTCCCGGTATGGAGGACGCACTCTACCGCCGCGCCGTGACCACCGTGATGACCCGGACTCCTGGGCTACCGGGTCGACTATCGCGGCCGTTCTGTCGTGATCTCGGGCGACACGAACGCGGCCGACGAGCTGTTCGCCGCGGCAAAAGGTGCCGACCTTCCTCGCCGCGATGCATTGTCTCGGGAGGTCCTCGATTCGATGATCGAGGTCGCGACGGAGCTCGGCCGGCGATCGGCCCAGATCATGATCGATGTCATCGACTATCACGCCGACGTGACGTCACTGCCCGACCGCGCCGCCGCGGCCGGCATACAGCGGCTCGCCCTCTATCACATGGTGCCGGCGCAGCCGGGGCCGGCCGAGGGGATCTTCATGCGAGGGCTGCTGGACAATCGCGGCTGTCATTGTCGACGCGGTCGACAGCGGAGATCGACGATCGCTATGCAGAGAAAAGGATGCGGAACGAACCGCTTGTCGAAGTGACCCAGGTGAAGGGCACGTCCGAGACGCATCCGCTCCTCTCCGATACCGACGAGTGGGCCGGCTTCGAGATCATGCCTTTCCGGGTCGGGACGAGGAAGCCGAGCCGACCCGAAGGCAGCTACGTGCGCAATGCCTATCGCCGAGGCCTCGAGATCGCAGCCGAAGACGTCGCCAACCCGTTTAAGTTCGGATTGGTCGACGCGACGACGGACACGCACGTGGGCGGGGGCTCGGAACGCGAGGATGAATACTGGAGTAAGGCGGGGCTAACGGATGGCGAGCCGCAACGACGCGGGTCGATTCCTGCCGGTCGAATGTTAGGTCTGGCTCTGGGCGCTGTCGCTCCGGCCCTCACGAGCGAAGTCGACGACCAGACCTACCTCCAGTTCAGCGCTTTCGAGTTTGGGGGGGCTTCGGGAATGGCCGCCGTCTGGGCCGAGGAGAATACGCGCGAGTCGATCTACGCGGCGTTCCGTCGCAAGGAGACCTTTGCGACCTCGGGGCCCCGGATCAAAGTGCGCTTCTTCGCGGGATACCACTTCGACGAGTCATTGCTCGATGCCCCTAATGGTCTCACGCACGCGTACGCAGAGGGCGTCACGAAGGGAGCGGATCTCCAGGCGGAGGGCGATCGCGCGCCGAGCTTCTGGGTGTGGGCGATGGCCGATCCGGAGAGTGCGCCGCTCCAGCGTGTGCAGGTGATCAAGGGATGGGAAGAGGGCGGCGAGACGAACGAGAAGGTCTTTGACGTGGCCTGTTCGGGCGGTCTCGACGTGGATCCCTGGACCCATCGGTGTCCCGACGAGATCGCGGATGCGGCCAAAGTAAACCTCGACGATTGCTCGATCGATCCGGACGCGGGCGCGCGCGAGTTGAAGACCCTTTGGCGAGACCCAGAATTCCAGGCGGATCAGGAGGCGTTCTACTACTTGCGCGTGCTCGAAAACCCGACCTGTCGCTGGTCGACGTGGGAAGCACTGCGCGCTGGCGTTGCGCCGCGCTCCGACTTTCCCCGGACGATTCTAGAACGCGTCTGGTCGCCGCCGATCTGGGTTCGCGCGGACCCGTCATAGGCTTCGAACTCTTCGCGGTCGCATGCTCGACGCAACCGAGTCTCGGGTCATCTACACTGGGCACGTATGCCGGAGTTTGCCGACCGGTTCCGGCAGACTAGATCCAACGTCACCCAGGAGTCTTCATGCTCGCAAAACGTTTCGTCCTCGGCCTAGCGCTCGCCTTCCTCACGATCGGAAGCACGGGCTGCCTAACCATGATCGCTGCGCCGTTCCAGCCCGAGATGGGGGATGTCGTCGTTCTGACGACGACCGATGCCGACGGGGTTTCGGTGGAGCGGGTTCTCTCGCCGATTGACGATGACGGCACGCTCTACTTGAGCGCCAACCACTGGCCGCGCGCGTGGTTCCGGCGGGCCGTGGCGAATCCGGATGTACAGGTGCGGCGGGGTGAGGAAACGAGGAACTACCGCGTCGTCGAAATCTCGGGCGACGAACTTGCGGGGATCAAGGAACGACACGCGCACCCAGTCCTGGTGTGGATCGGGATGGGCTTTGCGCCGCGGGAGTTCGTCCGGCTCGATCCACGCTGACGCGCCGGCGGCCAACCGACGCGAATGCCACGGTCTATTGACCGGTCAATTGAAACGCCGACCAGTAGAATGGGTGGGGATGATACTCCTCGCGGATTTTTCGTTGAGCTAGCCAGAGCGCGTCCCGTGTGTCGTGCGTCTCGAGGCCTCGGTAGAACGCGACCATCAGCTCGGCGGTTGCCGCATCGTCCACCTTCCACAGGCTCGAGACGATCGCATCCGCACCGGCATACAAGAAGCCGCGCGTCAGCCCGATGACATCGTCTCCCTTGCGAATGTCGCCGAGTCCGGTTTCGCACGCGGACAGGGTGACGAGCCGCGCATTCATCCGCAGGTCATAGAGTTCTCCGACTGTGAGGTTCCCGTCATTGCGGTCATCGCCCGCGAGCAGGAGTCTTGATTCGAGCGGGCGGGACTCGTCGAACTCGCCGTGAGAGGCGATATGGAGAATCTCCGCCTTCGATCCCTCTCTGCGAAGGGCGGTCTCGGTTGCGTTCGCGCCGACCCGAGCGGTCGCATCT